>Ga0209455_1000513_pt1 | contig 27536 bp, 25 predicted proteins | sample AraplaCol_mCL_r2_FD_184275 | JGI IMG/M metagenome (GOLD analysis project Ga0209455, IMG submission 184275) | Arabidopsis root microbial communities from North Carolina, USA - plate scrape CL_Col_mCL_r2 (SPAdes) (version 2) | ecosystem: Host-associated > Plants > Roots > Endosphere | place: USA... | reverse complement strand
GTGGAGTTCGACAATGCTGCCCGGTTCGCCGGTGAACTTGGCCGCCGCGGCCTTGGCAACATCGGCGGTGCCGGCGGGAACATGGGTGTCGACCGCCTCATCCTTGGCGATCGGGAGGGCAAGCGGGCGCGCGTCCGAGGGACGGTTCGCGCTGAATTTGATGGTGAGCAAGGAACGAGCCTTTCGCGCTGTGTTGCGTCGCCTATTAGGCGCGTCACAGTCGCTGTCAAAGGCGACAGGGCGCGGTTTTCCGCGATTGCGGCCGCGGACAAGCCGGGTTAGGGCCGACCGTTATGCAGCGGCGTACAAGCTGGAAAGGGGCAGGCGCCGCAACGGCGTCGCTGATGGCGATCGCCATGTGCGGATTGGCCTGTTGGGCCACGGCCGCACAGGCGCAGAGCCTGACGGATCGCCCCAATCAGCCCCCTCCCCCGACCAAGGAATCCGAAACCTCGCCCGAGGACGAGGTAACGTTCTCGTCGGCCCAGCTCGACTATGACGACAATGCGGACATCGTCACCGCCACTGGCGAGGTGCGTATGTTCCGCAATGGCGCGCGGCTGCGCGCGGACAAGGTCACCTGGAACCGCCAATCAGGGGTGGTGCGCGCGACCGGCAATGTCGCGGTGGTCAACGCCAATGGCGACAAAGCCTATGGCGACGACATCACGCTGACCGACGAACTGCACGACGGCGTTGCGGACAATATGCTGCTGGTGCTGGCCAATGGCGGTCGGCTTGCGGCGCAGCATGGCGAGCGCAAAGGCGATATCACGATCCTCAGCCATGCCGCCTACACGCCCTGCCAGGTCGAAACGAATTCGGGCTGCCCCAAGCGGCCTTCGTGGCAGATCACCGCGGTCCGCGTGGTCGTCAACGAGGGCACGCACCGGATCAGCTATAAGGATGCGCGGCTGACGGTGTTCGGCCAGACGATCCTGGCGCTTCCCGCTTTTTCACATCCCGACGGTTCGGGCACAGGCAATTCGGGCCTGCTCCTGCCCAATTTCCAGATCAACAAGTCGAACGGCGTCGAGATCGACCTGCCTTATTACTGGCAGATCAGCCCCAACCGCGACCTGACGATCACACCGCATATCTACACGGCGGTCGCCCCCGGACTGGAGGCGCAATATCGCGCGCTGACCGGCAACGGCGCTTATCAGGTGAACGGTATGGTCACCTACAGCGCGCGCTTGCCCGCCTCGGCTGACCAGACCCCTACGATCACCCCGGTCGAGAGCAGCAACAGCTTCCGCGGCTATATCGACGCGAACGGCACCTGGCAGCTCGACCCCTATTGGACGATCCATGGCGCACTGCGGCTCGCTAGCGACCGCACCTTCATGCGGCGCTACTATATCTCCAACGACGACCGTCTGCGTTCGACGCTCAAGGCGGAGCGGATCGACGACGATTCCTACCTGTCGATCGCGGGCTGGTTCGTCCAGGACATCCGCGTGCCCGTCGTCGACGCCAACGGGGTGGTAACCCAGCGTTACGCGGAGGGCCAGCAGCCGATCGCGCTGCCTGCGATCGACTATCGGCGGCGCTTCGCCGACCCGTGGCTGGGCGGCGTTTTCACCGCGCAGGTCAACAGCCTGGCTCTGACTCGCACCGACGGCCAGGACACGCAGCGGGCGTTCGCAGGATTGCGGTGGGATTTGCGCACATTGACCACACTCGGCCAGGAGGTGACCTTCACCGCTTATGGCCGCGCCGACCTCTATCATACCGACAATGTCGATGACACGGCGACCGCGATCTATCGCGGCGCCGACGGCTGGCATAAGCGCGGCATCGGCGCGCTGGCAGCGGACATGCGCTGGCCGTTCGTGGGCGAGTTGTTCGGCGGCGTGCAGCAGATCGTGCCGCGCGTGCAGCTGGTGGCCGAGCCCAAGATCAAGAATCTGGATATCCCCGACGAGGACAGCCGCGCGGTGGATCTCGAGGATTCCAACCTGTTCGCGCTCAACCGCTTCTCGGGTTACGACCGGTGGGAAGATTCCAGCCGCGTCACCTATGGCGCCGAGTGGAATTATACGCGGCCGAAGCTGGATATCCGAGCGATCGTCGGCCAATCTTATCGGCTGAGCACCGAACCGACGATCTTGCCACCAGGCACGGGCCTTTCGGACCGTTTCTCCGACATCGTCGGGCGGGTGAGCGTGCGCTACGGCAGCTTCCTGGAGGTTACGGAGCGCTTCCGGCTCGACAAGGATAACCTCGCGGTGCGCCGCAACGAGATCGATGCAACCATCGGCGGCAAGAATACCTATCTCGAGGTGGGCTACCTCAAGCTGCACCGCGATATCGATACGTCGATCGAGGATTTGCGGGACATGTCCGAGGTTCGGGCGGGCGCGCGTGTCCAGATCGCGCGTTACTGGTCGATCTTCGGTTCGACTGTGGTCGACCTGACCACCAAGAAGGAAGATCCGATCTCGACCTCGGACGGCTACCAGCCAGTGCGCGACCGGATCGGGCTGCTCTACGAGAATGAATGCATGTCGCTGGGTATCACCTGGCGCAAGGACTATGACAGTACGGGCGATGCCAGGCGCGGCAGCACGTTCAGCTTGCGACTCGCCTTGAAGAATTTAGGCCGCTAAGCGTGGGTTCAGCCATATCGGGCCAGACTGGGCCCTTAGCGACAAGTAACGGAGCGGGCGTGAAGGTACGGATGATGGGGCGTGCGGGTGTCATTCTCGCCGCCATGATGGCGGCGACGGTCCCGAACGTGGCGTTCGCGCAAGCGGACGACGATCAGGCGGCGCTCAATCAGCTTGGTCTGGCCAGCGATGTGCACTTGCTGGCGCCACGCGATCCTTCGGTCCGCAAGGCGACCGCGATCGTCAACAGCGCCATCATCACCGATACCGACGTCGATCAGCGGCTCGCACTCGTGCTTGCCTCCAGCAACGGAAAGATCCCTGATGCGGAGAGGGAGCGGCTGCGTTCGCAGGTGCTTTCCAACCTGATCGACGAGACGCTCGAAATCCAGGAGGCCGAGGCCAACAAGATCACGATCAGCAAGGCCGATCTCGATCAGAGCTTCGCCCGCGCCGCGCAGCAATTCAAGAAAACGCCAGCCGAATTCAGCAAGATGATCAAGGGCCTGGGCTCGAGCGACGCCTCGCTCAAGCGCCAGATCCAGGGCGAAATGGCATGGCGCCGCCTGCTCAGCCGGGAGGTCGAGCCCTTCGTCAGCGTAAGCGACGAGGAAGTGAAGCAGGTGATCGCGCGGATGAAGGCCGACAAGGGCGCGGCCGAATACCATGTGTCCGAAATCTATCTGTCGGCGACGCCTTCAACCCAGCAGCAGGTCGCGGCCAACGCCCAGCGGATCATGGACCAGCTGCGGCAGGGCGCATCCTTCGCGGCCTATGCCCGCCAATATTCGGAAGCCTCGACCGCGGCGGTCGGCGGCGACTTGGGCTGGGTCCGCGCCGAACAGCTTCCGGATGCGCTTAGCAGCGCGGTCAAGGAAATGGGCCCCGGCCAAGTCGGTGGGCCGATCCCGGTCGGCAGCGGCTATTCGATCATCGCCCTGGTCGACAAGCGCCAGATCCTGACGACCGATCCGCGCGACGCCCTGGTTCAGCTCAAGCAGATCACGATCACCTTCCCGGCCACGATGCCAAAGGATCAGGCGCAGCCGCGCGTGACCGCTTTCACCGAGGATTTGAAGACTCTCAAGGGCTGTGGCCAGGTCGCGGACTTCGCCAAGAAGTGGAATGCGGATGTGGTCGATAGCGACCAGATCAAGATCCGCGATCTGCCGGCGCAGTTGCAGAGCATCCTGGTCGACATGCGCGTCGGCGAGGCGACCCCGCCCTTCGGCGGCTCCGAAGGCGGCGTGCACAGCCTGGTGGTGTGCGGCCGCGACGATCCCGCCGACAAGACGGTGCCCTCGTTCGACGAGGTCAGCTCGCAAATGTCTGACGAGCGCGTCAATCTGCGCGCGCGCCGTTATCTCGCCGACATCAGGCGCGATGCCGTCATCGAATATCGCTGACGGGTTAACCCCGCTCGCGGTGGCGCTTGGCGATCCCGCCGGCGTCGGCCCCGAAATTGCCGCCAAGGCCTGGCAAAGACGTGTCGAGGAGGGACTGCACCCCTTCTTCGTGGTAGGTGACGTGCGTTCGATCGAGGCGGTGTGGAGCGGCCCGGTCGCGCGCATCTCCGGTCCCGAGGAAGCGCCCGAAGTCTTTGCCAATGCACTGCCGCTGATCCAGCTTGAGGATGCGGGCGAAATCACGCCGGGTGCGCCCAATACGCCGGGCGCACGCTGTTCGCTGGACTCGCTCGAGCTTGCGGTAGGGCTGGCGCGGTCGGGCGCGGCCTGCGGGCTGGTGACTGGCCCCGTCTCCAAATCGCAGCTCTATGGGATCGGTTTTTCGCATCCCGGCCAGACCGAGTTCGTCGCCGAGCGCTGCGGCATTGCGCGCGAAAATGTGGTGATGATGCTCGCTGGGCCGACGCTCCGTACCGTGCCGATCACCACGCACGTTCCCCTGAAAGAGGTGTCGGGGCTGATTTCTGCCGAGCTGATAATATCGCGCGCGCGCACCACCGAACGCGGCCTGTCGCGCGATTTCGGCATCGCCAAGCCGCGCCTCGCGATGGCGGGCTTCAATCCGCATGCGGGCGAGAGTGGCGCACTCGGCCGCGAGGAGATCGAGATCGTGATCCCCGCGCTCGAATGGCTGCGCGAGGAAGGGATCGAGATCGAAGGGCCGCTCGCCGCCGACACCATGTTCCATCCGCGCGCGCGGGCACGCTACGACGCGGCGCTCTGCCTCTATCACGATCAGGCGCTGATCCCGCTGAAGACGCTCCATTTCGACGAGGGCGTGAACATCACGCTCGGCCTGCCGATCGTCCGCACCTCTCCCGACCATGGCACCGCCTTCAACATCGCGGGTAAGAACATGGCCGATCCGGGCGCTACCATCGCCGCGATCCGGCTGGCGCATCAATGCGCGGAGAACCGGGCGCGCCTCCAGTGATTTGGCCACAATGAAGCTCGATCTGCCGCCGCTGCGCGACGTGATTGCGCGGCACGGCCTCTCCGCCGAGAAGGCGCTGGGGCAGAATTTCCTGCTCGACGGCCAGTTGCTCGACCGGATCGCGCGCGTGCCGGGATCGCTTGAAGGGCAGAAAGTCTACGAGGTCGGCCCCGGCCCGGGCGGATTGACCCGTGCCTTGGTCGGCGCGGGCGCGCATGTGACCGCGGTCGAACGCGACCGGCGTTGCCTGCCGGCTTTGGCCGAGCTGGCGGAAGCCGCGCCAGGCCAACTCGACGTGATCTCGGGCGACGCGCTGGAGATCGACGAGGCGGCGACCGTGGGTGAAGGCGCGCATATCGTCGCCAACCTGCCTTACAATGTGGGCACCGCTTTGCTCGTGCGCTGGCTCAGCGGCGAGACCTGGCCGCCCTTCTGGGCATCGCTGACGCTGATGTTCCAGAAGGAGGTTGCCGAGCGGATCGTCGCCAAGCCCGACACCAGCGCTTATGGCCGGCTGGCGGTACTCGCCCAATGGCGCGCGACGGCAAAAATCGCACTCCCCGTCCACCGCTCCGCCTTCGTACCCCCGCCCAAGGTGATGTCGGCGGTGGTGTATATCGTGCCCGGCGAACAACCCGAGGGCGTGAAGTTCGCTACGCTGGAGAGGATCACCGCCGCCGCGTTCGGCCAGCGCCGCAAGATGCTGCGGCAGAGCCTGAAGGGGCTGTCCGGCGCGTTGGAGGCTCTGGAAAGGGTCGGGATCGACCCAACACGGCGTGCCGAAACGCTGACGGTGGAGGACTTCGTCGCGATTGCGCGAACGCTCGGTTAGCTCGCCTTGCTCAATCGCCGCAATCCTGCATAAGCGCGCCTATGCATAGCCTCTCGCGCACAATCCGCCGTTCTGCTTCTTTGATCGCTTTGCCGTTTCTGGCGTTGCCGCTGCTTGCCGCCGCGGCACCCGCTCGTCATTCGCCCGTCGCCGCACCGAAACCGTTCGCGACGGACAACAGCATCATCCCCTTGCCCCTCATGCCGATCGTGCCCGCGGCACAGCGTTCGTGTACAGCCAGGACGCCTTCCGGCCTCGGCTACACGATGCTGCGTGCCGGATCGGGCGCGAAGCCCGCGGGGGATGCCACGGTGTTGGTCAATTATATCGGCTACCTGAACGCCAACGGCGCGGTTTTCGATCAGGGGACGCAGGCACCGATGCCGGTCGGCGAGGTCATTGCGGGCTTCTCTCAGGGGCTGCAGCTGCTTAGCAAGGGCGGCATCGTGCGCCTCTGCATCCCGGCAGCCATGGGATATGGCGCCCAAGCCTCGGGACCGATCCCGGCCAATTCCGATCTGGTCTTCCAGGTCGAGCTACTGGACTTCAAGACCGCAGCCGAGATGGAGGACATGGCCAAGGCGCATGCCGCAGAAGCCGGAGCACAACCGGAGGCGGCACCGCAGCCCAAGTGAGCCCTCCCGCTTCGGAAGGGCGGCTCCTGTCACTGCTGCTTCTGGGTCTGCTCTTCCTGGCCCTTGGGCGGAACCTTGGTGTTGGCTTGCGCGGTCGCGACCTCGACCGGCGGGCCCTTGGCGATCGCGGCGTTGAGCGCGGCGGACTGCGGGCAGGCAGTCTTGCAGAGCTGGTTGATACGGGCGAGGTTAACGCGGGCGCGTTCGACCGCGCCCTTGGCGACCATCGCCTCGCCCTGACCCGCCAGCGCGGTCAGGTCGTTGGGATCGAGCGCGAGCGCATCGCGGTAGAAGCGCACCGCTTTGCCCGGGAGCCCCTGCCCCTGCGCGACCCGGCCCAATGCGACATAGGCGCCGCGATTGCGCGGATCGATCGCCAGCGCGCTTTCAAGCAGATCTTCGGCGCCCGAAAGATTGCCCTGCGTGCGCAAAGCCTCGCCCTGATGGAGCAATGCCAGGCTGCGCGGATCGATTTGGTCGTCGCGACGCTGGCCGAAGCTGCTGGAGGACAAAGAGGCAAGACCGAGCGCGAAAACCAGCGCGACAGGCGAGAAACGCATCAACAGCTCCACAACATGGGATCGCGACCGGTCTAGCACGTGCGACCCAGTACCGCGATGAAAAAGCCATCGGTACCGTCGTGCGCGGGCGTCAGCCGCCGTCCCGGACCGACCGGGCGACCCGCCGCGAGCGGATCCAGTTGTTCCCAGCCCGGATTGGCGGCGAGGAACGCCGCGACCTGCGCGGGGCCTTCCTCCTCCAACAACGAACAGACCGCATAAACGAGCCGTCCGCCCGGTTTCACCAGAGGCGCGCCGAAGGACAGCACATGCGCCTGCGTCGTGCGCAGCCGATCGAGCCGGGCGGACGTGAGGCGCCAACGCGCTTCAGGATTGCGGCGCCATGTGCCCGTGCCCGAACAGGGCGCGTCAATCAGGACGACGTCGGCCTTCCCTTCGAGATCGGTCAGGTTGCGCGTCTCACGCCCGCCATCGAGAAGGCGCGTCTCGATGAAGGTCGCCCCTGCGCGTTCGGCGCGTGGTGCAAGCCGCGACAGGCGCGCGCGATCGACATCGCACGCGATCAGATGCCCCTGCCCCATCATGGCGCTCGCCAGTGCCAGCGTCTTGCCCCCTGCCCCTGCGCACAGATCGGCCACGACCATGCCCGGTGTGGCAGCGCACGCGGCCACGATCACCTGGCTGCCCTCGTCCTGCACCTCGATCAGGCCCTGTTCGAAGGCCGGCATCGCCTCGACCTTTGTGCCTTCGGGCAGGCGGATCGCATCGGGCGAGAGATCCCCCGCGACCGCATCGGCAAGCTGGGGCAATAGCTCTTCGCGCGTCGCCTTCAGGCGATTGACGCGCAGGTCGAGCGGAGCGCGTTCGAGCAAGGCCGGCAGTTCACCCGCACCAATGCTGGCGGCGAGTTTCTCTTCAAGCCATGCGGGCGCGGTGCCTGCCGGAGCAAAGCGTTCGTCTACGATCGGTGCGGGGCAATTGGGCGCGCCATTGAACAGTTCGATCAGTTCGGGACGATCCTGCGCCAGGCCGATCATTGCCGCGCGCCCGCTTACTGGCCGTTCGCCCGCGCGGCGGATCGCGGCATAAGCCAGATCGCGCACCGCGCGCCGGTCCTTGGAGCCGGCGTACCGGCGCGTCTTGAAGTAGCGCGCGATCAAAGTGTCGGCCGCGGCCCCACCGCTTTCGGCGGCCGCAACCACCTCATCGACGATTTCGATCGCAGCCTGCAGGCGGGCGGCGGGGGTCATTTCGCGCGGATATTATCCCAGCGAGGGATAATTGGGCGCTTCGCGCGTGATCGAAACGTCATGGACATGGCTCTCGCGCAGGCCCGCATTGGTGATGCGGATGAAGCGCGCCTTCTGGCGGAGCTGCTCGAGCGTCGCCGCACCGGTATAGCCCATCGCCGCCTTTACGCCGCCGACGAGCTGGTGGATCACGTCCTTGGCCGGCCCCTTATAGGGCACTTGGCCCTCAATGCCCTCCGGCACCAGCTTAAGCTGATCGCGCACCTCCTGCTGGAAGTAACGATCGGCAGATCCACGCGCCATCGCGCCGACCGAGCCCATGCCGCGATAGGATTTGAACGCGCGGCCCTGATAGAGGAAAGTTTCGCCCGGCGCTTCATCCGTACCCGCGAGCAGCGAGCCGATCATCACGCTCGACGCGCCCGCCGCAAGCGCCTTGGCGACGTCGCCAGAGGTGCGCAGGCCACCGTCAGCGATCACGGGAACATCCGATTTCCAGGCCTCCTCGGCGGCTTCCATCACCGCGGTGAGCTGCGGCACCCCGACACCGGCGACGACGCGGGTGGTGCAGATCGAGCCTGGGCCGATACCGACCTTCACACCGTCGGCGCCCGCATCGATCAAGGCGCGCGTGGCTTCGGCGGTGGCGACATTGCCGGCGATGATCTGGATCGAATTGGACAGGCGCTTCACGCGCTCGACCGCGCGCGCGACCTCGCGATTATGGCCATGCGCGGTGTCGATCACGATCAGGTCGCATTCGGCGTCGACCAGGGCCTCGGTGCGGGCAAAGCCCTTGTCGCCGACAGTGGTCGCACCAGCGACGCGGAGGCGGCCGGAAGCGTCCTTGGTCGCGGCCGGGTACGTCACGGCTTTCTCGATGTCCTTGACCGTGATCAGCCCGACGCAGTGATAATTTTCGTCGACGACCAGCAACTTCTCGATCCGCCGTTGATGCAGCAGCCGTTGCGCGTCGGTAGAGCTGACGCCGGTCTTGACCGTGGCGAGATTCTGGCTGGTCATCAGCTCTGACACGGGCTGATCGGGGCGCTCGGCGAAACGCATATCGCGGTGCGTGAGAATACCGGCCAGCTTGCCGCTCGCTTCTACCACCGGGAAACCGGAAATGTGGTGACGATTCATCAGCGCGCGGGCTTCGGCCAGCGTCTGGTGCGGCTTGAGCGTGATCGGGTTGACCACCATGCCGCTTTCGAAGCGCTTCACGGCACGCACCGCCGCGGCTTGCTCGTCAATGTCGAGATTGCGGTGGAGCACGCCGATGCCGCCCAATTGCGCCATCACGATCGCCATATCGGCCTCGGTTACCGTATCCATCGCCGAGGACAGGAAAGGAATGGTGAGTGCAATCTCGCGCGTCACACGGGAACGCGTGTCGGCGTCCGTCGGCAACACTTCGGACGCGCCGGGCCGGAGGAGCACGTCGTCGAAAGTAAGGCCGAGTTCGATGGTCATGAATCCCCGCGGAGGTAAGAAGGATTCGGGGCCATATAGGCGCGCTATCCCGGAAGCGCTAGGCCAGCCCGGCGCGTTTCAACGCACGGCGCGCGGCATCGACATGCATCGTTTCTATCATCCGGCCGCGGAAGCGCTCCGCACCGCCGGTCGCCGCCTCGACTAGCGCGCGTGCGTCCTCCAGTTCGTCCTCCGACGGTGCGAAAACGCGATTGGCGGTTTCGATCTGATTGGGGTGGATCAGGCCTTTGCCTTCGAAGCCCGAACGCCGTCCCGCTTCGCAGTCGGCCTCCAGACCCGGCACATCGTCGAGACGGTTGAAGACGCCGTCCAGCGCGGCAATTCCCGCCGCGCGCGCTGCCAGCACGATCGATTGCAGGGCGAATGTCAGCCCTTCCCTGCCGCCGGGCACGCGCAAGCTGGCGGCAAGGTCGTTCGAGCCGGCGAGCAGGCCAACGACCCCATTCACGCCCGCAATCTCGCGAACGGCATAAACGCCGGCGGGCGTCTCGATCATCGCCAGCAAAGGCTTGCTGAGCCGGGCCGCCAGCGCCTCGGCATATTCAGGCGTCTCGACCTTGGGCACGACGATCAGGTCTATGCCACCGGCGCCGGCCAATGCCGCCAGGTCCGCCTCGTGAACCCGCCCTGGTCCGTTCAATCGAACCGCAAGCAACCGGTGGCCCCATTGACCATCCGCCGCTGCGATCGCCGCCTCCCGCGCGGCATCCTTATCCATATCCGCCACCGCATCTTCCAGATCGAGGATGACGAGGTCGCAGGAAAGCCCGCGCGCCTTTTCGATCGCGCGAGGATTGGAGGCGGGCAGGAACAAAGCTGAGCGGACGTGATCGAGCATATTCGCTCTGTAGGACGGACCAGTCCGGCTGCAAAATCGCAACCAATCCTAACTCCGTATTAACCCTCCCCGGTCAGAAGGCATTCATGGCCGATACGCCCGATCAGGATCAGAAAACAGAAGCCCCAACCGGCAAACGCCTGCAACAGGCGCGGGAGCGTGGCGACGTCATCCAGTCCAAGGAGCTGGCGACGGCCTTTTCCATGTTCGCGGCAGCCGCCTGGATCATCATGGCCGGGCCGTGGATGGTCGGCGCGTGCGAGAAGATGCTCGAACAGGGCCTGACCTTTGGCGCGGGCGATATCGCCAATTTCAATCCTTCACGCGCGATCCTCAGCCTGTGCGCGGTAGTGATCATGCCGCTCGCAACGTTGTTCGGATGCGTCGCCGTCGGTGCGGTCGCCACACCTGCCGTCACCGGGTCCCTCGGCTTTCGCCTGGAAGCGATCGGCTTCAAACCAGCCAAGCTGAACCCGCTCAACGGCATCAAGCGCGTATTCGGCGTTCAAGGACTGATCGAGTTCGGCAAGGCCTTCCTCAAGGTGCTGCTGCTGGGCAGCATCGCCTTCGTCGCGCTGCGCAGCCGCTGGGGCATGATCATGGGGCTCGGGCGGCAGGACATCGTCGCCGCTTTGGGCGATATCGGCTCGATCTTCCGCTACACCTTCCTGGTGATGACGCTCGCGCTGGGGGTGATGGCGGGCATCGACCTGCCGATCCAGATCATCCGCCGCAACGCCCGCCTGCGCATGACCAAGCAGGAGGTGAAGGACGAGTTCAAGGAGAATGAAGGCTCGCCCGAAATGAAGGGCCACATCAAGGGCAAGATGCGTAAATTGCTCAACTCCTCGGCGCGCAAGGGCGTCAAGGAAGCCACCGTGATCCTCACCAACCCGACCCACTTCGCCGTCGCCCTGCGCTATCGCCCGGGCTTCGACGCGGCGCCGATCGTGATGGCCAAGGGCGCGGACGAAATCGCCGCCGCGATCCGCGAACTCGCGACCGAGGAGGCTGTGCCGATCCTGTCTTACCCGCAGCTCACACGCGCCATCTACTACACGTCGAACCCCGGCGAGATCATCCGCGACGACCTCTATCTTGCGGTTGCGACCGTGCTTGCCTTCGTCTTCAACCTCGATCGCGCCATGGCCGAGGGCATCAGCCAGCCGGCGGTCGATGTGCCCGCCGCGGCACGCTTTGATGAGAACGGCAATGCGACGGTCCATTAACCATAAGCGGTTAGGGCGAAGCGCTTAATCCAACCTCTTTTCAGCCGTTACTCCAGACGGAGCCGATGCGATGACCACTACTTCTTCCACCACTGCTTCGACCGCGGCGACCAACGCCGCGACGAGCCAGCAAGCGAAGGCGACCGCGGGCAGCTCGATCCTGACCGCGCTCGGCGCCGGGTCGGGCATCGACACCGCGACGCTGACGACGAACCTGGTCTCGGCAGCCTTTTCCGACAAGGAAACGCAGCTCTCGAACAAGACCTCCACCAACACGGCGCAGATTAGCTCACTCGGCACGCTTACCAGCGGCATCGACTCGTTCGCGAGCGCGCTGCAGCAACTGGTCGCCGGCGGCACGCTCAAGTCGCAGCCGTCGTCGTCGGACACCAGCGTGCTGACCGCGACCGCGCAAACCGGCAGCAGCATCGGCAACCTTTCGGCCCAGATGGAGGTGCGCCAAGTCGCAACCGCACAGTCGCTCGTCTCGGGCTATGTCGCGCCGACAAACATCGGCAGCGGCAGCCTGACGCTCACCACGTCGGCGGGCAGCTTCAATATCGCGATCGATTCGACCAACAACACGCTCCAGGGTCTCGCCAACGCGATCAACGCGGCCAAGAACGGCACGACCGCGCCCGGCGTGACCGCGAGCGTGGTAACGGACTCAGGGGGTACCCGTCTGGTGATCAAGGGCGCGACCGGCGCCGCCAATACGTTCTCGCTTAGCGCCAATAGCGATGCGGACGCCAACCTTACCCGTTTCGCCTCGACCGGAACGGGTGCCGGCATGACCGTCGCGCAGCCCGCACAGGACGCGATCATCCGCATCGACGGCGTCGATTCTAGCCATTCCAGCAACACCATCAGCGACCTGATCCCAGGCGTTACGCTCAGCCTGGTTTCGGCCAAGCCCGGGACGACCATTTCGCTCGGCACCACGCGGCCGACCGATGCGATCACCCAGGCGGTCAACGACTATGTCTCGGCCTACAATACGCTGCTGGGCGAGATCACGACTGCGATCTCGCCGGCGAGCACCGATGGCTCCAGCGCCGCCGGTCCGCTCTACGGCAACAGTGCGATCGGCCAGATGAAGACGATGCTACAGCGGGTCACATCGACCGCGCTCAGTTCCTATCCCAACGGCCCGCAAACCCTGGCCGAGATCGGCGTGTCGACCGGCCAGGACGGTACGCTTTCGGTCGACGCGACCAAGCTTTCGACCGCGCTGACCACCTATCCCGACGCGGTCGAGGCGATGTTCAACCCCCAGCAGCGCAGCGACAATCCGCTGATCAAGATCACAAGCTCGCTGGGTGCCACCAAGCCCGGCACCTATACGCTGACCAACATTACGGCGGGCAGCCCGGCTTCAGGTACGGTAGACGGCAAGCCCTTCCTGCCGAGTTCGAGCGATCCGAGCGGGCTGGTCGCGTCGATCACGTCCGACGCTGCCGGGCTCGCGATCCAGCCGCAGGGCAATGTCGCCAGCGCGACCATTACCATCGACGCGGGTATCGGCGGCGTCCTGCAGGGCATTCGCGACTCGCTGCGCGCAACCGGCGGCATCCTCGACACGCTCAGCCAATCGCTCACCACCGCGAAGACCGCGCTGGCGGACCAGAAGACGCAGCTGACCACGCAGGAAAACGCGTATCAGAGCCAACTGAGCACGCAGTTCACGGCGATGCAGACCGCGGTCGCCAACTATAAATCGATCCAGTCCTTCATGACGCAACAGATCGCTCAGTGGAGCAACAAGAACTCATGAACCGGACGATCGCAGCACGGAGCAACAAAGCATAATGTTCGGAGCACCCTCCCGTTACTCGGCGCCCGCGCGCTATCGCGAGATCGACGTTGCCGCCCGTGTCGAGGGCGCGACGCCGCACGGCCTGATTCTGATCATGTTCGACGAACTGCTGAAGGGCCTGGACGCGCTGGCGATGGCCGAAAACGCGCGGGATGCGGTGCGTCGCAACGCGGCGCAGGCGCGGGCGATTTCGCTGCTCCACGGGCTTGAAGCGTCGCTGGATTTCAAACGAGGGGGCGAGATCGCGGAAAATCTGGGCCGCATCTATCGCGAGGCACGCCGCCTCATCAGCGCCACGCCCGGTATGGATCGCGTCACCGCGATCGGCCAGGCGCGCGACATGCTCGTCACCGTCTCGGGCGCGTGGGAAGCGATCGGGCCCGAGGTTAACGCGAATCTAACCTAAACCCGTAACGATTTGGAAAGGCTAAGGGGCGCATTTTCCGCCTCTGTTCAGGTGCAAAGGGTAGTCACATGCCGCTCGCAAAGCTTCGTCAGGATTATGCGCCGACGCCGACAGCTGCGCCGGCTCCGCAACTCAGCACCGATCTGGAGAATTTCCAGGCCGCTCCGTCGCCCGCGCTCGCGTTGCAGCAGCAGCTTGTGCAGCGCGCGATCGCGGCCCCCGCGACCGACGTCGAGAAATGGTCACCGCGCCGCAGCCTGGCGCTGATCGTCTCCGCCTCCGCGGCCTTGTGGCTGGCGCTCCTGATGGCGGGTACCGAAGCGACCAAGCTGGTCGCCTGACCCCCCTACAATTTCCGGCTCCCTGGCGCGCCGACCTGCTTCTTCCAAGCAGGCCGGCGCTGTCGTTTTATTGGAGCTCGACCTTGTCCAGATTGAGCTTGGTAACCGGAATCACCTGCGGCTTCTCACCCTTGGATTGAAGCTTGGGCAGGAACTGCGCAGCATCGCCGACCACGACCACGCTCGCGGGCGCCGGGTCTATCAAATCCTTCGACACCTGACGAACCTGCTCCGCGGTCACGGCGTTGACCGAGCGTGAATAGCTGCCGATCTCAGCCGGCGGGACATTCTCCAGCACGAGCCCGGCGATATAGCCGGCCAGCCCATCGGTGGTCTCGATCTCTCGGCCGAACGCGCCGACCAGGCCCGCCTTGCGCGCGTCAAGCTCAGCGGGCGGTACCAGATCCGTGCCCATCCGCCCCATCTCGGCCCGGATCAGATCGATCACGTCGGGCACCGTCGGGTTCTTGGTACTGGTCGATGCCGCGAGCGGCCCCGGCGAGCGCCGCGCCTGGAAGGATGTGCCCGCGCCATAAGCGAGGCCGCGCTTGATGCGGATCTCCTGGTTGAGCCGCGCGCTGTAGCCGCCGCCCAGTGCATCTTCCGCGACAAGCATGGGATAATAGCGCGGGTCGCTGCGCGCAATCGTGACGCGTCCCACCACGACCGACGCCTGGGGCGTTTGCGGCAGGTCGATCACAATTGTGCGGGGCGCTGCGGGCGCACCCGCGGGCGGCAGCGGCAACGGCGGGGTCGCGGGTTTTGCCCAGCCGCCGAACAAGCCGCCGACCATCTTCTCCGCCGCGGCGGGCGTGATGTCGCCGGCCAGGACCAAGGTGGTGGTGTCGGGCCGCCAGAAAGCACGATAGCTCGCAGCAACATCGGTCTGTTTGATGGCCTGAACAGAGGTGGGCGTGCCGTCCGAGGGGCGGCCATAGGGGCCGTCGCCGTAGATAGCGCGCGAGGCCACCATCGCGGCGAGTTGCTGCGGCTCGCTGTAGGAGACCTTGAGGCTGTCGAGCGCCTGCGCGCGTTCACGTTCCAGTTCCTCGGACCGGAAGGCCGGATGCATTGCGACATCGGCATAGACCTTCATCGCGGGCGCGAGTTCGTCCGATTTGACGGTCAAGGTCAGGAACATGCCGTCGCGCACCGCAGCGGCGCCGATCGCCCCGCCGAGCGTCTCGACCTGGTTCACGACCTGCGTCGCCGACAGGCTGGTGGTGCCCTTGGTGATTACGTCCGCTGTCATTCCGGCCAGCCCCGCTCGCCCCGCCGGATCGGTCGAGGATCCACCATTCACGACCATATAAGCGGTGACGATCGGCAATTCGTGCCGCTCGATCACCACCAGCCGCAGGCCGTTGGAAAGACGCCGTTCCACCGGCACCGGCAGCACCGGCGTGATCGGCGCGCCCGGTGCAGGCGGCTGGACGCGATCGGCCTCGGATGCCGCGACCACTACGGGCACATTGGGCGGCGCGATCAAAGGCGTGGTTGCGACCGTGGCGGCGACGGGCACAGCCTCCATAGCGGCGCCATCGGCTGCGGGCAGATAGGTGATCGTAACCGCACCATCGTCGGCCAGCAAGCGGCGCGCGACGCGCTGGACGTCGGCCGCAGTGACCTTCTCGATCGCGGCGAGCCTCTTGTCGGTCGCGTGCGGATCATGCTCGATGATCACATCGGAGGCGAGCGTGGTTGCCCGGCCTTCCGCGGTCTCGCGCGACTTCAAGGCGGCGGTGAGTATCTGGTTCTTGGCGCGGACCAGTTCCTCGGGCCGTACAAAGCCATCGCGCACGAGAGCGAATTGCTGGCGAAGAGCGGCCTCGACCGCCTTCGGATCCTTGTCGCCCGCGACGATCGCATAAGCGGTGAACATGCCCGCGCCCTTGCGCATGTCGGCCGAAGTGCCGGTCTCGGCTGCGATCTGATCGTGATAGACCAGGCTTTGGTAGAGACGCGCGCTCTCGCCGCCTGACAGGATGTTGCTAAGCACATCGATTACGGCGTGGTCAGGGTCCGTCGCAGGCGGAAGCTGCCAGCTCAGCACGACCGCGGGCAGCGGAGTGTTGGGTGCATGCAGCACGAAGCGGTGCCCCGCGGCGCGCACCGGCTCCGCGATGAACGTGTGCGGGATCGGCCAGGCCGGGCGCACGACGGGACCGAAATATTTGTCGACCCACGTGTTGAGCTGCGACGGATCAAAATTGCCCGCGACGACCAGCACGGCATTGTCGGGCCGGTAATATTCGGCGTGGAAGGCGCGCACGTCATCGACCGTGGCGGCGTCGAGATCGGCGATGCTGCCGATCGGCGAGCGCGCATAGGAGCTGGTCGTGTAGCTCGCAGCCGGCACATCGATGCGGAACAGGCTGTCGTACGGCCGCGCTGCATCGCCGCGTAGCTCCTCCTTCACCACGTCGCGTTCCGCGACGAATGTTGGCTGGTCGATCACTAGCGCGCCCATGCGCTCTGCTTCGGCCCAGATCAGCCGCTCAAGATGATTGGCGGGCGCAACCTCGTGATATTCGGTGAAATCGTCGTCGGTGGAAGCATTATTGTTGCCGCCGACATCCTCAGTCAGGCGGTCGATCGTTTCTGACGGCATGTTGCGCGTCGCCTTGAACATGAGATGTTCGAACAGATGCGCGAACCCAGAACGTCCGCGCGGGTCGTCACGGCCGCCGACATCGTACCAAACCTGGACCGAGACGCTGGTCGCGCTCTTGTCCGGCATCGCGAAGACGCGGAGCCCGTTGGGAAGCGTGCGTTCGATGAAGTTGAGCGGCGCGATCGTCGCCGGGGCGGCGAGAGCGGGTGCGGCAATTACGAGCGCGCTGGCGATGGCGGCGAGGGAGACGAGACGCATGAAGGCTCCGCGAAAGTGACGGAGCTTGGTGCGCCTAAGCGCCAACGAAGGAAAGCCCCCATGGGCCGAGCGACAACCTAGCGGGGATAATCGTCCGCAAGATCGCTGAACTTGGTGATCCGGCTTTCGAACTTGAGCCGCACCTTGCCGGTCGCGCCATGACGCTGCTTGGCAATGATCAGCTCTGAAATACCGTAGGCGCGCTCCATTTCGCGCATCCATTCGTCATGCGCTTCGAAGATCTTGGGATCGTCGCCCTCGACCGGCTTCTTGGGCTCGCGCGACTGGACGTAATATTCATCGCGATAGATGAAGAGCACCATATCGGCGTCCTGCTCGATCGAGCCCGATTCACGCAGGTCCGACAGCTGCGGGCGCTTGTCCTCCCGCTGCTCGACCGCACGGCTGAGCTGCGACAGCGCGATCACGGGGACGTTCAATTCCTTAGCGAGTTGCTTGAGACCACGGCTGATTTCCGAGATTTCCTGCACGCGGTTCTGCTCGCCGCCGCTCTTGCCGCCGCCATTCAGGAGCTGAAGATAGTCGACGATGATCATGCCAAGCCCGCGCTGGCGCTTGAGGCGACGCGCGCGGGTGCGAAGCGCCGCGATGGTGAGCGCGGGCGTGTCGTCGATATAGAGCGGTAGATTCTGGAGATCGGCCGAGGCGCGGGCGAGATTGCGGAACTCGGCCTGGCTGATCTTGCCCATGCGAAGGTCCTGCGAGGAAATTCCCGATTGCTCCGCCAGGATACGCGTCGCCAGCTGATCGGCCGACATTTCGAGGTTGAAGATCGCCACGGGTGCGCCGACCGATTTGGCCGGATCGATCCCATCCTCCATGTCGCGCACGTAACGCGACGCAGCATTGAAGGCGATGTTGGTCGCGAGCGAGCTCTTGCCCATGCCCGGACGGCCAGCCAGGATGACAAGGTCCGACGGATGCATACCGCCCAACCGGCTGTTGATGCTCTCAAGGCCCGTGGTGATGCCCGAGACGTGGCCGCCCGAATTGAGCGCGCGCTCGGCCATCTCGACTGCGAGCTTGGTCGCCTGCGCAAAGGTCTTCACCCCGCCCTGTTCGCCGCCCTCTTCCGCGACGCGATAAAGCGCGACCTCGGCTGCCTCGATCTGATTCTTGGGATCGACCGACTCCGACGTGTCGACCGCTTTCTCGACCATCTCGCGCCCCACGCCGATCAAGGCGCGCAGCAGTGCGAGATCATAGACCTGTGCGGCGAAGTCGCGCGCACCAATCAGCGCCGCGCCCGAACCGGTCAATTGCGCAAGGTAGGCCGGACCGCCCAGTTCCTTGAGTTCGGCATCCGCTTCGAACATCGGGCGCAAGGTGACCGGGTTGGCGATCATGTTGCGATCGACCAGCTTGAGGATCGCCTCATAAATCCGGCCGTGCGCAGGCTCGAAGAAATGGTCCGCGCGCAATTTCAGCTGAACGTCCTCGGCCAGCCGGTTGTCGATCATCAGCGCGCCAAGCAACGCCGCTTCCGCCTCAACGTTGTGAGGCAGAGCCGGCGGCCCGCCCCCTTCGGACGTCTGCTGCGTAACAAGTCTTATCGGTTCGGCCATCCCGAACCCATGATCCAAAATGACCCGACCCGCCATGATTCTATGCCCTGTGGATCATGGGGATAACGCGTATCCTTTTTGCCAAGCGTGGTGCACGGCGATAAGCGCTGCCCATGGCCGACCCGCGCATCATCGCGATCGAACTCGATGACGAAACCTTCCCGACGCACGCGATCGCGGCGGACCGGGAGCGTCAGGTCGCGATCCACGACCTGCTAGCGGGTAACAGCTTCGAGCCGCGCCGGCCGATCAAGCATGGCTTCGAAGGCCCCTATCGCGTCAAGCTCCGGGTTGAAGAAGGTCGGCTGGCAATCGATATCGCGGACGCAGGCGACGCCTTGCTGGAGACGATCAAGCTGGGGCTCACGCGCTTTCGGCGGCCGATCAAGGACTATTTCGCGATTTGCGAGAGCTATTTCCGGGCGCTGAGCGATCAACAGAGCCCCGGCCAGATCGAGACGATCGACATGGCGCGGCGCGGTATCCACAACAAAGGCGCCGAGCTGCTGATCGAGTGTCTGGAGAACAAAGTGAAAATCGATTTCGAGACCGCGCGGCGCCTGTTCACCCTCATCGCGGCGTTGCATCTCCGTGGCTGAGATCGCGATGGAAGACGTCGCCGGTCGCGTCCTGATCGACCATGCGCTGGACGCTGCCAGAAATGCGCACGCGCCTTATTCGAAGTTCGGCGTCGGCGCGGCTTTGCTGCTGGAGGACGGCACTATCATCCCCGGCACCAATTTCGAGAATGCAAGCTACGGCCTCTCGCTCTGCGCCGAGACGGTCGCGCTCGCGGCCGCCAACGTCGCCGGGCGACTGAAGGATGTGGTCGCGATCGGCATCGTCGGCGGCACGATCGGCAAATCCGGGCTGGAGGGCGACACGCCGATCTATCCCTGCGGCCGCTGCCGACAGGTTTTGAACGAAGCCGCCGACATGGGGCATCGCGACATCACTATCTATTGCGCATCTGCCGACGGCGCGACCATGCGGCGGCACCTCTTGTCCGAGTTGCTGCCGCACGCATTCGGTCCAGGCGACCTTGGCATCGGTTGAAACCGCAAGCCTCACCCTCATTCTCGCCAAAGAGCTTCTTAACCGCTTTGCGCGCATAGCCGCGCGATGCCGACCGTCAGGCCGACACTCCATGCCCCTACCCGTCTGGCGAACTTGTCGCCGGGCACGGCTCTGGCTGTCCTGGTCGGGCTGCTGCTTTGGATCGCGGTGGGCCTTGCGCTGACTCCCACGACCAACCCGACGGGCTCGCCCGCGGGTGGCGATGCCTCACTCTATCGCCAGATCACCGCACGCGTGGCCAAAGGCGAGAATTATTATCATGCGGTCGCGGTCGAACATCGGGCCAGCGCCTATCCGCTCAAGCCCTACACGGCTGTGCGCCCCCCGGTTCTGACCGAGATCATGTCCCGGATCGGCCCGACTGCGGCCGATCTTCTGCTGCGCCTGCTTGCGATTGCGGCGGCGGCGGCGACCGTGATCCGGCTTGCCCCCGAAATGCGCGCGCCATTCCGTGAGGCCGCGATCCTGCTCGCCGCAACCTCCGCCGGCGCCTTCGTACAATCGGGTATGTGGGTCTGGCACGAAGTGTGGGCGGGGCTGCTGATCACGTTCGCGCTCGCCTGCCGCACCGATAAACATTGGGCTGCGAGCGTCGCCGTCGGTCTCACAGCCGCGCTGATCCGCGAACTGGCCTTCCCCTTTCTGATTGTGATGGCGGGCGCCGCCTGGCTGGATGGCCGCAAGCGCGAGGCCTCTGCCTGGGCCGGAGCTGCGGCAATCATGCTGGCCGCTCTCGCTTTCCATTGGTCAGTGGTCGCGCGGATCGCGCAAGCGAACGACGTGACCTCGCCCGGCTGGGCGGCTTTGGGCGGCTGGCGCTTCGACCTTGCGCTCGCTCGCCAATCCTCCTTGCTGATCGCGTTGCCGGCTTGGGTCGCGGCGCTCGTCGTGCCGCTCGCTTTGCTGGGGTGGGCCGCCAAAGCCGGCGGCTATGCCTTGCGCACGACCGCGATTCTTGGCCTCTGGCTCGGCGCCTTTCTAGTCCTTGGTCGTCCGGATAATGCTTATTGGGGCTTTCTGTTCGCGCCGATCCTGCCGATCGGCCTCGCTTTCGCACCCGCAGCACTCCACGATCTGATCCAAGCGGTACGTGCGCGTACGGACGAGGCTGTTCTCCCGGCCGAGGCCCTCTTGCCCTTGGGCCGCTTTCCGGCAAAACGCTGTTTCCTTCTCAAGAACAGCGAGCGCCCATGTCCATCCAGTCCGACCGTTGGATCCGCGAGCAGGCGCAAACCAACGGCATGATCGAACCGTTCGTGGAGGGGCAAAGGCGCGACGGCTGCATCAGCTATGGCCTCTCCTCCTACGGCTATGACGCACGCGTCTCGGACGAGTTCAAGATCTTCACCAATGTCGACAACGCGATCGTCGACCCCAAGGATTTCGCGCACAATAGCTTCGTCGACCGCAAGACCGACGTCTGCATCATCCCGCCGAACAGCTTCGCTCTTGCCCGCACGGTCGAATATTTCCGCGTGCCGCGCGACGTACTGGTCATCTGCCTGGGCAAGTCGACCTACGCGCGGTGCGGCATCATCGTGAACGTGACGCCGCTCGAGCCGGGCTGGGAAGGCCATGTCACCCTCGAATTCTCGAACACCACGCCTTTGCCGGCCAAGATCTACGCGAACGAAGGCGCGTGCCAGTTCCTGTTCCTGAAGGGCAACGAGCCGTGCGAGGTGAGCTATGCCGACCGCGCGGGCAAATATATGGCGCAGACCGGCGTCACCCTGCCGCGCCTCTGAGGCGGAAATCGGCGCTTTCCCAAAGCTGTAACATGTCGCTATCCATGCCTAACCGGCATGGAGGAACAGATGACGCGCGCCCTACAGATCACCCTCCTTGCAGGTGCCGCCTTCGGCCTGACCGCAGCGTCCCAATATAAAGGCTATCTCTCGACCCCGGTCGACATCATCAGCGTGGTTCCCGAGGCGCCCCAGAAAGGGGACATCCGATATGAGGCCGATCGCAAGGTTTTCCGCGCCACCCGCGCGATGCTCGACACGCCGCGCGGGCGCCTTGCGACCAGCGACGTTCCCTCCTCCGTTATCGACGTGATGAAGGATTTCAGCTGTGCGGCGAGCGTCAAACTATCGCCCGAGACCACGCCTGCCACCTATCGCCTGCTCGCCAACGCCAATGCCGATACTGCGCGCGCCAACAACATCGCCAAGGATCATTGGAAAAGGCTGCGGCCCCTCCTGATCGACAAAGGCCCGGTGTGCGAAGACAGAGGCGAGCTCGCCAAGAGCTACGACTATCCCTCGGGCCACACCACGCGCGGCTGGACCTTTGGCATGGTCCTGTCGGACGCAGAGCCCGACCGCGCAACACCGGTCCAGATTCGCGCCCGATCTTATGGTGAGAGTCGGATCGTCTGCGGCGCGCACAATATGAGCGCGGTCGAAGCCGGTCGCCTTGGTGCGACCGTTACTATGGACAGCGTCCGCCAGACCGCCGCCTATCAGGCCGACCTTGAGGCCGCGCGTGCCGAGCTCCGGGCTGCTCGCTCCAACCCCGCGCTCGCGCCCGATGCTGCAGCCTGCTCGGTGGAGGCGGGGTTGATCGCGAAGTCGGTTTTGGTGGGCCTCCGGCCTTGAGCGAAGGGACGCATCGCGGGTGAGACTTCGCCAACGGTTTGTCTTCGTGATCGCTGCGTCCACATGCCTGTCGGCTTGCAGCCATCCGGACCGCCGGGCTTACGATGCCGCGATGACCTGCCTCACCAATGAAGTGGCATGGCACGCCTTTGTCGACCAAACCTACGATCCTGCGGCGATGCTCCCCGAAGACCGCCGGCGCGTGGAGATACTGCGCTCCAGGGCCGTCGGTGCCGGTCAAGCGATCGGTATCTCGCCAGAGCGCACCTATGGCGACACATGGCAACAAGCGGAGAAGCTGATCGCCGAGGACCAAAAAGAGGAAATTGGAGACGCCGCTGTTCAGCGTGTTATGCGTGCCCGCGCCTGTCTTGCCCGGCCAGGTGGCTCCGCTCACCTAAACTGACTATTCGCGCCCCATCACGCTGAGTGGCGTGAAACAGCCGAGGACAAGACGGCTGGCGTCGAATGGGATTTCGCCCACGTCATCGAGCACCCCGTCGGCATGCATCCGTTCCTCGGATGCTTCAAAGGTTGGTTTGTCGGGCCAGATTTGCCAGATGAAGACATTTTCTCGCCCGGTTTCGCCGCGACCGCGCGGCGGAAGTCGGTCTGCTTGCCATCGGGGACGAAATCTTCCCAGGATTCGACGATTTCGAGGCAGCCGTAGCGCTGGAAGATTTCCGCGCTGCGTTCCGCCCAAGCGCGATAGGCATCCTTATTGTCCTCGGGGACCGCGATCACCAGCCCGCAGATATACATGCCCGCCCTTTCTGCCCGACGCTCAGTTCCGGTTGGGGATCAGCGCCTTCAGGATCGGGTGAACCCAGTCCTGCTTCTTCATGTCGTAGACGATGAAGTTACTGTCGAACTGCCAATAGGCCCAGGCGAAGCCGTGCCGCTCGGCCGAGCGCGCGACCGCGCTGGTCCAGGCGGTGCGATATCGCATCTCGCCGCCTTCAAACGCGCCGAATTCGCCAAGGAAGATCGGCCGGTCATGCGCCTCGGACCAGGCTTTCACCTGATCGAAATCGCTGTCGATCTTGGCACGTTCCTCAGGGCTGCCCCAGGCGACGCCTGAGACATCCTTCATGCCCGCCACCCAGCTCGCGCCCTGATGCGTGAAGTGCATCGGGTCGTAATAATGGAAGGTCACGATGATGTGCCGGTCCTTTTCCGGCAGCTGCAGCGTGTCGAGCTGGTGAAAGCTGTTCCACTGCGTCGGCCCGATCACGAGGTTCCGCGTCGGATTGTCGCGGCGGACGACCGGAATGACCTTGGCCAGCAAGGCATTCCAGTGATCGGCATCGAGCTGGCCGTGCGGCTCGTTCAGCAGCTCGAACAGCACGTTGTCGCCTTGCTTGCGCAGATGATGACCGACCTGCTGCCAGAAGGCGATCAGCTTGGCCTGGCAGGCCTGGGCATCATCGCTGCACTTCTCGAAATCATGTTCGTCGACGATGACGTTCAGGCCGGCATGGGTCGCACCGTTGATTGCCCAGTCGAGCGTATCCAGCCATTTCTGCGACAGGCGGTTGTTCTTATCCATATGGTCGAACGACTGAAGCACCACGCGCACGGTCGAGAAGCCGGCGGTGCGGATCTTCTCAAAATGATAGGTCTTGAAACGCCCGTCCTTGAAATCATGCCAGAGCGGGTCATAGCCGATGATGTTGACGCCACGATCGAGCCGGCGCTGCGCGTCCCAGGCGGAGGATTTCGGCTTGGCGGCAACGCTGCTTCCCGCCGCCAACGCGGCCAAAGCCAGCGTGCACGCCCCTTTCCAGATCGCCCGCATCCTCGACTCCCTATCTGCGCTTGTTGCTATGTCGTATGTTCGCCGGACGCCCGCGTCGAGGGGCGATGCGGTCGTTGCGCTTCCGTTGCGGTGGACGGAGTGAAGGCTCCGCGCCCTCGACCTCAAACCGCAATGCGCCCGAAATCGGATTGGCTTCGGCAAGGCGCAGCTTGAGCTTCATGCCCGAAGTGTAGCGCGTGCCGGTTTCCTCGCCTTCCAGCGCCTGCGACGCCTCATCGTAGCGGAAATATTCGCGGCCAAGCGTCGAGACCGGCACCAGCCCGTCGCCGCCCAGCCCCTCAACCGTCGCGAAGAAACCGAACGGCTGGACCCCGGTGATGCGCGTGTCGACCAGTTCGCCGACCTTGGTCGACAGAAAAGCCGCGACATAGCGGTCAAGCGTCTCGCGTTCGGCCTCCATAGCCCGGCGCTCGGCAGCGCTGATCGCCTCGCCGATGCGGCCGAAGGCGGTCTCGTCCTCGGCCGGTAGCCGGGTCTGGCTGGCCGCAGGCGCCAAATTCCAGGCGCCGACGAGCGAACGATGCACAAGCAGATCGGCATAGCGCCGAATCGGGCTGGTGAAATGCGCGTAGCTGCCAAGCGCCAGACCGAAATGGCCCGCATTAGCCGGGCCGTAATAAGCTTGCGTCTGCGTGCGCAGTATCTGCTCCATGATCTGGGGGCGTTCGTCGCGTTCGCCGACCCGTTCGAGCAGATGGTTGAACGTTTCGGGCTTGATCACCTGGCCGAGCGCGAAGCTGATCCCGAACGTGTCGAGATAGTCCTTCAGCGCGGTGAGTTTCTCGCGGCTTGGCGGCTCGTGGATGCGGTACATAACCGGCGCCTTCTTCGCCTCCAGCGCCTTGGCGGCAGCGACGTTGGCCGCGATCATATAATCCTCGATCAGGCGATGCGCATCGAGCCGCTCGCGCGCGGCGACCGAGACGATCCGCCCCATCTCATCGAGCACGACGCGACGCTCAGGCAGGTCGAGCTCGAGCGGGGCGCGCTTGTCGCGCGCCGCTGCAAGCACCTTCCAGCACGCCCAGAGCGGCTTCAACGCCTCTTCGAGCAATGGCCCTTCATCCGTGTCGATGCGTGCCTGAGCATCCTCATAGGCGATATTTTCTGCCACTCGGATAACCGCTCGGGTGAATTTCCCGCTTCTGAGCGCTCCATCCGCAGAGACGACGAGGTGGCATACCAAGGCCGCGCGGTCGGCGCCCTCCTTAAGCGAGCAGATATCGGCCGACAGTTCTTCGGGTAGCATGGGCACGACCCGGTCCGGAAAATAGACGCTGTTACCGCGCCGCCGCGCCTCGCGATCGAGATCAGAGCCGGGGCGTACATAGAAACTGACATCCGCGATCGCGACGATGGCCAGAAAGCCACCCGGATTGGCGGGATCGAGATCCTCGGCAGCCCAGACCGCATCGTCATGATCGCGCGCATCGACCGGATCGATCGCGACGATCGGTAGATGGCGCAAATCCTCGCGCTCATCGCCCAGCGGCATTTTCGCGACCTTCAGCGCCTCCTTCACCGTGTCCTCAGAGAAGACATCCGGGATGCTGTGCTTGTGGATCGCGATCAGGCTGAAGCTGCGCGGCGCAAATGGCTCGCCAAGACGCTGGGTCACGCGGGCGGTGATGCGCGGCGGACGTCCGGCTTTCTCAGCCAGCACCAGATCGCCGACCTGGGCATCGCCCGCGTCCGACACCATCAGTTCGCGCCGTTCGCGCTTGTCGACCGGCTTGAGCCAGAGCCTGTCGCCCTCCTTGTGGAGGACGCCCAGTACCTGTTCCTCGCCGCGAGCGAGCTTCTTCATCGGGTGCGCGACCCAGCCCTTGCCCGCTTCCTCAGTGCGCGCCAGCACGCGATCACCCACCGCCAGCGCAGCGCCGCGCTTACCGTGCTCGATCACGCGCAGACGGATTGGCGGGGTTTCGGCCTGCCAATTGTCGGGCACTCCGACAGCTTGTCCGCTATCGTCGATGTCGACGATGCGCAGCACGGTGACCTTGGGAACGCCTCCCATCTTGTGGAAAGCGCGGCCGGGCGCACTGTCGATCAGCCCTTCGTCGGCCATGTCCTTGAGCAAAGCCTTGAGCAGGATCTTCTCATTGCCGTGCAGACCGAAGGCGCGCGCGATCTCACGCTTGCCCGCAGGGGTGGCGCTGTTGGCGATGAAATCGAGAATCTGCTGGCGCGAGGGCAAACCGGGAGCGGGGCGTCGAGGCATTTCCATCACATAAGCGGCAACGTTGGCCGACGCTACCAATGCCGTCTGTTCGGATGCGCGCGATTGTGGTTTACGTTTCCGGCAAGGGGGAATTGGGGGACGCCATGATCCTTATCGGGCAATATGATTCGCCCTTCGTACGGCGCGTGGCGGTGACGCTACAGCTCTATAAACTCAGCTACGAACATCGACCCTGGTCGGCGGTCGGCGATGCCGACAAGATTGCCGAAGTGAACCCTCTAATGCGCGTGCCGACCTTGATCACGGTCGAGGGCGAGGCGGTCACCGACAGCAGCACGATCCTGCAATTGCTCGACCATATGGCGGGCTTTGGTGCCTTCCTCAGCCGCAACTGGCCGCAGCAGGGCGAGGTGCTGCGCCTCGCGGCGTTCGCAGCAGGCGCTGCCGACAAGGGCGTGGCCCTGCTCTACGAGGGCGCGTTCCATGAGAATGCGACGCCCTTCTGGCACCAACGGCTGCACCGTCAGGTTTCGGAGACTTTGGCGCTGCTCGATCGCGAACGCGCGGCGCGCAAGACGCCTTGGCTGTTCGGGGAGCGGCTGAGCCATGCCGACATCATAATCGGTACGATGCTGTGCTTCCTGCGCGAGGCGCTGCCCGGCACGTTCGACCTGGAGGGATTCAAGGCGCTCAAGAAGCATGGCAAAGCCTGCGAGGCCCTGCCTGAATTCAAGAACGCTTATCAGCCTTACGCATTGGGTATGCCCAAGGACTAAGCAGCCCGCTCACTCGCCGCCAAGCATACCCTTCAGACGCGAGAAGAAGCCGCTTGCCTCGGGGCACTCCTCGCCGGTTTCGGTCGAACGGAATTCCTCGAGCAATTCCTTCTGGCGCGCGGTGAGCTTGGTCGGGGTCTCGACCTCGATCTGCACTACCATGTCGCCCTGCCCGCGCCCGTTGAGCACGGGCATGCCGGCGCCGCGCTGGCGGAGCTGTTTACCCGACTGGATGCCGGGCGGAATGCGC
>Ga0209455_1000512_pt1 | contig 27655 bp, 29 predicted proteins | sample AraplaCol_mCL_r2_FD_184275 | JGI IMG/M metagenome (GOLD analysis project Ga0209455, IMG submission 184275) | Arabidopsis root microbial communities from North Carolina, USA - plate scrape CL_Col_mCL_r2 (SPAdes) (version 2) | ecosystem: Host-associated > Plants > Roots > Endosphere | place: USA... | reverse complement strand
GCTCTGACCTGGACGGCGCTGAGCGGGGGCGCGGGCAACGGCACCGCCTTCAGTCTCGCGCCGCTGTTCCACTCCGGCGTGCACCTGGCCGCGGTGATCGGCGGGGCGACGGTGGTGTGCTTCTCCTTCATCGGCTTCGACGCGATCACGATGTACACCGAGGAGGCGAAGGACACCAAGACGGTCCCGCGGGCCATCGTGCTCGCGCTGATGATCGGCGGCGCTATCTTCTTCATCGCCGCCTGGTTCGCCCAGTCGCGCTTCCCCACGATGGCAGGCTTCCACTTCACCGACGACACCCTGCCCGAGATCGCGATGAAGACCGGCGGGATGCTGTTCCAGATCCTCTTCGTCTCGGCCGCCGTCGCCGCAGCGGTCGCGTCCAGCCTTGCGTCGCACGCGAGCGTCTCGCGCATGATCTACGTCATGGCGCGCAACGGCAGCGGCCGTGTCTCGCGGACGCTCTCGTACATCCACCCGCGGTTCCGCACGCCGGCGACCGCCGTGCTGCTGGTCGGCGCGGTGTCGCTGCTTGCGGCCGCGTTCACGCTCGAGTTCGTCTCGTCGATGATCAACTTCGGAGCGCTCATCGCGTTCACCGTGGTCAACGCGACGGTCATCATCCACTTCGCCCTGCGCCGGCGCGAGGTGCACGGCGGGAGGAACATCGTCCGCAACATCGTGCTGCCCGGGATCGGGATGCTGCTCACCGGCGTGCTCTGGGCCAATCTGCACCTCGACGCCCTCACCTACGGCCTGGTGTGGCTGACGATCGGCATCATCACGCTGCTGGTCGTGACGCGGGCGTTCCGCAAGCCGCTGCGGGTGAAGCTGGACGAGGACGGGGACGCCGCGATCATCACGCGCGAGGGGGCGCCGTCAGAGGTGCGCTGACGATCAGCCGTTCGCCGCGGCGGGCGCGGGCTCGCCGCGGCCCTCGTGCGCGGCGAGATGCCCCAAGACGGCGGCCGCACCGCTGATCACGGCGGCGAGGCCGAGCGGCACCGCGATGTGGACGCGCAGCAGGGCGGCTCCGACCAGCGCGCCGAGGGCGATCAGCACGACCGCGGCCGCACGCCGCCGCCACGGCTGGCCCGTCCCGCCGGCCAGCCGGGAGTCGGCGGCCAAGCCGGTGATGGTCGACGTCACGACGACCGTCGTCACATCCTTCACGGCGAGGTGGCGCGCCACCGCCGCCTGGAAACCCATGGTCGCCGCGAGCAGCGTCGTGATGGCGAGCTCCCACGGCTTGGGCGGCACGCCACCGGTGAGGAGGAGGGTCGCCGTCAGCACGGCGAGCGCCACGGCCGTCGCGGTGAACGACCAGCTCGTCCGCGTGTTCCACCCCGTCGACTCCCGGCGCAGCGTCCGCCCGCCAATCACGGCGCCGGCCATGAACGCGAACAGCGCGATCAGCGGCCCCACCCACGGCAGCCCCTCGGCGCCGACCAGCGCCATGCCGAGGATGACCACGTTGCCCGTCATGTTGCCCGCGAACACCTTGTCGAGGCCGAGGTAGCCGACCGCGTCGACGATCCCGGTCGAGAAGGTGAGGGCGAGCATCAGGACGAGGGTGAGGTCCTGCTGGCGGGCGGTGGCGGTGGAGGTCATGCCTCCAGGTTCGCACGCGTCAGCGCCGGCAGGTGCCCGATCCCGCGTCCGAGTAGTTCAGCGCCGAGGCCGGGAACCCGGCGCCCTGCAGCGCGGGAGCGTACGAGTACGCGTACCCGTTCGGCTTCAGCGTGAACTTCATCGTGCCGTAGCCCTGGTCGTAACCGGTGACGACGTTCGGGTTCGCGAAGGTGCCGTCGGCGTTCTTCGCGAGGGTGTCGAGCGCCTCGCCGCCGGTGCCGATGATGAACTCCGGGATGCCGTTCTTCGCGTCCGGGACGCCGTTCGGGTCGAGCGGCTTGAGTCGCGCGTACGCGTGCTCGTGGCCGTTGAGGACGAGGGTGGCGTGGTTCGCGTAGAGCAGCTTCCACCAGGCGTCGGCGACCTGTCCCTCCTGGCCGCCGGCTCCGGGCGCGGATGGCGGGAGCGTGGCGGTGGAGGCGGTGGTCGCGCTGAACGTCGGCTGGTGCCAGTAGGCGAGCGTGCACTGCTGCTGGTTGCTCTTGAGGTCCTGGGCCAGCCAGCGGGTCTCCTGCGCGAGCAGACCCTGGTCGGTGGTGGAGCAGTCGTTGCCGAAGGCCGGGGAGTTGCACTCGACGTTCAGCGAGATGATGTGCCAGTTGCCGAGGTCGTAGGAGTACCAGCCCTGGTTCGCGGCCGTGTCGTCGCCGGCCTGGCCCGCGGTGTTCGGCGTGCCGGACTGGTCGTGGCCGTTGAAGTAGGCGAAGTAGCCGGCACCGTTCTGGCCGGCCTCGTTGTCGCCCTTCTTCGTGTAGGCGTAGTACTCGTGGTTGCCCGGCGCCGGGTGCTCCAGGAACTTCAGTCCGCCCCACGCCTGCTCGAACGAGCCCTCGAAGTCGCTCAGCTTCCCGACCTCGTACTGCTCGTCGCCGAGGAGGGCCACCGCATCCGGCTTCATGGCGTCCGCCTGCTTCGCCGTCGCGAACTCGGCGTCGTAGCCGCCGAGGCTCGGGCTGCCGCACTTCAACGAGGACGGGGTGGCGGCGTTGTCCGGGTCGTCCGGCTCGCACGCGATGTCGCCGACCGCCGCCAGGGTGAAGTCCCTGGCGTCGGGCCCGTGGGCCTTGCTCTGGTACGGCCAGTCGCCTCCGATGCCGGGCGCGGCCACGGCGGCCGCCGTTCCCAGGATCGAGGCCGCGACGACGGCGGCGGCGATCAGCGAGAGCCTGCGGGTTCGAGTGCGCATCCGATCCTCCTCGTTCGGGGGTGGAACGACCACCCCGCGCGACAGGCTGGAAGCGCACGGCGACGGCCCGGTGAACCGCGCACGACACCCCGGTGAACGGCTCCTGCGAGCCCTCTCAGGTCCGGCGTTCGCCAGCCGTTCACCTCCGTGTCGCCGGCCGTACCGCACACGTCATTACGTTCGATTTCTATGCGACTTCTCAGAACCCGACCCGTGGCGTTCCTCGCCGCCACCGCGACCGCCGGCACCCTGGCGTTCGCCCTCCCGACGGCCGCCCAGGCCGCCGGGACCCCCGACGTGCGCATCACCGAGTGGATGTACGGACCCGGCACCACCGGCGGCGAGTTCGTCGAGTTCACCAACCTCGGATCGACCCCGGTCGACCTCACCGGCTGGTCGTTCGACGACGACAGCGAGACGCCGGGGACGGTGCCGCTCGACAGCCTCGGGACGCTGGCGGCCGGCGAGTCGGCGATCATCACCGAGTCGACGGATGCGGCGTTCCGGGCCGAGTGGAGGCTCGGGTCGCAGGTGAAGATCCTCCCCGGCAACACGACGGGACTGGGGCGCGCGGACGAGATCAACCTGTTCGACGGGCCGGACGCGGTCGCGAACCTCGTCGACCGGCTCGCCTACAACGACCAGGGCACCGGCACCGCAAAGGGACCGCGCACCCAGGGGAAGTCGGGCATCCCGACCACCGCTGCCGCCCTCGGGGCTAACGACGCGTCGCAGTGGCAGCTCTCGGCCGCAGGCGACGCCGAGCAGTCGTGGACGTCGGTCTCCGGCGACATCGGGTCGCCGGGCACCAGCCGGTTCGCACCGGCCCCCGCGTGGAAGAGCATCCACATCAACGAGGTGTCGTCCGACAACACCGCGACGCCGGTCCAGGATGTGGTCGAGCTGTTCAACAGCAGCGCGTCGGATGTCGACATCGCCGGGTGGCTGCAGGTCGACAGCAGCGCCTCCGCCCCCGCGGCGTTCTCCGCGAAGCTGGCCGACGGCACCCCGACGACGGTCGTCCCCGCCCACGGCTACGTCTACTTCTCGTCCACGAAGGGACTCGGCAGCGGCGGCGACGGGGTGCGGCTCTACCTCCCGGACGGCACCACCCTGGTCGACTCCGTCGACTACACCGCGGGCGAAGCGGGCACGGATGAGACCAACGGCTTCGGCGCGGGCGCCTACGCGCGCTGCCCCGACGGCACCGGCGCCTTCGCTTCGGTCGCGGCCAAGAGCTTCGGCGCGTCCAACGCGACGGCCTGCCAGAACGTCCTCACCAACCCGGCCGACGGCGGCACCCCCGGCGGCGGTCAGACGCTGACCTGCCAGCCGGAGGCGCCCTCGGGCACCGGGACGCTCCCCGCCGGCGCGCAGACGCCGATCGCGTGGCCCGGCAGCGGCACCGTCGCGGTGGCCGACGGCCTGTGCGCGTGGGAGACCACGACCGGCCCCGAGGGCCGCGACGTCAGCGGCCTGGTCTTCGACCCGAAGAACCCGAACGTGCTCTACAGCGTCAAGAACAAGAGCTGGGTGTTCCGCATGGTCAAGCAGGGCGGCGTGTGGGTCGCCGACACGGCGAACGGCTGGGGTGCGGGCAAGCAGATCTTCTTCCCCGGCAGCACCGACACCGCGACGAACCAGCCGGACTCGGAGGGCCTGACGGTCGGCCCGGACGGAGCGCTGTACGTCACGACCGAGCGCAACAACGCGTCGAACACGAACCCGCTCAACTCCATCCTGCGCATCGACCCCGCCTCGTCGGCGACCCAGCTGGTCGCCACCGACCAATGGAACCTGACGGCGGAGTTCCCGGAGCTGCACGCGGGCAACAAGACGGAGGCCAACCTCGGCTTCGAGGGCGTCACCTTCGTGCCGGACTCCTATCTGACCGTCAACGGCTTCGTGGACCAGTCCACCGGGAAGACCTACAAGCCGTCGGACTACCCGCTGCACGGCACCGGCCTGTACTTCGCGGCGCTGGAGAACGACGGCAAGCTCTACGCCTACGCGCTCAACAGCGACCACAGCTTCCACCGCGTCGCCGTGGTCGACACGAAGATGGGCCACGTCATGGACGTGCAGTTCGACGCGGACACCCAGCGCATCTGGGCGCTCTGCGACAACACCTGTGGCGTCACCTCCACGGTGCTGAAGGTGGACGGCACCGGCGCGATCGTGCCGCAGGTCGTCTACGCCAAGCCGGCCGGCCTGCCGGTGAACAACCTGGAGGGCTTCGCGCTCGCGCCGAGCTCGACCTGCGCGGGTGGGACCAGGGAGGTGCTGTGGTCGGATGACGGCGTCTACGGCGCCGGCCCCGGCAGCGCGACCGAGGGGCACGCCCTTTACAGCGGACGGATCTCGTGCGACCTGCAGCTGGGCGCGCAGGGCGTCTCCGACCCGGGCACCCCGGCGGCGGCCCTCAGCCTGTCGCTCGGCTCGGCGCTGGTCGGCGACAGGATCACGGTCACCGGCAGCCACTTCACCCCGGGCACGCAGGTGTCGTTCGTGTTCAACTCGACGCCCGTGTCGCTGGGCACCGCGACCGTGGCACCGGATGGCACGCTGACCTTCGCGTTCGCCGTGCCGAACGTTCCGGCCGGAGCGCACACGCTCACAGCATCTGTCGGCGGCACGGTCGTCGCTTCGGCTGCGGTCACCGTGACGGCTGCGGAGGCGACCGCCGCGGTCGACCCGAGCGCGCTCGCGTCGACCGGTTCGACCGCCCCGCTCGCGCCGATCGGCATCGCGCTCGCGATGCTCGTCGGCGGGGGCGCCCTGTTCGCGGCTCGTCGCCGGATGCGCGCCGAGTAACGGCTCGCGTCGGAGGGGGTCGGGGAATGCCCCGGCCCCCTCCGCGCTTGTCCGTTACGGTGAACACGATGAACGGCATCCGGATCAGGGCAGCGGCCGACGACGAGTACGCGGCGATCGGCGCGCTCACGCACGCCGCCTACACGCACGACTACGACGACCTCCCGGCGAACTACCGCGAGGAGCTGCAGCACCCCGAGGCGCTGACCCGCGAGTTCGAGTTCTTCGTCGCCGAGGACGCCTCCACCGGCGAACTGGTCGGCACCGTGGCGCTGCTGCGCCCGGATTTCGACATGCACGGCGAGATCGCACCGGACGAGCTGTACTTCCGCCTCCTGGCCACGAGCCCGACGGCCCGCGGTCGTGGCGTCGGCATCGCGCTCACCGAGTTCGCCATCGAACAGGCGCACGCGCGCGGGGCTCGCGCGGTCGTCCTCAACAGCGGACCGGACATGCTCGGCGCGCACGCCCTCTACCGCAAGCTGGGCTTCAGCCGCCGCGGCGAACGCGAGCGCGTCATCGAGCTGCCGGACGGCCGGCGCCTCGAACTGCTCACCTTCGTGCTCGACCTGGCCGCGTAGCCCTCACATCGTCTGGCGCAGGCCGCCGTCGATCACGACGTCGGAACCCGTCAGGTTGCCGAGCAGAGGACTGGCCAGCATCACGGTCAGCGCGGCCACCTCGTCCGGTGTGGTGAAGCGACCCGTCGGCATCGACGCCTCCGCGCCGTGCTTCACGGCGTCGGGGTCGCCGCCCGTGGCCGCCGCGACGGTGCGGGCCACGCCGCCGTCGCCGAGCCACAGATCGGTAGCGACCGGCCCGGGGCTGATCGAGTTCACCCGGATGCCGCGCGGCCCGAGCTCCTTGGACAGCGACTTCGTGAAGCTGAGCAGCGCCGCTTTGGCCGCGCTGTAATCCATGACGAGCGGGTCGGCGAGGATCGCGTTCTCCGAGACGATGTTCACGACCGATCCGCCGTCGGGGATGCGGTCGAACAGCGCGCGCGTGGTCCGCACGGCGGCGAGCGCGTTGAGGGCGTAGGTGCCCGTCCACTGCTCGTCGGTGATGCTGGGGAATCCGCCGGGCCGCGGCGGCGCCGACCCCACGTTGTTGACCAGGAGGTCGACCGGGCCGTCGAGCTGGGCGGCGGCGGCGAGGATGCCGTCCTCTCCCCCGAGGTCGGCCTCGACGAGCCGGAAGTCGCCGTCGCGCTCGGCGGCCGCCGTGTCCGGCGTCCCCTTCCGCGCGATCCCGACGACGGAGACGCCCTCCCGGAGGAGGGCGCGGACGATGGCGAGGCCGATGCCGCGGCTGGCGCCGGTGACGACGGCGTGCGTGCCCGAGAGTTGGAGATCCACATCCGGAGGCTAGGCGATGGGCCACCGCGTGGCTAGGGTCAGTCCCGCGTCGGCCCCGGCCAGACGTAGGGGAGGTCGTCCGGGACACCGGGGAAAAGCGGACCGTAGAACTCCGGGTACTTGCGCACCAGGTTGGACTGGTGGCTCCGGTGGAACTCCGGGTCGCCGATCCACGGCGGGAGGTCCAGCTCGTCCTGGCGCAGGTGCTCGACGTCCGGCGCGAACGCCAGCACCTGCGGGCGCACGGTGTCGGCGTGGCCCAGCTCGATCCACGCGTCCGCCGACTCGACCGCGTATTTCGTCAGCGCGGGGAGGTAGCCCCGCCACATCTTCGCGACCGGGTGGTTGCGCCAGCCGTAGCCGGGGACGGTGATCGCCCGCAGCACCTGCAGGGCCTCCACCCGCTGCTTCCCCATCCGCGCGCGGTCCAGCAGGCGCACGCTCTCGGCGAAGGACGGATAGGGCAGGAACGTCTGCACGCCCCCAACGTACCCGGGGCCCCGGCCGTTCATCCCCGCCGCGTACACTCCGGGCATCGACACCGGCGACCGGGAGGAACCATGGCCGACGAGCTGCCCACCAGCGACCTGCGGGAGTACATCGAGCACCTGCGCTCGGCCGGGTACACGGTCGAGGGCGGCCACACGCCCGACCCCGACCTGATCGACCCGGAGGGCAACCCGGTCTACACGTGGCAGGAGGGGTACCCCTACTCCGAGCGGATGTCGCGCGAGGACTACGAGCTCGAGAAGTACCAGCTCCAGGTCGAGCTCCTGAAGTTCCAGTACTGGCTGGAGGACAACGACCGCCGCGCCGTCATCCTCTTCGAGGGGCGGGACGCGGCCGGCAAGGGCGGCACGATCAAGCGCTTCATGGAGCACCTCAACCCGCGCACCTCTCGCGTCGTCGCGCTTTCCAAGCCCAACAGCCGCGAGAAGGGGCAGTGGTACTTCCAGCGCTACATCGAGCACCTGCCGACGGCGGGCGAGATCGTGATGTTCGACCGGTCCTGGTACAACCGCGCGGGCGTCGAGCGGGTGATGGGATTCGCGACCGACGAGGAGTACGAGCAGTTCATGGCGCAGGCGCCGGCGTTCGAGAAGATGCTCGTCGACTCCGGCATCCACCTCACCAAGTTCTGGTTCTCGGTGTCGCGCACCGAGCAGCGCACCCGGTTCGCGATGCGCCAGCTGGACCCGGTGCGTCGGTGGAAGCTGTCGCCGATGGACATCGCCTCACTCGACAAGTGGGACGAGTACACCGCGGCGAAGGAGGAGATGTTCCGGCGCACCGACAAGCGGCACGCGCCGTGGACGATCGTGCGCTCGAACGACAAGAAGCGCGCCCGCGTCAACGCGATGCGCTACTTCCTCAGCCAGTTCGACTACGACGGCAAGGATCCGTCGGTGGCGAAGCGGCCCGATCCGCTCATCGTCATGCGCGGCAAGCGCCTCGACGCGGACGAGTGAGCGGGACGGGTGCGATCTCCTGCATCACGCAGCACGGAACCGGTGACAGCATGGAGGCATCCACCGATGGCAGAGATCGCGGAGGTCTCCGATGAATGCGGGAACCAGGGACGACCCGTGGCAGCTGACCACAGCACCCGGCACATCCACGTACACCATGTATCGCGACGACGAGCAGGATCCGCCGGCGCTCATCTGCCAGGTGGGGAGTACACGGTTGAGCTACCACGCGAGCGCGATCGACGACCTCGCAGCCTGGCTGCGGGAGCGGGGCGACTGGGTCCCCCTGGGCGCCGCCGATGAGAACAAGCCCGCGGCGGACGGCACGATCGAGGCCTGGGGCCGCGATCCCGGCAACCCGGTCGGCGGCTGGTACGGGTTGCGGAAGGGCTACCGGGGTCGATTCGGCATGTACCTGCCTCCGCTGCTCGAACAGCTCGGCCTCATCGAGCTCACGCACGACGCGCGCAACAACAAGGCTCGGGCGCTCCCGGTCCCGGAGTGACCGGGAGCGCACGACCTAGTAGCCGAGCCCGTCGCCGAAGCGGAACAGCGGCTCCGTGGTGTCGAACGGCACGTCGGGACGGGACGCCTCCACCGCGGCCATCGACCGCGGCAGGTCGAACGGCAGCCGGCCCTGCGGCGCGAACCGCCCGGTGAGCACGTCGAGCAGCGCTTCGCCGCTCGCACCCCAGTTGACCGTGACAACGGCGGCCGCCTCCACGATCGGCTCCAGGATGGCCGGGCGGTCGGCATAGACGTCGACCACGACCGGCGCGTGCGCGGCGAGCTCGCGGACGTGCGCGATCGTCTCCGCGGGGAAGTCCAGCGACCCCGCGTGGAACAGGCTCTCGAAAACGGTCTCCCGCTCCTCGAACGGCGCCTGCAGGCGCACGACGATGACGTCCGCCTCGGCGGGTGAGGCGACGACCTCGCCGTAGGCGGCGGCTCGCTCGGGGTCGATGCCCTCGACGTAGAGGCGGGTCCCGGCGGCGAGCGGCAGCAGCGGCGCGGCGGCCGCGCCATTGGTGAGCAGGGTGATGGATGCGCGCTGCGCCCACTCCCCCGCCTCGCGGAACTCGTCGCGGCCGACCACCGCATCGGCCGAATCCACATCCACCAGCGCCGACTCGAACAGGCCCAGCTCGAACTTCTCGCGGAGGATGCGGCGCGCGGACTCATCGAGCCGCGCCTCCGCGACCTCGCCGGATTCGACCAGCTCGATGAGCAGCTCGGGGCACGCCTCACCGCCGAACTGGTCGGCGCCGGCGTCGAGGATCTTCTTCATCCGCTCGAGCGGCGTGAGGTGCTCGACGCCCCAGGCGCGGGCGGGGAACGGCTGACCGAAGATCTCCGCGTCCGTGATGAGTCCCCAGTCGGTGCACACCACGCCGTCGAAACCGAAGCGCTCACGCAGCAGCCCGGTGAGCACCGATTTGTTGAAGCCGAAGCCGACCTCCTCGTACGCGGTGCCGACGGGCATGCCGTAGTAGGGCATGATCTGCCGGGTCCCGGCGGCGAGCAGCTCCGCGAACGGCTTCAGGTGCAGCTCGAACGCGTCCCCCGGGTAGACCTGCTCGCGGCCGTGCGCGAAGTGCGGGTCCTCGCCGTCCTTCTGCGGGCCCCCGCCGGGGAAGTGCTTGGTCATGGTCGAGACCGACCCCGGGCCGAAGGCCGCGCCCTGGAAGCCGCGCACGTACGCCGCGCCGAGCCGGCCGGTCAGGTCCGCGTCCTCGCCGAACGTCGCCACCTGGCGCGCCCAGCGCGGCTCGGTCGCGAGGTCGACCTGCGGGTGCAGGGCCACGCGGATGCCGACGGCGACGTACTCCTGGCGGGCGATGTCCCCGAACCTCTCCACGGTCTCCTCGTCGCGGATCGCCGCAAGACCCAGCGGCTCCGGCCACTGCGAGAACGGCCCGGAGAGGAACGCGGTGCCCACGTTCTCGGTGAACGAGTGGCGCGGGTCGGTCGACAGCGTCACCGGGATGCCGAGGCGGGTAGATGCGGCCAGCCGCTGCAGGGCGTTGTGCCACTCCGCGATCTCTCGTGCGGTCTGCGCGCCGCCGATGAGGTTGAAGTGGGTCAGGTGCCGCTGCTCCACGTAGTCGACCGCGGAGGGCGTGGAGAACACCGGGTTCGGCTCGGTGAGCTCGCCCATCCCGATCATCGTGTGGAAGAAGAGTCCCGCCTTCTCGGCCAGGGTCATCTCGTTGAGGAGCAGCTCGACCCGCTCGGCGACGGGCAGCTCGGGGTCGAGCCACGGTCGGGTGGCGGTGGTCTCTGCGATGGTCATTTCACTCCCTTGATCCGGTAGACGAGCACGGCGCCGAGCAGGGCGATGAAGGCGCCGAAGAGGTACCACACCGAGTAGCCGCCGATGGCCGTCGTGGCGCCGAGGGCGATGATCCCGGGTGCGATCGCGGGGGCGATCGACTGCGGCAGGGCGTTGGCGATGTTGAGCACGCCGAGGTCCTTCGCGACGTCGTCCGGGCTCGGCAGCACCTGGGTGGCGAGCGCCAGGTCGACGGAGAAGAACGAGCCGGCGCCGAGACCGATGATCGCCTGGGCGGCGATCACGACACCGATGCTCGGCGCGAAGGCGAGCACCACCAGGCCGACGACCATGATGAGGCCGGCGGCCGCGACGAACGGACGCCGCTTGCCGATGCGGTCGGACAGGAAGCCGCCGAGGGGGCTCGAGATCACCATCGCGACCGTCGAGGCGAGGTTGGCGAGCAGGATGGTCGTGATCGCTCCCTGCTCGTCCAGCTTGAACTTCTCGGTGAGGAAGAACGGCAGGAAGGTGGCGATACCCGCGTAGCCGAACATGACGAAGAACTTGGTGAGCCAGGTCCAGCCGAAGTCGCGGTGCTTGACCGGGTTGAACACGAACGAACCGAAGAACTGGCCGATGGTGAAGCGCTGACGCGGCTTCTCGCCGAGGCGGCGGTCCTTCAGCACGAGAATGAAGACCACGCAGAGCGCGAGCGCCAGCAGCGCGGGCACGACGAACCGGAGCACGTCGTCACTGATGAAGGTGATGAGGAAGCTGCCGCCGAGGATCGCGAGCGGCGTAGTGGCGCCGACGATGCCGGAGACCTTGCCGCGGCTCGGGCCGGGCACCTGGTCCGGGAGCGTGGCGTTGGCCGCCGCGAGGACCGCGTTGAACGCCGCCTGCGCGAGGCACCAGCCGATCAGCACGACCCACAGGGAGGAGGCGACGCCGATCAGCGCGAAGGCGCCGAGGCCGACGACGCTGCCGCCGAGGATCCACGGACGCCGCATCCCGAAGCGGGAGGTGGTGCGGTCGGAGAGGCGCCCGGCGAGCGGGTTGGCGACCAGGGCGAAGAGGGCGCCGACGCCGAGGATGAGGCCGAGCTGTCCGGTCGCCTCGCCGGTCGAAGAGGTGAGGTGCTGCACCTTGAACGCCATCGAGACGAGCACGGGCGTGAGCAGGGCGAGCAGCACGCCGAAGTTCACGGCGGCGAGCCCCGGCGTGTAGCCGCGCGGGGTGCGCGGTGGGGTGGTGCCGGGCGCCTTGATGCCCGTGGTTCCCGTATAGGCCGCGGTCGCCGCGGGAGACAGCTCTGTCATCTTCGGTCCTTTCGTGTCGTCCGCTTTGACGATGGGCGCCAGCATACACACAAAAGCGACCGCGTGGTAACTGAAATCCGACTGTGCGGTAACCTGACTACGATGGTGCCGAGGGAGGTGCTCCATGACGTCGGTCGTCGATGGGACGCGCTTCGCGCGCGCCGCGGCGACCCGCCAGGCGATCATCGTCGCCGCCGCGGAGCTCTTCGCTCAGCAGGGCTACCGCTTCGTCTCCCTCCGCGAGATCGCCGTCCGGGCGGGCATCTCGCACCCCGCCGTCCTCAAGCACTTCGCCGACAAGGAGGAGCTGCTGGCCGAGGTCGCGAAGCGCTACGACCGCGCGCCCGCCGCGGAGGGGTGCGACCCGTTCTTCGCCGCCCTGACAGGCGAGGCCTCCGTACCGCCGCATCCACTGCACGGATGGATGCGCGATCGGCTGGCCGCCGCGGTCGCCGAGCGCACCCGGGAGCTGGCGGAGGGGCGCCTGGGTGACGGGCGCGACCCCGGAGCCGAGGCCACCCGCCTCGTCGCCGCGCGGGCCGGCCTCCGGATGCTGCACCGCTACCTGCCCGAGCGGGTGGACGTCGGCAGGGCGCTCGGCGCGCACGAACGGCTGATCGCGCGTCCAGCCGGCTGGCGCGCCCCCGGCGACGAGCGGCGTGGAACCGTCGCGCCGCCCGGGCCATCGCTGCCCCCGCTTATCGAGGACGAGCCCGAGGCGCCCGCCGGCTACCGCACCGGTCGAGCCCGACGCGCCGCGATCGTCGACGACGCGATGACGCTGTTCGCTCGCGAGGGCTACGGGGACACCAGCCTGCAGGACATCGCCACCCGCGTGGGCGTCTCGAAGTCGGCGCTGTACCATCACTTCCCCTCCAAGGACGCGCTGCTGCTGGCGGTGCTCCGGGAGCGCGACCACCGCATCGACGACACGGTCGCGGACTCCCCCGCCCGCGCGGCCGAGGTCCTCCGCGGTTTCGCGGACGCCGCCGCGGCGAACGAGCTCGACCAGCCGGGCCTGATCGAGCTCTACGCCGTCATCTCCTCCGAGGCGACGGTCGCCGACCATCCCGCCCACGCGTACTTCGAGCACCGCTTCGCCCAGGCCCTCGACGGCTTCACCGCGATGTTCCAGTCGGCGCAGGACGCGGGCGACCTGCCCGCCCACCGGGACCCGGCGCACGAGGCGCTGTGGGTGCTCGCGCTGTGGGACGGGCTGCAGTATCTCTGGCTGTACGACCACGGATCGGTGAATGTCGCCGGCGCGCTGCGTACACACCTCACGGACGCGCTGCCGGGGTGACGCGCCGCCGGCGCCCAAAATCACCCCCGAACGGGTGTCCCCACTTCAGTGGACACGGTCCTAGACTCAACACACCCTCCGGAACCCGAAACTCCGGTCGGTATGCCACTGCCGAAGTCGCTCACCCGTGCGACTGACCCGCCCGTTATTGGTCGCGTTCGGTGGCGCGTTGGGGGAACGCTATGCTGACGCGCGCGCGGACGCCTCGTGGAAAGTGCCCGACTTCCATGTTCCGTATGCTCAACCCTGTCCTGTCCGGCCGCCCGTTGGCGGTGCTCGGCGCCGCTCCCTCGGGGAGCTGGATCGCCGTCACCTCGCGAAGCGTCGCTCCGCAGCCTCACGTCGTGGAGAGCGAAGCCTCCGTCGAGGCGGTCGCCGAAGCACTGTTCGAGGTGGTCCCGGTCAGCGACCGCTCGACCGTGCCGCTGGTCGGCTGGCTGGCCGACGCGTCCGACGACGAGAGCCTGGACGCGTTCTTCGCGTTCCAGGGCTCCGCCCGCGACGCCGAGCGCCGCGCCCTGGAGATGGGACGGCTCGTCGAGCTGCCCGAAGATCCGTGGTCGGGTGTCGCAGCGGTCATCACCGTGCCGTCCGAGGCGGATTTCGCCTTCTTCGTCTGCATCGGCGAGGGCGAGCACATCCCGGCGCCGCTGTTCCGCCGGGCGCACGAGCTGGCCGCCTGAGCTCAGGCGTCGATGCCGGCCGCCGTGACCTCGATCACGGCGTCCGGCATCCCGGCGTCGCGCGCCCACGCCCGGGCGACCTCGTAGACGCGGCGGCAGACCTGCGCTGCCGTGTCCTCGGGCGCCACGCCGAGACGGATGCGGATCCGCTCGCCGCTGATCGCCACGTCCTCGGCCGCGCCGGCCACCCTCCCGATCAGCGAGCCGGCCGGATACAAGCGAGCGACACCGGGCACCGCGGCGACCGCCGCCGCCAGCGTCGTCCCGGTCCGCACGTCCCCGTCGCTCATGGGCGCTCCTCCTCCGGCTCGCGGTCCCGCACATCCGTCACCGTGACATCCACCGCCCCGACCGTCAGCTCGGCGTGGCGGGCGAGCTCGGCGACGACCGCCTCCCGCATCCTCCGGGCGAGCTCGGCGAACGGTTCGCCGTAACGCACAGAGATCTCCACGTGCACGTCGACCGGGGCGCCGAGCGTCTCGACGTCTCCGTCGATCCGCGTGCGTCCGACGATCACGCCGTCGATGCCGTCGCCGACACCGCGGATCAGGGCGCGCACCGCGCCCTCCGTGAGCGCGAGGTCGGCTCCGGGGTCGGGGTGGGCGACCGGGATGCGCCGGCCGGCCTGCACGTCCAGCCGGATGCCGTCGAGGATGCGCGCCACCCAGCCGTCGTCGGCCGGCCGGTTCGCGGCGTCGGCCTCCAGCATGGTGCGGGTGGTGCGGCTGAGCCGCTCCAGCGCCTCGAGCGCCGCACGGCACTCGGCGGACCCCTCGATCGCCGGATCCATCGGAGTGCGGCCGCGTGCGAGGTAGTCGCTCAGCTCGTCGAGGCTGTGGCCGTCGATCATGTCGTCGCCGGGGAGGAGCGGATCGGTCATCGCCATCCCTCCATCGCCTCGAGCAGCCGCCGCCGTCCGCGCGCCAGCTGGCCGCGCACCGTCGACACCGGGAGGTCCAGCTCCTGCGCGATCTCCTCGTAACTGTACTGCCCGACTTCGCGCAGCACCCAGCACCTCCTCTGCAGCGCGGGCAGCTCGTCGAGCGCCCGCCCGAGCGCCTCGTTCGCGGTCCGCACCTCGGCGAGGTGGTCCGGACTCTGGTCGGCCGGGGCGGCGGCATCCACCTCGGTCACATCGTCGTGGTCGTGTCGTGCGCGGATGCGGTCGATGCAGCGTCGGCTGAGGATGCGCATCAGCCATGCCTTCACCGCCGCGCCCTCGTGCAGCTCACCGAGCCGCTTCCAGGCCGTGACGAAGGTCTCCTGGACCACGTCGTCGGACTCGTAGGTCGACCCGAGCATCCGTGCCGCGTACGCGCGCATGAGCGGAGCGTGCCGCCGCACGATCACCTCGAAGGCGACCGTGTCGCCGTCCGCCGCGCGCCCGGCGAGGATCTCGTCGCTCGCCTGCGACAGGGCGTGGACATCGGGCCGGGTCACCCCTGTGACACTACCCGCGATTCTGTTAGAACGGTTAGTAACTAGCCGATCTAGGTTTTTGAGCGATCTCACAGGTGAGGGGCGTGACGAACCGGCGCCCCGGCTCGTCATAGAGCCGTAAGTCACCGAACGGAAGGAAACGACATGGCCACCACGACCACCGGCACCACCACCCCGACCACCGACGCGGTCCTCGGCAAGACGGTCATCAACGACGCCGTCGTCGCCAAGGTCGCCGGCATCGCAGCCCGCGAGGTCCCCGGCGTCCACGCGCTGGGTGGCGGAGCAGCCCGGGCGCTCGGCGCCCTCCGCGACGCGATGAACGCCACCGACCTCGGTCAGGGCATCAGCGTCGAGGTCGGCGAGAAGCAGGTGGCCGCCGACGTGACGATCGTCGCGGAGTACCCGGTCGCACTGCAGAAGGTCGCCTCCGACGTCCGCACCGCCATCGTGCAGGCGATCGAGCGCATCGTCGGCCTCGAGGTCACCGAGGTCAACGTGACCGTCAACGACGTCCACGTCCCCGGCGACGACGACGAGCAGGAGGCGCGAGTTCAGTGACCCGGTCCATGTTCGGCGTCCTGATCGGCGGCGCCCTCGCCGTCGTCTGGGCCGCCTTCGGCTTCTGGGTCTTCGTCGGCACGGCCGTGGCGATGCTGATCGGGTACCTGGTCGCACGCCTCCTCGGCGGCGACCTCGACCTCGCCCGCGTCGCCGACGCCCTGCGCGGACGGCGCTCGTCGTCATGACGGCCGGGCGGGACCGCTTCGCGGCGGTGGCGCTCGAGCATCTCGCCCGGGCGGTCGCCGCCGACGAGCTCGGCGTCGCGCTCCGCGAGGTCCGGGTCCGGGTCCGGGATGCGCGGGGCGCGCTCGCGGTGCGGGTCGCGTCGCCCGTCCCCCTCCCGTCTCTCGGCGCGGGCGGCGGCGACCGGATGCCCGTCACCGCCGCCCTCACCGAGGCCGGCGGGCTCATCCGGGCGCGTCTCGGCGAGCTCACCGGCCTGGAGGTGGCGAGTGTCGACATCCGCGCCACCACCGCAGATATCACAGAGAGGAGGGTTCGATGAACCGGCTCGAAGCGCGCATCGTGCGACGCGAGACGCATTCGCCGCGCGCGACGGCCGCGGTCGTCGTCGCGCTCCTCCTCATCGTGGCCACGGTGTACCTGGCCACGGAATCCGTGCTCCAGCTGCTGGGCCTGCGCCCGCTGCTGGTCGCGCCGCGCACGATCGCCGAGGCCGTTCCGGCCACCCCCTCCGCCGGGGCCCCGGTGCTGATCGTCGTGGCGCTGGCGTCGGGGCTGGTCGGCCTCTGGCTGGTGGCGCTCGCCATCCTGCCCGGCCGTCGGCCCCGGCGCCGCCTGGAGGCCGCGACGGTCGCGGTGGTCGCGGACGACGAGATGCTCGCGTCCGGGCTGGCCCGTCGCGCCGCCCGTACCGCCGGCGTCTCCCCCGACGCCGTCAACGTCTCGCTCGGCCGGCGCAGCGCCGTCGTCCGCCTGGTCCCGGTCTCCGGGATGCGGATCGACCGCGACGAGGTCCGCCGCGCGGTCGGCGAGGAGTTCGCCGAGTCGGGCGCCGGGCGTCCCCCGAAGGTCTCCGTGCTCATCGCAGCGACAGGAAGGGTCGGATCGTGAACAACAGCAATCGTGCGCTGAACCGCATCCTGCTGGCCATCGTGGGTCTCGCCGGCCTCGCCGCATCGGCGGCCGCCGTCGCGCTGCTCGTCGTGCCCGGCTTCGCCGCCGGATGGATGACCGCCGGACGTGAGATCGTCCGCACCGCGGACACGCTGTTCGGGACGCCGCTCTGGGCCGGGACGACCGTCAGCCTCGCCGCGGCGATCGGCCTCGCGCTGGCGCTGGTGTTCGTCCTGCTGCTGGTCGCGTTCGTCCTGCGCCAGGGCCGCGGCGGAACGTCGACCGTCCTCACGCTCCACGGCGACGACGGCTCCATCGAGGTCGACGCCGCCGTCCCGTCCGCCCTGCTCGACGACCGCCTGTCGGGCGTTCCCGGCGTCGCGGGCGTGAGCGTGAGCGCGTACCGCGTCCGCGCGCAGCCGGTGTTGAAGGTCACCGTCCGCTGCCGCCGCGGCGCCTCGGCCCGGATCGTCGCCGACGCGCTGGACGACGCCGTCGTCCGGATGCAGGAGGCACTGGGCGCCCCCGTTCCCGTGTTCGCGCAACTGGTCGGCGGCTTCCGGGCCCGCCTGGCGCCGGCCGTCCGCGTCGACACGTCCACGAGCACCGTCCGGTCCTCGTGATCCCCGGTAACACCCGCACCACAACTGGAAGGAGACAGCCATGAGCGCTGACGACAAGATCAAGAACGCCGCCCAGAACCTGAAGGGCAAGGCCGAGGAGGCCATCGGCAAGCTGACCGGCGACGACGCGAAGGTCGCCGAGGGCAAGGCCGACCAGACGGCCGCGAAGGCCAAGAACCTCGGCGAGGACGTCAAGGACGCCTTCAAGAAGTAGTCCTGGGGGTGATGACGGCGGATGCTGCGCGAGCGCGGCATCCGCCGTCGTCGTCCGTCCGGATCAGCGCGACTCGACCGCGTCGTCGGCTCGGCGCAGCACGTTCTCGGCGCGCCGGGCTCCGAGGCGGGCGGAGCTGACCAGCACCAGGGAGCGACCCGCGACGAGGAGGATGACCACAGTGACCAGCACCACGAGCAGCCACGCGACGATCTGCCAGCCGGGAAAGCCCACGACCGCCAGCCACTGCATCCCGTAGCCGCCGGCCGCAGCGAGGGGGAAGGTGAACGACCAGAACCCGAGTGAGAACGGCAGTGCGCGGTAGCGCGGGATGAGCGCCAACTGCTGCAGCGCCATGAGCACGAGCAGGCCGAGCAGAGCGGTCGAAACGAGATCGGCCCGCTCGCCGTTGATCGTGAACCAGGCGGTCCCCGCGACCGCCGGCGGCGCCAGCAGGATCGCGCACGTGGGCGTCAGGGCAGCGGGCAGCGGCGGGAAGAACGCCAGTCGTGCCAGCAGGACGGTCGAGATGACGACCCAGAAGAAGACGCCGACCGCGAAAGCGCCGATCGCGAGCCCCGGCAGACCGATCCTGAATGACGTGGTCGCTGCGATGAGGCCCGCGGCGACCGTCGGCAGCAGGTAGCCGCCGTGAAACGCCTCGGGCGGAAGGCTTCCCGCGTGCCAGAACGCCAGGATCCACCCGGCGAACACAGCTGCGACGACGAGGGATGCGATGACGAGCACCGCGCCTGCCCACGGCACGAAACGGTAGAGGTCGGCCCCGATCAGCATCCCGACGACCGGGACGAGCGCGGCGATCGGTCCCTGCGCGGGATGCCGTAGCTGCGAGGCCAACGACTCGGAGCTCTTGGCACCCCGCCGCAGGTGCGCGACGATCAGCCAGGCCCAGGCGACCACCACGACGCCCCACAGCACCTGGCCGACGACGTCGGTCACGCCGAGCAGTCGCCCGGCGGTCGTCCACACCGCCGCGAGGCCCGCCAGCCCGAACGCGATGGCCAGGGTGTTGAGCGGTATGCGCTTGGCGGTGCGTGCGCCCGCGGTCATCACGCCACCTCGCTCATGGTCGGCGCGCCCAGGAGCTCGCCGAACGCGCCGGCCAGCTCGCGGAGCTTCTCGTCGTCGAGGTCGCGCACGCCGTGGACGACGACCGGCGGCCGCCAGTGCATGCCCAGCCGGTGGGCGGTCGCCTTCAACGGCGCCAAGATCGCGTCGTATTCGAAGCTGTGGAGCTCGCCGGTCCGGTAGGCCGCCTCGGCCCCGCCGGTAGTGGTGACCACGCGGAGAGTCTTTCCAGCGAGTGCCCCCGCGCCTCCGGTCCCGTAGGCCCACCCGCGCACGAGCACCTCGTCGAGCCAGCGCTTCAGCGGCGCCGGCGTCGAGTACCAGTAGGTCGGATAGAGCAGCACGATGTCGTCGGCCGCGGTGAGGGCGGACTGCTCGGCGGCCACATCGGGTCCGCCGTCCGGATAGAGCTCGGTGAGGATGCGGATGTCGACACCGGGGACGCGCTGCGCCTCCTCGACGAGAGCGGCGCTGACGCGCGAGACGGTGAGGTCGGGGTGTCCGACGATGAGAGCGATGCTCACAGGAATGGTTCCTTTCGTAGGGGCAGGAGCGTAGCGCGTCGTGCCTAACCTGTCAAGTCTGTTATAGTGGTTAGGTGATCGAGAGCGAGGAGCGCCTGCTGGCGGTGCTGAACAGTGCGCCGATGATCGAGGGCCGTGTGGTCGAGACCCTCGACGACCCGCGGATGGTCCGCGTGCGCGATCGCCTGCAGGCCGTGATCCGCGGCGACGCGGACGCCACCACCCTCGCGCCGTACCTGAGAGGCGTGAAGCAGCGCCCGACGCTGACTCCCGACGGGATCGAATGGGAGCTCGAGTCGCCGCCCGACGGCGCGGACTACTCCGGCCTGGTGCTCGAGTGGGCGCGACTCCAGGAGGAGTCGCCCGGTCGGCTGCGACCGTGCGCGAACCCGGAGTGCACGAAGTTCCTGATCGACCACAGCAAGCCCAACACCGCACGCTGGTGCTCCATGGCGACGTGCGGAAACCGGATGAAGGCCCGCCGCCATTACGCCCGCCGCTCCGCTCAGGATGCCTGAGCGGGATGCCGGGCCACGTCCCGTCGCACCAGTGCCCGCAGGATCAGGACGCCGACCACGACGCCGAGTACGGCGACTGTGATCGTCACCGGGGGCGGCATCCCGAGGTCGATGGCCGCGACGATGCAGAAGCCGTCGAACAGTGAGATCATCACGAAGCCGACATGGCCGATGAACGATTTCCGCCACCGGGCCGGCTTCCGGATCAGCGTGCGCCACGCCTGCACCGCCCGGACCATCAGGTAGACAGCGAGCACGGCCAGGATCGCGAAGGCGATGCGCTTCGTGGTGGGCAGACCCGGCCAGTCGAGCAGCACCACGGCGATCAGACACACCATCGCCGCGAGCGTGCACCAGAAGAAGGCGGCGAACCGCGCCGAGCGCTCCGACTCCGGCAGGGCGGCGAGGAGAAGGCACCCGAGCACGAACGAGGCGACGGCCAGCCCCGCGTGCAGGAGGATCAGGATCGTATGCACCATCGGGCGGGGACGATACTCCGGGGAGGCGGCCCGGTGCCATACCCGGGTCGTACGGCCCCCCTCCCGTGTCAGCCCTTGACCGACCCCGCCGCCAGTCCCTTCATGACCCGCTGATTGAGGAACAGGTAGAGCAGCAGCGTCCCGAAGATGCTGACGCAGATCGCGGCGAACAGCGGCCCGTACTGGATCTGCCCGTACTGGCCGGTGAAGTTGAGCAGCCCCACCTGGATGGTGCGCAGGTCCTCGCTGTTGGTGAACGTCAGTGCGATGAGCAGGTCGTTCCAGAGGAAGAAGAACTGCACCAGCCCGACCGTGAAGATCGCGTTGCGCACCACCGGCACGCCGATCGACCAGAACTGACGGATGACCCCGGCGCCGTCGAGCGTCGCCGCCTCGAACATCTCACGCGGCACGGCACGGAAGTACGTCGCGACCATGAACACCGTGAGCGGCAGCCCGGATGCGGTGTAGGTGATGATCAGCGGCCACAGGGTGCCGGTCAGTCCGAGGTTGAAGTAGATCGAGAACAGCGGCAGCAGCACCATCTGGCCCGGCACCATGATTCCCGCCAGGAACAGCAGCAGGATCGTCCCGCGTCCCTTCCACACCAGGACCTCGAGCGCGAACGCCGCTGCCACGCCGATCGCCAGAGTGATAAACAGCGCCGGGAACACGGTGAGGATGCTGTTCAGGATGTAGCGGCCGAGGTTGCCGGTCGTGAACGCGCTCACGTAGTTGCCGACATCCCAGCTGTTCGGGAGGGTCCAGAACGGGTCGTTGAGGAACTCGTCCTGCGTCTTGAACGAGCCGAGGAAGATCCAGATCAGCGGATAGATCTCGATGATCAGCAACAGCAGGATGACGATGTTCATCGGCAGCCGGCGGAGGAATCGACCGGCGCCGGGCTTGCGCTCCTCGGCGGGGTGCTTGAAGGAGACGTCGCGGTCGAGGTCGTCGGTGACAGCGGTCATGGTTCAGGCTTTCGTGAGGTCGCGCCGGGAGCCGCGGAAGATGAAGACGGTGACGATGAGGCACAGGATGGTCAGCATCAGGGCGATGGTCGAGCCGTACCCGTAGTCGCCGTACGTGAACGCGGTCTGGAACATGTACAGCGTGAGTGGAGTGGTCGCATTGCCGGGGCCGCCGTTCGTCAGGGCGACGACCGAGTCGAACACTTTCAGCGTCCCGTTGATGCTGAAGATGATGCTCGACAGCAGGACCGGCGCGGACAGCGGGAGGATGATGCGTCGCACGAGCGACCAGCCGCCCGCGCCGTCGAGCCGGGCCGACTCGATGATCTCGTCCGGGATGTCGACCAGGCCGGCGAACAGCAGCACGGCGTAGAAGCCCATCGACCGCCAGATGTCCATGATGATCAGCACCCAGAAGGCGCTGTCTGCGTGGCCGAGGAAGTCCGTCCCTGTGCCACCGAAGGCCTGGATCAGCGCATTGGCCGGCCCTGGCTGGGGTGTCAACTGGAACATCCGCTGGAACAGCAGGGAGACGGCCACGGTGGGGAGCACCACCGGGAAGAACACGACCGTGCGGACGAAGCTCGACGCCCGCCGGAGGAAGAAGACGTACAGCAGCGCGAGCAGGTAGCCGACCGCGACCTGGCCGATCGTGACGATGATCGCGTACCTGAGGGTGAAGCCCAGGGCGTTCCACGCGTTCGGATCGGTGAAGAACGTCTGGAAGTTCTTCAACCCGGCGAAGGTGAACCCCGAGATGAGTCCGCCCGAGAAGAAGGTGTAGCCGAACGACCAGAGGATCGGGATGAGCGTGATGGCCGTGTAGACCAGCAGCGCCGGGCCGACCAGGAGGAGGGCGGTGCGCCGACTCCCGAGCACAGAGTTCATGGTGCGATTGCTTTCTGATAGACGCGGGGTGCGGCGATTCGCGCGCCGCACCCCGCGTTGCACATTACTGGCCGAGCGCCGACTGGACCTGCTGCATGAAGTCCGCGCCGGAGAGGGAGCCGTTGCCGAGGGAGCCGCCGTTGGACTGGCTGGCGGTGGTCGCCTTGGAGTTGAACAGCGCCTCGAACCACAGCACCGACGACTTCGAGCTGGTGATCTGGTCCTGCACGGTCTTGGTCAGCGCCGGCAGGTCGCTCGGCGTCGAGCTCAGCTTGAAGCCGGAGATCACGCCGCTCTTCTTGAGCACCTCGTCGCCGTAGCCCTGCGCGATGCACTTGAGCCAGGCGGCGCCGCCCTTGCTGTAGGCCGCCTTGCTCATCATGAGCGGCTGGCCGACGTTCGCCGGCGTCTGGTCGATGCTGCCCTTGCCGCCGGAGACCTCGGGGAAGGGCATGAAGCCGATGTTGTCGGCGCCGATCTTGTTCTGGGAGGCGTCGTTGAAGTTGGAGAGGATCCATGAGCCCATGTAGAACATGCCGGCCTGGCCGCTGAGGAACTGGTTGGTCGCTCCGTTGTAGTCGGTGGATGCGACGCCCTGGCCGAACGCGCCGGCCTTGCCCAGCTTGGACACCTCGTCGGCGGCCTTCACGTACTTCGAGTCGGTGAGCTTGGCCTTGCCGTCCGCGACATCCTGCAGGGCGTCCGGTCCGAGGTCACGGAAGATGTAGGCACCGACGAAGCGCGTGATCGGCCAGCCGTCCTTGCCGTCGCCGGCGAACGGCTGGATGCCCTTCGACTGCAGCTTCTCGGCCGCGGCGGTCAGCTCGTCCCAGGTGCCGGGGACCTCGATGCCGTTGTCGCTGAAGATCTTCTTGTTGTACCAGATGCCCTCGATGTTGAGCTCGTTGGGCAGCGCGTAGGCGTCGTCCTGGCCGTAGAGCTTGGAGATGGTGGACTTGGCCACCGGGAGCAGCTGGTCCTCGAGGCCGTCCTTCTTCAGCTCGGCGCTGATGTCGACGAGCTTGCCGCCCTTGATGAACTGCTTCGCGAGGTCGGGGGTGTTCGGGCTGACGAAGATGCTGGGGAGCGCGTTCTGACCGGCCAGCAGCTGAAGCTTCTGGTCGTGCTGGGTCTGCTCGTCCGCGTCGGTCTTGATGGCGTTCGACTTCTGCGCGGCCTGGCAGCCGGCGGTGGAGAGAGCCTTGAGCGTGTCGTTCGGCGTGGAGTTGCTGGTAAGGCCGAGCGTCGTGAAATTGCCGCTGCTGCTGCCACCGCCCCCGCCGCTCCCCGAGCACCCGGTCAGAGCGAGCGCTCCGGCGGCGATGACGGCGCCGATGACGGCGAGCCGCCGTGAGCGTCGGTGTGCTGTGATCACTTTTCCTCCTTGAAAAGGGTCGCGTCCGAAGTCGCGAACGTGATTAGAACGTTTCAAGCGGTATGAAAGCATACGCCTCCGCAGACTGTCAACACTCGTGGCGAAGTCGTTATCGCGCTTGGGGACTGCTCCTCGCTCGCCGCCTTGAAACGTTCTAACTTTTCGCGGTAGCCTTCGAGGAATCGGCCGGGTCCCACATCCGGCCGGGGACCTGCATCCACTCGAGGAGGAGTACATGACCGTCGCCGTCGAACAGCCGCGCTTCGAGCGCCGCGACAGCGGACCGGCGCTCGGGATCGGCACCGCCGAACCGCGCCTCAGCTGGCGCACGCGCGCCGACGACCCGGAGTGGACCCAGACCGGCTACGACGTCGAGGTGCATCGCGGCGGCGAGGCGCGGGTGTTCCCGGTCGACAGCGCGGACTCGCTCTACGTGCCCTGGCCGGACGCTCCCCTGCGTTCGCGGGAGCAGGCGCAGGTCCGCATCCGGGTCCGCGGCGGCGACGACGTCGTCTCCGGATGGTCGGAGCCCGCGCTTGTCGACGCCGGCGTGCTGGACGCGGCCGGCTGGACCGCGCGGGCCGTCGGTCCCGGCGCCCTGCCCGCCGACCGCGACGCCGGAGCCGTGCTGCTCCGCCGAGAGTTCGAGCTGCCGGACGGCACCGTCCGCGCAGTGCTGCGCGCGACCGCGCTCGGCGTCTTCGAGGCCGAGCTCAACGGACGCCGCATCGGCGACGATGCCCTGGCGCCGGGATGGACGGCGTACGAACACCGTCTGCGCGTCGTCTCCTACGACGTCACCGACCTCGTCCGGCCCGGCGGCAACGCGCTCGGCGCCTGGCTCGCCGACGGCTGGTACCGCGGGCGCATCGGCTTCAACGGCGGCACGCGCGGACTGTACGGCGACCGCACGGCCTTCTTCGCCGAGCTCGAGCTCACCGCCGCCGACGGCACGGTCACCACCGTGGTGACCGACGCTTCCTGGCGCACGCACTCCTCCCCGATCGAGCGCACCGGGCTCTACGACGGCGAGCGTTTCGACGCCGCGGCCCACCTGCCGGGCTGGTCGCGGGCGGGCTTCGACGACACGGGATGGGCGCCCGTCGAGGTCGTCCCCCTCGACACCGGCCTCCTGGTGAACCCGGACGGTCCGCCGGTCCGCTGCACCGGGGAGCTGCGTCCGGTCACCGCGACCCTGTTGGACGGCGACCGCATCCTCCTCGACTTCGGCCAGAACTTCGCCGGACGCCTCCGGCTGCGGGCCGCCTCCTCACCCGCCGGCGCGCAGCTCACGCTCCGGCACGCCGAGGTGCTGCAGGACGGGGAGCTCTACACCCGGCCGCTGAGGCTGGCCGCGCAGACCGACGAGTACGTGGCCGACGGCGGCCCCATAGACTGGGAGCCGCGGTTCACCATCCACGGCTTCCGGTACGCCGAGGTGTCCGGCTGGACCGGCGACCCGCGCGACCTCGAGGTCGTCGGGAGGGTCTACCACTCGGACATGCGCCGGACCGGCACCTTCGTGTCCTCCGATCCGCTGGTCGACCGGTTGCACGAGAACGTCGTGTGGAGCATGCGCAGCAACTTCGTGGACATCCCGACCGACTGCCCGCAGCGGGACGAGCGACTGGGCTGGACCGGCGACATCCAGGTGTTCGCCCCCACCGCCGCCGGCCTCTTCGACGTCTCGGGCTTCCTCGCCTCCTGGCTGAAGGACGTCGCGGCCGAGCAACTGCCGGACGGCACCGTCCCCTGGTATGTCCCGGTCGTCCCCGGTGGCGACTTCTGGACGCCGATCCAGCCGGGCGCCGTCTGGGGGGACGTGGCCGTGCTCACTCCGTGGACGCTGTACCAGCACTACGGCGACCGGCGGGTGCTCGCCGACCAGTACGACAGCGCGCGCGGCTGGGTGGACCTGCTGGAGCGTCTCGCCGGCCCCACCCGTCTCTGGAACGCCGGCATGCAGCTCGGCGACTGGCTCGACCCCACCGCGCCGCCGGAGGATCCGACGGTCGCGAAGACCGACAAGTACCTCGTAGCCTCCGCCTACTTCGCGCGGTCGGCGTCCGTGCTGTCCCTCATCGCGGCCGAGCTGGGCCACGAGGCGGACGCTCGCCGGTACTCGGCGCTGGCGGCCGAGGCGCGCACCGCGTTCCGCGACGAGTACGTGCGCCCGGACGGCGCCCTCACGAACGAAGCGCAGACGGCGTACGCCCTGGCCATCGCCTTCGACCTCTTCGACACCGGCGAGCTGGCGGCCGCCGGCGAGCGCCTGGCCGCGCTGGTCGCGGAGGACGGGTATCGCATCGGCACCGGCTTCGCGGGCACGCCCATCATCGCCGACGCCCTCAGCAAAGGCGGGCAGACCGAGACCGCCTACCGTCTGCTGCTCGAGCGGGAGTGCCCGTCGTGGCTCTACACCGTGCTCTCGGGAGCGACCACGATCTGGGAGCGCTGGGACAGCCTCCTTCCCGACGGCACGGTCAATCCGGGCGAGATGACATCGTTCAACCACTACGCCCTCGGATCGGTCGCGGATTGGCTGCACACCACGGTTGCAGGTCTCGCGCCGGCGGCGCCCGGGTTCCGCCGCATCCGGGTGGCACCGCACCCGGGCGGCGGGATGACGCGTGCCTCCCGCGAGCTCGATACGCCGTACGGGCGGGCTGCCGTCTCGTGGACGCTGCGCGACGACGTGTTCGACCTGTCCGTGGAGGTGCCTACGGGGACCGAGGCCGAGGTCTTGCTGCCGAGCGGCCGGGTCGAGATCGTCCACGCGGGCCGTCATCGCTTCGCCGAGCCGGCCGACGCCTCCGTTCCCATCCCCACGCCATGATCTGGTACTACCCGCCGCGCCAGTACGAGCTCGGGCTGCTGCACGAGCTCGTACGCGCGGGTTTCGCGGCGAACCGGCATGTCGACTACACGGGCAACGCCGGGCGGATGGCGACGGCGGCGGACTTCCGGGTCGACGGCGGACCGGTCTTCCGCGTCATCGGCGAGCCGCCCGTCCTCGTCCTGGAGCGTCCCGCCGCTACCGTGGAGGCCCGGCTCGACGGCGGAGAGTGGACGCCGGCCCGCGAGCTGAGGGCGCACGGCGACGCCGCACCGCACGTCGAGCCCGAGCCGATCGTCCGAATTCCTCTGGAACTGCGCGACGGACTCTGGGAGGCGGACGGGCCGCTGCTGGGGCGGCCGGTGTTCGCGGCGGCCGGGCAGCCGGTGGTCGCCTCCGGCGAGTCGCGCGAGGAGGCACTGGCGGATCCCGAGTTGGCCGAGACGCGGCACGATGTCGTCCGTCGTCCGGACGGCCTGTGGACCACGGTGCACCGCCTGGGTTTCCGCTACCTCCGCGTGGAGGGCGACGGACCGCTCGGCTCGGTGAGCGTGGAGGCCGCGCAGCGTCCCGTACGCCGCCGCGGCTCGTTCGCCTGCTCCGACGAACGCCTGACCCGGATCTGGGAGGTCAGCGCCGACACTCTCCACGCCTGCATGCAGGGGCTGATGCTCGACGGAGTGAAGCGCGACCGGATGCCGTGGATCGGCGACCAGGCGCTGAACGTCCTCGCCAACGCCTACGCCTTCGGCGACGGGGAGATCGTCGCCGACAGCCTCACCGCGCTGGGCCGGCCGACCTCGGGCTACGTGAACGGCATCGCCGACTACTCGCTCTGGTGGCTCATCGCGACCGGCTTCTATGCGCGCTCGTTCGACGCCTCCGCCTACCTCGCAGCGGAGGCGGACCACGTGCATGATTTCGTCGAGCGGCTGGCCGGTCTCGCGGGCGCGGACGGCTTCCTTCGTCCCGCGCCGACCGGCGACGACTTCCAGCGCCTCGTCTTCATCGACTGGGG
>Ga0209455_1000509_pt1 | contig 27807 bp, 28 predicted proteins | sample AraplaCol_mCL_r2_FD_184275 | JGI IMG/M metagenome (GOLD analysis project Ga0209455, IMG submission 184275) | Arabidopsis root microbial communities from North Carolina, USA - plate scrape CL_Col_mCL_r2 (SPAdes) (version 2) | ecosystem: Host-associated > Plants > Roots > Endosphere | place: USA... | reverse complement strand
CTTCAAGCCAGCCTCGGCTTCCTTCAAGATGCCGATGATCTGTTCTTCGGTGAATCGCTTTTTCATTGCCGTTCCTCTCTGGAACGGACTCTACACCGTCACCGTACTAAACGCGGGGAGCAGGTCACAAAATACTAGAAATCCCAGTAACACTATAACTCTCTATAGGCCAACAACCGGCAGCAAACTGAGAAATTGGCAATGGATGCAGATTAAGGCTTGCTTGCGAGGCAGACACGGGCAGACACGACTTGGTCTCCCCCTCACGGATGCCGAATGTAATCCACCAACGCCCGCGTATACTCATCCGGCCGCTTATCACACAGACTCACCACGATCGCCACCGCGAACCCCGCCGGCACGCCGAACACGCCTGAACTGATCGGCTCGATCCCGAACCACGTACGCCCGGCGAACCCAGTCAACTGCGTGAAGAACGGATAAGTCGACACGATGTAGTACACACACACCGCCAACCCCGTCACCATCCCGGCGATCGCGCCACGCGTCGTCGTGCGCTTCCAGAACACCCCCAGCACCAGCACCGGAAAGAAGCTCGACGCCGCCAGCGAAAACGCGGCGCCGACGAGAAACAGAATCTTCCCGGTATTGAGCGACGCGACATACGACGCGAACAGCGCCACCCCCAGCAGCAGCACCTTCGAGATCGTCACGCGCCGCTGGCTCGACGCATCGGGCGCGACCATGCAGTAATAGACGTCGTGCGACAGCGCATTCGCGATCGTCAGCAGCAACCCGTCCGCGGTCGACAGCGCCGCGGCCAGCGCACCGGCCGCGATCAGCCCCGACACCACGTACGGCAGCCCCGCGATCTCCGGCGCGGCCAGCACGACCATGTCCGGCTGCATCTGGATTTCCGACCAGTGCACGATGCCGTCGCGGATCACCTCGACGACACTGATCAGGTCGGGTTCGAAGTGATGCCATTGCGTGACCCACGCCGGTAATTCGGCGAACGGCCGCCCGACGAGATTCGCGAGGATCTCGTACTTGATCAGCACCGCGAGCACCGGCACGCTCAGGTAGAACAGCGCGATGAAGAACAGCGTCCAGCCGACCGAACGCCGTGCCGACGCGACCGACGTGGTCGTGTTGTAGCGCGTCAGGATGTGCGGCAGGCTCGCGGTGCCGAGCGACAGGCACAGCAGCAGCGCAAGGAAATTCCGCTCGCGCGGCTTGCGTTCGTCTTCGCTCGCGGCCGGAAACGGCTCGTGCATCGGCACGGGCGGCTCGGCCCGCGCGAGCAGGTCGTCGCGCGCCTGCGTCCACGCCACGCGCGCCGCTGCCGGATCGCGCGGGAAATCGGCCAGTTCGCGCTCGCGCTGGCTGATCTCGCGCAGCGGCCCGTTGTGACGGCGCAGGTCGGCAAGCTGGTCGACGAGATGTCGACGCGCATCCGCATAGGACGCCGGCAGCCGGTCGAGCCGCGTCTGAATAGCCGCGGCCTGCCGGCGATACGCATCGCGCACCTGCTGCTCGTCGTGCGCGTCGCGCACCTGCGCCTCGCGCGCCGCGACGCGCTCCATCAGCTTGCCGTAATTGAACTGCGGCACGGGGCCGAGCCCGTTCTTCATCGCGATCAGCGACACCGGAATCAGGATCGCGCTGATCAGGATGATGTACTGCGCGACCTGCGTCCACGTAACCGCGCGCATCCCGCCGAGAAACGAGCACACGAGAATGCCCGCGAGCCCGCAGAAGATGCCGATCGCGAAATCGACGCCGATGAAGCGCGTCGCGATCAGGCCGATCCCCTGGATCTGCGCGACCAGGTACACGAACGAACACAGGATCGCCGCGCCGGCCGCGAGCGCACGCACGGCCGTGCTCGAGAAGCGCGTGCCGAGAAAGTCGGGAATCGTGTAACGCGCGAGCTTGCGCACATACGGCGCAAGCAGGAACGCGACGAGGCAGAACCCGCCCGTCCAGCCCATCACGTACGCGAGCGCGTCGTAGCCGGTCGCGTAGAGCGAGCCGGCCAGGCCGATGAACGACGCGGCCGACAGCCAGTCGGCCGCCGTCGCCATCCCGTTGAACGCGGATGGCACGCGCCGCCCGGCCACGTAGTACTCGACGAGATCGGACGTGCGCGACAACAAGCCGATCACCGCATACACGGCGATCGGCACGAACAGGAACACGTAGCCGATCCAGACGCCCGAGCCCGTCGCGCGCTCGATCCGCCACATCAGCAGCACGAAGCCGAGAAACCCGAGCGTGTAGAGCGCGTATGCGCGTATCAGTCGATGCGTCAGCATGAATCAGCGCCCGCCGTTCGCATGGCCGGCGCGCGCCGCATGCTCGTCGTACGCGCGGCGCAGCGTGCGGTCCGCGCGTTGCATCAACCCGATGTAGACGACGATCAGCACGAGGTACACGAGTATCGCGCCCTGCGCGCCGACATAGAACGGCAGGCTGAAGCCGGCGAAGCGAACGCCGGCGAGCGCGGGCCCGAAGAACGGCACGATGAACGACACCGCGAAGCCGGTCACCATCAGCACCGCGATCAGCGCGACGTTGAAGCGCCAGTAGCGCGCATGCGCACGCGCGAGCGGTTCGGGAACGGGGGGTGGCGCGGCGGGCGCCGAACGGGTCGGAACGGTCATGCCGTTATGTAGCAAAAAGCCCCTGCGCGGGCAATCGGGATTGCCGCGCAGGGGCTCGTGCGCGAGATGCGCAGCCGGCAGGCGCTCAGCGCACTTCGGTGAGCTGCTCGAGGATGGCCGGATTCTCGAGCGTGGACGTATCCTGCGTGATCGCCTCGCCCTTCGCGAGCGAGCGCAACAGGCGCCGCATGATCTTGCCCGAGCGCGTCTTCGGCAGGTTGTCGCCGAAGCGGATGTCCTTCGGCTTCGCGATCGGCCCGATCTGCTTGCCGACCCAGTCGCGCAGCGTCTTCGCGAGCGCCGCCGCTTCGTCGCCTTCCGGGCGCGAGCGCTTCAGCACCACGAACGCGACGACCGCTTCGCCTGTGGTGTCGTCCGGACGGCCGACCACCGCCGCCTCGGCCACCAGCTCATGCGACACCAGCGCCGATTCGATCTCCATCGTGCCGAGCCGGTGGCCCGACACGTTCAGCACGTCGTCGATCCGGCCCATGATCGTGAAGTAGCCGGTCTCCTTGTCGCGCACGGTGCCGTCGCCGGCCAGATAGAGCGTGCCGCCGAGTTCTTCCGGGTAGTAGCTCTTCTTGAAGCGTTCCGGGTCACCCCAGATCGTGCGGATCATCGCGGGCCACGGGCGCTTGACGACCAGAATCCCGCCTTGTCCGTTCGGCACGTCCTGGCCCGTCTCGTCGACCACCGCGGCCGTGATGCCCGGCAACGGCAGCGTGCACGAGCCCGGCACGGTCGGCGTCGCGCCCGGCAGCGGCGTGATCATGTGGCCGCCGGTTTCGGTCTGCCACCACGTATCGACGATCGGGCAGCGCTCGTGGCCGACGTGCTTGTGGTACCACATCCATGCTTCCGGATTGATCGGCTCGCCGACCGTGCCGATGATGCGCAGGCTCGACAGGTCATAGCTCTTCGGATGGACCTTGTCGTCGGCTTCGGCGGCCTTGATCAGCGAACGGATCGCGGTCGGTGCGGTGTAGAACACGGTGACCTTGTGATCGCCGATCATCTTCCAGAAGCGGCCGGCGTCCGGATACGTCGGCACGCCTTCGAACACGACCTGCGTGCCGCCGCACGCGAGCGGGCCGTAGGTGATGTACGTGTGGCCCGTGACCCAGCCGATGTCTGCCGTGCACCAGAACACGTCGTCGGGTTTCCAGTCGAAGGTCCACTTCATCGTCTGCGCGGCCCACAGCAGGTAGCCGCCCGTGCTGTGCTGCACGCCCTTCGGCTTGCCGGTCGAGCCCGACGTATACAGGATGAACAGCGGATGCTCGGCGCCGACCCAGGTCGGCTCGCAGCGGTCGGATTCGCCGTCGGTCAGCTCATGCATCCATAGGTCGCGCTCCGCATGCCAGTCGATCTTGCCGCCGGTGCGGCGATAGACGATCACGCTTTTGACCGCTTCGCAGCCGCCCAGCGCGATCGCCTCGTCGGCGATGCTCTTGAGCGGCAGCGTCTTGCCGCCGCGCGCCTGTTCGTCGGCGGTGATCAGCGCGACCGCGCCGACGTCGACGAGCCGCTCGTTCAGCGATTTCGCGGAGAAGCCACCGAACACGACCGAGTGGGTCGCGCCGATGCGCGCGCAGGCCTGCATCGCGACGATGCCTTCGATCGACATCGGAATGTAGATGACGACGCGATCGCCCTTGCCGATCCCGCGTTTCTTCAGCGCATTGGCGAAGCGCGACACGCGCGCGAGGAGATCGGCATAGGTGACGCGGGTGACGGTGCCGTCGTCGGCCTCGAAGATCACCGCGACGCGCTCGCCGTTGCCGGCTTCGACGTGGCGGTCGAGGCAGTTGTACGACGCGTTCAGCTCGCCGTCGTCGAACCATGTGTAGAACGGCGCGTTGCGCTCGTCGAGCACCTTGGTGAACGGCTTGTGCCACGTAAGGCCTTCGCGCGCGAGGCGCGCCCAGAAGCCTTCGTAATCCTGCTCGGCCTCGGCGACGAGCGCGCGGTAGGCCGGCATGCCGGAAATGGTCGCCGTCTTCTCGAGCGCCGCGGGCGGCGCGAACTGACGGGTTTCGTGAAGAACCGATTCAATCGCAGACATCGACTACCCCTTGGTGAACATGAATCCTCTGCATGGCGGCGCGATCGTGCGCGCCGCGCGTCGTCCTGGCCGGCGCCTGCGCGCCGCTGTCTCCCACCACCTGCACGCGACCGCGAAGGCCTGCGCACGATGCTGCACCGCACCACATCACGCGAACGTGACTCGCGGCCCGGCAGTTTCCACGATAAGCGCTCCAACTTACCCGTCACTTACGCGGCATGGCCGTGTCGTGCGCCGGGGGGCGCCGCATCGAGGTCGGCTTTACGCTGTTACAACCGCGCCCCTACAATCCTAACTGAACTCGCCTTCCGGACTCCAGCTTGAATCGCTACGCCCTCTTCCTCATCCTGTCGATGCTGTTCGTCGGCAGCAACGTCGGTATCGGTAAATCCATCGTTGTATTCGTTCCCGTCGCCATCCTCGCCACGCTGCGCTTCGTGATCGCGATCGCCGTGCTGTGGCCGCTGTTCAGCCCGGTGAAGATGCGCGCGGTCAAGCGCGGCGAATGGCTGAACCTGTTCCTGCAGGCGTTCTTCGGCACCTTCATGTTCACGCTGCTGATGCTCAACGGCGTGCAGCGCACGAGCGCGGTGGCCGCGGGCGTCATCACGAGCACGATTCCGGCGATCGTCGCGCTGTTCGCGTGGCTGATCCTGCGTGAAAAACCGAACGGCCGTGCGCTCGTGTCGATCGCGCTCGCGATCGTCGGCGTCGTGACGATCAACCTCGCCAACGGCAGTGCGACCGGCCACGGCGCGCAGGGCGATGCGTCCGGCTCGCTGGCGGGCAACCTGCTGATCCTCGGCGCGGTGTGCTGCGAATCGATCTACGTGATCCTGTCGCGCCGGCTCACGCAAACGCTCGCGCCGATCGACATCTGCGCGTACACCCACCTGTTCGGCCTGTTCCTGATGCTGCCGCTCGGCGCGACCGCGCTGTGGCGCTTCGATTACGCGAGCGTGCCGGCCGGCACCTGGGCGCTCGTCGTCTGGTACGGGCTGTCGGCCAGCATCTTCTCGTTCTGGCTGTGGATGAAGGGCATCCGGCACGTGCCGGGCAGCCTCGCCGGCGTGTTCAGCGCGGTACTGCCGATCGCCGCGGCCGCGTACGGCATCGCGTTCCTCGGCGAGCGCCCGACGCTCGCGCACGGCATCGCGCTCGCCTGTGTCGTCACCGGCATCGTGCTCGCGAGCCTGCGCGTGAAACGTGTGCCGGCGGCCGCTTCCTGATCCGTCCCCGGCAGGGCCGGCGCGTCGCTGCAGCGGCGCCGGCCGACGCGTTACAATAGCGCGCCTTTTCAAGATTACCCCCGATACCTGCGCACCGCGCCCGTACCCCGACATGTCCGCCCCGCATTCGCCCGGCCGTCCCGGCCGCCGCCCGCTTCGCCCCCTTCCCGCGCTGATTTTCATGAGCCGCTGGCTCCAGGTTCCGCTTTATCTCGGCCTGATCGTCGCGCAGGGCGTCTACGTGTTCCTGTTCCTGAAGGAAGTCTGGCACCTGCTGTCGCATGCGACCGGCCTCGACGAAATCAGCGTGATGCTCGCCGTGCTCGGCCTGATCGACGTGGTGATGATCTCGAACCTGCTGATCATGGTGATCGTCGGCGGGTATGAAACGTTCGTGTCGCGGCTCGGCATCGAGGGCCATCCCGACGAGCCCGAATGGCTCGACCACGTGAACGCGGGCGTGCTGAAGGTCAAGCTGTCGATGGCGCTGATCAGCATTTCGTCGATCCACCTGCTCAAGACCTTCATCAACCCCGACCAGCACACGACGCACGCGATCATGTGGCAGGTGATCATCCACGTGTCGTTCCTCGTGTCGGCGCTCGTGATGGCGTGGGTCGATCGCCTGACGACGCACACGCACCCGGCCCATTTCCACGAGGCGCACGCGCCCGCGGCGTCCCGACCGGCGGCCTGAACCGTCGGCAAACCCTTCCCCACTGTCCTCACAGAGTCTCAGCCATGACCGTCATCAAACAGGAAGACCTGATCCAGAGCATCGCGGATTCGCTGCAGTACATCAGCTACTACCACCCGCTCGACTACATCCAGGCCCTCGGCCGCGCGTACGAGCTGGAAGAGAGCCCGGCGGCGAAGGACGCGATCGCGCAGATCCTCACGAACAGCCGCATGTGCGCGGAAGGCAAGCGGCCGATCTGCCAGGACACCGGCATCGTGACGATCTTCGTGAAGGTCGGCATGGACGTGCGCTGGGACGGCGCGACGATGGGCCTCACCGACATGATCAACGAAGGCGTGCGCCGCGGTTACACGCACCCGGACAACGTGCTGCGCGCGTCGATCGTCAATCCGCCGGAAGGCGCCCGCAAGAACACGAAGGACAACACGCCGGCCGTGATCCACTACGAGATCGTGCCGGGCGACAAGGTCGACGTGCAGGTCGCGGCGAAGGGCGGCGGCTCGGAGAACAAGTCGAAGTTCGTGATGCTGAACCCGTCCGATTCGATCGTCGACTGGGTGCTGAAGACGGTCCCGACGATGGGCGCCGGCTGGTGCCCGCCGGGCATGCTCGGGATCGGCATCGGCGGCACCGCCGAGAAGGCGATGCTGATGGCGAAGGAATCGCTGATGGAGCCGATCGACATCCAGGAAATCATCGCGCGCGGCCCGAAGGACTGGGTCGAGGAACTGCGCGTGGAACTGCACGAGAAGGTCAACGCGCTCGGCATCGGCGCGCAGGGCCTCGGCGGCCTCGCGACCGTGCTGGACGTGAAGATCATGGCGGCGCCGACGCACGCGGCGTCGAAGCCGGTCGCGCTGATCCCGAACTGCGCGGCCACGCGCCACGCGCACTTCGTGCTCGACGGCTCGGGCCCGGCCAAGCTGGAAGCGCCGTCGCTCGACGCCTGGCCGAAGGTGCAGTGGGAACCGAACACGGAAACCAGCAAGCGCGTCGACCTGAACACGCTGACGCCGGAAGAAGTCGCGAGCTGGACGCCGGGCCAGACGCTGCTGCTGTCGGGCAAGATGCTCACCGGCCGCGACGCCGCGCACAAGCGCATCGCCGACATGCTCGCGAAGGGCGAGAAGCTGCCGGTCGATTTCACGAACCGCGTGATCTACTACGTCGGCCCGGTCGATCCGGTACGCGACGAAGTGGTCGGCCCGGCCGGCCCGACGACGGCCACGCGCATGGACAAGTTCACCGAGACGATGCTCGCTCAGACGGGTCTGATCTCGATGGTCGGCAAGGCCGAACGCGGCCCGGTCGCGATCGACGCGATCAAGAAGCACAAGGCGGCCTACCTGATGGCGGTCGGCGGCGCGGCCTACCTCGTATCGAAGGCGATCCGCGGCGCGAAGGTGCTCGCGTTCGAAGACCTCGGCATGGAAGCGATCTACGAGTTCGACGTGCAGGACATGCCGGTGACGGTCGCCGTCGATTCGTCGGGCACGTCGGTGCACCAGACGGGTCCGAAGGAATGGCAGGCGAAGATCGGCAAGATCCCGGTCGCCACCGCTTAAGCGCGATCGAACGAAAGGCCGGACGGGAGTCCGGCCTTTTTACTTCTCATTCTCATTATTGTGCGCGGCCGGTTATTCAAGGCTGATTCTCATTACACGCAAAAGGCAGGCCCGACAAGGCTTCGAGGCTTGGCTTTTCTCGTTCGAGCGATTATCGTTCGGTTTCTGAAGCCCCACTGAACAAGGAACAGCCATGCAAGGCGACAAGAAAGTCATCGAATATCTGAACGCCCAACTGAAGAATGAACTCACGGCGATCAACCAGTACTTCCTGCATGCGCGCATGTACAAGCACTGGGGCCTCGACAAGCTCGGCAAGCACGAATACGACGAGTCGATCGGCGAAATGAAGCACGCCGACTGGCTGATCGAGCGCGTGTTCATGCTCGACGGCCTGCCGAACCTGCAGGACCTGCACAAGCTGCTCGTCGGCGAGGAAACCGAAGAGATCCTGAAGTGCGACCTGAAGCTCGAGCAGATCTCGCAGTCCACCTGCAAGGAAGCGATCGCCTACTGCGAATCGGTGCGCGACTACGTGTCGCGCGAGATCTTCGAGAAGATCCTCGACGACACCGAAGAGCACATCGACTGGCTCGAAACGCAGATCGACCTGATCGGCAAGGTCGGCCTGCAGAACTATCAGCAGACGATGATGGGTTCGGCCGAGTAATCGCCCTGCCCGCCAGCCCGCCGCCCGCCTGACGATGACGAACCCGTCCCACGCTACCGCGCCGCGCGCCGCCGCCCCTGTCGGCATCTTCGACTCGGGGCTCGGCGGCTTGTCGGTGCTGCGCGCCGCACGCGCGCACCTGCCGGACGAATCGTTCGTCTACGTCGCCGACTCGCACCACGCGCCATATGGCCCGCGCGACGAGGCCTTCATCACGGAACGCACGCTGGCCATCGGCGAGTGGCTCGCCCGCGAAGGCGCGAAAGCGCTCGTCATCGCGTGCAACACGGCAACGGCACGGGCGATCGCGGCCATCCGCGAACGCCTGTCGATCCCGCTCGTCGGCGTCGAGCCGGGCATCAAGCCGGCCGCCGCACTGTCCGCGACCGGCGTCGCGGGCGTCCTCGCCACGCAATCGACGTTGAACAGCCCGCGCTTCCAGGCGCTGCTCGACCGCTACGGCGCCGGCCGCCGCTTCATCTGCCAACCCGGCCACGGGCTCGTCGAAGCGATCGAACGCGGCGACACGAACTCGCCCGCGTTGCGCGCGTTGCTCGAGCGTTACATCCAGCCGATGCTCGACGACGGTGCCGATACACTGGTACTCGGCTGCACGCATTACCCGTTCTTCACAGAAACGATTCGTGACCTTGTTGGCGAGCGCCTGACGATCGTCGACACGAGCGATGCCATCGCCCGCCAGCTCGCGCGGGTGCTCGACGAACGCGGGCTGCGCGCGCCGGCCGGCACGCATGCCGCGCCGCCGCGCTTCTGCTCGACGAGCGACGGCCTGCAACTGCACGCGCTCGCGTCCACGCTGCTCGGCCTCGACGCCCCGGTCGAATCCGTCACCATTTCCTCGCCGAACGCGCGCGCCTGCGCGACCGCCTGACGCTGGCCGGCGCGCCGGCTCCCCGCCGTAGCTTCCTCGCTCCCGCCGTTTCAAGGGTCCGATGACCTTAAAAAAAGCCCGACCCAGGCTTGTCAACACCTGCAAAATTAATGATAATAATTCGCATTAACGTTAGCTATCGCAACCATCATGATCGTCTGCGTGTGCAAGTCTGTTTCCGATCGCAAGATTCGCGCGTCCCTCGCCGAGGGCGTGAACTCTTTCGATGAACTCCAGTTCGAGCTCGGCGTGGCCACGTGCTGCGGCAAGTGCGAGGAGTCCGTACGCGACCTCATGGCCGAGCAAGGCGTCTGCGCGAGCCGGTGCGGTGTCGAGCATCATGCTCATCCGATCCCGGTCACGTTCTACGACCGCAAGGCGGCCTGAGCGGCGCCGAGCGTGCGCATGCGGCCCAGGCCGCATTTTTTGTTTTGACCGTCAGCAAGCCACCGTCCGCGCGAGCCAACGGCTTACCTGTCAAGGAGCCTGTGATGGAATTGCTGATCGGATTCGTAACCACCGTTTGCATCTCGCTGCTGATCTTCCGCAAGTGATGCCGATTCACCTGCCGCGCCCCGGGTGCGACGTCGTTCTTTCAAGCTAACATGCAGGCTTCGCATCTCGCTCCTGCCGGCGCCATGCCGGCTGCACCACGTATGAATCCCCGAGTGATCGTCGTCGCGGTCGGTGTGCTTGCCGCACACGCGATCATGCTGACGGCCGCGTGGCTCCATCGCAACGCGCCGCCGCCGAAATCGGTCGAAGTCCAGACGATCACCGCGCAGCTCATCACGCCTGCGCCGATCGCGCAGCAGGTCGCGGCCGAGTCGATCCCGCAGCCCACGCCGCCGAAGCCCGTGCCGCGCGTGAAGCCGAAGGTCGAGCCGAAGCCGGTGCAGAAGGCGGCAAAGCCGACGCCGCAGCCGGTTGCGCCCTCGCCGGCTCCGTCGCCCACACCCGCGCCTGCCGCCGACCCAACGCCTGCTCCGGCCGCGCCCGCTCCCGCGGCACCAGCCGCCACGCCGGGCCCGGCGCGCGAAACGATGCAGGTCAGCGCGCCGAAGAACGTGCCGACGCTCCAATGCAACTTCGTGAAGCCCGACTATCCGTCGATGTCGCGCCGCCGCGGCGAATCGGGTACCGCCTATGTTCACTTCGTCGTCGGCGTGACCGGCAAGATCGAAAGCATCGATCTGCAGAAGAGCAGCGGCTATCCGCGCCTCGACGATGCCGCACTCGACGCGATGCGCTCGACCACCTGCCGTCCGTACATCGAGAACGGCCAAGCGATCCGCGCCGCCCGCACACAGCCCTACAGCTTCGGGCTCACCGACTAACCTGCCTCATCCGGAAGATTCAAAGGAAACAAAAAATGCAAAGCTACGGTATCGCGCACGTCTGGGCGCAAGGTGATTTCGTCACGCGCGCCATTGCGATCACGCTGCTCGTGATGTCGGTCCTGTCGTGGATCGTGATCGTCATCAAGGGCTGGAACGTGATTCGCCTGAACCGCCTCACGAAGAACGCCGAACAGGCATTCTGGCATTCCGACAATTTCGACGACGGCATCAAGAAGCTCGGCCTCGCCGCATCGACGCCGAACGACAACCCGTTCCTCGCGCTCGCGCTGTCGGGCAAGGAAGCTGCCGACCACCACCATCAGACGCAACCGCACCTGCATGACCGCATGGACGTGTCGGACTGGGTCACGCGCTGCCTGAAGGACACGATGGACGAAGGCATCTCGCGCATGCAGAGCGGCCTCGCGATCCTCGCATCGGTCGGCAGCACGGCGCCGTTCGTCGGCCTGTTCGGCACGGTCTGGGGCATCTACCACGCGCTGCTCGCCATCGGCGCCACCGGCCAGACGTCGATCGACCAGGTCGCGGGCCCGGTCGGCGAATCGCTGATCATGACGGCCTTCGGCCTGTTCGTCGCGATTCCCGCAGTGCTCGGCTACAACGCGCTGACCCGCGCGAACAAGGGCGTCGTCAGCAAGCTGCGCCGCTTCGCGCACGGTCTGCACGCGTACTTCGTGACGGGTGCGAGCCTCGCGTCGTCGTCGACGCGCGACGGTCTGCGTCTCGCATCGCGCGCCGCCAGCTGAGACGAGGTGAACCATGGCCATGAACACCGGTTTCAGCGACGATGACGACGATGCCGTGATGAGCGAGATCAACATGACGCCGCTCGTCGACGTCATGCTCGTACTCCTGATCATTTTTCTCGTGACGATCCCGGCGATGCAGCATGCGGTGAAGATCGACCTGCCGCACGCCAGCAGCCAGCCCGTCGACGAAAAGCCGCAGACCGTCGACGTCGCGATCCAGGGCGACGGCACGATCCTGTGGGACGACCACACGGTCACGCGCGAACAGTTGCAGGCGCGCATCGCGGAAGCCGCGAAACGCACGCCGCAGCCGGAGCTGCATCTGCGCGCGGATCGCAAGGTTGCGTACGAGCACGTCGCGGAAGTGATGTCGGATGCGCAGGCAGGCGGGCTGACGAAGCTCGGCTTCGTGACGGAGCCCGGCGCAAAAGCGAAGAAGTAACGCACGCACGTCCCGTCGTCGGCGGTCGCAACTGCGCACCTAGCCGGCCGTACCTAACCGGCCGCTCACAAAGTAAAAGGCCTTCATCGCCAGATGAAGGCCTTTTTTCATGCGCACGCGGGCGCCTTCGGGCGGCGGGCTCTTTGGCGGTATCGGTTACGCCTCGAGCAACGCAAATGCGACTCTGCCGTGGTCTGCACGGACTGCGCGTTCTGCCCTATCTGGCTCACAATATATGCGGCCACCTGATTTCGCTCAGAACTTCCTTCACGAAATGGGATTTCAATATAGGCCCGCCCGCGCACGCATTCAAGGTTCCGGCGATTGAAACTTGCGATTGCAGACGACGCTTCAATGACAAAACAAATTTGCGTCGTCGTGCACGCCGTGTTCAGGTCGCCGAAACATCGGCCGCCGCTTCCTGCTTCGCGCGCTCGGGGCAACCCGGCTCCTTGTACGCGCCATGGTCGAGCTTCTCGACCAGGTAATCGACGAACGCACGGACCGCGGGCGGCATCCCCTGCCGCGACACGAACACCGCATACAACTGCGGCACCGGCAGCGTCCAGCCCGGCATCACGGGCGACAGTTGCCCCGCGCGCAGCGCGTTGCCGTACATCATCTCCGGCAGCGCGGCGATGCCGAGGCCATCGAGCACGGCCTCGCGGATCGTCATCAGGTCGGCCGTCACGAGCCGCGGATCATGCTCGTGCACGTGGCGCGTCCCGTCCGGCGCGATCAGGTTGAATACGTGCCGGCCGTCGACGCTCGGCGTATCGAGCGTCTCGAAACCGGTCAGGTCGTCCGGCGCCAGCGGCGGCGCATTCTGGCTCAGCAGGCTCGGCGCGCCGACCAGCATCTGCTCGGTGCGCCACAGCGGCCGCACGACGATGTTGGCGTTCTGCGGCGGCTCGGAGCGCACGCGCAACGCGACGTCGATCGAATCCTCGAACAGGTCGATCACGCGATTCGTCACGCGGACATGCACCTTCACCTCGGGATAGCGGCGCAGGAATTCGGGCAGGATGCGCGACAGCATCGTCTGCGACAGCGTCACCGGCACGCTGACGCGCACCGAGCCGCGCGGCGACGCGCGCAACTGCTGCACCGCGTTCATCGCGGCCTGCGCTTCGGCGAGCATCGCCTGGCAATGCTGGTAGAACAACTCCCCCGCCTCGGTCAGCGCGAGCTTGCGCGTCGAACGCTGCAGCAGGCGCACGCCGAGCGCCGCCTCGAGCTCGGTCAGGCGTCGCGACAGACGCGATTTCGAGATGCCCAGCACGCGCTCGGCGGCCGAGAAGCCGCCATGTTCGACGACCTGCGAGAAGTACATCAGGTCGTTCAGGTTATGTGCATCGATATTCATCTCATCGTTCCAATTTCAGAACAATCCATTGCGAACGGCCGCAAATCGGACGGGAAAACGCCCAATATAATAGCGCTATGTTTCAAAAATAACGCTATTCCGATGATTTCGAGGGCTTCCCATGACGACCGCTCGCTCGCTTGATCGTACCTACCCCGCGCTTCGCACCACCGAAGGCGGCGGTTTCGTGGTTCATCGTCCGTTCCCGACGCGGCTGCTGATGGACTTCGATCCGTTCCTGCTGCTCGATGAAATGGGCCCCGTCGACTACGCCCCCGGCGAAGCCGTGGGCGCGCCCGACCATCCGCATCGCGGCTTCGAGACCGTGACGTACGCGCTCGACGGGCGCTTCCGCCATCGCGACTCGTCCGGCCATACCGGCACGCTCGGCCCCGGCGACGTGCAGTGGATGACGGCCGGCGCCGGCGTCGTGCACAGCGAGATGCCGGATCCGGCGTTCGCCGAGGCAGGCGGGCGTTCCCACGGCTTCCAGCTGTGGGTCAACCTGCCGCGCCGCGACAAGATGATCGCACCGCGCTACCAGGAGATCCCGGCCGCCCGCATTCCGACCGCGACGTCGCCGGACGGCCGCGCGCGCGTGCGCGTCATCGCCGGCGAAGCATTCGGCGTACAGGCCGCGATCGAGACGCGCACGCCGATTCTCTACCAGCACTTCACGCTGGAGCCGGGCGCAACGGTCACACAGCCCGTGCCGGCCGGTTATCGCGTGTTTGCCTATCCGATCGACGGAACGGGCCTCTACGGGCCTGACAGGCAGGCGGTCGACGCACGGCACATGATCGTCTACGGAGACGATGGCGACACCGTCACGTTCGCTGCCGGCGACACGTCGCTCGACCTGCTGCTGATCGGCGGCGTGCCGCTCAACGAGCCGATCGTCCGCTACGGCCCGTTCGTGATGAATACCGAGGAAGAGATCCGGCAGGCCGTCGTCGACTACCAGACCGGTCGCATGGGTCGCATCGAAGCGTGAATCGGATCGGGTCACTGGGGCCGCGAAGCCGATGGTTTTGCGTCACAATAAGTTCTTGAACCATGTGGCCAGCCGCCACCAGAAGGAACCCGCCCCTTGAACTTCGAACACCTGATCCAGATCAACTCCGACGAACCGGGCGTGCCGAGCCTCACCCGCGACCAGCTCTGGGAAGGCCTCGTATTGCGTGCCGAACAGCCGCAACTGTTCGTGATCGGCCTCGACAGCTGCGTCATTCACGAACGGACGGACACGACGCTCGAACGCGAACTCCATTACGGCCACGCGACCGTGCGCGACCACGTGACGTTCACGCCGAACCAGCAGGTCCGCTATGACATCCGCGCGGCCGATGGCGAGATCGGCGGCTCGCTGACGATGACGATCGAGGAGCGCGACGACCGCCAACTGTTCCTGCGTTTCGAGTACCGCACGACGCTGACGGTCACGGACGACAGCGAAGAAGCGCGACAGACGCACGGGATCGTCAAGGAGGCGTACCGCACGTCGGATATCGACACGGTGCGCCTGATTCGCGAATACGCGCAAGGTCGCAAGGACCCCGATCCGCTGCACTGAACCCGGCGGCGGCCTGCGGGCCGCCGCTTTGATTCAAACTATCAGACCAGACTTATCGATCGATAAAGAGTTTTTGTAAATGGGAATAGTTATCATTTAGAATTCATTCCATCGTATCGACAGTCACCGATCAAACCGAATGACCGACACCATGCGCCCGACCACGCTGACCCTGCGCCGCACCACCAGCACCGCAGCCAGCAACCGTCAGAAGACGGCAGCGGTCACCACGCCGGCGAAACCCGCTGGCAACCGCGATGCAGGCACGCGGGTCGTCAACAGCGATACGCTGCTGCAAGGCCATAGCCACATCAGCATCGCGCATAACGGAGAGACCTATCAGTTGCGGGCCACGCGGCTCGGCAAACTGATCCTGACGAAGTAACGACCGAGTATTGTGGGGACCACCTCCCTGAGAGGTGTTGGGCAGTAGCCAGCGTAACGGCTTGCACGCGAGATCTAGACCCCTTCGTGCAAACACACTCAAGCAGCCGTTGCAGCAAGCCAAGCCACTTTTTTGGTTCTCGCACAAGGAAGAAAAAAGCGACACGTCGAAGGACGTGTCGCTTTTTTGTTTGGGCGGCCAATGCGCGAAGCATGCCGCCTGTATGTATGTGGCTGCGTCAATGCACGACAGCCGAAGGAAGCGGCATGCGAACCGCTTCAGAACCCCCAGAACATCAACCACCATGCGCTGTCGACGACCGCCAGCCCGACGGCGAACCATGCGAATGCCGCGAGCCGGCGCGGCCACGCCGCATAGCGCCCCGTCACCTTCCACGCGAGCCACGCACTCCATACGTTGGCGCCGACCAGAATCGCGATGCGCACATCGGTTGCCCAGCCGAGCGGCACATGCTCGGCGCGCAGCAACGACAGCGTCGTGGCCGACAATCCGAGGAACACGCCCGCGCCCGCGATCGGGATCAACGCCTGGGCGAGGTGATGCAGGCGCACGCGATCGAAGCGGCCGAGCATCAGCGTCGCGCCGGCCAGCAACACCAGCAGCGCCGTGCCGTACACGAGCCCCGTGCCGACGATGTAGCTGACGACCAGCCCGCCATCGAGCCAGGAGAACACGTCGTTGCGGTCCGGGTAGTGCGTGAGCAGAAACCACGGTGCATTGGTCTCGAGCGGCCACGTGATGTCGTGGTCGATCAACCAGCCCGCGAGCCATTGCTTGATCTGCACGAACCACGGGCTGACGGTCCAGTGGAACGCGCCGATCGCCACGCCGAGCAGGCCGTACAGGATCAGTGCGGTGTCCCACGGGTTGGCCCGCTCCGCACCGAGGTTCACGACTTCGTCGGACGGCGAGCGCAGCGACAGCGAGATCGCGTCGCGGTGCCCGCTGCAGCGGCCGCACATATGGCAGTCCGCCGCGCCCTTCATGTTGCGCAACGGCACGAGCGGCGCGCAGTTGATCGGAATCACGCGATGGCCGTGCTCGCCGTTCTTGTACGAACGGCGCCACGCATCCTCGTCGACCTTGTAGCGCATCGGCGCGAGCCGCGCGAGCAGCCCGAACACGCCGTTGACCGGACACAGGTACTTGCACCACACGCGTTTCTCGCGGCCGTACAGCACGCCGATCACGATCGCGCCGACGGTCGAGCCGCCGAGCACGAACAGCACCGCGAGCGGGTACTGGTACACACTGACCATCTGCCCGTAGATCGTCGTGATGCCGAACGCGACGAACGGCCAGCCGCCCCACCGGATCCAGCGCGGAATCGGGCCACCACGGCCGAACTTGCTCGCATATTCCGTGAGCGCGCCCTCCGGGCACAGCACGCCGCACCACACGCGGCCGAGCATCACCATCGACAGCAGCACGAACGGCCACCAGATGCCCCAGAACGCGAATTGCGCGATGAGCGTGAGGTTGTTCCACAGATGCGCGGAATCGTCAGGCAGCGGCAACACGGCCGGCACGATGATCAGGAACGCGTAGACGGCGACGACGATCCACTGGATACCGCGGATCAGCGCACCGTGGCGCTGCATCCACTGGCCGGCCTGCGCGAGCCAGCCCGGCTTGACGGCGGCGACAACGCTCATGCCGCGCGACCCGCTGCAACGGCCGGACGGCGGCTCGCGCGCTTCATCAGCAGCCAGACGACCGCCCAGTACACCGCATAGGCCACCAGGTTGGTCAGCGCCGGGTGTGCGCGATAGCCGGTCAGCGTCGCGACGAGCGAACCGAACGTGCCCGAATCATCGAGGATCGCGGACGTATCCCACAGCTGCGAGATGCCGAGCGGCAGGATTTCCTTGTCGATCAGCTTGTCGACGCCGGTCTGGAACAGGCCCGCGCCGAGGAACAGCAGCATCACTTCGGTAACGCGGAAGAAATGCCGCCACGAGAAGTACTTGCCGCCGAGCTGCAGCAGATAGAAGGTGAGAAACGCGAGGCCGAGACCGATCACGACCGCGAGCATCTGGCTGCCGTCGACGTGGCCCGACTGGCCGAAACCGAGGCCGTACAGGAAGATCACCGTCTCGCTGCCTTCGCGCGCGATCGCGAGCGCGACCAGCACCGCGACGCCCCACCAGTTCGAATCGCGCGTGCTTTGCTGCAGCGATTGCTCCATGTCGCGCTTGAGCGTGCGGCCGTGCCGGCGCATCCACAGCACCATCTGCACGATCAGCACGCAGGCGATCAGCACCATCGCCGTCTGGAAATAGTCCTGCGCGTCGCCGGACAACACTTCAGTGAACCCGACCAGCGCGGCGCCGAGGCCGACGGCCATCAGCAGGCCGACGCCGACGCCGGCCCAGAGGAAAGGCAGGCCGCGGCGCGCGTCGTCGTCGCCGTTTTTCAGCCATGCATAGAGAATGCCGACGACGAGCAGCGCTTCGACGCTCTCCCGCCAGACGATGAACAAGATCTGACCCATCGATACCTCCTGACGCGCGGCGCAAGGGACTGGTGCGCCCGCGCGCAGATAAAACGCGTTACTTCGCGACGATCACGCCCTGTGCCTGCTGGTGGAAATCGTCGAAAAACTTGTATTCGCCCGGCGACAGCGGAGCGACGACCACGAACGAATCGGCGCCCGGCGCGAGCACCTTCTCCTTGCGCAACTGCACGCTCTCGAATTCGGCGGCGCCCTTGCCGGTGTTCCGGATCTCGATCTTGAAACGCTGGCCAGCCGGCACTTCGATGCGGGCAGGATTCAGCTTGCCATCCGTCATCTCGAGCTTGAACGTCGGCAGATCGGCTGCATGCGCCGCGCCGGCAAGCCACAGCGCAGCGGCCGCGGCAACGATTTTCTGGGGAATTTTCATTCTGGGTTCTCTACGCCGACGGCGCGCCGAAGCGCGCCGTTCGTGATGCCACCGATCAGTAACCGCCCTTCTTGCCGATACCGGCGAACGGGAAGTCGTACTCGAGCGTGATGGGCTTGAACCACGGGCCCACGCCCGTTTCCTTGTCGACGTGGCGACCGAACGCCATGTGACCCGACTGCATCGGCGGCTTGACGACCATCGTCAGGTGATACTTGCCCGGGCCGGCGAGCTTCACGTTGTCGCCGTAGTGCGGGCCGTCGCTCGCGACCATGCCCATCAGGTCGCCTTCGGCCTTCCACTTCGTGTCGCCCTGCTTCGTCAGCTTGTACGTGACCTGCAGGTACGGCATCCAGTCGCCTTCCGCGAAACCGGTCGGGTTGTTCTTGACCGCGTGGATGTCGGCCTCGAGGTGAATGTCGGAATCCGACGCCTTGCGCATCATGCCTTCCGGGTCCATCGTGATCGGCTGCAGATACACCGCGCCGATTTCCATGCCGCCCTGGATCTGCTGCTTGCCGATCGGATACTCGGCAGCCGAGGCCGACATCGCGGCAAGCGCCGCCGCTACCGCAACCGTCGTGCGGATGAACGAAGAACCCAACATGGACACTCCTTGTTATTTGTCTGACTATCTTGACGACATGCGAGCCGCCGCCGGGGCCGCCCGCTGGAAACACTAACGCGACGAAGAACGTTAATGCGAACTATTCTCAATACATGTGGAGTTTAGCACCGAACCTGTTTCGGAACAAACGGAGAGCGCCGTAAACCCCTGATCCGACAAGGCTTACAGGCGCTTTACCAAAAGATTCGGTGACGCTTGGAAAGAGTTACCGGCCGCCGCTGATGTGGTCGCCGACGTTCGCGCCGAACACGCGTTCGCGCAGCACGGCAAGCTGGTCGCGGGTTGCGGCGGCCTTCTCGAATTCGAGGTTCTTCGCGTAGTCGGCCATTTGCTTCTCGAGACGCTTGATTTCCTTCGCGAGCTGCTTTTCCGACATGTCCTCGAATTTCGCGCGCTGTTGCGCCTCCTTCAGCTCCGCACGCACGTCGTCGGCGTTGTAGACACCGTCGATGATGTCCTTGATGCGCTTCACGACGCCGCGCGGCGTGATGCCCATCTTTTCGTTGTAGGCGATCTGCTTCGCGCGGCGCCGCTCGGTTTCGCCGATCGCGCGCTTCATCGACTCGGTCATGTTGTCCGCGTAGAGGATCGCCTTGCCGTTCACGTTCCGCGCGGCGCGGCCGATCGTCTGGATCAGCGAGCGCTCGGCGCGCAGGAAGCCTTCCTTGTCCGCGTCGAGGATCGCGACGAGCGACACTTCGGGAATGTCGAGGCCCTCGCGCAGCAGGTTGATCCCGACCAGCACGTCGAACGTGCCGAGCCGCAGGTCGCGGATGATCTCGACGCGCTCGACCGTATCGATGTCGCTGTGCAGGTAACGCACCTTGACGCCATGATCGGCCAGGAACTCGGTCAGCTGTTCGGCCATGCGCTTCGTCAGCACGGTGATCAGCACGCGCTCGCCGGCCTTCACGCGCGCGTTGATCTCGGTCAGCACGTCGTCGACCTGCGAGCTCGCCGGGCGCACTTCGATTTCCGGATCGACGAGGCCGGTCGGTCGCACGACCTGCTCGGCGATCTGCCCCGTCACGCGCTTCTCGTAGTCGGCCGGCGTGGCCGACACGAACACGACCTGGCGCATCTTGCGCTCGAACTCGGGGAACTTCAGCGGCCGGTTGTCGAGCGCCGACGGCAGGCGGAACCCGTAATTGACGAGGTTTTCCTTGCGCGCGCGGTCACCGTTGTACATGCCGTTCAGCTGGCCGATCAGCACGTGCGATTCGTCGAGCAGCATCAGCGCGTCGGGCGGCAGGTAGTCGACGAGCGTCGGCGGCGGATCGCCGGGCGCCGCGCCCGAGAAATGCCGCGAATAGTTCTCGATGCCCTTGCAGAAGCCGAGCTCCTGCAGCATTTCGAGATCGAAGCGCGTGCGCTGCTCGAGGCGCTGCGCCTCGACGAGCTTGCCGTCGCGATGGAAGAACTCGAGCCGTTCGCGCAGTTCGTCCTTGATCGTCTCGACCGCGCGCATCACGGTATCGCGCGGCGTCACGTAGTGCGACGACGGGTACACGGTGAAGCGCGGAATCTTCTGCCGCACGCGCCCGGTCAGCGGGTCGAACAGCTGCAGCGTCTCGACTTCGTCGTCGAACAGTTCGACGCGCACGGCCATTTCCGCGTGTTCGGCCGGAAAGATGTCGATCGTGTCGCCGCGCACGCGGAAAGTGCCGCGCTGGAAGTCCTGCTCGTTGCGCGTGTATTGCATCGCGATCAATCGCGCGATCACGTCGCGCTGGCCGAGCTTGTCGCCGGCGCGCAGCGTCAGGATCATCTGGTGGTATTCGGACGGATTGCCGATACCGTAGATCGCCGACACCGTCGCGACGATCACCACGTCGCGACGCTCCATCAGGCTCTTCGTCGCCGACAGCCGCATCTGCTCGATGTGCTCGTTGATCGACGAATCCTTCTCGATGAACAGGTCACGCTGCGGCACGTAGGCCTCAGGCTGGTAGTAGTCGTAGTACGACACGAAATACTCGACCGCGTTGCGCGGGAAGAACTCGCGAAACTCCGCGTAAAGCTGGGCCGCGAGCGTCTTGTTCGGCGCGAACACGATCGCCGGGCGGCCGAGCCGCGCGATCGTGTTGGCCATCGTGAAGGTCTTGCCCGAACCGGTTACGCCGAGCAGCGTCTGGAAGGCAAGGCCGTCGCCGACGCCTTCGACGAGCGTATCGATCGCGGTCGGCTGGTCGCCCGCGGGCGGATAGGGCTGGTAAAGCTGGAACGGCGACCCTTCGAAAGTGACGAATTTGGATTCGTCGAGCGCGTCGCCGACTTCGGCATGATGTTCGGACATGGAATGCGGCCGGAGCAAGGGCAAAGAAAGCATTCTAGCGCTTCACGGCCGCGCGAACTGCTGTCGGCTCCTGACGCGGAACGGCCGCCCCGAATCGCGATTCGCCGCCCGAATCGCGACGGAATCACCGCCCCTGCCACCACGAATTCGCTACAATGTCAGGCTGCTGCGCTTCCCGGCGTCGCGCCGTGGGCGCGGTCCATGCGCCCGCCCCGCCGGCTGAAAGCCTGACCCTCTTTTCACTACTGCCGAATCATCATGTCGCTCTTCTCCGCTGTCCAGCTTGCTCCCCGCGACCCGATCCTGGGCCTGAACGAAGCCTTCAACGCCGATGCGCGTCCGACCAAGGTCAACCTCGGCGTCGGTGTGTACACGAACGAAGACGGCAAGATTCCGCTGCTGCGCGCGGTGCGCGACGCGGAGAAGGCACGTGTCGAGGCCGGCCTGCCGCGCGGCTACCTGCCGATCGACGGGATCGCCGCCTACGATGCGGCCGTGCAGAAGCTGCTGCTCGGCAACGACTCGCCGCTGATCGCGGCGGGCCGCGTGGTCACGGCCCAGGCACTGGGCGGCACGGGCGCGCTGAAGATCGGCGCCGATTTCCTGCGCACCCTGAATCCGAACGTGAAGGTCGCGATCAGCGATCCCAGCTGGGAAAACCACCGCGCGCTGTTCGAAGCGGCCGGCTTCGAAGTCGTCGCGTACCCGTATTACGATGCGGCCACGAACGGCGTGAACTTCGAAGGCATGCTGTCGGCGCTGAACGGCTACGCGGCCGGCACGGTCGTCGTGCTGCACGCGTGCTGCCACAACCCGACCGGCGTGGATCTCACCGAAGCGCAATGGCAACAGGTCGTCGACGTCGTGAAGGCGCGCAACCTCGTGCCGTTCCTCGACATGGCCTACCAGGGCTTCGGCGAGAACATCGAAGCCGATGCCGCCGCCGTGCGCCTGTTTGCCGCAGCCGACCTGAACGCGTTCGTGTCGTCGTCGTTCTCGAAGTCGTTCTCGCTGTACGGCGAGCGTGTCGGCGCGCTGTCGATCATCACGTCGAGCAAGGAAGAAGCCACGCGCGTGCTGTCGCAACTGAAGCGCGTGATCCGCACGAACTACTCGAACCCGCCGACCCACGGCGGCGCGGTGGTCGCAGCCGTGCTCGCATCGCCGGAACTGCACGCTTCGTGGGTGCAGGAACTCGGCGAAATGCGCGATCGCATCCGCGCGATGCGCAATGGTCTCGTCGAGCGCCTGAAGGCAAGCGGCGTCGATCGCGATTTCAGCTTCATCAACGCGCAGCGCGGGATGTTCTCGTATTCGGGCCTGACCTCGGCACAAGTCGATCGCCTGCGCGACGAGTTCGGCATCTATGCGGTCGGCACCGGCCGAATCTGCGTCGCCGCGCTGAACACGCGCAACCTCGACGCGGTCGCCAATGCGGTCGCAGCGGTCCTGAAGTAAAGCCGTGCCGGGGCGGCAACCGTCACCGCCCTGCCCTGCCGACATGAAAAACGCGCTCCATGGAGCGCGTTTTTTTGTGCCGTCCAGTCCAGCGCGGCGGGCGGCGACACCGCCCGCACCCGCGTTACTGCATGAACCAGCCGTGGCTGACGACCACCGACTGGCCCGTGAGCGCGGCGCTCGGGAACGCCGACAGGAACAGCACCGTCTGCGCGACGTCCTGCACCGTCGTGAACACGCCGTCGACCGTGTTGCCCAGCATCACCTTCTTGATCACTTCCTCTTCGCTGATGCCGAGCTCCTTCGCCTGCTCCGGAATCTGCTTGTCGACCAGCGGCGTGCGCACGAAGCCCGGACACACGACGTGCGAGCGCACGTTGTGCTTCGCGCCTTCCTTCGCCAGCACGCGGGCGAGGCCCAGCAGGCCATGCTTGGCCGTCACGTACGCCGACTTCAGCGGCGACGCTTCGTGCGAGTGCACCGAACCCATGTAGATTACGACGCCGCCGCGATCGTCCTTGTACATGTGCTTGAGCGCGGCCTTCGTCGTCAGGAACGCGCCGTCCACGTGGATCGCCTGCATCTTCTTCCAGTCAGAGAACGAATAGTTCTCGATCGGGTTGACGATCTGGATGCCCGCGTTCGACACGAGGATGTCGACCGAGCCGAACGCTTCGGCCACCTTGTCGATGCCGCTGTTCACGGCGTCTTCGTTGGTCACGTCCATCGCGACGCCGATCGCCTTGCCGCCTGCCTTGTTGATCTCGTCGGCGACCGCGTTCGCGCCGTCCTGGTTCAGGTCGGCGATCGCGACGGCCGCGCCGGCCTTGGCCAGCTCGAGTGCGATTTCCTTGCCGATGCCGCTCGCGGCGCCCGTGACGACTGCGGTCTTGCCGCTCAGATCTGCTGCCATGTCCGTCTCCTTCCGTTATCGGATCGTGAAACACGCACCCGCCGCATCCGCGTTCATCGCGAAATCGCATCAGCGTGCCAGCCGTCATTGTGCACGATCGGCCCCGCCGTTCGTGCACAAAACGTCTAAGCTTAAGGTCGGTTCCGTTCAGCAGGAGAGTCTCATGCACTATCGACGGCTAGGCCGCTCCGGCCTGCAGATCAGCGAGCTTTCACTCGGTTCGTGGGTGACGTACGGCAACCAGGTCGACCAGCGGGTCGCGCGCGAATGCCTCGCCGCGGCACGTGATGCAGGCGTCAATTTCTTCGACAACGCCGAGGTCTACGCCGGCGGCAAATCCGAGGAAATCATGGGCCATGCGCTTAAGTCGCTCGACTGGCCGCGCGTCAGTTATATCGTGTCCACGAAGTTCTTCTGGGGGCTCGCAGAAGCCCCGAACCAGTATCACACGCTGAACCGGAAATACCTGCTGAACGCAATCGACGGCTCGCTGCGCCGGCTACAGCTCGACTATGTCGACCTCGCCTATTGCCATCGCCCCGATCCGCATACGCCGATCGAGGAAACCGTCTGGGCGATGAGCGACATGATCGTGCGCGGCAAGGCGCTGTACTGGGGCACGTCGGAATGGAGCGCCGACGAAATCCGCGCGGCATGCGAGATTGCCGAGCGGCATCATCTCCACAAGCCGGTCGTCGAACAACCGCAGTACAACCTGTTTCACCGCACCCGGGTCGAACAGGAATATGCGCGGCTCTACGACGATTACGGTCTCGGGCTCACGACCTGGAGCCCGTTGGCGTCGGGCCTGCTCACCGGCAAGTACCGCAACGGCGTGCCGGCCGGCAGCCGCGCGCAGTTGCAAGGCTACGACTGGATGCGCGAACGCCTGACCGATCGGGCCGCCAACGACATCGTCGAACGGCTCGGCGAAATTGCGGCCGAATTCGGCTGCAGCACCGGCCAGTTGGCAATCGCGTGGGTGCTCGCGAACCCGCGCGTGAGTTCGGTCATCACGGGTGCATCGCGGGTCGACCAGATCGGCGACAACATGCGCGCGCTCGAGGTTGCCGCGAAGCTGACGCCGGACGTGAAGCAGCGCATCGAGGCGGTGGTCGGCGATGCATACGAGTAAGGCGACTCACGGCCACTCGCGTACAATACGCGGCCGCATCGGCGCCCGGCCTGACGGCCGCGCACGATCGACCGTTTTCATCGATTCACCTTTCGTTTCAGGCAGCCAGCCATGCTCAGTTATCGTCACGGTTTTCACGCAGGCAACCACGCGGACGTGCTCAAGCACGCCGTCGTCGTCCAGCTGCTGCGCTACCTGAACAAGAAAGACAAATCGTACTGGTACATCGATACGCACGCAGGCGCCGGCGTGTACTCGCTGCGCGACGGTTATGCAGCGAAGACGTCGGAATTCGATACCGGCATCGGCCGACTGTGGAACGAAAAGAACCTGCCGGAGGCACTGGGCGACTATGTGGACGAAGTCCGCGCGCTGAACGACGACGGCGAACTGCATTTCTACCCGGGCTCCCCGTACATCGCATGGCGGTCGATGCGCGAGCAGGACCGGATGCGCCTGTTCGAAATGCATACGACGGAAATCGATGTGCTGCGCCACAATTTCCGCGATGCCGGGCGACGCGCGATGATCTTCGCCGGCGACGGCTTCGAAGGTATCAAGGCGCTGCTGCCGCCGCCGCCGCGACGTGCACTCGTGCTGATCGATCCGTCCTACGAGGACAAGAAGGATTACGCGCGCACGGCGAGCTGCGTGACGGAATGCCTGAAGCGTTTCTCGACCGGCTGCTATGCCATCTGGTATCCGCAGGTCACGCGGACGGAATCACAGCGCTTTCCCGAGCAGTTGAAGCGTCTGCAGCCGAACAACTGGCTGCACCTGACGCTGACGGTGTCGAATCCGCCGACCGACGGACTGGGTCTCTACGGCAGCGGGATGTTCATCCTGAATCCGCCGTATACGCTCGCCCAGAGCATGAAAGAGGTCCTGCCCTATCTGGTCGAGAAGCTGGGACAGGATAGCGGCGCCCGCTTTCAAATCGAGCACCGCGGCAACTGATCGGGCGACTGGTCGTTACGGCTGCGGTCTCGGCGCGAGCCTGGGCTGGTTGGCCGGCTGCCCGCCCCACGCGGGAACATTGATATATGGCGCGACGAACAGCGGAACCGACGTGTTCGGCGCCTGCCCGGCTGGCGCCCGCATGCCTGCCGGCTCGACGATCGGCTCGGAAGACAACGGCGCCGTCTGCAATACCAACCCGCCCTTGCCGTCCTGGATACCGCGCTGTGTATCAAGAACGAGCGGCTTGGTCGACGTCGCGGCACCGGCCGCGAGGCCATGGGCGAGCACGACCGCACCCAGAACGAGACGCGCGCGGGCACTGCGACGCACATCGACACACAAACGCATGATCGGGACCTTCAGGATGAAAAGCAGGTCCATACCATAGCGCTGCACCGACGATTTCGCCAGAGCCGGTGCACAAAAAAACAAAGCCCCGTCAATACGGGGCTTGCTTATCGTTCGGTGCCGCGCGGCACCTGACGGTGACTCCGATTACAGCGAGTAGCCGTTGGTTTCGAGCGAGCGGATGCGGCTCTCGAGCTGGACGATGTCCGACGACGTGGCGAGGTAAGCCTCACGGCGTTCACGTTCTGCGGATTCGAACCAGTTGCTCAGCTTTTCGACGATGTAGGCGATCATGACGTTCTCCAAGGAAGAGGGACCCCTGGTGAATCGAGATTCAGGGATTTCCCGTATAGGGTTATCCCGAATTATAGCGACGCCGCACCAAGATGCTAGTGAAATCCTTGCATGGCACCCATTCCATTTTGGAATGTTGGCATGCGAACCGCATCTAACTCATTGATTTATATAGATGCTGGGTCGAAGCCTGTTTTGAGGCGCGAGAGCGCGCACTAATTTGGGTCGCCGATAGGGTCAGCCAAGCGCGCCAAAATCGGGCATTCGGGCCGACCGTCACCATGACAGTGCGCGGCCAGATCGACCAGCGTGTCGCGCATGTCGCTCAATTCGGCGATACGTCTGTCGAGTTCGGCCACGTGCTCGAGAGCAATCGATTTCACTTCAGCGCTGGCGCGTGAGCGATCCTGCCAGAGCATCAGCAGCTTGCGAATGTCTTCGACGAGAAAGCCAAGTCGTCGCGCCTGACGGATGAACCGCAGGATATGGATTTCGTCTGACCCATAGATTCGGTAGCCGGCATCGGTCCGTTTGCTGGGCGCAAGAAGACCGACCTGTTCGTAGTACCGGATCATTTTTGCACTGACGCCGGATTCGCGCGACGCGTCGCCGATATTCATTCCCCGCCCTCTTCATGAAGCCCTGGTTTCGAACGCGAACGTCGACGATACCCTCATCGACGACTGTTCGATCGTATCAAATCGCGTGGTTTCGTTCCGGGGAAGGCTTGGCAGAAGGAGCGCAGGCGGTTTGATCTGGCGTGCGTAACGGCGGGTTATGAGGGCGCTTCGCCACATACTTTTATGGCGCCGAAATGCAAAAACCCCCGCCTTTCGGGCCGGGGTTCTTGGCTTGAGGGAGCCTGACGATTACCTACTTTCACACGGGAATCCGCACTATCATCGGCGTAGAGTCGTTTCACGGTCCTGTTCGGGATGGGAAGGGGTGGGACCGACTCGCTATGGTCATCAGGCAAAGGGGGTTGTTCTGCTGGCGTGGCCAACAGAACCAATCTGGGAAGAAGCAGTAATTTAGGTTGTGTGTATCACACACGAGAATCCAACTTGTCGCTTTGGATCGCGGCCAGTGCTTTCACACGGCGCCGATCTACAAGGCAGACTTGTTATAGGATCAAGCCTTACGGGCAATTAGTATCAGTTAGCTGAACGCATTACTGCGCTTACACACCTGACCTATCAACGTCCTGGTCTCGAACGACCCTTCAAGGGGATCTAGTCCCCA
>Ga0209455_1000506_pt1 | contig 27995 bp, 20 predicted proteins | sample AraplaCol_mCL_r2_FD_184275 | JGI IMG/M metagenome (GOLD analysis project Ga0209455, IMG submission 184275) | Arabidopsis root microbial communities from North Carolina, USA - plate scrape CL_Col_mCL_r2 (SPAdes) (version 2) | ecosystem: Host-associated > Plants > Roots > Endosphere | place: USA... | reverse complement strand
TGCTGGGCGAGCTCGGCGAAGCTGGCGCCGTTCTCGATGGCGGATTTCAGTTCATTGGCCTGGGCTTCGGTCGAGACCAGGATGTGGCGGGCGGTGGCCAGAGACATGTCGTGCTCCTGAAAAAAAGAAAAATGCGTCGTCGCCGGTCAGGCGAAAACGGCGTTCCATAGTGCTTTTACTACATCGCGCTCGGGCACCAGTTCGTCTTGCGGCAGGCGGGCGTCCTCGATGCCCTCCAGCCGCAGCTTGTGCTGCGCGGCCCGCAAAGTGCGATAGGCGTCGCCGGCCTGGCGGGCCAGGTCGGCGGGTATCAGGCCGGCTTCGGCGGCCAGCCGCAGCAGCGCGATATTGCCCAGGTTTTCCAGCAGCGCGGGATGCGCCGCCGCCCGGCTGAGCACCAGGTACTGCGTGACGAACTCCACGTCGACCATGCCGCCGCGGTCGTGCTTCAGGTCGAAGAGATGATCGGCGTGGGCATGCCCTTCGCTCATGCGGTCGCGCATGGCCAGCACTTCTTCGCGCAGCTTGGCCGTGTCGCGCGGCAGCACCAGGATTTCGCGGCGGATGCGCTCGAAGCGCTCGCCCACCGCGGGGTCGCCGGCCGCGTAGCGCGCGCGGGTCAGGGCTTGATGCTCCCACATCCAGGCGTGGTCGCGCTGGTAGCGCTCGAAGCCTTCGATCGACACGGCCAGGAGGCCCGAATCGCCGTCGGGTCGCAGGCGCAGGTCGACTTCGTACATGCGGCCCGAGGACGTCATGGTCGAGAGCCAGGAGTTCATGCGCTGGCCGAGCTTGGCGTAGACCTCGGTGGCGTCCTTGCGCGGATCGTCGTAGACGAACACCAGGTCCAGGTCGGAGACGTAGCCCAGCTCCTTGCCGCCCAGCTTGCCGTAGGCGATGACGGCGAAATGCGGCTCGGCGCCTTCTTCCTTGTTGACCAGGATCCATACGCGGCGCAGGGCCTCGGCCAGCAGCAGGTCGGCCAGGGCCGAGAGCTGGTCGGCGAGCTGCTCGACGGTGAGCCTGTCTTCGAGGTCTTGCGCCAGCAGCTGGAAGCTCACCTGGCGCTGCGCGTCGCGCATCAGGTTCATCTGCCGCTCGATGTCGGGCGTGCCGTCGGCCAGCAGGCTGCCGTCCAGGTCGGCGGCCAGCTGGCGGCCTATCTGCGCCCAGTCCGGCGGAGCGAGCAGCGTGGTCCAGTCGATCAGGCCGTCCAGCAGCAAAGGATGCTGGCGCAGGTATTGCGCGGCCCAGGGGCTGGCGGCCATGATGCGCGCCACGCGCGCCAGGGTCTTGGGGTATTCGGCCAGGAGCGCCAGATAGGCGCTGCGCTGGGCGATGGCTTCGATCAGGTCGATGAGGCCGACGGCGCTGGCGACGGGCGCGCGCGTCTGCGCGGCCGCGGACAGGGCCGCCGGCAGCAGGGCGTCGACGCGGCGCCGGCTGGTCTCGGGCAGGCTCTGTATGCGGTGCCCTGCCACCAGCGCTTCGGCGCGGCGCAGGATCTCGTCGGCCTGTTCGCCGAACTGCGCGCGGACCTGCTCGGCCAGGCTCTGGTCGTTGGCCTGCGCGAGCTCGATCGGCCGGCCCGTGCTGGCCTGCACCTGGCCGTCCAGGTCGCCCACGCCGGCGGCATGGAAGGCATCGCGGAAGGCCTCGGCGACCACGGCGCGGTGCGCGGCCAGGGTGCTTTCGAAATCCGCGGGCGAGTAGCCCAGCGCCACGGCCAGGGCGGCGCGCCGCTCGGGTTCGGCAGGCAGCAGGTGGGTCTGCTCGTCTTCGCGGTATTGCAGGGCGTGCTCGGTGCGGCGCAGGAAGCGGTAGGCCGCCTCCAGCCTGCCGGCCTCGTCGGCTTCGAAGAGGCCCGCGTCGCGTTCGGCATGCAGGGCGGGGATCAGGCCACGTTCCTGCAGCGTCGGCATGCGCCCGCCGCGGATCAGCTGCGACAGCTGCACCACGAACTCGATCTCGCGGATGCCGCCGTCGCCCAGTTTGATGTTGTTGGCGTTGTCCTGGCCGCTGCGCGCCAGGGCGCGGCGGTTCCAGTCCTGGCGGATGCGCTCGCGCAGGGCGCGCAGCGCCGCCAGCGCATCGAAGTCGAAATATTTGCGGTAGACGAAAGGCCGGCGCAGCCTCTCGAACTGCTGCGCCTGGGCCTCGGAGTCGCTGTCGGGCCAGGCCTGCGCCGGCATCAGGCGCGCCTTGAGCCAGGCATAGCGCTCCCATTCGCGGCCCTGGTCGACCAGGTACTGCTCGAAGGCGTCCAGGCTCCATGCCAGCGGGCCCGCGTCGCCGTCGGGCCGCAGGCGCAGGTCGGTGCGGAACACCTGGCCGTCGGCGTCGATCTCGGACAGCATGGGCATCATGCGGCGCGTCAGGCGGCCGTAGAACTCGTGGTGGCTGATGGGGCGCGGCCCGTCGGTCTCGCCTTCCTCGCCGTAGAGCATGACCAGGTCGATGTCGGAGGACACGTTCAGCTCGCCGCCGCCCAGCTTGCCCATGCCCACGATCAGCATTTCCTGGGGCTTGCCGGTGTCCGGATCGCGCGGGATGCCGTGCGTCTGGGCAAGGTCGTGGGCGGCGCTGCGATAGGCGGTGGCCACGGCCAGGTCGGCCAGGGCGGTCATCGCGCCGCCGACTTCCTCCAGATCGGCCAGGCCGCCCAGGTCGCGCACCGCCAGCAGGCACAGCACGCGCTCGCGCAGTCGCCGCAGGACGCGCCGGCATTCGGCTTCGGGCAGCGGGTCCGCCATCGGGCCGGCGAGCTCGGCAAGCCAGTCCGACAGCATTTGGGCCGTGAGAGGGCGCTGCGCCTGTTCGGCCAGCCATTCGGGCAACTCGGGGCGCGCCGTGACGCGGCGGCGCAGGTAGCCGGACCAGGCCAGCGCGGATTCAAGCGGATCGTGGGTCGGCATGCGTTCGAGAGCCTGTGTTTGAAAGCTAAAGCAAAGGAATGAAACAGGCCCCCACGCCGCGCCCCGCGGGCTTGCTGCCCCCAAGGGGACGTTTTGCCTTGAGGCGGCCCGGCGGCAAAAGACGCAATTACCCGTTTCCTGATAAGGTCACGATACTTTATCTAAATCTGTTTTTCCCCGCGCCCACTCGTGATTTCGACCAACAAAGTCCTGCGGTGCCTGTTCTGGGGCGTTGTGGCAGTCATCACGGTTTTTCTGGTGGCCTGTTTCGGCTTGCGCTATCTGGTGCTGCCCAAGGTCGGCCAATGGCGGCCGCAGATCGAGCAATATGCGTCGCGGGCCGTGGGCGCGCCCGTGCGCATCGGCTCCATCGCCGCCGACTGGAGCGGCCTGAATCCGCAGCTGCACCTGACCGGCGTCCAGTTTTTCGACGGACCGGACAAGTCCCGACCTGCCGTCAATCTGCCTTCGGTCGATGCCGTGGTGGGCTGGCGCAGCGTGTTTCGGCTGGCGCCGCGCCTGCAGTCGCTGAGCATCAAGGGCGCCGACCTGACCGTGCGGCGCGATGCCGCCGGCCTGCTGTGGGTGGCCGGCATGTCTTTCGATCCGAACAAAGCGCCGGCCGAAGGCGACTCGCCCGTGCTGGTCTGGTTGTCGCAGCAGCGTCAACTGGCGCTGACCGACACCACCCTGCGCTGGCTCGATGAAAAGCGCCAGGCGCCGGAGCTGGTGTTCAGCCACGTCGATGCGCTCTTGCACAACGGCGTGCTGACGCATCGCTTCTCCCTGCGCCTGACGCCGCCGCAGGCCCTGTCGGCCGGCCTGGCCGTGAGCGGCGAGCTCAAGCGGCGCTTCTTCGCCTTGCATCGTTCCGGCCCGTCGAGCTGGAACGGCGACTTCTACGTGCAGATCGACGATGCCGAACCTTCCGCCTGGTCGCCCTGGGTGGACGTGCCTGCGGTGCAAGGCCGGTTCGCGGCGCGCGCCTGGGTCAAATTGACGCACGGGCAGATCGGCGGCACGACGCTGGACGCGGCGATACGCCGGCTGGATGCGGATCTGCCCAATCAGGCGGGCAAGCTGACGGCGCAACAAGTGCATCTGCACATGGCGGGCATGCCCGGCGATCTGGGCTTGCTCTCCGGCAAGGCCTGGCCCGTGCCGCTGGCGCACAGCAGGACCGGACATGGCGTATCGCTGCAGATCCAGGCGCAGGGCGTGCAGGCCAGTCTGCCGCAGGTGTTCGACGCGCCGAGCCTGAAGGCGGACACCTTGAACGTCGATGCCGGCCTGGCGCGTCCGTCCGGGCAGCCCTTGAGGCTCGCTCTGCGGCAACTGCAGCTCAAGAACGACGATATCGATCTGGCCGTGCGAGGCAGCTGGCGCGACACCGGTGGCGCCGGCACCGCCGATCTGCAAGGCAAGATCGCGCGCGGATCCGTCTCGGCCATTGCCCGCTATCTGCCGCGGGCCGTCGATCCGAGCGTGCGCGGCTGGATGACCGCGGGTTTGCTGGCGGGCGACATCAGCGACGGCACGGTCGCGCTCAAGGGGCCGCTGGACGAATTTCCGTTCACCCGCCCGGACAGCACCGGCACATTCCGCGTGGCGGGCCATTTTCAAGGGGCGCGGCTCGACTACCTGCCCGCGCACGGCAACGACAAAGGCTGGCCCGCGCTGGCGGACATGTCGGGCACGTTCGAAGTGGACAAGGCCAGTCTTGCGCTGGACGGCAGCAACGGCGTGATGCAGACCGCCCCGGACCAATCGGTGGTGCTGGAGCACGTGCATGCCTTCATCCCCGACATGGATAACGACGCGCAGCTGCAGATCGAGGGCGAAAGCACGGGGCTCGTGCCGGCCTATCTGGCCATGGCGACCCATACGCCCTTGGGCAAGCTGCTCGACGGCATGCTGGACCATGCCGAGGGCTCGGGCGACTGGGGCTTGTCCTTGAAACTGCGCATACCGCTGCTGCACGCCCGGGATACGCAGGTGGACGGCCACATCCTGTTCCAGGGCAATACCTTCCGCTTCATGCCGCAGCAGCCCGTCATGAGCGACCTGCAGGGCGATCTGGAATTCACCGACCAGGGCATGCAGACCAAGGCGCTGCGCGGCACTTTCCTGGGCGGGCCGATCCAGGTGTCGGGCAGGCTGGGGCACGGCGAAGCGCTGAACTTCTCCGGCACGCTGGCCGCCTCGGCCCTGGACGAACTGGGCAAGCTGCCGGCGTGGAAACGCTTCTCGGGCAAGACGGCCTATCAGGGCCGGTTGTCCTATGCCAAGGGCGGCGAAGTGGACATGTCGGCGCAGAGCGACCTGGCGGGCCTGGCCATCGACCTGCCTGCGCCCTTGGGCAAGACGGCGTCCGCCAGCATGCCCCTGAATCTGCAATGGGGGCCCGCCACCGACCGCGGTCGCGCCGGACGGCGCTGGCTCTCGGGCAGCGTCAATCGCGACATCAATCTGCTGCTCGAGTACGACCCTTCGGACCGGCGCGGCGCGTATTTCTCGCGCGGCGCGATCGGCATGGGGCAGGCGGCCTTGCTGCCCGCCGGTGGCTTGAGCTTGTCGGGCTCGCTGGACACGCTGGACACCGATGCCTGGGACGATGCACTGAAAAGCTTCACGCCCGCGAACGCGGCCAAGGGCAAGGCGCGTCCGCGCCCGGGTTCGGCTTCGGATCCAGCGATCCTGCCGGACTTGGAACTGGCCAATCTGTCGGTGCGGCACCTGGTCACCGCGGGCCAGGATTTCGACGACCTGACGCTTCATGCCGAGCAGCCCGCGCCCAGGCAATGGCGGGTATCGATCGATTCCAAGCAGGTCGCCGGCACGCTGGAATGGGCCGAGGCTTCGGGCGCCGCGGCGGGCAAGATCACGGCGCGTTTCACCCGCCTGGCGCTGGGCAAGGCGGGCGAGGCGGGCAAGAACGACGACAGCAAACTGCCGGGCAAGGACAAGGGCAACGAACTGTCCGACATCCCGGGCATCGACCTGCAGGCCAGGCAGTTCCTGTTCTACGGGCACGACATGGGCAGCCTGGGCGTGATCGGCACCAATCTCGATCGCGGCAACTTGTGGCGGCTGGACAAGCTGAGCATCGCCAATGACTCGGCCACCCTGAACGCCACGGGCACGCTGCGCATGAGCGGCCCGGACCGGGGCCTGACCGCGGATGCCGACATCAATTTCAAGGACCTGGGCGCCATGCTGGACCGGCTGGATCTGCATCCCATAGGCGGCGGCCGCGGCACGATCCAGGGCAAGCTCTTCTGGCGCGACCTGCCGTGGCGGCACGACAAGGCCGACATCGAAGGCAGCTTTCACGTCGACCTGCAGAAGGGGCGCTTCATCAACGTGAGCTCGCACACCGCGCGCCTGCTGGAGCTGCTGTCGCTGCAGTCCGTCCAGCGCCTGGCCACGCTCAATACCAACCCGGCCAATCTGCTGCGCCAGGGCTTTCCCTTCGACACGATCACGGGCGACATGCGCCTGTCCAAGGGCGTGATGAATCTGGACGGCTACAAGATCGACGGCCCGTCCGCCGCCATCGCGCTGGAAGGCAAGACCGACATCGTCAACGAGACCTGGGACCTGCACGCGGTGGTGCTGCCCAACCTGGATGCCAGCGGCGCGGCCATCGCGGCGGCCGTGGTCAATCCGGTGATCGGCGTGGGCGCCTTCATTACGCAATGGCTGCTCAAGAAGCCGCTGGCCCGCATGCTGGCGTCGGAATATCACGTCACCGGCAGCTGGGACGATCCCAAGGTCAACGACGTGGAAACGCCGATGCCGGACGCGAAAACCGCGCCGACCGGGCATTGAATCGAAGGCGGCCGCAGCCTTTGCGTCGAGAGCCCCCGGCCGCGCGCGGCATCACTGCGCGTATCGGGCTGATCGCTGTCGCGCCATGAAAAAACCGCCCATGGGGGCGGTTTTTGATTGCGAGCGGGATGGCTCAGCGCTTCATCATGTCGAAGAATTCGGCGTTGGTCTTGGTCGCCTTCATCTTGTCGAGGATGAATTCCATCGACTGGACTTCGTCCATGTCGTGGATGAACTTGCGCAGCACCCACACTTTCTGCAGCAGGTCGGGCTTGATGAGCAGCTCTTCGCGGCGCGTGCCCGACTTGTTCAGGTTGATGGCCGGGTAGACGCGCTTTTCGGCCAGGCGGCGCTCCAGGTGCACTTCGGAGTTGCCGGTGCCCTTGAATTCTTCGTAGATCACTTCGTCCATGCGGCTGCCGGTCTCGATCAGCGCCGTGCCCAGGATGGTGAGCGAGCCGCCTTCTTCCAGGTTGCGCGCCGCGCCGAAGAAGCGCTTGGGGCGCTGCAGGGCGTTGGCGTCCACGCCGCCGGTCAGCACCTTGCCCGAGGCCGGCACCACCGTGTTGTAGGCGCGGGCCAGGCGGGTGATGGAGTCCAGCAGGATCACCACGTCCTTCTTCATTTCGACCAGGCGCTTGGCCTTTTCGATGACCATCTCGGCCACTTGCACGTGGCGCGTGGCGGGTTCGTCGAAGGTCGAGGCCACCACTTCGCCGCGCACGGTGCGCTGCATTTCGGTCACTTCCTCGGGGCGCTCGTCCACCAGCAGGACGATCATCACCGCCTCGGGGTAGTTGGTGGTGATGGCATGCGCGATGTGCTGCATCATCACCGTCTTGCCGGACTTGGGCGAGGCCACGATCAGGCCGCGCTGGCCGTGGCCGAGCGGGGCGAAGATGTCCATGATGCGGCCGGTGAGGTTTTCCTCGCTCTTGATTTCGCGTTCCAGGCTCATCACGCGGTCCGGGTGCAGCGGCGTCAGGTTCTCGAACATGATGCGGTGCTTAGCCGCTTCGGGCAGCACGCCGTTGATCTTGTCGACCTTGACCAGGGCGAAATAGCGCTCGCCGTCCTTGGGCACGCGCACTTCGCCTTCGATCGAATCGCCAGTATGCAGGTTGAAGCGGCGGATCTGCGAGGGCGAGATGTAGATGTCGTCGGTGCTGGCCAGGTACGAGGTGTCGGGCGAGCGCAGGAAGCCGAAGCCGTCGGGCAGCACTTCGAGCACGCCGTCGCCGAAGATCTGCTCGCCCTGTTTGGCGCGCCGCTTCATGATGGCGAACATCAGTTCCTGCTTGCGCAGGCGGTTGGCGTTTTCGATTTCCAGGCCAGCGGCCATTTCCAGGAGCTGCGAGACGTGCTGCGCCTTCAATTCGTTCAGATGCATTGCGATGGGGGAGATGATGAGGAAATAGGCTGGTGGGCTGCGGACGCGCCCACGCGGTGGTTGTCTTGCTGGTTTGTTCTTGGAATTTGTAGCCGGGCCGCGCTTGGAGCGACGGGACTCCGTCTAAGTATGCACGAACCAGGCCGCAAAAGAGGCCGCAGAATCGTGCTACCCCCGGAGTGTACCCCGGGGGCCTGCGCACAATGAGGCTATTTTACAACGCGCCGTTCAGGAAGGCGGTGAGCTGCGACTTGGACAGGGCGCCCACCTTGGTGGCGGCGGCCTGGCCGTCCTTGAACAGCATCAAGGTGGGAATGCCGCGGATGCCGTACTTGGCAGCCGTGTCGGGGTTGGCGTCGACGTCGACCTTGGCCACGGTGAGGCGGCCGGCGTATTCGCCGGCGACTTCTTCGAGGATGGGGGCGATCATCTTGCAAGGGCCGCACCAAGTGGCCCAGTAATCGACCAGCACGGGCTGGGCGGACTGGATCACGTCGGTGTCGAAACTGGCATCGCTGACGTGTTTGATTTGGTCGCTCATGAGGGTTCTCGGGGTCGGTTGCGAGAGGGGGGTTGCTGCTTCTCCCAAGCATAGCACTGTCCATAACCCCAGGGCAGGGTTACCCCTTGCTGGAGCGCGGCATTTCCAAGTTCTCGTAAAATGGCTGCTTTTCCACGGAATCTGAGGGCAACTTGGCCACACCGCGTTACACCGAAGCGTCCATCCGCGTGCTCAAGGGCCTGGAGCCCGTGCGCCAGCGTCCGGGCATGTACACCCGCACCGAAAACCCGCTGCACATCGTGCAGGAGGTCATCGACAACGCCGCCGACGAAGCCCTGGCGGGTTTCGGCAAGCAGATCCAGGTCACGCTGCACGCCGACGGCAGCGTGTCCGTCGAGGACGACGGCCGCGGCATCCCGGTCGGGCTGCACCCCGAAGAGCAGGTCCCGGTGGTCGAGATCGTGTTCACCCGGCTGCACGCGGGGGGCAAGTTCGACAAGGCCGCGGGGGGCGCCTATGCCTTCTCCGGCGGCCTGCACGGCGTGGGCGTGTCGGTGACCAACGCCCTGGCGACCAGGATGGAAGTGACGGTCTGGCGCGACGGCGCCGCCCATCGCCTGGTGTTTCGCAACGGCGACGTGGCCGAGCCCCTGGCCGCCATTGAAGCGGCGAACAAGAAGAAGACCGGCACCCGCGTGCAGGTCTGGCCCGACGCCAAGTACTTCGACAGCCCGGCCATTCCGCTGGCCGAGCTGGTCCACCTGCTGCGCAGCAAGGCCGTGCTGCTGCCCGGCGTGAAGGTCACGCTCAAGACCGAAAAGACCGGCGACACCAAGACCTGGCAGTACGCAGACGGCCTGCGCGGCTACCTGGCCGAAGCCCTGGCCGGCGCCGAATTGATGATTCCCTTCTTCGAAGGCGAGCAGTACGCCGACGCCGACCACGAGACCTTTTCCGAGGGCGAGGGCGCACTCTGGGCCGCGGCCTGGACCGAGGACGGCAACGTGGTGCGCGAGTCCTACGTCAACCTGATCCCGACGCCGGCCGGCGGCACGCACGAGTCGGGCCTGCGCGAAGGCCTGTTCGGCGCGGTCAAGAGCTTCGCCGAACTGCACGGCCTCCTGCCCAAGGGCGTGAAGCTGCTGCCCGAAGACGTCTTCGCGCGCGCCAGCTTCGTGCTCTCGGCCAAGGTGCTGGACCCGCAGTTCCAAGGCCAGATCAAAGAACGCCTGAACAGCCGCGACGCCGTGCGCCTGGTCGGCGGCTTCTCCAAGAGCGCGCTCGACCTGTGGCTCAACAGCCACGTCGAATACGGCAGGAAGCTGGCCGAACTGGCCATCCGCCAGGCCCAGGCCCGCGCCCGTTCCGCGCAAAAAGTGGAAAAACGCAAGAGCTCGGGCGTGGCCGTGCTGCCCGGCAAGCTCACCGACTGCGAAAGCTCGGACGCCGCTCGCACCGAAATCTTCCTGGTCGAGGGCGACTCGGCCGGCGGCTCGGCCAAAATGGGCCGCGACAAAGAATTCCAGGCCATCCTGCCGCTGCGCGGCAAGGTGCTCAACTCCTGGGAAGTCGAACGCGACCGACTCTTCGCCAACAACGAAATCCACGACATCTCCGTCGCCATCGGCGTCGACCCGCACGGACCCGACGACACCCCCGACCTGTCGGGCCTGCGCTACGGCCGCATCTGCATCCTGTCCGACGCCGACGTCGACGGCTCGCACATCCAGGTCCTGCTGCTCACGCTCTTCTACAAGCACTTTCCCAAGCTGGTCGAAGCCGGCAACGTCTACGTCGCCCGTCCGCCCCTGTTCCGCCTGGACGTCCCCGCCGCCGGCAAGCGCCCGCCGCGCAAGCTCTATTGCCTGGACGAAGAGGAGCTCAACGCCGCGCAGGACAAGCTGCGCAAAGAAGGCGTGCGCGACGGCGCCTGGAGCATCAGCCGCTTCAAGGGCCTGGGCGAAATGAACCCCGAACAGCTCTGGGACACCACCCTCAACCCCGACACCAGGCGCCTGCTGCCCGTGGCCTACGGCAGCCTCTCGCCCACGGAAACCCTGGCCATGTTCGACATGCTGATGGGCAAGGGCGAGTCCGCCCAACGCCGCGCCTGGATCGAGGAAAAAGGCAACCTGGCCGAACTGGACATCTAAGCAAGAGACCAGACCCTCCAGACCTCCGAACTTGAGACACAGCAAGCTTGAGACACAGCAAGCCGAGGACCACGGAGCAATCCGAAGCACGGGGCGGCCAACCGCAGCCGCGGAAGCGGCGAGCATCGGAATTGCTCCGGGGCAGCCTCGGCGTCTAAAGAACTCAAACAAGCCGCCTCGAAATTGTTGAATCGGCGACTTAAGAACCCGTGAAATGACCGACACTTCCCAACCCGACCTCTTCGTGGAACAACCCAACGAAGACGAAGCCATCACCCTGGGCCGCTACGCCGAGCAAGCCTATCTCGACTACGCCGTCTCGGTGGTCAGAGGCCGCGCGTTGCCCGACGTGGGCGACGGCCAGAAGCCCGTCCAGCGCCGCATCCTGTATGCCATGCAGGCCATGGGCCTGGCTGCCGGCGCCAAGCCCGTCAAATCCGCGCGCGTCGTCGGCGACGTCCTGGGCAAATACCACCCGCATGGCGACCAGGCCGCCTACGACGCCATGGTCCGCATGGCGCAGAACTTCTCTCTGCGCTATCCCCTCGTCGACGGCCACGGCAACTTCGGCTCACGCGACGGCGACAACGCCGCCGCCATGCGCTATACCGAAGCGCGCCTGACGCCTTTTTCCAAACTGCTGCTCGACGAACTCGACGAAGGCACCGTCGACTTCATCCCCAACTACGACGGCAGCCAGCAAGAGCCGCAGCAGCTGCCCGCCCGCCTGCCCATCGCGCTGCTCAACGGCGCCTCCGGCATCGCCGTGGGCATGGCCACCGAAATGCCCTCGCACAACCTGGTCGAAATCGCCCAGGCCTGCGTGGCCTTGCTGCGCAACCCCAAGCTGCCCGACGAAGAGCTGCGCGCCCTGGTGCCCGGCCCCGACTTCGCCGGCGGCGGCCAGATCATCACGCCGGCGGCAGACATCGCGCAGATCTACGCCACCGGCCGCGGCTCGCTCAAGGCGCGCGCGCGCTGGCAGTTCGAAGAAATGGCGCGCGGGCAATGGCAGCTGGTGGTGCACGAACTGCCGCCCGGCGCATCGGGCCAGAAAGTGCTGGAGGAGATCGAAGAACTCACCAACCCCAAGATCAAGACCGGCAAGAAGAGCCTCACGCCCGAGCAGCAGCAGGTCAAGGGCATGATGCTCAACCTGCTCGACGCCGTGCGCGACGAATCGGGCAAGGACGCGGCCGTGCGCCTGGTGTTCGAGCCCAAGACCTCCAAGGTCGACCGCGACGAGTTCGTCAACACGCTGCTGGCGCAGACCAGCATGGAAAGCAATGTCCCGGTCAACCTGGTGTGCATCGGCACCGACGGCCGGCCGCGCCAGAAGGGCCTGCGCGACATCCTCGTCGAATGGCTGGCCTTTCGCACCGACACCGTCACGCGCCGCACGCGCCATCGCCTGGACAAGGTCATCGACCGCATCCACGTGCTCGAAGGCCGCATGGTGGTGTACCTGAACGTCGACGAAGTCATCCAGACCATACGCGAGTCGGACGAGCCCCGCGCCGCGCTGATGGCGCGCTTCAAGCTTTCCGAGCGCCAGGCCGAGGACATCCTCGAAATGCGCCTGCGCCAATTGGCGCGCCTGGAAGGCATCAAGATCGAGCAGGAGCTGTCCGACAAGCGCGCGGAGCAGGGCCGCCTGCAGGAGCTGCTGGACAACCCGCCTTCGATGAAGCGCCTCATCGTCAAGGAGATCGAGTCCGATGCCAAGCTGTACGGCGACGCGCGCCGCACGCTCATCGAGACCGCCGAGCGCGCCGTGGTCGAGGCCAAGGTGCTCGACGAGCCGGTGACGGTGATCGCCTCGCAGAAGGGCTGGCTGCGTGCCCGCCAGGGCCATGGCCACGACGCCGCGCAGTTCACGTTCAAGCAGGGCGACGAAATCTACGGCGCCTTCGAATGCCGCACCACCGATACGCTGGTGGCCCTGGCCGACAACGGCCGCGTGTATTCGGTGGCCGTGGCCGGCCTGCCTTCGGCGCGCGGCGACGGGCAGCCCGTCACCGCCATGGTCGACCTCGAGGCCGGCGCGCGCATCGTGCACATGATCGCGGCGGCGCCCGACACGCGCTGGCTCTTCGCCACGCGCGGCGGCTACGGCTTTGCCGCCGGCCTGGGCGATCTCTTCAGCCGCAACAAGGCCGGCAAGCAGTTCATCACGCTGGAAGAGGGCGACGCCATCCTGCGCCCGGTGCCGTTGTTCGCAGGCGCCGACAAGCTGGCGCTGCTGTCGGGCAAGGGCAAGTTCCTGGTGTTCGGCCTGGACGAAGTCAAGGTCCAGCCCGGGGGCGGGCGCGGCACCATCCTCATGGGCCTGGACGACAAGGACGGCCTGGCGCAGGTGGTGCCCATTGGCGCGGGCGGCCTGCGCGCGGCGGGCGTCTACCGCAACAAGCCCACCGAGGACATCCTGGCCGGCAAGGACCTGGGCCCGTACCTGGGCAAGCGCGCCCGCAAGGGCCGGCTGCTGGACGTGCGGCCCAAGAATCCCGTGCTGTCGCCGGTCATTTCATAAAAGCGAGTGTGAACTTCGCGCGAAAGCTGTGGCTTGGGGTATGCGGTTTCTGTAGTATCCAATTACTCGGGGTAACGGGGTTTTCGACACTCAAATGCCAGGTCCAAAGCTACGCAGCGCAAGAGTCGACCAATACCGAGCCCTGGGGGAAGATGGGCGGCTGGTCTATGAACTCGCTCCCCAGATACTGGCGATGATAGAAAGAGAGGTCCCCGGCCTCTCCCGTTGTTTCGCCATCCCCCAGGTCAGCGGCGACGGCAGCTGGATCGATTGGTACGCACCCGAAACGGGCGTGGTCGCGTCGTGGGGCGAGATCATGGCCTCCGAGCAGGAAGAGGCGAGGGCGCGCCTGGTCGGCATCCGCCATCAGATCGTCAGGCTGCAGAAGTCCCTGCAGGACAGCGATGACGAGGATGCGCGCATGTGCCGCGACATGCTGGCGCTGGTGTTCCATCACCCGGACGCCAGCCACCGCTTTCTGATCAACGGTTGGCCCGTGCTCACGTTCTGGGGCTTCGCGCACAAGGCGGCCCGCGCCGGCCAGGACCCCCTGGATTTCTCCGTTGCCTACTACCCCGATTTCGCCGGGTCGGCCGTGCGACCCGCGGCGCCGGCGGCCGGTGCCGGCGATTCGGTGCCGTGGTACCGGCGCTGGTGGGTGTGGCTGGCATTGGTGCTGGTGGTCTTGGTATCCTTTTTCGGTTTGCCCAGCATACCCAAGGATCCGAGCATCGACACGCCCCCCGCGGCCGACAGCAGCGCCCCCAACCTCTCTCCGGGCTATGACCAGACTTTATGCAAGAAAAGCTGGGGGCAGTGCGCGAATCGAGGCTGGCGCGGCGGCGGATCCCAGTAAATCCCGAATCCATGACCGCCCATATCTCCAGCCTGCATATCTATCCCATCAAATCCTGCGCGGGCATGGCCCTGCAATCGGCCGAGCTCACGCGCGCCGGCCTGGCTCACGACCGGCGCTGGATGCTGGTCGACGATGCCGGGCAGTTCATGACCCAGCGGCAGCTGCCGCGCATGGCCTTGATCCACACCGCGCTCGAGGCGCAGTCGCTGCTGCTGACCGCGCCGGACATGGAGCCGCTGCGCGTGCCGCTGGACGGTTCGGAATTGTCCGGCATGGTCGAAAACGTGGTGGTCTGGAGCGCCACGGTGCCGGCGCGGGCCGAGAGCGACCGCGTCAACGACTGGTTCAGCCGTTTCCTGGACCATGGCTGCCGCCTGTTCAAGGTGGACCTCGAAGCGCGCCGTACGCCCAACCCCGAATGGGTGGACCGCTGGCTCGCGGTGCACCCCGATCTGGCCGGCGAGTTCGAGGGCGACCACGTTTTCGGTTTCGCCGATGGTTATCCGCTTCTGGTCGCCAACCAGGCTTCGCTCGATGAACTCAACGCCAAGCTGGCCGCGCAGGGCAAGCAGCCGGCGGCGATGATCCGCTTTCGCCCCAACATCGTCGTGCAGAGCGACGACTGGGCGGCCTGGGACGAAGATCACACCGCCTTCGTGCAGGCGGGCGCCGCGGGCCTGGCGCTGGTCAAGCCGTGCGCGCGCTGCCCCATACCCAACGTCAATCCCGACACCGCCGAGACCGGCGACGAGCCCGGCGCGACCCTGGCCGCGCTGCATACGAAAGAAACGGGCGTGATTTTCGGCATGAACGCCATCGTGGCGCAAACCCGGCCGCTTACGCTCAAGATCGGCGATCCGGTCGAGATTTCGCTCGATTTCTGAGCAAAACCGGGCCGCTCGTTCCGGCAGCGGCGTGCCCTGCGGCCCGGCGGCTGGCGCAGCTCCCTGTAGGACGGCCCCAGCCGGGAAAGGTAAAATCCCTGTTTTGCCCGGTGGGCACAGGTCTCTTCCGTCTAAGCGCACATGAGTTTTCAGGTCACCATCCAGTCCACCCTCCATCAATTCCCAGCCGAGGCAGGCCAATCCGTGCTCGACGCGGCGCTCGCAGCCGGATTGGTGCTGCCCTATAGCTGCCGCACCGGCGCCTGCTCCACCTGCAAGGGCAAGGTCGTGTCCGGCGAAGTCGACGCGGGCCAGTACCCGGCGCAGATCCTCTCGCCCGAAGAGCTGGCCGAAGGCTATACGCTGTTCTGCCAGGCCCATGCCAAATCCGATCTGGTGATCGCCGCGACCGAAGTGCGCATGGCCTCCGACATCCAGATCCGCAAGCTGCCCGTGCGCGTCATGGCGATGGAGCGCGCCACGCCCGACGTGATGCTGCTCAAGCTGCAGCTGCCGGCCTCCGAGCAGTTCCGCTACTACGCCGGCCAGTACGTCGAAGTCATCATGAAGAACGGCGACCGGCGCAGCTACTCCATGGCCAACGCGCCGCACTCGGCCGCGCAGCTCGAACTGCACGTCCGGCATACGCCCGGCGGCAAGTTCACCGACCACGTGTTCGGCGCCGGCGAGACGCAGATGAAAGAGCGCGAGATCCTGCGCCTGGAAGGGCCCTTCGGCTCCTTCTTCCTGCGCGAGGACAGCGACAAGCCCATCGTGCTGCTGGCCAGCGGCACGGGCTTCGCGCCCATCAAGGCCATCGTCGAGCACATGATCTTCAAGAACATCCAGCGCCCGGCCGTGCTGTACTGGGGCGGCCGCCGCCCGCAGGATTTCTACATGAACGAGCTGGCCAGGTCCTGGGAAGCGGCGCTGCCCGGTTTCCGCTACGTGCCCGTGGCGTCCGACGCGCTGCCCGAAGACAGCTGGCAGGGCCGCACGGGCTTCGTGCACCGGGCCGTCATGCAGGATTTCCCCGACCTGTCGGGCCATCAGGTCTATGCCTGCGGCGCGCCCATCGTGGTCGACTCGGCCCGCCGCGATTTCTCGGCGACATGCGGCCTGCCGGCCGACGAGTTCCATGCCGACTCCTTCACCTCGCAGGCGGACCTGGCCAGACTGGCCGGCGCCCAAGGCGCGGGAGCCTGATCCGACAAGCGCGCCGGCCCATCCGAATTCATAAGAGCAAAGAGGCGAGACAGCTATGAAAGTCGCAATTTTCGGTAGTGGCATCATCGGCGTGGCTAGCGCCTGGTGGCTCAGGCAGGCGGGGCACGACGTGGTGGTGGTGGACCGCTGCGGCGGCCCGGCGCGCGAGACGAGCCTGGCCAACGGCGCGCAAATCTCCGTGTCCTATGCCGAGCCCTGGGCCAATCCCCAGGCGCCGTTCAAGCTGCTCAAGTGGATGTTCCGCGACGATTCGCCGCTGCTGTTCCGCCCGCAGCTCGATTGGCGCCAATGGATGTGGGGCCTGGCCTTCCTGCGCGAATGCCTGCCTTCGCGCCTGGCGCCCAACATCCGCGCCATGGTGCGGCTGGCCGAGTACAGCCGCACCACCCTGCAGGGCATGCGCCGCGAGCTGGGCATCGAATACAACCATCTCGAGCGCGGCATCCTCAACTTCTACCGCGATCCGGAAGAATTCGAAGGTTCGCAGCGCGCCGCCGGCCTCATGCGCGATTTCGGCGTCGAGCGCCGCATCGTCAGCGCCGACGAAGTCGTCGCCATCGAGCCGGCCCTGGCGCCGCACCGCGCCCGGATCGTGGGCGGCGACTACACGCCCGAAGACGAAACCGGCGACATCCATCTGTTCACCGTCGAACTGGCCAGGCGCTGCGAGGCCGCCGGCGTGCAGTTCCGCTTCGACACGCAGGTCACGCGCCTCGTCACCGCGGGCGGGCAGGTCGAGGCGGCCGAAATCATCGGCTCCGACGGCCTCTACGGGCAGATCAAGGCCGACGCCTATGTGGCGGCCCTGGGCAGCCACACGCCGCATCTGGTGCGGCCGCTGGGCGTGCCCTGCAACGTGTATCCGGCCAAGGGTTATTCGGCCACTTTCCCTGTGCGGGACCCTCAAGGCGCGCCCATGGTCAGCCTGACCGACAGCAGCTACAAGGTGGTATTCTCGCGCCTTGGCGACAGCCTGCGCATGGCCGGCACCGCCGAGCTGGCAGGCTACGGCCGCGGGCTCAACACCACCCGCTGCGAGGCCATGACCAAGCTTGCCCGCGAACTTTTTCCCGACGCGCTCGACTTCGAGAACGTCAGTTACTGGTCGGGCCTGCGTCCGTCCACTCCCTCCAACGTACCCATCATCGGTCGTACCCGCATCTCCAACCTTTTCCTCAATACGGGCCACGGCACGTTGGGTTGGACGATGGGCGCCGGTTCCGGACGGGTTCTGGCGGACCTCATCAGCGGTCGCACGCCCGAGCCCGATTTTCCCTTCATAGGTCTGTAGGTATGATGAAGAAATTGCAGTTCACCTGCGCCTCGCGCGCATGGCTGGCCGGCGCCGCGCTGGCCGTCCTGGCCCCCGTCGCCGCCCAGGCGGCCACCCAGATCCAGGTCTGGCACGCGCTCACGGGCGCCAACAAGTCCGAGTTCGAAAAGCTCGTCAAGCAATACAACAAAGAGCAGAGCGGGGTCGAAGTGACCCTGCGCGCCTTCGCTTCGGAATCCGCGCTCAAGCAGGAGGCCGACACGGCGATCCGCGCCAAGCAGGCTCCCAACCTGATGCAGCTGGCCGACAACCACTCGCCCGAGGTGGTCGCCGAGCACGCCTCCATCAAGCCGCTGTACGAGCTCCTGGCCAAGTACCCCATCAAGGACGCCAAGTGGTACCTGCCCACCACGACGAACTTCGTGCACGACTCCAAGGGCCATCTGCTGGCCTTCCCCTGGATGGCCGAGATCCCGCTGATGTTCTACAACATCGACGACTACAAGAAGGCCGGCCTGGATCCGAACCAGCCGGCGCGCACTTGGGCCGACCTGCAGAACCAGGTGCTCAAGGTGCGCGACCAGGCGCATGTCGACTGCTCGTTCGCCACCAGCCAGGACGTGATGGTGCACATCGAGAACCTGGCCCCGGTGAACAACCAGCCGCTCACCAGCAATGAAAACGGCCTGATGGCCAGCAAGGCCGCGCCGACGATGGAGTTCGACACGCTCTACATGCGCCATCTGTCGCTGATGGTGAGCTGGGTCGACTCGCAGATGTATCCCAAGCACAGCAACGACCGCAGCTCGGACGCCGCCTTCGCCAGCGGCGAGTGCGGCATCCTGCTGAGCGGCTCGGGCGCGATGGGCGACTTCCAGGCCACCCGCAACCTGAATTTCGGCGTGGCGCCGCTGCCGTACTACCCGCAGGCCACGTCCTCGCCGGGCCACCCCTTCGTGAGCGGCGCGGCCCTGTGGGCCACCGAAGGCCATCCGGCCGACCAGGACAAGGCCACGGCCGAGTTCCTGGGCTGGCTGTCCAAGCCGGTGATCGCTGCCGAATGGACGCAGCACACGGGCTACCTGCCGCTGACCGAAGCCGCTTTCCGCGCCTCGGACGTGTCGTACTACAAGCGCATCCCGGGCGCCCAGGCCGTGATCGCGTCCATGAGCGGCCCCACGCCGGCGACCGGCCGCGGTTTCCGCATGAACAACTACGAGCGCATCCAGGCCGTGTTCGGCAGCGCGCTGGACGATGCCTTCGCCGACAAGATGACGCCGATGGCCGCGCTGCAATTGGCCGCCATGCAGGCGCACACGCTGGCCGGCGGCGAGACCGCGGTCGCGCATCATGCGGCGCCGGCCCATCATCCGGCGGCCAAGAAGAAGCCCGCGCCCAAGAAGCAGTAACGGCCAGGCAACAGGAGACATCGCAATGAGCAAGTCGACGAAACAGATCCTGCGCGAGCAGGTGGCGCGGCGCAACGGCATGATCGTGGCCGGCGCGTTCAACGCCATGAGCGCCAAGGTCGTCGCGGATCAGGGCTTCGAGGCCGTCTATCTCACGGGCGCCGGGCTCACCAACATGCACTACGGCGTGCCCGACCTGGGCATCATCGGCCTGCGCGACGTGGCCGACGCCACGGCGCGCATCCGCGACGCGGTCGAGCTGCCGCTCATCGTCGATGCCGACACGGGCTTCGGCAACGCGGTCAACGTGTGGCATAGCGTGCGCGCGCTCGAGCGCGCCGGCGCCGACGCCATCCAGCTCGAAGACCAGGTCTTTCCCAAGCGCTGCGGCCACTTCGCCGGCAAGGCCGTGGCGCCGCTGTCGGAAATGCTCGACAAGATCCGAGCCGCCGCCGACGCGCGGCACGACGCGGATTTCCAGATCATCGCGCGCACCGACGCGCGGGCGGTCGAGGGCTTCGAAGGCGCCATCGAGCGGGCCGCGCGCTTTGCCGAAGCGGGCGCCGACATTCTCTTCGTCGAGGCCATGACCACGGCGGAAGAAATCCGCGAGATCCCCAAGCGCCTGAACCATCCGCTCCTCATCAACATCGTGGTCGGCGGCAAGACGCCCACCATGACGGCCGAGGAGCTGGGCAAGCAGGGCTACAGTCTGGTGCTGTACGCCAACGCGGCGCTGCAAGGCGCGGTGCTGGGCATGCAGAAGGCCTTGTCGACCCTGCGCCGCGACGGCAAGCTCGACGAAGATCCGAACCTGCTGGCGTCCTTCAAGGAACGCCAGCGCCTGGTCAGCAAAGACCTCTACGACGAGCTGGAACAGCGCTACGCCGAGCGCTGATCCGCGAAGCCGGTGAAAACGGGCGGCCCTCAGGCCGCCCGTTTTCGTTTCAGGCCTTCAGCAGCCGTTCCACCATCGGCAGGTAGTGCGACAGCGGCGGCGTAACGACCTCGGGATCCTTGGCAAGGTCGTCGTAGCGGCGCAGGCGCACCGCTGCCTCGGCGTGGGGCTGCGCGATGAATGCCTCGGCGGCGGCGAGGTCGAAAGGACCGCCCTGCAGAATCAGGGTGTCCTTCGAAGCCTGCGACAGCGTGCCGTGATAGGCGGCGTCCACCGAGCACAGATAGCGCTTGGCCGCCACGTGCAGCCGGATGGGCTCGATGACGCCGGGCTCCATGATGGCCGTCAGCGCCGCGGCGGCGACTTCCTGGTGCCTCATGTCTTCCGTCTGGCTGGAGGCTTCCAGCAGATGCCCCAGGTCGTGCAGCAGGGCGGCGACGATCAGCTCGGGTTCTTCGCCGGCCTGCTCGGCCAGATGGGCGCATTGCAGCGCGTGCTGGGTCTGCGTGACGGCTTCCGAGCCGTAGAAGGCTGTGCCGTATCCGTCGAAAAGCGCCTGGATGTGTTCCAGGGTGATGGCCTGGTCCTGCATTTCGATGGCGTCGTTCATGGTGTGCTCCGATCCAGTTGCGCGAAACCCAGTATGCGAGGCGTAAATGACCAAGCCGTGAAGGCATGAAGCACGCGCTGTCATGGAACCGAAATGCGGATGTCATCGGAGCTACATATAACGTAGATAAAGTCCCGCCTTGCGATTCATTGCGCATCGATATATGACACCGGTGCCGATGGGCGTTTTGCCGGAGGTCTGCGTGGGAAACCAATTCGATGTCGTGGTCGTCGGGGCGGGTATCGTCGGTTTGTCGGCGGCGCTGGCCGCGGTGAACAAAGGCAAGCGCGTCGCCGTGCTTGACCGCGGCGCCAAGGCCATCGGCGCGTCCATCCGCAACTTCGGCTTCGTCACGATCACGGGCCAGCAGGCCGGAGCGCATTGGGAGCGCGCGATGCGCAGCCGCGACATCTGGCTGCAGGTGGCCGAACAGGCAGGGATCGACGTGATCCATCGCGGCCTGCTGCTTCCCGCCCGCCGCGAAGAGGCCGTGGACGTGCTGCATGCATTCCATGCCACGCCCATGGGCCATGCCTGCCACATGGTCACCCTCGAAGAGGCGGCGCACATGGTGCCGTCCTTGCGCATGGACGACGTGCGCGAAATTCTCTACAGCCCGCATGAGATCCGCGTCGAATCCGTCCAGGCGATTCCCAGGATCGCCGCGTGGCTGGCCGAAAGGCACGATGTCTCGTTCCATTGGAATACGGCGGTCCATGCGATCGACGGTCACCGTGTCGAAACCAGCCGCGGTGTCGTGCACGCCGAGACCATCGTCGTATGCCCCGGCGACGACCTGTCCACGCTCTTCCCCGAGCGGATCGGGCAATACGGGCTGCAGATATGCACGCTGCAGATGCTGCGGCTCGCGGCGAACAGCGCGCAGGCGCAGCTGGGCGCGGCGGTGATGTCCGACATGAGCCTGGCGCGCTACGAAGGCTTCGACGCCTTGCCCGAGGCGCGCGCCCTGGCACGCAGGCTGGACGAAGAAGAACGCGAGAGCCGCGAGGCCGGCATTCATCTGATCGTCGTGCAGTCCGCCGACGGCTCGCTCGTCGTGGGCGACAGCCATGTCTACGGCCCGAGCCAGGAGCCGTTCGCGCGCACCCGCTTCGACGAACTGATACTCGACGAATTCGACCGCATTTTCGATCTGCCGCGCCGCAAAGTCATCCAGCGCTGGACCGGCTCCTACGTGTCTGCCAGCGACCGCACGGTGCTGATCGACAAGGCGGCCGACCACATCCGGCTCGTCATGGTGACGGGAGGAACGGGCGCGTCGACGGGCTTCGCGCTGGGCGAGCAGGCCATCGCCGGGTGGTATTCGTGAAGCCCGGGAAAGAGAACATGGAACAGATGAATGTGGAAAAACTCAAGGCGGTCGTCTTCGACTGGGCCGGAACCGTCGTGGATTTCGGTTCCTTCGCGCCCATGGGCGTGTTCGTCGAGGCCTTCAAGCAATTCGGCGTCGACGTGACGATCGCCGAGGCCCGCGAGCCGATGGGCCGTCCCAAGTGGGACCACATCGACGCCATGCTGAAGATCCCGCGCGTGCGCGAGGCATGGACGGCGCGGCACGGCAAGGAGCCGAACACGGCCGACGTCGACGCAATCTATCGGGTGTTCGTTCCCATGAACGAAGAGGTCGTGCATCGCTATGCGGACCTGGTGCCCGGCGCGCGCGAAACCGCGCAGGCGCTGCGCGCGCGCAGCCTGAAGATCGGCTCGACCACGGGCTATACGCGCTCGATCATGGAGCGCGTGCTGCCGCTGGCCAGGGAACAAGGCTACGAGGTCGACAACCTCGTATGCGCCGGCGACCTGCCCGAAGGCCGGCCGACGCCGATGAATATGTACAAGTGCTTTCTCGACCTGGGTGTGTGGCCGGCCCATGCGGTGGTCAAGGTCGACGACACCGGCGTGGGCATAGACGAAGGGGTGCGCGCCGGCTGCTGGACGATAGGCGTGGCGCTTAGCGGCAACGAGGCAGGCCTGACCGCGGACGAAGTCCGCCAGGCCGATCCCGCTGCGCTCGAAACCGTGCGCCGCCGGGCGACCGAGGCGCTCAAGGCGCACGGCGCGCACTACGTGATCGATACGGTGGCGGACCTGATGCCCGTCATCGACGATATTGAACGCAAATTGGCGCAGGGTCTGCGCCCTTGATAACCCCCGAGAGGTATTACATGAAGAACGATCGCATGCATGGCAAGATCAAGGTGTTGGCGGCCGGCGTCGTCTGCGCGCTCGCGTCCATGGCGGCCGTGCCGGCCTGGGCCGACGCGGGCGTCGTCACCGTCTATTCGGCCGACGGCCTGCACGACGGCAAGGGCAGCTGGTATGAAACGGAGTTCGCCGAATTCACCAAAGAGACCGGCATCAAGGTCCAGTACGTCGAAGGCGGCTCGGGCGGCGTCGTCGAGCGCCTGACCAAGGAAAAATCGAACCCGCAAGCCGACGTCCTGGTGACCCTGCCTCCCTTCATCCAGCGCGCGCAATCGCAAGGCCTGCTGCAGAAATTCCACCCCAAGGCCGCGGCCCACATCGACGGCGGCACCGACAGCTACCAGCCGCTGGTCAACAACTACACCAACTTCATCTACAACGCCTCCGCCGTCAAGGAAGCGCCCAAGGCCTTCGCCGACCTGCTCGATCCGAAGTTCAAGGGCAAGATCCAGTACTCGACCCCGGGCCAGGCCGGCGACGGCACCGCCGTCATGCTGCTGGTCAACCACGCGTTCGGCGGCAAGGACGCGGGCTTCGACTTCATGAAGAAGCTGCAGGACAACAACGTCGGCCCGTCGGCCTCCACCGGCAAGCTGACCGCCCTGGTCAACAAGTCGGAACTGTTCGTGGCCAACGGCGACCTGCAGATGAACATGGTGCAGATGAAGGACAACCCGAACATCCGCGTGTTCTGGCCCGCGGGTCCGGACGGCGTGCGCACGGCGCTGTCGCTGCCGTACTACGTCGGCCTGGTGACCGGCGCTCCCGATTCGAACAACGGCAAGAAGCTGATCGAGTTCCTGCTGTCCAAGAAGGCCCAGTCCACCGTTTCGTCGGTTGCCTACGGCCTGCCGGTGCGCAAGGACGTCAACCCGACCGACGCCAACTACAAGAGCTTCCACGAAGCGATGCATGGCGTGAAGATCTGGACGCCGGACTGGAACGTCGTGCTGCAGGAACTGCCCGCCGACGTCGCACGCTGGCGCGAAGCGACGGGGAGCTGATGTGACGACTCCCACGCTCGCCGCGTTCGCGTCTTCCCAGGAGGACGTGCCGGCGCCCTGGACGCTGTCCGGCGCCGATGCGGCCGGGCCGGCCACGGCGGCGGCCTCTCATCCGGGTGCGCGAACGTCGCACGACACGATCGGCGGTTCGTCCGTGTCGTTCGAGCAGGTGAGCGTGGCTTACCGCGGCAATGTGGTGCTCAAGCCCCTCGACCTGAAGGTCGAGGCGGGCGAGTTCCTCGCGCTGATCGGTCCGTCCGGATCCGGCAAGACGACCACGCTGCGGGCCGTCGCCGGATTCGTGCAGCCGGCCGGCGGCCGCATACGCATCGGTGACGTCGACGTCACCAATCTGCCCCCTTACGAGCGCGGCCTGGGCATGGCCGTGCAGAACTATGCCCTGTTCCCGCACATGCGAGTGGAGCAGAACGTGGCTTTCGGCCTGAAGGCGCAGCGCGTCGAGAAGTCGCTGATCGCCGAGCGCGTGCAAGAAGCGCTGCGCATCGTCGGCATGACGCAATACGCCACCCGCTATCCGCGCGAACTGTCCGGCGGCCAGCAGCAGCGCGTGGCAATCGCGCGCGCGCTGGCGGTGCGCCCGCGCGTGCTGCTGCTAGACGAACCGCTCTCGGCGCTGGACGCCCAGATCCGCCGCAGCATGGTGGAGGAGCTGGCGCGGCTGCACCGCGAGCTGCCGCACCTGACCGTGCTGTACGTGACGCACGATCAGAGCGAGGCGCTGACGCTGGCCGACCGGATCGCGATCATGCGCGACGGCGAGGTGAGCGCGCACGGCCACACCATGCAGCTCTACCATCGCCCGCCGAACCGCTTCGCCGCCGAGTTCCTCGGCCGCGCGAACCTGCTGCCGGCCGTGGTCGAAACGCCGGTCAACGCGACCGGTGTCGCCAAGGTGCGGGTCGGCTCGTTCTCGGTCAATGTCAGCAGCAGCGAGATCGCGCCGGGCTCGCGGCGCCTGCTTTGCGTGCGCCCGCAGAACATGACGCTGCAGCGCGGCGGCTCCGATCTCAACACCTTGACCGGCACCCTGCGTTCGGTGCATTGGCAAGGCGAGCTGACGCATCTCGCGCTGGATGTCGAAGACACTCCCGTGCGCGTGGTGTTGACGCGGCCCGATGCGCTGCCGCAGACGGGCAGCCGCATGGACATCCACTTCTGCGCGGACGATGCGAGCCTGATTCCGGAAGAGGCGCATGCCTGATATTTTGGCTCTGCGCCTGCACGCAATTCCCCGCGCTCGAAACGCCGGATGGGTCGCTCTGCCGATCGTGGTCATCGCCGGGCTGTTTTTCTACCCCTTGTCGCTGATCGTGCGGCAGGCTTTCTCGGGCGACGCGGGCGTGGCGGCGATCCAGCCGTTCTTCAGCGTGCTGCATTCCCGCTATTTCGGGCACGCGCTGTTGAGCACGATCGAGATCGCCACCGCGGCGACCGTCGGATGCCTGGTTCTCGGCCTGGTGCTGGCGTTGATCCTGACTTTCGTGCCTTTTCCGGGAAGTGTCCTGGTCGGGCGATTGGTCGACACTTTCATCGCCTTGCCTACTTTTCTCGTCACCCTGGCCTTCACCTTCATCTATGGTTCGGCGGGCATTTTGAACAGCCTGTTGCAGCAGTATTTCGGCTTCGCCCAGCCGCCCGTGCAATTTCTGTATTCGGCCTGGGGCGTGATCTTCGCCGAGATCACGGTCTATCTGCCCTTCGTGCTGCGGCCTTTGCTCGCCAGTCTTTCGCTGATGGATCCGAGCCAGATCGAAGTGGCCAGCACCCTGGGCGCGCGGCCGTGGCGGGTCATACGCCAGGTCATCCTGCCCGCGGCGTTTCCGGCGCTGATCGCCGGGGGCAGCCTGTGCCTGCTGCTCACGATCAACGAATTCGGCGTCGTGCTGTTCATCGGCGCCAAGGGCGTGACGACGCTGCCGCTCCTGATCTACAGCAAGGCGATCCAGGAGTCGGACTATCAAGCCGCGTGCATCATCGCCGTGATCAACATCGTGCTTTCACTCGGCTTGTTCGGCCTGTACCGCGCCGCCGCGCGACGACTGGGAGCCTGAGCCATGCTGATCTGGTCGCGCTCGGAGCGCGTCGCCGTCTGGGCCATAGCCGCCGTGATACTGGGCATCCTGTTCTTCGCGCCGCTGGCCGTCATCGCGACGGCCAGCTTTTCCAGCCAATGGAACGGCGCCTTGCCGACCGGCCCGACGCTGACGCATTACCGCGACGTCTTCACCGGCGAGAACGGCAGTGCGATCAAGGCGAGCCTGGTGACGGGGCTCTTCGCCAGCATGGCGGCGCTCGTCATGGGCACGTGGGCCGCGCTGGCGTTGCGGCTGCAGGGCGAGCAATGGCAAAAGCGGCTGGGGTGGCTGTTCTTCGTTCCCAGCGCGGTGCCTTCGGTCTCGGTCGGCCTGGGCCTGTTGGTGGCGTTCAGCCAGCGGCCTTTGCTTTTGAACGGCACGATCGCGATCGTGATGGTCGCGCACTTCGTGCTGATATCGGCCTTCACATTCGGCAATGTCTCGGCGGGCCTGTCGCGCCTGCCGCCCGATTTCGAGCAGGTGGCTTCCAGCCTGGGAGCTCGTCCCGCCTACCGCCTGCGCCACGTGACGCTGCCGATGATCGCCCCGTATCTGCTCGCGGCGTTCGGCCTGAGCTTCGCCATGTCCATGGGCGAACTCGGCGCGACCGTCATGGTCTATCCGCCCGGCTGGGTGACCTTGCCGGTCACGATCTTCAGCCTGACGGACCGCGGCGCGGTCTTCTCCGGCGCCGCGCTGACGATCGTGCTGATCGCCACGACGCTATTGCTGCTGCTCGGCCTGGAGCGCATTTCAGCCAGGACCATGCCTGCCGCGCGCTAGCGCGGCAGGGCTGGGCCTACTGGCTGAATTCCGGTTCGCTGCGCATCAGGCGCCGGCGCACGCTGTCCAGGTGGGCGCGGGCGCTGGCCGGATCCTCGGCCATCATCTGCGCGGCGGTCCTGGCCGCGATGTCGGGCGCAATGGGCTTGATCTTGCGGTTCATGGACACGGCCAGACGCTGCGCCTCGGAGGCGCGCTCCAGGTAGTACAGGTCGTCCCAGGCTCGGGCGATCGAGTCGCCCAGGACCATCACGCCGTGGTTTTTCATGAAGACGATGTCGTCCTGGTCGCCCAGCGTGGCCGCGATGCGGTCGCCTTCGGATTCGTCCAGCGCCAGGCCGTTGTAGTGCTCGTCCACCGCCACCCGGCCCCAGAACTTCAGCGCGGTCTGGCTGGCCCACAGCAGCGGGTCGCCCTCGACCAGGCACAGGGCCGTGGCGTTGGGCATGTGGGTATGGAACACCGCGCGGGCGCGCGGATGACGCATGTGCACGCGCGCATGAATGTAGAAGGCCGTGGCCTCGGGCTTGCCCGGGCCTTGCACCACATGGCCGTGCAGGTCGCACACCAGCAGGCTGCCGGCCGTGATCTCGTCGAAGGCCAGGCCGTAGGCGTTGACGAGAAAGAACTCGCCGCTCCCCGGCAGCATGGCCGAGAAGTGGTTGCAGATGCCTTCGCCCATGCCCAGGCGCGCAGCCATGCGAAAGCTCGCGGCCAGGTCGAGCCGGGCTTCGCGCACGGCGTGCGCGTCCAGGGCGGCCAGCCTGTCGGCGGCGGTTTGGTCCAGGCCGTCTCCCGCGTTCATCGTGTGGGCCATGATTCCTTCCCTCGTTGCGCGGCGCAATGCCGATGATACGGACTAGTGTAGTGGCTGTCGGCGCGCTAGCGCGCCGAGCGCGGCAGCAGGCGCGCGGCCAGGTAGCAATGGTCGGCGGAGAATAGGCGCCGATAGGTCAGCAGCACTGCGCCCAGCGTGCCCAGCGACGAGCCGGCGGCGATCAGGAACATGATGACGATCTGATAGCGCACGGCCTGCAAGGGCGACTGGCCGGCCAGCACCTGGCCCGTCATCATGCCCGGCAGGCTCACGATGCCGACCACCGCCATCTGGTTCAGCGTGGGCAGCATGCCGGCGCGCACGGCCTGGCGCGCCGGCTCGCGCGCGGCTTCCCAGCGCGTGGCGCCCATGGCCAGCGCCGATTCCACGCGGTCGCGCCGCGCGGTCAGCTCGTGCGTCATGCGCTCCACGCCCAGCGAAGCTCCGGTGAGCGTGTTGCCTAGGATCATGCCCAGGATGGGAATGGCGTACTGCGGCGTGTACCAGGGATGGATGCGGATCACCACCAGCAGACCCACGGCGGCCACCAGCCACGAGCCCAGCCAGATCGACGCTATGCTGTCCAGG
>Ga0209455_1000504_pt1 | contig 28034 bp, 23 predicted proteins | sample AraplaCol_mCL_r2_FD_184275 | JGI IMG/M metagenome (GOLD analysis project Ga0209455, IMG submission 184275) | Arabidopsis root microbial communities from North Carolina, USA - plate scrape CL_Col_mCL_r2 (SPAdes) (version 2) | ecosystem: Host-associated > Plants > Roots > Endosphere | place: USA... | reverse complement strand
GGCGTCGTCGAAGACGACGAACGGCGCGTTGCCGCCGAGCTCCATGGAGGTGCGCAGCACGTTCTCCGACGCCTGCTGCAGCAGCTTGCGGCCGACCTCGGTGGAGCCGGTGAACGACAGCTTGCGAAGGCGGGAGTCCGCGATGATCGGCGCGGAGACCTTCCCGGACGTGGTCGTGGTGACGACGTTGAGCACGCCGCCCGGGAGACCCGCGTCCGCCAGCAGCTTCGCGAAATAGAGGGTGGTGAGCGGGGTGAGCTCGGCCGGCTTGATGACCACGGTGCAGCCCGCGGCGAGCGCCGGGGCGATCTTGCGGGTGGCCATCGCGAGCGGGAAGTTCCACGGCGTGATGAGGAAGCAGGGGCCGACGGGATGCTGACTCACGATCATCCGGCCGGTACCCTCCGGGTTGGCGCCGTAGCGGCCCTGGATGCGCACCGCCTCCTCCGAGAACCACCGGAGGAACTCGCCGCCGTAGGTGACCTCGCCGCTCGCCTCGGCGAGCGGCTTGCCCATCTCGAGCGTCATCAGCAGCGCGAACTCGTCCCGCCGTTCCTGCAGCAGGTCGAACGCGCGGCGCAGGATCTCCCCGCGCTGCCGGGCGGGCGTGGCCGCCCAGTCGTCCGCGGCGGCGACCGCCGCGTCCAGGGCCCGGATGCCGTCTTCCGGGGACGCGTCGGCGATCTCCTTGATGCGGTCGCCGGTGGCGGGGTCGAACACCGGGAACGTGCCGGCCGATCCGGACGTCCACTCGCCCCCGATGTACAGCCCGTCGGGCACGCGCTCCAGCAGAGCCTTCTCATCCATCCGTCGCATCCTCCTGTTTCGTATCATTCGTCGCGTCGTCGCTCGCCACGGCCGCCTGCACGAGCGGCGCCGAGCGGTGGTCGATGGCGGTGGTCAGCGCGATCACGGTCGACGTGCGGACGATCGCCGGCGCGCTCGCGATGCGGCCGATCACCCGCTGCAGGTCGACGTTCGACCGCGCCACCGCCCGGATCATCAGGTCGCCCGGCCCCGTGATCGTGTGCACTTCCAGTACCTCGGGGATGCCGCTCAGGTGCTCGACGAGCTCCCGGCTCGGTCCGCCTTCGCCCTGCAGGTCCGCCGTCACGAACGCCGTCACCGGAAACCCGAGCCGCCCGGTGTCGACCGTCGGCGCGAAGTCGCGCACCACCCCGGTGCGCTGCAAGCGGTCGAGCCGGGCCTGCACGGTCCCGCGCGCGACCCCCAGCCGACGCGACGCCTCGAACACGCCCAGCCGCGGCTCAGCCGTCAGCAGAGCGATCAGCTCGGCGTCGAGCCTGTCGACCATGCGGCCCTCCTTCGGTCCTCGCACATCGTACGACGCAGGGTACGCGCTCAGGACGGTCTGACCGAAGCTCCCAGGAACGGCAGCGCAGCCTGCTTGAACCCGCGGGCGCTCAACGTCGTCACGTGGTTGCGCTTGGGCAGCGTCACCAGCTCCGCCCCGAGCAGCCGGGCCGCCTCGTCCGCCCCCTCGGCCACGGGATCCGCATCCCCGACCACGAGCATCGTCGGCACGGAGCTCGCCAGCGGCAGCGGATGCTGCGCCATGCCCGCCGCGCACGCCACCAGCGCCTCGCGGTCGACGCCGGGGGCCGCCCGCAGGGAGGCCAGGAGCGGCGCCAGGGGATTGGAGGCGTCCAGCATCGACGCGTCGTCGCGCAGCGCCGCCTGCACCGCGGACACGCCCCAGCGACCGAACTGCTCGACGGTTCCGACGCCGCCCACCACGGCGCGACGGACGCGCTGCGGGGCCATTCCGACCAGCGCGAGCGACACCCAGCTGCCCATGGAGTAGCCGATCACATCCACGCGGTCGACGTCCTGTTCGTCCAGCACCGCGACGAGATCCTGCGCGAGGAGGTCGGGCGAGTACGCCTCCGGGGCGTGCGGGGCGTCGCTGCCGCCGTGGCCGCGCAGGTCGGGCACGATCGCGCCGCGACCGGCGTCGGCGAGCGCCTGCACCCATCCCGTCGCCTCCCAGGTCTGCGCGCCGTTGGAGGCGAAGCCGTGCACGAGCAGGACGGGATCGGCACCGGGATGCCGGTCGACGTGGAGGTGCGTCATCCTCCCACTCTCGCCGACGCCTCCTCGGCGGGCAAGCGGGGCGCGTCGTCGACCTTCGCGCGCTCGATGTTGGTCCGGTCGTGCCACAGCTTCGACGGCCACCAGATGGCGCGCCCGATGTCGTACGACGCCGCCGGGACGAGCAGCGAGCGCACCACGACCGTGTCGAGCAGCACCCCGAACGCGACGATGAACGCGATCTGCACGAGGAACAGGATCGGGATGACCGCGAGCGCCGCGAAGGTCGCCGCCAGCACGATCCCGGCCGACGTGATCACGCTGCCGGTCAGGCCGAGGCCGCGCAGGATGCCGGGCCGCGTGCCGATGTGCAGGGACTCCTCCCGCACCCGTGTCATGAGGAAGATGTTGTAGTCCACCCCCAGCGCCACCAGGAAGACGAACCCGAACAGCGGCACCGACGCATCCGCCCCCGGGAACCGGAAGACGTCGTTGAAGACCAGCGCCGAGACGCCGAGCGCCGCGGCGTACGAGAGCACCACGCTGCCGATCAGGAGCACCGGCGCCAGGATCGACCGCAGCAGCAGCATGAGGATCACGAGGATCACCGCGAGCACGATCGGGATGATCTTCGTCAGGTCGCTCTGCGCGGTCTCGTTCGTGTCGAGCGCGATCGCCGTGACGCCGCCGACCAGCACCGAGCCGTCCGTCGACAGCGTGCTGCGCAGGTCCCTGACGACCGACTCCGCCTTCGCCGAGTCCGGCTCGGAGGAGAGGGTCGCCTGGATGAGCACGTGACCGTCCTTGACGACCGGCTGCGCGTTCGCGCCGGGACGCCCGCCGCCGGTGTAGAACGCGGCCGATGCGATCCCGTCGGCCTTCTCGGTCGCCGCCAGCACGGCATCCTTGTCGGCTTCGGGCGCGACGATGAGCACGGGCGAACCGGAGCCGGCGTCGAAGTGCTTCGCCACGATGGCCTGGCCGTCGACCGCATCGGACTGCGAGAGGATGACGTCGGTCTGCTGCACGCCGTTCGCCTTCAGCTGCGTCAGGCCCAGGGCGCACGCGGCGAGCAGCACGAAGGAGACGATCCAGGTGACCCGCGGGCGGCGGGCGATCAGGCCGCCGACGCGGCGCCACAGCCCGTGGACGCCCTCAAGCCCGGTAAGCGTGACGCCCTCAGCGCGCTTTCGGGGCCGGCCCCCGACGACCGGGCGGAACGGCCAGAACGACGCCCGCCCGAAGACCGCCAGCAGCGCCGGAAGGAGCGTCAGCGCGGAGAGGAGCGAGAACACGATGCCGATCGCGGCGATCGGGCCGAGGCTCTTGTTCGAGTTGAGGTCGGAGAACAGCAGGCACAGCAGGGCGAGGATGACGGTCGCGCCACTCGCGAGGATCGGCTCGAACGACGCCCGCCAGGCGCGCAGGATGGCCACCCAGCGCGACGGCTCCTGCTCCAGCGCCTCGCGGTAGCGGGCGACGAGCAGCAGGGAGTAATCGGTCGCAGCGCCGATCACCAGGATCGACAGGATGCCCTGGCTCTGGCCGGAGAGCTTGATCCAGCCCCACAGCGCGAACAGGTACACGAACACGATGGCGGCACACAGCGCGAACACCGACGTGAACAGCACGAGGAACGGCAGCAGCAGCGCGCGGTAGACCAGCAGCAGGATGACGAACACCGCCGCGACCGCGACGAGGAGCAGGATGCCGTCGATGCCGCCGAAGGCGTTCACCAGGTCGGCGGTGAGCCCGGCGGGGCCGGTCACCCAGACCTTCGCACCGGAGGGGACGTTGTCCGCCGCGGCGGCCCGCAGGTCGGAGACCACCGTCTTGACCTCGTTCGAGTCGGAGACCGGCACGATGTACTCCACCGCGCGCCCGTCCTGCGACGGGATCGGGCCGGCGACGCTCGTCGTCTCGCCCTCGGCCGGCGCCTGGACGCCTTCCACCTTCCCGAGCGCGGCGGCGAGGGCGGCATACGAGGTGCCGAGCTCGCTCTTCGGGATCGTCTGGTCGGCCTCCACGACGACAATCGCCGGGATGGCGCCCGAGTCGGTGAAGCGCTTCTGCCAGTCCTGCACCTCGGTCGACTCGGCACTCGCCGGAAGGAAGGCCGCCTGGTCGTTGCTCGAGACCCCAGAGAGCTTGCCGAAGGTCGGGCCGCCGACCCCGGCGAGCGTCAGCCAGATCAGGATGAGGGCGGCGGGAACGACGATGCGCAGCCAGCGGGCGGGCTCGCGGATAGGGCGCTTCTGGGCGGTCTCCGCCGTCTCGGTCGACACTTAGCCTCCTGATTACTAGATGAGCTAGCAATCAGGATAGCCGGAAGTCCCGCGAGCGTCCATGCCCGCGGCGGTCAGGCGACGAGTTCGGCCCCGGCGTGGGCCAGCTCGGCGAGTGCGGCCTCCGACGTCGCCGGCGCGACTCCCGCGATCAGCGAGGTCAGCACGCGCACCGAGCGACCGTCTTCCAGGGCGTCGAGCGCCGACGCGCGCACGCAGTAGTCGGTCGCGATCCCGGCCACATCCACCGAATGGATGCCGTGCTCCTCCAGCAGCTCGCGCACGGTCGCGCCCGAGTCGGTCCGTCCCTCGAACAGCGAGTACGCCGGCACGCCCTGGCCCTTGTGCACGTGATGGGTCACCCGGGCCGTGTCGAACGCGGGGTGGTACTCCGCGCCCGACGTCCCGGCGACGCAGTGGACCGGCCAGCTGCTCACGAAGTCCGGCTCGCCGTCGCCCGCGAAGTGGCCGCCGTTGTCGTTGTCGCCGTCGTGCCAGTCTCGGCTGGCGACGATGATGTCGTACTCGTCGGCGTGCGCGCGGAGGTGGTCGGTCACGCCCCGCGCCACCGCCGCTCCCCCGTCGACGCCCAGGGCGCCGCCCTCGGTGAAGTCGTTCTGCACATCCACGATGAAGAGCGCCTTGCCCATCCGTCCTCCCGGGGTCGGTGACCGGCCGCGCGCGGCTCAGCCGTTGGAGAGATTGTCTCCGCACTTGTAGAAGCCGGCGACGAGGCTGTCTATGGCCTGCTTGGCGTTGTCGCCGACGTTCCCCAGGGCGAACACGGCGAACGTCAGCGGTGTTCCGTCGGCGGCGTTCACGATCCCGGACAGTGTGTAGCCGTGGTCGATCCATCCGGTCTTGGCGAAGACGGCCCCGCGGGCGACCGAGCTCGACCCGGTGAAGCGGTTGTAGCCCGGGCCGAGCGTGCCCGACTTCCCGGCGACCGGGAGGCCGTCGTAGACGACGCCGAGCCCGTTCTGGCGGTTCAGCACCTTGATGAAGAGCTGGGTGAGGTACGAGGGCGGCACCGCGTTGTCGTCGCTGAGGCCGGAACCGTCGGCGATGTGGATGCCCGAGGTGTCGATCCCGTAGCCCTTGAGCCCGGCGAGCACGCCGGCGTTGAGGGCGTCGAAGGTGTTGCCCGCGCCGTTCTTGATGGCGACCAGGCGGGCCAGCTCCTCCATGATCGTGTTGTCGGAGACGCGCATGGCCTGATCGATCAGGGTGGTCACCGGCTGCGACTGCACCACGCCGAGCTGGCGGGCGCCCGCCGGGGCGACGCCCTGGCTGACGCCGACGCTCGTGCCGAGGTACTGCTGGAAGTACTGCACGGCGCGCGACACCGGGTCCGTGCTGCGCGGAGACTCCACCGCGGTCGGGTCGTCCCGGTCGCCGTCGACCATCAGCGACGTCATGTACGGGGTCGAGCCCTCGACGACACGCTCCTCGCGCTCATCCCAGCTCGGCTGCCAGAACGGCGCGCCGAAGAGGGACGCGTCCACGACGATCGAGGTGATCGGCTGGCCGCCCATGGCCTGCTTCACCTGGTTGGCGAGGTCCTGGATCTTCGGCGCTCCGGTGTAGAACGACGCCTGGCCGTCCGGGAGGCGCGAGAGCGTCACATCCCCACCGCCGACGATGACGACCTGACCCGGCGTGCTGCCCGCGACGACCGTCGTCGAGACCCGGTAGTCGGGGCCGAGGGTGGCGAGCGCGGCCGCCGACGTCAGCGTCTTCAGCACGGACGCCGTGGGCGCGGGCTTGACGCCGTTGCGGTCGAACAGGGTCTGACCGGTCTTGGCGTTGACGACCTGCGCCTCGAGCGTGCCGAGACGCCCGTCCGCGGCCAGCCCGCCGACCGAGCACGTGCGGATGCGCGTCGCCGCCGCCTGGTTGGCGGGCACGGGACGGGCGGGATCCACCGTCGGGGTGGGCGTCGGCGTGGCCGAGCGGGTCGGCGTGGGCTTGGCGGTCGCCGTCTCCGGAGCACCGGCCGCGGCCGCGGGGGCGCCGACAGTGGCCCCCAGCGCGACGCTGCCCGTGCCGAGCAGGAGGAACGCGACGGCCGCGGCGGCGGCCATCCAGGTCTTGGGGTGTCGGCGGATCGCGGCCATCGCGCCGGCCGCGACGCCGGCGGCACCGGCGGGTCGCGCGGCGGCTCGGCGTCCCGAACCCGTGGTGGCGGGCGGCTCCGATTCGTGCATCCGGGTATGCTACCTGGGCTTTCTGAATGCTGCTATTTCGCTTTGCGCCCGATCTGGAACCATCCGGGCCCGTCCGGACAGTAGAGGGTATGAGCACGGAAGAGTTCGACGAGGCCGCGGCCTGGTCGGCGGCACGCGGCGGGGACGGCCCCGCTTTCGCGTCGCTGTTCGACCGTCACCGCGACCGCGTCTTCGGTCACGCGCTGCGGTTGACGCGCCAGCCGCACGACGCCGAGGACGTGACCGCCGCCGTCTTCCTGGAGGCGTGGCGCAAGCGCGAGTCGGTGCGGCTGGTCGACGGATCCATCGTCGGCTGGCTGCTCGTCACCACCAACTACGTCGCACGCAACCACGCGCGCGGCCTCCGCCGCTACCGCACCGCGCTCGCCAAGCTCCCCGCCCCGGCGCCGCAAGAGGACCACGCACCCGACGTGGACGAGTCCCTCGACGGCGCCGGGCGGGACCGCCAGGTACGGGAGGCGTTCGCGAAGCTCAGCAAGCGCGACCAGGACGTCATCACCCTCTGCGTGCTCGAAGAGCTCACCACCGCACAGGCCGCGGAGGCGCTCGGGGTGCCGGAGGGGACCGTCAAATCCCGCCTGTCCCGGGCCCGCACCCGCCTCGCAACGCTCGCGTCGCCGCTGGCGGGCGAACCCGGTACCGACACCACGATCCTCGAAGGAGGTGCACGATGAGCACCACGGACTTCACCCCCGAGCGCAGCGCCGCCATCCGGCAGCTGCTGATCGACACCGTCGCCGACGAGCCGCGCCGCCGCAAGCGCCTCCAGATCCTGCTCACCAGCATCCTCTCGGGCGTCGCGATCGTGCTCGCCGGAGGAACGGCCGCGCTCGCGCTGTCGGGGGTCATCCACCTCGGCGGGGGCGACACGCCGCCCGCGCCCGCGCCGACGCCGACGCAGACGGTCACGCCGACGCCGACACCCACCCCGACGCCGACGCCCACACAGCGACCGATCGTCCAGACGGCGCCGGTGCTGCCCCACGACGTGAGCAGCCTCCGGCCGACGACACGCTGGTCCCTCGACCTGCCCGGCGACTCGGACTGCACCGGAACCACCGGATACACGCTGAGCGAAGGCCGCGTCGTCTACGTCTCCGGCCTCCGGCCCAAGGAGTACGAGGGCTCTGACTGCATCAACCACCTCGGTGAGGACTTCGGCGTCACCCTCGTCGACACCTCCGGCGGGACGGTGCTGTGGCAGCGGGAATGGAAGTACGCCTCGGACACGGTCGACTTCGGCACCACCTTCCAGGTGCTGGGGACGACGGGACGAGCGGTGTTCCTCACCGGCCAGCCCGACGATGGGCCGCACGATGTGCTCGATCTCGCGACCGGCGCGACGATCGCCACCTTCGACCGGCCCGGCTGGACGGACTTCGAAGCGAACCGCGACATGCGAGCGCTAGGGGACGACTCGGGGGATGTCGTCCTGATCGAACATCGGCGTGACGCCGATGGTCGCTCGATCGGCGGCGACGTCATCACGCGGGCGGATCCGAGAGACCTCGCGCATCCCCGCTGGACTCAGACCCTGGATGTGAGCGAGGCCAACCTCGGCTACCAGCTGCCGGGTGGAACCGCGATGTCGCTCGAGAACGGTCAGCATGTGCAGACACGCGGTCCCCGTGCGGTGGATCGCATGCTGGATTTGGAGACCGGCACCACGACACCGCTCGACGCCATCGAAATCCAGAAGCTGAGTCAGGTCCTGCTGGCGAGGACGTACGGCCAGAACGGCTCACCGAACGCGATCACGGCCTACGACGGCGACGGGACGAAGCTGTGGTCGCGGGAGGTGTCCTCCTCGATGATGGTGTTCCCGGCCGTGACGCCCGGAACGGTGCCATCGGTCGTATTCGGATCAGAGGACACCGACACGGGTGAACTCTTCGTCGCCGATACGAAGACCCTCACCCTCATCGATCAGCTGACCGGCACCGTCCGGTGGTCGATCCCGACCCCGATATGTGTGGCGGACGGCCACCAACCGTTCGCCCCTATCCTCGACCTCCAGCGGGATGTCTTCCTCTTCCGGTCCACCCACGCCGACTGCGCGCTCACCCACGGCAGCGGTGAGCTGGTGAATTCCCCGGCCATTCCGTGGGATCCGTATCTCGTCATCTTCGGCCAGACCACGTGGTACGGCGGGTACAAGGGCGAGGCCGATCCGGGATCGGCCCACGACTTGGCGACAGGCGAGCGGATCTGGACGCGCGAGCGCCACGACTGGGAGAGCTGGTCGTTCGACGGCGGCTACCTCGTCAGCCAGTCGGGCAACCACATCGAGTCGATCGGCTGACACAAACCGGGGGGAAACAGGGGGAAACAGGGGGACGGCGAACGGCCCGCGGATCGGGGGAACCGCGGGCCGTTCGTCATTTCCTCTTCTTGTGCAGCGCCTCCGGCTTGTGGACGGCCTCCTTGCCGCTCTTGTCGCTCTTCACGAGGTACTGCGGATCGTCCTTCGACGCCTTCACCGTGCGGCCGGCCGCCTCGGTGTCCTCGGTGATCTTCTTCTCGACCTCGCCCGGCACATCCACCCCGTGGGAGGACCACTCGACGTGGTCGCCGCGCTTCAACTCATCCGCCATGCCCGCAGCCAACCACCGCCGCGCCGCCCGCGCCAGGCCGTAGGGTGCAGGAGGGAGGCACGATGAAGAAGGAGACCGGCCGCATCGAGGCGTTCAGCGACGGCGTGTTCGCCATCGCGATCACCCTGCTCGTGCTCGACCTCGGCGTCCCCTCCCCCGGCCGCTTCGCCGAGACCCTGCTCGCCGACTGGACGAGCTATCTCGCCTACCTCGCGGCGTTCCTGACGATCGCCAGCATCTGGCTGCACCACCACTCGGTGTTCCAGCACATCGCACGCGTCGGGCCGGCGGTCCTGCTGTTCAACCTGCTGCTCCTGCTCGGCGTCTCGCTGGTGCCGTGGCCGACCTCGCTCATCGCCGCGGCCATCCGGGACGGCTCGCGCTCCGACGAGGTCGCCGCCATCGCCGTCTACACGATCACCTCGGTGCTGGTCAGCATCGCCTGGGCCGGTATCGGCTTCTCGCTCTCCCGTCATCCGGAGTGGCTGCTGCATCCCGACGACGCGCGATGGATGCGCGTCACGGGCTACCAGGCGGCGCTCGCGGCAGTCCCGTCGCTGGTCGCGGCGGCGGTCTCACCGTTCGCGCCGCTGGTCTCGCTGCTGATCTTCCTCCTGGTGCCGCTCTACTTCATCCTGGTCACGACCATCCGCCCGGCGCCGGGGGCTCACGGCACGGCGGAGACCAGGTAGTTGTCGAAACGGACGGTGATCGGCGTCGCCGTCGCCGTCGCCGAGAGGTACGCGCGCAGGCCCACGAGGCCGGCGGACTGGAGGCCCGCTGTGGAGTCGGTGGCGCTCACCTGCCAGGCCGCGGGCTCGGCCTGGGTCGCCGGCCACACCTTCGCCTGAAGCGTGGTGGGCGACGTGCCGACCACCTGCATACGGAGAGTCAGCTGCTGTCCCGGGCTGAAGGTGATGCCGCCGATCGCCGCGGACTTCACCGTCGTGCCGCTCTGCAGCAGCTGCACCTGGACCGCTCCCGCCGAGTTGATCCACGCCCGGCCCTCGTAGGAGGCGGAGCCCACCTGACGGCCGATCGTCGACACGTACACACCGCCGCCGGTCGGTGCGACGTCGGTGGTGAAGGTCACCGTCGAATCGCTGCGCGAGGTCGAGACCGAGCCGAGGGTCTGCGTCTTGGACGCCCCCGCAGGATCGATCATCTGTCCGAACCCGGATCCGACGTTGTACGACGCGCCCGAGCCGGACCCCGTCCAACTGCCGCCGGTGTCCGCCGTCCCCCACCCGCTCGACACGGTCCTCTGGAACGTGTCCTTGGCGAGGGTGGTGCCCGACGTCGACGAGACCGTCACCTGCTTCGACGTCGAGGCCGTCGCGCCCTGGTTGTCGGTCACCTTCAGCGTCACCGTGTAGGTCCCGGCGGCCGCGTAGGCGTGTCCGGCCGTCGCTCCGCTCGCCGTCCCGCCGTCACCGAACGTCCACGCGTACGACGCGATCGACCCGTCCGGATCGGAGGACGCCGTGCCGTCCACGGCTACCGTCAGCCCATTGGTCCCCGCGGTGAACGAGGCGGTCGGGGGCTGGTTCGGCCCGCTGCCCAGGATCGTCACGCTCGGGCCGGTCCGGGAGATCTGGTTGCCGTCCGGGTCCGTCACCGTGAGCGTGTAGGTGTGCCTGCTCCCGGGGACCAGACCCGTGTCGGTGAAGCTCATTCCCGGCCGGTTCCAGAACACGGTCGACTTGCTGACGGTGGAGATCGGATGCGCGGTGTCGCCGTCCCTCGCGAGCGCGTAGGTCAGGTTGACGTTGTCGAGATCGTAGGTCGACGTCCACGACACCTTCGCCTGCCCGGCGACCGTCGACGTCGGGCTCGGGGTCAGCGCGGTGTTGTTGTTCGGCCCCATCGTGCTGCGCTGGACGGCGTCCGTCGCGAAGCGGGTGAGACCGTACTGGGCGACGCCGTTGACCGTCGGGAACTCGCCACCGACGACCACGTACCGGGTGTCGCCGGCGATCGTCCAGGTCGCCTGCCCCTGTCCGGTGAAGGTACCGGAGGTGAAGTCGGGGTACCAGTTGAGCAGCGTCGGTGCGGGCTGGCCACGGAAGTTGTAATAGGAGGTGTTGCCGTCGTTCGTCAGCGTCCCGGTCCTCGCCTTCGAGAAGGCCAGCGTGTGGTGGTACGAGCGTGGATTGGTCTCCGGGAAGCCTCCGACGTTCCCGCAGAAGTGCGGGTGGCCGGTCGCGTAGAGCACGCTCCCGATCGCCGCGACCGAGTAGGTGTCACCGTGGCAGTCCTCGATCCAGATGAGGGCGCCCGTGACCGCGTCCGCGGAGAAGCTGCCCTCGAGGTTGCCGCCCGGTCCGAAGACGTATCCGGAGCCGTACACGCGGTCGGAGGTGGCGACCAGTGACATGATCGCCGCGTTGTTGCCGGCGTCGCGGACGATGGAGTTCGCGGGGAACGGCAGCGCCGCTCCCGTCGATCCGTCGAGCATGGCGAGCCCGTAGTGGGACGCGCCGTTCACGTTCTTGAAGGCGCCGCCGGCGTAGACCCGGCTCCCGTCCGGGCTGACCGCCATGGCCCACACCGTCGCGTCGGCGGAGGCGTTCCAGGAGCTGATGAGCGCGCCGTTCGACGCATCGATCTTCGCGATGTAGCCGCGAGTGGTCCCGTTCACGCTGGTGAACGTCCCCCCGGCGTAGACGGCCGTGTTGGTGGCGGCGAGCGCACGCACCTGGCTCTGCATGATCGGACGGAAGGAGCTGATGATCTGGCCGGTGGCGGTGCTGACCGCGACGATCCGGTAGTAGTTGCCGCCGGCCGCGGTGGTGAAGTCGCCGCCGACGTAGACGCGCGAACCGTCCGGGGAGGCCGCGACGGCCAACGCCTGAGCGTTGAGGGGGATGTTGACCGAGGTCAACAGCGCGCCGGTGGTGATGTCGTACGCGAGGAGGTTGTTGCGCGGCGTCGTATTCGATCCCGCGGGAGACCCCGAAGGACGTGCCGTGGTGAATTTGCCCGCCACCCAGACGGTATTGCCCACGACTGTCTGCGCCCAGGCCACACCGTCGATCTGCACCGTCGGCAGCGCGGACGCGCCGACGGTCGGGGGCGAGGCGGGATTGGTCGGGTCGGGGGGCATCGTGTCCGCCCCGGCTGGGGTCGCGGCGGCCAAGCCCCCCGCGACGAGCAGCAGCGCGCTGAGCGCGGCCGCGATGGTGCCGATCTTCCGGGTTCGGCGTGACGTCTGGTTCGGGTCCATAGCAGCCTCAGCAGATTTGATAGAATCTCATCTTTTGCTTAGGCTACGCCGTTTTCATGGCCCCGGCGAAGAAAAAACCCCGATCGCGACCGATCGGGGCTGATGGAGCCGCCCAAGGGAATCGAACCCTTGACCTTCTCATTACGAGTGAGATGCTCTGCCGACTGAGCTAGGGCGGCGTGGGCCGGGCTTCCGCTCGACGCACAGTCAGATAGCTTACCCGATCCGGCGGCCTGGTGACGACCAGCTGGGGTCCGGTCTCAGCGAACCTGCGTGCCGAGCGCGGAGAGCTGCTGGAAGGAGCTGCGCAGCCGGTCGGACAGCGGCTCGACGCCGCCGTGATCGGCCCAGCACGACCAGGCGTGCCGCATTCCCGCGAAGGCGACGTAGGTGACGAGGCGTGCGCGCTGGTGCAGCGTCTCGGGGTCGTCCACGAGCTCGGGATCGTCATGGGCCAGCCGGCGCTGCACGATGCCGCTGAGCGCGTCCTCGAACTTGTGCATGCTGGCCATGCGCAGGGCGAAGAGCTCGGGGTTGTCCTTCAGCAGCGCGCGCCGCATCGTATGCAGACGCTGCATGCTCGCGGGGTCGGCGCCGTCCGGCTCCGCGCCGGTCTCGCCGCGCGTGTCCCCGCTCGTGTCCCCGAGGTCGATGGCGGCGACCAGCAGCGTGCTGATCCCGTCGAGAATCGGCTCCTCCGGCCCAGCGGTCACGAAGCGGTCGATGCTCTGCTCGTCCGGGAGTTCGGGGAGCTCGCCGATGATCGCGGACTCCTTCGACGGGAAGTAGTTGAAGAACGTCCGCGGCGACACGTTCGCGACGTGGCTGATCTCGTCGATGGTGACGCGATCGAAGCCGCGCTCGCTCGCGAGCTCGACCGCGGCGAGCTGAATCGCGCGCTTGGTGGCGATGCGCTTGCGCTCGCGGAGGCCCAACTCGTTGAGTGTGGATTCGGTGGCCGGAGAAGACACGGAACCGATTATTTCATCGTCTGCAAAATTGCACCACTCGTCAGCAGGTGGTGCCGTCGGCCGGGACCGTCCCATGGACCAGATAGTCGTCGACAGCGCCGTTCACGCAGGAGTTCGACTTGTTGTAGGCGGTGTGTCCCTCGCCCTTGTAGGTCAGGAGGTGGCCGTTCTGCAGCTCGGACGCCAGGTTCTTCGCCCACACGTAGGGGGTCGCCGGGTCGTTGGTCGTGCCGACGACGAGGATGGGCGCCGAGCCGTCCGCGGAGATCGGTCCGCGCTGCACGCTGGTCTTGTACGGCCAGTTCGCGCAGCCGATGTCGCCGTACGCCATGTACGGGCCGATGACCGGCGCGGCCTTCGCGAGTTGAGCCGCCTGTGCCCGCATGGTCGCCGGGTCGGCGTCGTAACTGTAGTCGAGGCAGTTGATCGCGACGAAGGCCTCCGTCGAGTTGTCGGAGTAGGTGCCATCGGCATTGCGGTCGTTGTACGTGTCGGCGAGTGTGAACGCGACAGAGGCGCTCCCCTGCATGACCGACTCGAACAGCTTGTCGAGGTACGACCACGCGGTCGCATCGTAGAGCGGCGTGATGATCGCGGTGACCAGGGTGTTCGCGCCGAGCTCGCGGCCGTCGGAGTTGCGGATCGGACTCTTGTCGACCGACGCGAGCAGCTGCGCGATCGTGTTCATGGCGTCGTCGACCGTGCCGTTGAACGGGCAGTCCTTCTGCGTCAGGCAGCTCTTGAGATAGGCGCGCAGCGCGCTCTCGAAGCCCTTCGCCTGCACCTGGGTGACCTCGAAGTTGCTGGCCGCCGGGTCGAGCGCGCCGTCGAGGACGAGCCGGCCGGTCTTTCCCGGGTAGAGACCCGCGTACACCGCGCCTAGGTAGGTGCCGTAGGAGTAGCCGAGGTAGTTGAGCTTCTTGTCGCCGAGGGTCGCGCGCAAGAGGTCGAGGTCGCGTGCAGCGCTGACGGTGTCGACTTCGGGGAGCGGCGCGCCGGTGTTCTTCTGGCAGGCCGTTCCGAAGTCCTTCGCCACCGTGGTGTTCTCGGCGATCCACTGGTCGGACCCGCGCTCACCCGGCGTGATGCCGTAGAGGTACTGGTCCATCTGCTTCGCGTCGTAGCACTTCACCGCGGTCGAGCGGCCGACCCCGCGCGGGTCGAACCCGACGATGTCGAAGTGGTCCTGCAGGGTGGCGTCGGCGACGAAGTCGACCGAGTCCTTGACGAAGTCGAATCCGGACGCGCCAGGACCTCCGGGGTTGGTCAGCAGCGAGCCCTGCTTGGTGCCCTTCGCCGGCTGGCGGATGAGCGCGAGCTCGATCTGCCCCTTGCCGGGGTCCTTCCAGTCGAGCGGCGCCTTCGCCGTCGCGCACTGCTTTCCGCCGTCGCACGACTTCCAGGTCAGGATCTGGTCGTAGAACGGCGCGAGCGCCGCGGAGACCTTCTCCGGTGCCGGGGTGGAGCTCGTCGACGCCTTCGACGGCAGGAACCAGGTGACGCATCCCGTCAACGTCAGTGCAAGGACGGCGGCGATGGCGATCACGGCGGTGCGGGCGGCGCTCCGGGAGGTCACAGGTCGGTCCCTTTCCGCGCGTTCGCTCCGCGCAGGATCGTGGTCAGCATGGCCTCGAGCGCCAAGGCCGGGGCGACGTTGCCGTCGATGCGCTCACGCGCCGTGGTGACGGCGTCCATCGCGGCGAGCGTAGCGGCCGGAGTCGTGTGGGTGCTGAGAGCGTCGAGCTCGCGCCGCAGCTCGCGGTTGACGAGCTCGCTGTCGCTGCCGAGCTGCAGCATCATCACATCGCGGTACAGGGAGAGGAGGTCGACGAGGATGCGGTCGATGCCGTCGCGAAGGCTGCGCGTCGCGCGCCGCTTCTGGTCCTCCTCGAGCTGGCGCAGCTGTCCGCGCAGAGCGGGCGGAATGGTTCCACCCGGCTCGATGCCGAGCGAGCGGAGCGCGTGCTCCCGCTCCTCCGCATCCCGCTCCTCGGTGATCGCTTTCGCGTCGGCCCCGGCGATCTCGAGCAGCGTGGCGGCCGCGAGCACCGCGTCGGACACCGACCGGATGCCCAGCGCCAGCTCCAGCGTCTGCTCCCGGCGGCGGCGTGCCTCCTCGTGGGTTGCCAGGCGGTGCGCCATGCCGATGTGACTCTGCGCGTGCCGGGCGGCGCGTTCCGCGGTGTCGGCGTCGACGCCGTCGCGGCGCTGGATGAGCTCCGCGACGTCAGCCACGCTCGGGACCCGAAGGCGGACGGTCCGGACGCGGGACCGGATCGTGGGCAGCAGGTCTGCATCGCTCGGCGCGCACAGGATCCACACCGTTCGCTCCGGCGGTTCCTCCAGCGCCTTGAGCAGGACGTTGGAGGTGCGTTCCGTCATCCGGTCGGCGTCTTCGATGACCATGACGCGGTAGCGGCCGACCGAGGGTGAGAACTGCGAGCTCGCGACCAGCGAGCGGACCTCGTCGATGGAGATGATGACGCGCTCCGTGCTGAGGACCGCGAGATCAGGGTGTGTGCGCGCCTCGACCTGGCGGCGAGTGGCGAGGTCGCCCTCGGGTGTCCCCGGGCTGAGCAGCGCCGTGGCGAAGGCGTAGGCGAGGTTGGAGCGCCCAGAGCCGGGCGGCCCGGTGATCAGCCACGAGTGCGTCATGCTGCGCGAGGTGCTCGCGCCGTTCGCAGCGGTCTCCGAGCCCTCTGCGGCGGCGCGGACGATCGCGATCGCGTCGTCCTGCCCCGTGAGCTCGTCCCAGACCGTCATGCTCTCCAGGCTAGCTGGCACCGCGGACACCTCGTGCCCGCGTTGGCCTTCTGTGGATAAGTCAGACCCGGCCCGCGAGACGGTCGCGGATGTCGGCGGCGATCTCGTCCACTGGACGGCCGGCGTCGACGACCAGGAACCGCTCGGGCTCGGCCTCGGCGAGGCGGAGGTAGGCCGCGCGGACCCGTGCGTGGAAGTCGGACCGCTCCGCCTCGAGCCGGTCGTACCGCGTGCGCGAGGCGTCGAGTCGGGCGCGGGCGGCGTCCTCGTCGAGGTCGAGCAGGATGGTGAGATCCGGCAGCAGCCCCTCCGCCGCCCAGAGGGAGAGCTCGCGGATCTGGTCGGCATCCAGCACCCGACCGGCGCCCTGATAGGCGACGGACGAGTCGAGGTAGCGGTCCTGCAGGACGACCTCGCCGCGCGCGAGCGCGGGGCGGACGACGGTGGCGACGTGGTGCGCTCGGTCGGCCGCGTAGAGCAGCGCTTCGGCGCGCGGAGCGATGTCGCCGCGGTGGTGCAGGACGATCTCGCGGATCTCGACGCCCGCGTCGGTGCCTCCCGGCTCGCGGGTGCGCACGACGGTCCGCCCGAGGCCCGTGAGCCACTCCTCGAGCAGGGCGGCCTGGGTCGACTTGCCCGTGCCGTCCCCGCCCTCGAGGGTGATGAAGAGGCCGCCGGTCACTCGGCGGACTTCTTCGCGGCCGCCGATCGGGTCGTCGCCGACTTCGCGGCCGCCGGCTTCTTGGCGGCGGTGGTCTTCGTCGCGGTGGTCTTGCTCGTCTTCGCTGCGCTCGTCTTGGCTGCCGGCTTCCGGGCCGGCTTCTTGGCCGGGCCCTTGGCGCGCTTGTCGGCGAGCAGCTGGACCGCCCGATCGAAGTCGACCTCGTCCACCGTCTCGCCGCGCGGGATCGTCGCGTTGGTCTCGCCGTCCGTCACGTACGCTCCGAAGCGGCCGTCCTTGATCCGGATCGGCTTGCCGCTGACCGGGTCGGCGTCGAACTCCTTGAGCGCGCTGGACGCGCGGCGGTTGCCGTACTTCGGCTGAGCGAACAGCTCGAGCGCGCCTGCCAGGTCGACATCGAAGATGTCGTCCTCGCTCGGCAGCGACCGCGTGTCCGTGCCCTTCTTCAGGTAGGGCCCGTAACGGCCGTTCTGCGCCTGGATCTCGTCCCCGCTCTCGGGGTCGGCGCCCACGACGCGCGGAAGACCGAGCAGCTTGAGTGCCGTGTCGAGGTCGAGGGTCGCGAGATCCATGGACTTGAACAGCGACGCGGTGCGCGGCTTCTCGGCGGACTTCTTCGGCTTCTTGGCCGGCTCGCTCACCTCGCCCGTCGCGGAGTCGACGGTACCTTCGTCCTCGGGATCGGCCTCGGTCACGTACGGACCGAATCGCCCGTCCTTGGCGAGGACCAGCTTGCCGTTCTCGGGGTTGGTCCCGAGGACGCGGTCGGTCTGCACCGGCGCGTCGATCAGCTCGCGCGCCTTCGCGGGCGTGAGCTCGTCGGGCGCCAGCTCCGGCGGGATGTTGACCCGCCGCGGGGTCGCGTCCGGAGCAGCGTCGGGCTCGGCGACCTCGAGGTACGGCCCGTACTTGCCGATGCGGAGCGTCACCCCGTCGTCGATGGTGATCGAGTTGATGCTGCGGGCGTCGATCTCACCGAGGTTGTCGATGACGCGACGGAGCCCCTTGTGCTTGCCGCTGCCGAAGTAGAAGCTGTTCAGCCAGTCGACGCGCTCGGCCTCGCCGTCGGCGATGCGGTCGAGGTCGTCCTCCATCTCGGCGGTGAAGTCGTACTGCACCAGGTCGCCGAAGTAGTCCTCCAGTAGCCGGACGACCGAGAACGCCACCCAGCTCGGGACCAGCGCCTGACCCCGCTGCGTGACGTAGCCGCGGTCGATGATGGTCGAGATGATGCTCGCGAATGTCGACGGACGGCCGATCCCCAGCTCCTCGAGCGACTTCACCAGGCTGGCCTCGGTGTAGCGAGGCGGCGGGGTGGTCTCGTGCCCGTCGGCCGCGACGTCCTGCACGCTCAGGGGCTGCTTCTCGGTGAGCGGCGGCAGCTTGGCCTCGGCGGACTCGGACGCGTTGCGCTCCTCGTCCTTGCCTTCCTCGTACGCGTTGAGGAAGCCGCGGAACGTGATGACCGTGCCGCTCGCGGTGAACTCGGCGATTGTGCCGTCGAGCGGTCCCTCGGTGATCCGAGCCTCGACGGTGACGGATGCAGTCTGCCCCTTGGCGTCGGCCATCTGCGAGGCGACGGTCCGCTTCCAGATGAGGTCGTAGAGCCGCAGCTCCGGCCCGCGGAGCGATCGCTCGAGTTCGGCCGGCGTGCGGAACGTCTCGCCGGACGGCCGGATCGCCTCGTGCGCCTCCTGGGCGTTCTTGCTCTTCGACGCATAGGTGCGGGGCTTGTCCGGCACCGTCTCGGGACCGTAGAGCTTGGCGGCCTGCGCACGCGCTGCGTTCGTCGCCTGCTGCGACAGCGACGCGGAGTCGGTTCGCATATAGGTGATGTAGCCGTTCTCGTACAGCGACTGCGCGACGCTCATCGTCTGCCGCGCGGAGAAGCGGAGCTTGCGCGCCGCCTCCTGCTGCAACGTCGAGGTGGTGAACGGCGCCGCGGGGCGCCGCGAGTACGGCTTGGAGTCGACCTTGGACACGGCGACGACCGTGCTGGGGGCGCGGACCGCCTCGGCGAGCGTCGTCGCCGCGGCCTCGTCGAGGGTCCGGGCGTCGGAGGTCAGACGTCCGTGGTCGTCGAAGTCGCGTCCGGTGGCCACGCGGGTGCCGTCGAGCCGGGCCAGCCGGGCCTCGAAGGCGTTGGCGTCCTCGGGCGCGAGGCGAGCGGTGAGCCCCCAGTAGGAGGCCGGGACGAACGCGAGGCGCTCGCGCTCCCGGTCGACCACCAGCCGGGTGGCGGCGGACTGCACGCGCCCGGCGGAGAGGCCGGGACCGACCTTGCGCCAGAGCACCGGCGACACCTCGTAGCCGTAGAGGCGGTCGAGGATGCGGCGCGTCTCCTGGGCGTCGACGAGCGCGGTGTCGATCTCGCGGGTGTTGTCGCGGGCCTTCTCGATGGCCTCGCGGGTGATCTCGTGGAACACCATCCGCTTGACAGGCACCTTGGGCTTCAGCACCTCGACCAGGTGCCAGGCGATCGCCTCTCCTTCGCGGTCCTCATCCGTCGCGAGGAGGAGCTCGTCGGCGTTCTTGAGGGCGCGCTTGAGGTCGGCGACCGTCTTCTTCTTCTGATCGGAGACGACGTAGTAGGGCTCGAACTCGTTCTCGACGTCGACGGAGAACTTGCCGAGCGAGCCCTTCTTGAGCTCCGGGGGCAGGTTCTTCGGCTCGATGAGGTCGCGGATGTGCCCGACCGAGGCCATGACCTCGTAGCCGTCGCCCAGGTACTGGGCGATGGACTTCACCTTGTTCGGCGACTCGACGATGACGAGCTTCTTCGTGTCGGGCACGTGACTCCTCTTATATATGCACTCGCTGTGTCGTCCACAGCTGACGGCGACGTCCACGACTGGACGGGTGTGGCGCGCTCCCCCGGCGGCGTCGGTCCGCGTCAAGCGTGATCCGTCGTCCGACAGGCAAACCATACACACCTTCGCCGCTCATCCGCCTAATCGAGCCCACGTCGTTCGCCGTGGGCGCAGTTCTTCCTTCACCGACGGGCGGCCGCCCGGAGACGCCCGGACCCCTTTCCGACGCCCGGTCCGGGGAGGATGATGTCAGCATGGCAACGACAATGACGTACACCGCCAAACTGATCGATGGCCCCCTCGAGGGCAAGACCATCTCGACCGGCTTCCTGGACTCCGGAGATGCCCGCCCCCGTCTGGAGATCTCGGCGCCTGCCGGCTCGAAGCACTACCTCTACGTCCGCGCCTCCGGCACCGAGCTGGAGTACGCGTCGGACGACGGCCACGGCCGCCAGCCGACCGCGGTCTCGTACCGCTATCTGGAGACCGTCTTCGACTGACCCGCCCGCCGCGGTCACCGCGCGTCCGGCGGTCCGGCGCGCGCGGATGCCGTGGCGCGCCACACCAGGTACGGGGTCGTCGCCGTGACACTGACGACCGTCTCCGCTTGATCGCACGACGACAGCGCGGCGCCGTTGGCCTCTGCCACTCGTCCAGCCGCGTCGCACGGTACCCCGCTGACGCGCCCCGAGGCGGCATCCGCTGCGCCCAAGGCGGCGAGATCGGCCGCAGCCGCCGCGCGTGCCTGTGCGGCGCTCGCGCCGACCACGGTCAGGGCCCCGCCGGCAACCGTCACCATGGCACAGACCATCCCCAGCGCGAGCACCGAGCCGGAGCCGGTGTCGTCCCGCCAGCTGGGCCTCACGGTGTGACGCTCTCGTCGAGCGCGCACGCCCGGGCGCTCAGCCGGATCCCGAGCCGGCTCAGCACCGCCTCGTCCGACGCCGTCGACCTGACGCATACGACTCCTCCTTCGCGTTCGATTCCGAAATCGGCACCGGCCGGCGCTCCGGCTCCTCCCACGACATCTCCCCGCCCCGCCTGCCGGGCGGCGACCGCCGCGCTTCCGGCGAGTGCGCCGTACTGAGCCGCCCCGCAGATGCCGCCGACGCACAGCGCGAGGCACCCCAGCACGGCTGGAAGCGCGACGGCGAACTCCGCGCTGACGCTTCCACGGTCACCCTCCGGCCAGTGCACGGTGCACGAGGTCGGAGAGGATCGCCTTGACCTCGTCGCCTTTCAGAAGCGCGACGAGGACGCCGGCGAAGCCGACAGCCGCCAGGATCGTGATGGCGTACTCGGCCGTGGCGGCCCCGCGGTCTCCCCTCAGCCGGGTCGCCATCCGCCGCCCTGAGCGTCGCAAGCATGCGGTCGTGTGTTCCATGTCGATTCCTTTCCGTCGTGTGATTCCATCCTTCGCAACGGCTGCCGCGGCCGGAGGTCGAAGCTGGAATCTGTGGAGAACTCATGCAAGCCCCGCGGTTGTGGACGACAACAGCGACAGCACCAGGGGCGCCACGGCGAGCAGGAGGAAGCTCGGCAGCACACAGACACCGAGCGGCACCATGAGCTGCACGCCGAGCGTCGCGGCGGACTGCCGCGCCTCGGCACGCGCCGCCCGGCGCTGCTGGCGCGCCGACGCGGTGAGGAGCTCGGCGGCGGGCGCGCCGGCCGACGCAGCGAGGTCGAGGATGCCGCGGACCGAACCGTCGTCGAGCGCCGGCAGCCCGGACTCGCCGGCCGCTCGGTGAGCGGCCTCGAGCGCCGACGCGGCGGACGAACCGCCCGCGAGCGAGACAGCGACCAGCTCCTCGGCGAGTCCGGGAATGGCCCGCCGCGCGCGGTTGCGGCGCAGCAGGGCCCGCATCCACCATCGGCCGGCGAGCATGAGCGCCAGTCCGAGCGCCACGGCCACGGCGCCGGCGGTCGAGGTCACTGCACCGACGATGTCCGCTCCGAGCGCGAGGGACAGCAGGGCGCCGACAGCGGGCAGCCAGGACACCAGCCGCGCAGTGGCGCGCGGGCCGCTGAGCGCCACCTCGGCCTCCCGATCCGCTTCGGCCACGTCCCGGACGGTCTCCGCGATCGCACGCAGGCTCTGCCCGAGGGGTGAGCCCGCCCGCTCCGCGACCAGCCACGCCGCGGCGACGGCCCGGAGGTCGTCGGTCGTCGCGACCTCGCGCACCGCCTGGGCGCAGGAGGTCCGCGACGCCAGAGCGCCCACAACTCCGCGCGCGATCCGGTCTTCGCCCTGGGAGGCCACGGCGCCCCACGCCGATCGCGGACTCAGTCCCGCATCCAGCAGCACCGCCAACGACTCGGTCAGAGCGGCGGTGGCGTCGGCGGCCTCACCCGCCTTCGGCCGGCTCACGACGTATCCCCGTGCTCCACGCGCCCGATCGCCAGCCGTCCATCCGGAGCGACACGCAACCTCCCGAACCCGCCCACCCGACGCACCGGGCCGTCGCGCTCGAGGTGCACCACCAGCCCGATCGCGCTCACCGCCTGCCGCGCGAGCGCGCGGTCGTCGAGGCCGGCGAGCGCGCCGAGCGCCTCCAGCCGGGCCGGGACGTCGTCGAGCGAATTGGCGTGCAGGGTTCCCGCGCCCCCGTCGTGCCCGGTGTTGAGGGCGCCGAGCAAGTCGCGCACCTCCTCGCCACGGCATTCGCCGAGGACCAGCCGGTCGGGACGCATCCGGAGCGCTTCGCGCACCAGACGGCGCAGGTCGACGCCGCCTGCGCCTTCCAGGTTGGGCTGCCGGGTCTCGAGCCCGACCACGTGCGGGTGCGGGATGCGGAGCTCCGCGACATCCTCGATCACGACGATCCGCTCGTGCGCCGGCGCGGTCGCGAGGAGGGCGGCCAGCAGCGTGGTCTTCCCGGCCCCGCCCGCGCCGGTGATCAGCACGTTGGTCCGGGCACGGACCGCGCGCAGCAGCCGGTCGCCGTCGGGTGGGCGCATCCCTCCGGCGGCGACGAGTTCGTCGAGGGTCGGTTGAGCGCGCGGTGGCACCCGGATGGACAGCAGGGCTCCGCCGGTCGAGATCGGCGGGAGGACGGCATGGACGCGCACTCCCCCGCGCAGGCGGACATCGACGAACGGAGTCGCCTCGTCGATGTGACGCCCGCCCGCGGCGATCAGGCGGATCGCGAGCGACCGGGCCTCACCGGCGTCGGCGCACCAGCCGTCCTCGCGCCGGAGCCCGTGCGGAGGATCGTCCGACCACAGCTCACCGGTTCCCGTCACGAACAGATCGGTGACGCCTGGTCTCAGGAGGTACGGCGTGAGCCGCCCGAAAGTCCGCCAGAGCCCGGGCTCGTCGGAGGGGACAGAGGTCGCTGGTGCATCGGTCATAGGACGACGCTAGAAAGCGCCACCGCTCAGATGAGCACGTGCATCGAGACCCGTGGAGAACGCGAGAACCGCCCCGGCTGTGCACAACTCAGGCGACAGCCGGTTAAAAAAGGGGGGCCGCACCTATTGGGGGGAACAGGTGCGGCCACTGCGGCGCAGGATTGGGGGGAATCGATTGCGCCGCACGCACGAATTTACATTCGGCCGGGGACCAGTTTACGCAGATTCGATGCAAACGCAAGTCTCCTGGGGCCGCCTCCCCGGCAGGTTGTAGAGTCAGGCATTGTCGCGCCACGACCCGTATCGACCGCATCGCAAAGGAGCGAAAAGACTCCCCATGAGCAACACAATCGACAACCTGCTCCACGAGGCACGCCGGTTCCCGCCGAGCGACGACTTCGCCGCGAACGCTGTCGCGAACGCCGAGCTGTACGAGCGCGCCGCCGCCGACCGCCTGGGTTTCTGGGCGGATCAGTCGCGCGACCTGCTCCACTGGCACACGCCGTTCACGCGCACGCTCGACTGGAGCGAGCCTCCCTTCGCGAAGTGGTTCGACGACGGAGAGCTCAACGTGGCCTACAACTGCCTCGACCGGCACGTCCTGGCGGGCAACGGCGATCGGGTCGCGCTCCACTGGGAGGGTGAGCCCGGAGACACCCGCACGCTCACCTATGCCGAGCTCACGGCTGAGGTCAAGAAGGCGGCCAACCTGCTCACCAGCCTCGGCATCCGCGCCGGCGACCGCGTCGCGATCTACCTGCCGATGATCCCGGAGGCCGTCATCGCGATGCTCGCGGTGGCGCGCCTCGGCGCCATCCACTCCGTCGTCTTCGGCGGCTTCAGCGCCGAGAGCCTGCGTTCGCGCATCGACGACGCCGAGGCGAAGCTCGTCATCACGGCCGACGGCGGCTGGCGCAAGGGGCGCGTCTTCCCGCTCAAGGACGCCGTGGATGCGGCGCTCACCGGCGAGGCGAGCACGGTCGAGCACGTGCTCGTCGTCAAGCGCGGCGAGAACGAGGTGGCCTGGACCGAGGGCCGCGACCTGTGGTGGCACGACGAGATCGCGCTCGTGGACGCCGACCACACCGCGAAGGCGTTCCCCGCCGAGCAACCGCTGTTCATCCTCTACACGTCGGGCACCACGGGCAAGCCCAAGGGCATCCTGCACACCTCCGGCGGCTACCTCACACAGGCGGCGTTCACGCACAAGAACGTGTTCGACCTGCACCCCGAGTCCGACGTCTACTGGTGCAGCGCCGACGTCGGCTGGATCACCGGCCACACCTACGTCGTCTACGGCCCGCTCGCCAACGGCGCGACGCAGGTCCTCTACGAGGGCACGCCGGAGACGCCGCACCCGGGCCGCTGGTGGGAGCTGATCGAGAAGTACAAGGTGTCGATCTTCTACACGGCGCCCACGGCCATCCGCTCGTTCATGAAGATCGGACGCCAGCACCCGCAGCAGTTCGATCTCTCGAGCCTGCGCGTGCTCGGCTCGGTGGGAGAGCCCATCAACCCCGAGGCGTGGATGTGGTACCGCGAGGTCATCGGCGGCGACAGCACGCCGATCGTCGACACCTGGTGGCAGACGGAGACCGGCGCGATCATGATCTCGGCGCTCCCGGGCGTCACGACGCTCAAGCCGGGGAGCGCGCAGGTGCCGCTGCCGGGCATCTCGGTCGACATCCTCGACGAGGCGGGCACGCCGGTCGGCAAGGACCAGGGCGGCCTGCTGGTCGTCACGGAGCCGTGGCCGAGCATGCTGCGCGGCATCTGGGGCGATCCCGAGCGCTTCACGGAGACGTACTGGTCGAAGTTCGGCGACAAGTACTTCGCCGGCGACGGCGCGCGCTACGACAGCGACGGCGACATCTGGCTCCTGGGCCGCGTGGACGATGTGATGAACGTCTCGGGCCACCGCCTCTCGACGGCGGAGATCGAGTCGGCGCTGGTCGCGCATCCCTTCACGGCCGAGGCCGCCGTCGTGGGTGCGAACGACGAGACCACCGGGCAGGCCGTGGTCGCCTTCGTCATCATCAAGCAGAACCAGCTCGAGAAGGCGGACGCGCTGGATGTGGCGGCGGAGCTGCGCAAGCACGTCGCCCAGCAGATCGGCGCGATCGCCCGTCCGCGCGACATCTTCATCGTGACCGAGCTGCCCAAGACGCGCTCCGGCAAGATCATGCGGCGCCTGCTGCGGGATGTGGCCGAGGGACGCGAGGTCGGCGACACGACCACGCTCGCGGACACGGCGGTGATGAGCTCGATCCAGGCGAAGCTCTCCTGAGGGGCTCTCCTGAGACGACGGAGGGGCGGTGCCGGTCGGCACCGCCCCTCCGCGCATCCGCCGTCAGTCGACGGCGAGGATGAGCTCCACCTCGACCGGCGAGTCCAGCGGCAGCACCGCGACCCCGACAGCCGAACGGGCGTGCACGCCGGCGTCGCCGAAGATCTCGCCGAGCACCTCGGAGGCGCCGTTGATCACGCCCGGCTGGCCGGTGAACGCAGGGTCCGACGCGACGAAGCCGACGACCTTCACGATCCGGCGGACGCGGTCCAGGGAGCCCAGGACGCTCTTCGCCGCGGCCAGCGCGTTGAGCGCGCAGATGCGGGCGTACTCCTTGGCGTCCGAGGCGGACACGAGCCCGTCCCCTTCGCCGACCTTCCCGGTCGCCGGCAGCGCGCCGGACACCATCGGCAGCTGGCCGGAGGTGTAGACGTGGTGGCCGTCGAGCACGGCGGGCGTGTACGCCGCGACCGGCGGGACGACCTCGGGCAGCGTGATGCCGAGCTGGGCGAGGCGGGCTTCGACGTCGGCCATCAGTCCTGCTCCTCAGCGGTCAGCGGGCGCTTGAGGTAGGCGACGAGGCCCCCCTCCGGGCCGGTCACGACCTGCACGAGCTCCCATCCCTCCGACCCCCAGTTGTTCAGGATGGCGGCGGTGTTGTGGATCATCAGGGGCGTGGTCAGGTACTCCCAGCGCGTCATCGTGCTCCTAGATAGAGGGTCTTTAACAGGTTGATCACCTACTCTGATCCTATGTCTGCGCAAAAACCACAGGCTAGAGGTGTGCTCGGTGCCGCCGGTGCCTTCATCGGCATGAGCGTCGTGGCCGGTCTTCTGGTCACCGCCGCCGTCACCCCCGCGATCGCGGTCACCGGCTTGGCCGCCAACAACTCGATCGGCGTGTTCGAGGGGCTCCCGGAGTACCTGAACGTCGACCAGCTGGCCCAGCCGACCACCATCTACGCGAAGAACGGCGACCAGGATGTCCCCCTGGCGACCTTCTACTCCCAGAACCGCCTCCCGGTGTCGTTCGCCCAGATCTCCCAGGCCGCGAAGGATGCGGCGATCGCGGGTGAGGATCCGCGCTTCTACAGCCACGGCGGTGTGGACATCCAGGGCACCGTCCGCGGTGTGCTCTCGACGGTCGCCGGCGGCGGCGTGCAGGGCGGTTCCTCGATCACCCAGCAGTACGTGAAGAACGTCCTGCTGCAGAAGTGCGAAGCGCTCCCGGTCAAGACCAAGGAGCAGAAGACCAAGTACCAGCAGTGCGTCACCGACTCCACCGGCGTCTCGCCTGACCGCAAGGTCAAGGAGATGAAGTACGCGATCGGTGTGGAGAAGAAGTACACCAAGGACCAGATCCTGGTCGGGTACCTGAACATCGCCGGGTTCGGCGGCTCGGTGTACGGCATCGAGGCGGCGGCGAAGTACTACTACAACACGAGCGCGGCCGCGCTGACGCCGGCGCAGGCGGCCAGCCTGATCGCGATCGTGAACGAGCCGACCAGCCTGAAGATCGACGACCCCGAGTCGAAGACCAACGGCGCGGCCAACGGCTACGCGAAGAACAAAGAGCGCCGCGACTACATCCTTCAGAAGATGTACCAGTACAAGAAGCTGACCAAGGCGCAGTACGACGAGGCGGTGAAGACGCCGATCCAGCCGGTGATCACGCGGTCGGAGCGCGGCTGCCAGACCGCGGGCGGCTCGGCGTACTTCTGCGACTACGTCCAGAAGACCATCCTCAACGACCCCGCCTTCGGCGCCGACGAGGACACCCGCGCGTCCAGCCTGAACCGCGGCGGTTACAAGATCTACACGACCCTCGACCTGCAGCTGCAGCAGGTGGCCGAGGAGACCATCCAGTCGTACGTGCCGGCGACCTACGATCGCGCCGACATCGGCGGCGTGCTGACCGGTGTGCAGCCCGGCACGGGCCGCGTGCTGTACATGGCGCAGAACAAGCTGTACAGCCAGGATCCGGACGTCCTCAACGCGGACCCGCGGTACACCTCGATCAACTACTCCACCGATCAGAAGTACGGCGGGTCCGGCGGCTTCCAGGTCGGATCGACGTACAAGGTCTTCACCCTCGCCGAGTGGCTCAAGCAGGGACACTCCCTCAGCGAGCCGGTGAACGCGAACATTCGCACCTACCGCTCATTCAAGAATTCTTGCGATGGGGACTGGGGCGGCGCCTATACGCCGCAGAACGACTCCTCCGGTGAAACCGGCATCCGAAACGCGCAGAGCGCGACCACGCTGTCCATCAACACGGCCTTCATCAGCATGGCGAGCCAGCTCGACCTGTGCGAGATCAAGAAGGATGCCGAGGCGTTCGGCGTGCACACCGCCAAGGGCGAGCCGCTCGACACAAACCCGTCGGCCGTGCTCGGCACCAACTACATCGCGCCGCTGACGATGGCGACCGCGTTCGCCGGCATCGCCAACAACGGCATGACGTGCACCCCGATCGCGATCGACAAGATCATCGATGCCAACGGCAAGGACGTGAAGCCGCCCGCGAGCGCCTGCACCCAGTCCGTCGACCCCGCTGTGGCGAACACCATGGCCAAGGCGCTGATGGGACCGCTGCAGGGCGGCACCGCCGCCGGCATGAACCGGACGGGCAAGGACATGCTCGGCAAGACGGGCACCACCGAGTACAACGACCAGCTCTGGCTCGTCGCCGCGACGACCAAGGTCGCCGGCGCGTACTGGGTGGGCAACGTGCAGGGCCACGTCGACTTCCGCAAGGTCTACCCGACGCACGGCACCTCCCC
>Ga0209455_1000503_pt1 | contig 28146 bp, 26 predicted proteins | sample AraplaCol_mCL_r2_FD_184275 | JGI IMG/M metagenome (GOLD analysis project Ga0209455, IMG submission 184275) | Arabidopsis root microbial communities from North Carolina, USA - plate scrape CL_Col_mCL_r2 (SPAdes) (version 2) | ecosystem: Host-associated > Plants > Roots > Endosphere | place: USA... | reverse complement strand
GCAGCTCGTCTGCCTGCGCGCAGTGATCGACCTGGGGCCCCTGACGGCCACGGCCATCAGCCGCGAGATCCACGTCAGCCCCAGCACGGTCGTCGGCATTCTCGATCGCCTCGAAGACAAGGGGCTGGTGCGGCGCGAGCGCAGTCGCGAAGACCGCCGCATCGTTTTCGTGGCCGCTACCGAAGCCGGTATCGCCCTGGCCAAGGACACGCCGTCGCCACTGCAGCAGAAGCTGGCCGACGCGCTCAAGGCGCTGCCCGAACTGGAGCAGGCCACCATCACCTTGTCGCTCGAGCGCATCGTCAATCTGATGGAGCCGCAGGGCGTGTTGCCGCCCGAATCGATGGACGAACGCGGGTCGCCCATCCTGGATGTCGCCGTCGGCGGGGCTCCTCCCGAATCAGGCCTGGTGGTATGACTTTCAAGGCGCGCACACTCCACTCTTTTGCCACTGTTCGCGAGCACCGCACCGCACCGCCGCAGGCCTTCGACCTGCGCGCCATCCGCAAGACCGACGGCCGGGCCATACACCGCCTGGTCGCCCAGTGTCCGCCGCTGGATCTCAATTCCCTCTACGCCTATCTGCTGCTGAGCGAGCATTACGCCGACACCTGCGTGCTGGCCGAAGACAGCGCTCGAAACGTGGTCGGCTTCGTGTCGGCCTATATCCCGCCGCGGCACCCCGACGTTCTTTTCGTCTGGCAGGTGGCCGTGCATCCGCGTGCGCGCGGATGCGGCCTGGGCCGGCGCATGTTGTGGCACGTGCTGCAGCACGCCGCCCCGGGAGCGATCCGATACATCGAAACCACGGTCGGCCCCGACAACGCCGCCTCGCGCAGCGTGTTCGCCGGTCTTGCCCGGCGGCTTCACGCCGACTGTTCCGACACCCCCTTGTTCGAGCCCGAGCTATTCGGGCAGGAAGAGCACGAAGAGGAAAGGCTGCTGCGCATCGGGCCTTTCCAACCCTCTCAGTATCGCGGCTGCGTCGAGCGGTCGTCCGAGTCTGTTTACGCCAGAGGTACGACAGCCCTTCTAGCGTAGGCAGGTCCTAAGCCCCCTAGGGGATTCCAGGCAAGAGGCATGCGCGGCCGCGGGCCGCGACCGCTCTTTTTTTCGCGGCATGACCTCGCAACCTAAAGGAGAACGCCATGGACTTGAGCATATTTGACCGGATGGAGTCGGAGGTGCGCGGCTACGTCCGGTCTTTCCCGGTCGTTTTTGAACGGGCCAGAGGATCGTTGCTGTTCGACGAGACGGGCCGGCAATACATCGATTTCTTCAGCGGCGCGGGCACGCTCAACTACGGGCACAACAACCCGGTGCTCAAGCGCAAGCTGCTCGAATACCTGGGCGCCGACGGCGTGGTGCATGGCCTGGACATGGCCACCAGCGCCAAGAAATATTTTCTCGAGACCTTCGAGCGCGTGCTGCTCAAGCCGCGCGGCTGGCAGTACAAGCTGCAGTTCACCGGCCCGACCGGGACCAACGCGGTCGAGGCCGCGCTGAAGCTGGCCCGCCAGGTCAAGGGCAGGCAGAACATCATCGCTTTCACGCGCGGCTTTCACGGCGTCAGCGTGGGGTCTCTCGCGGCGACGGCCAACGCGAAGTACCGCCGGGCCGCGGGCATGCCTTTGGGTAATGTCACTTTCGTGCCCTACGACGGCTACATGGGGCACGATGTCGATACCGCGGTCTATCTCGAGCGCCTGCTGGACGATGCCGGCAGCGGGCTGGACCATCCGGCCGCGGTGATCGTGGAAACCGTGCAGGGCGAGGGCGGGGTGAACGTCGCCACCTGGCGCTGGCTGCGCCAGATCGAGACGCTCTGCCGCCGCCACGACATGCTGCTGATCATCGACGACATCCAGGTGGGATGCGGACGCACAGGCAGCTTCTTCAGTTTCGAGCAGGCCGGCATCCAGCCGGACATCGTGACGCTGTCCAAGTCGCTGTCGGGCTTCGGCCTGCCCATGTCGCTGGTGTTGTTCAAGCCCGAGCTCGACATCTGGAAGCCGGGCGCGCACAGCGGCACTTTCCGCGGCAACAACCTGGCCTTCGTCACGGCGGCCCAGGCCCTGGACAGCTATTGGACGAACGGCGCCTTCGCCGGCGAAACGCGGCGCAAGGAAGACCTGGTGCGCAACTGGCTCGAGAACCTGGCCTATGCCTATCCGCAGGCCGGCCTGAGCGTGCGCGGCCGCGGTTTGATACAGGGGCTGGCCACGCCGGTCGAAGGCGATGGCCTGGCCAATCGCATCGCCGCGAAGGCCTTCGAATACGGCGTCGTGATCGAGACGGCGGGCGCGTACGACGAAGTGCTGAAGGTGCTGCCGGCGCTGACGATCGAAGACGAATTGCTCGAGCGCGGGCTGGAAATCATAGAGCGCAGCACCGCGGAAATCCTGGGCCGCCAGAACAAGGTGCTCAAGTTTGGAGGGCAGCGGCGATGATAGTCAGAAACGTGAAAGACATAATCGGCACCAAGCAGGAGGTCAAGACCGACACGTGGCTGAGCCGGCGGGTGCTGCTCAGGAAGGACGGCATGGGGTTTTCTTTTCACGAGACCGTGATCTTCCCGGGCAGCGAAACCCATATCCATTACCAGCATCACCTCGAGGCGGTCTGGTGCATAGAGGGCGACGGCGAGATCGAGACCGTCGCCGACGGCAGGAAATATGCGCTCGGCCCCGGGGTGGTCTATGCCTTGGACGAACACGATGAGCATTGGCTGCGCGGCGGCAAGGAACCGCTGCGCGTGATCTGCGTCTTCAATCCGCCGCTCACGGGGCTGGAGGTGCATGATGGGCAGGGCGTCTACCCTGCCATGCCCGATGCGGCTTGATGCAGGAGGTGCATGATGACTACGACAATGAGCGATCTTTACGATTCGCGGACGGACCGCGGCGCCGCGATCATCGCGCGTCAGGATCCGGTGGTGTACGGCGACGGCGCCTATGCCGAGGCGCTGTCCGATCAGCAGCTCGATGCCTACGCAAGCGACGGGTTCCTGATGATCGAAGACCTGTTCTCGCCTTGCGAGGTGCAGGTGTTGCTGGACGAGATCCAGCGCATGGGCAAGAACCCCGCCATCCTGAAGCGGGAGGAAGCCATCACCGAACCCAGCAGCGACGCGCTGCGTTCGGTGTTCCGGGTGCACGAGCTGAGCCCGCTATTGAGCGGCCTGGCGCGCGACCGGCGCCTGATCCATGTGGCGCGCCAGATACTGGGTTCGGAGGTCTACATCCACCAGTCGCGGATCAACATGAAGCCCGGCTTCAAGGGCGAGCAATTCTATTGGCATTCCGATTTCGAGACCTGGCACGTCGAGGACGGCATGCCGGCCATGCGGGCGCTGAGCTGCACGCTGCTGCTCACCGAAAACAATGCCTGCAACGGGCCGCTGATGCTGGTGCCGGGCTCGCACCGGCACTTCATCTCGTGCCAGGGCGAGACGCCGGAGGATCATTACCGCAGCTCGCTCAAGAAGCAGGAGTATGGCGTGCCCGATCCGATCAGCCTGCAGCTGCTGGTCGAACAGGGCGGCATACGCGCCATGACGGCAGGCGCGGGCTCGGTGGTGTTCTTCGATTGCAATACCATGCACGGCTCCAACGGCAACATCTCTCCCTGGCCGCGGGCCAACGTCTTCATGGTCTACAACAGCGTGGAAAACCGCCTGGGCCCGCCCAAGTACGGCCTGACGCCGCGCCCCGAGCACATCGCGGCCCGGGACAACGACGCGGCGCTCATCGCGCTGGATGCGTTCACGATGCTGAGCGCCGGCAACTGAACCCCGGGGCCTGTCGCCAGGCCCCGGCTTAGCTTGCGTTCGTTTCCAGGAAGCCCTTGAGGAATTCGCGCGTGCGCTCCTCCCGCGGGTCGGTGAGAAGCTCTTCGGGCGGCGCCTGCTCGACGATATGGCCCTGGTCGAAGAAGCACACCCGGTCCGAGATCTGCTTGGCGAACTGCATCTCGTGCGTCACCAGCAGCATGGTCAGGTCGTGCTCTTCGGACAGGCGCTGGATGACGTTGAGCACTTCGCCCACCAGCTCCGGATCCAGCGCCGAGGTGGGTTCATCGAACAGCATGATGTTGGGGTGCATGGCCAGGGCGCGGGCGATGGCCACGCGCTGCTGCTGGCCGCCCGAGAGCTGGCCGGGGAATTTGTCGGCCTGGTCGGCCAGGCCCACCAGTTCCAGGTATTTGTGGGCGCGTTCGCGCGCCTGTTTGCGCGACAGGCCCAGGACGTGGATCGGCGCTTCGGTGATATTGCGGCGCACGGTCATGTGCGGGAACAGGTTGAACTGCTGGAACACCATGCCCATTTCCTTGCGCATTTCGCGCAGGTGGGCCTCGCCGGCCGGCACCAGCTGGTCGTGGCGGTATTGATGCCACAGCGGTTTGCCGGCCACGTGGATCAGGCCGCTGTCGATGCGCTCGAGCGTCATGAGTATGCGCAGCACCGTCGATTTGCCCGAGCCCGAGGGGCCGATGATGCTGACCTTCTCGCCCTTGTGGACTTCGAAGTCGAGCTCGTTGAGCACCGTCGTGGCGCCGAAGCGCTTGACGACTTTTTCGAAGCGGATGATGGCGTCGGCGTCGTCATGGGTTTCGCTATGGATGTCGTTCATCGCAGTGGCAATCCTCGTTTGGGTAGGCGGGTGTCCAGATAGCGCACGCCCGCCGAAGCCACGATGGTCAGCACCAGATACAGTCCGCCCACCATGGATAGGGGAATCAGGTAGTTGAAGGTCCGGTCGCCGATGATCTTGGCGACGTTGAGCATTTCCAGCACCGAGACCACCGACAGCACCGGCACGTCCTTCATGATCGAGACCAGGTAATTGCCCAGCGCCGGGACGATGCGCGGCACTGCCTGCGGCAGCACGATCACGCGGAATACCCGCGCCGGCAACAGGTCGAGCGCGTGCGCGGCCTCGATCTGTCCGCGCGGCACCGATTCCAGTCCCGCCCGGTAGACCTCCGCCGTATAGGCGCTGTATTGCACGCCCAGCGCCAGCGCACCGGTCAGGAAGGCCGGCAGCACGATGCCGTAGTCGGGCAGCACGTAGTACAGAAAGAACAGCTGCACCAGCAGCGGCGTGTCGCGTATGAACTCGGCCAGCAGGCGCGCCGGCCAGGACACCACGCGCAGCCGGCTGGATTTCAACGCGGCCAGCGCCAGTCCCAGCGCAAGCGCGATGACGAAGCCGACGATGCTGGCCTGCACGGTCGCCAGCAGGCCGCGCAGCAGGATGGGCAGTATCGAAGCCGCGAAGGCAGCATTGCTGCTGGTATCCCAAGAGATGCCGAAGAGCATGGTCAGCTCCTGAGGACGGCGCGCCATCGGCCTACGGCGCGCTCCAGCACCCTCATGATCGCCATGAGCACCAGGGCCATGCCGAAGTACATGAGCAGCAGCAGCGTGTAGACGGTGGTGCTGTCCTGGGTGTAGTTGCGGACCTGCTCGGCGCGGAAGGCCAGGTCGCCCAGGCTGATGAGCGACACCAGGGCGGTGTCCTTCAGGTTCTGCACCGCCAGGTTGGAGAAGCTCGGCATCATTTCGGGGATGGCCTGGGGCAGCGCGATGCGCCACAGGATCTGCCACGGCGTGAAGTCCAGGGCCTTGGCCGCCTCGTGCTGCGACCGGGGCACGGCCTGGACCGCGCCGCGCACGACCTCCGCTCCGTACGAGCCGATGTTCAGCCCCAGGGCCAGCACGCCGGCCGTCACGGGCGGCAGCCGCAGGTCCAGGCCGATCGCGTGGCCGAATACCGGCAGGGCGAAATACAGCCAGAACAGCTGCACCAGCAGCGAGGTGCCGCGAAACAGCTCGATCACCGCGATGCAGGGCAGGCGCAGCACGCGGACGCGCGTCACTTTGCCCAAGCCGAGCGCGAACGAGACCACCGCTCCGAGCACCGTCGACATCGCGGCGAGCTGTATGGTGACCCAGGCGCCTTGCAGCAGAGGCGTGCTATAGCTCAGCCATTGCATGACGGTTCACCGGTCAAGGGTTCGTCGGCCGGGCGCGGGAAGCCCGTTGTCGCGCGGCGGGCGGTCGTATTCAGCCCTTGCAAAGCTGTTCCGTGGTCTTGGCGAACGACTGGGTGTTGTCGTTGGCCGTGAAGCCGTAATGGCTCATGATCTGGGACCAGGCCGGCGTTTTCTTGAAAACCGCGAGCTGGGCATTGACCGCGTCGCGCAGGTCGCGGGAATTCATGGAAAACGCGAAGCCGCCCCAGCTGCGGGCGGGCGTGCCCTTGATCACCGGGTCGGTGAACGACTGGGCGCGCTCGACTTTCTTGCTCTTGCCCGCGAGCTGGGTCACGGTCAGGCCGGTGGCGGCATAGGCGTCGGCGCGACCCGTGGTCACGGCCGAAATCGCGTCGGCGTTGTTGGCGATCGTGACGATGCGCGAGTCGGGGACGCCGAGCGCATGCATCATCTCGAGCTGGTCCGCGCCGGCCATGATCGCCACTTTGGCGTCCGATTTGGCGAAGGCTTCATAGGAAGTCAGGTGCTTGGGATTGCCCTTGGGCACCAGCAGGCCCTCGCCGTAGGAACTGTTGGGCTCGGAGAACAGCACCTGCTGGCAGCGCTGCGGCAGGATGGCCATCTCGGCGGCCACCATGTCGTAGCGGTCGGCTTGCAGGCCGGGAATCAGCGAACCGAAGCTGGCCGTCACCCATTCGATCTTCTTGACGCCGAGTTGTTTCATGATCGCCGCCGCCACGTCCGGGCCGGCGCCGTGGGCCGCGCCCTTCAGGTCGATGAAGCCGTAAGGGATTTCATTGGCCACGGCGATGCGGACCTGGCCGCTTTGCCGGATCTGGGCCAGGGTGGCTGCCTGCGCCGCGCCGACGGCTTGCATCATGAGCGCAGCGGCAACCAGCAGGATTTGCGGGATTCTTGAGCGGGATTTCTGGTTCATGGCTATTTCCTCGGATGCGGCTTGGCGGGCTTTTCGTGGAAAAGGCTATCACCACGCCATTTCTAGATAAATGATATCTAAGGAAATATTACCCTATAAAATCATTTCAACTCAAATCAATTGATCAGGAAATAACAATTGAAAGCAAATCGGGGAGGGATTAATCCGGGAAGATAGGCCGGGATATGGCAGCGGCGCCTTGTGTCCCCATCTTGCGGCGTCGGCGTCGGACAGGGCTGTAACCAAAGCTTGTCCCGTGTCGAACTGGATAGCAAGGGTCGCACTTTTCCGCGGCTGGGGAGAAAGGCATGGTACAGGCTATCGCAGCGGTCGGCGCCGCTACCGCGCAGATGCCAGGCGCTTGCACGGGTGCATCGGTCGGTGCGCTCCAGGCGCAGTTGCAGAAGTGCCAGAATCAGTTGGCGGACTGGGTCGGCTGCCCCAGCGGCAAAACGCCTCAGGGCCAGGCCAAGATTCAACAGATTCAAAGCCAGACCGCCAGCATCAAGGCCCGGATGGCGCGCATCGAAATGCAAAAAGCTCAGCAGGCGGCTGCGACGCTGGCCGGGGCGAGCCCGGCAACTGCATCGGCGCCGGGTGCCGACGCGGCCGTTTCATCGATGCCCAGGGCATCGACGGGCGGGCTCATCGATACTTTTGCATAAAAGTCTGCGGCAACGCCCCTGGAGCTTTGAGGCTCCAGGGGCCGCCTTTTATGCCTGGCCGGTGGGAGCCGGTTCCTGCGGCCCGGATTCGGGGCCGGCCTCGTCGGCCACCTCGTGCTTGTGCGTGGACCCGATGAACAGATACATCGCCGGCACCACGAAGAGCGTGACCAGGGTGCCGATGCTCAGGCCGGTGAAGATGACCAGGCCCATGTCGTGGCGTCCTGCCGCGCCGGCGCCGGAGGCCGTGACCAGCGGCACCACGCCCAGCACCATGGCCGCGGTCGTCATCAGGATGGGCCGCAGGCGCACCGAGGCGGCTTCTTCGATGGCTTCGCGCTTGCTGCGTCCGGCGCGCTGCAGCTCGTTGGCGAACTGCACCATCAGAATGCCGTGCTTGGTGATGAGGCCGAGCAGCGTCACCAGGCCCACCTGGGTGTACACGTTCAGGCTGGCGAAGCCGGTGGTGATGAAGGCCAGGGCGCCGAAGAGCGCCGGCGGCACCGAGAACAGGATCACGACCGGATCGCGGTAGCTTTCGAACTGGAAAGCCAGGGCCAGGTACACGATCAGGATCGAGAACAGCAAGAGGCCGATGAAGCCGCCCGATTCCTGGATGAACTGGCGCGACTCGCCCGAGTAATCGGCCGTGTAGCCCGAAGGCGCCACCTTGTTGAGGATGCTGCGCAGCTTGGGCAGCAGGTCGCCCTGCGACAGGCCGCTCACGCCGGAGATGGTGGCCGAGTTCAGCTGCTGGAAGTGGCTGATCGATTCAGGCTGCACCGAGGTCACGATGTGCGCGATGGTTCGGACCTGGATCATCGCGCCGGCGGGCGTGCGGATGTAGTAGTCCAGCACTTGCTCCGGGTTGAGCCGATCGACCTGCAGCACTTGCGGAATGACCCGGTACGAGCGGCCCGCGGTGGAGAAGTAGTTGACGTAGTTGCCGCCCAGCGCGGCCGAAAGCGCGGCGCCGACGTCGGCCTCGGTCATGCCCAGGGCCGCGATCTTGTCGCGATCGACCACCAGCTTGGCCTGCGGCTTGTCCAGGCGCAGGTCGAGGTCGGAGTAATAGAAGAGCTGCTCTTTCTGGGCTTCCTGCAGCACGGCCTGGGCGACCTCGTCGAGGTTCTCGATGGGCTCGGTGGTGGTGATGACGAACTGCACCGGCAGACCCTGCGAGCCCGGCAGCGAGGGCAGGGGGAAGGCGGCGATCTGCCCGCCCGCGATGTTGTTCCACTTTTGCTGCAGGTCCATGATCAGCTGGGCTTGCGAGCGCGTGCGCTGGTCCCAGGGCTTGAGCAGGACGCCGCCCAGGCCCTGGTTGGACACGGGAAAGCCGGTCAACTGGAACATCTGCGCGTATTCGGGCTCTTTCTTGGCGATGTTGAAGGCCTGGTCGGCCAGCATGTCCATCTGCTGCGGCGCCGCGGTGGGCGCGCCCTTGATCTGCATGAACACCAGGCCCTGGTCCTCGGTGGGCGCCAGCTCGCTCTTGGCGGTCATGCCGCACAGGCCCGCCAGCACGAAGAGGATGAGGCCGAAGGCCACCAGCGCCGGCCAGGCGCTGAGCGCGACGTCGAGCACGTGGTGATACCGGGTGCGCAGCCAGTCGAAGGCCTGGTCGAGCTTGCGCGCGAAGCGGCCTTCTTCCTGCCCGGATTTGAGCAGGCGCGAGGTCATCATCGGCGACAGGGTCAGGGCGATCACCGCCGACACCGTCACGGCGCCGGCCAGCGAGAAGCAGAACTCCTTGAAGAGCGCGCCGGTCAGGCCGCTGCGCAGGCCGATAGGCACGTAGGCGGCGATGAGCACGACCGTCATGGCCAGGATCGGGCCGCCCAGCTCGCGCGCCGCGACCAGCGCGGCTTCGAACACGCTCTTGCCTTCTTCCTTGATGTGCCGGTCGACGTTCTCCACCACGATGATGGCGTCGTCCACCACCAGGCCGATGGCCAGCACCAGCGCCAGCAGCGTCAGCAGGTTGATGGAGTAGCCCAGCAGGAACATGATGAAGAAGGTTCCGATGAGCGAGAGCGGGATGGCCACCAGCGGGATGATGACCGCGCGCACGGACCCGAGGAAGAGGTAGATCACCACCGTGACGATGAGCATGGCTTCGCCCAGCGTCTTGACGACTTCGTCGATCGAGGTGTTGATGAAGTCGGTGGAGTCGTAGACGATCTTGCCGGTCACGCCCGAGGGCAGCTGCGACGCCAGGTCGGGAAAGGCCTGGCGCACTTCGTTGGCCACGGTGAGGATGTTGGCGTTGGGCGCCACCTTGATGCCGATGAACACCGAGCGCTTGCCCGAGAAGGCCACGCTGGTGCCGTAGTCCGCCGCGCCCAGGGTCACGTTGGCCACGTCCTGCAGCCGCACCAGCGCATCGCCGCTCTGCTTGACGACGAGCTGTTTGAACTCGTCCACGGTGTGCAGGTCGGTGCCGGCGGCCAGGTCGACCGTCACCATCTGGCCCTTGGTCGCGCCGACCGCGGACAGATAGTTGTTGTTGCTCAGGGCGGTGTAGACGTCCTGCGCCGACACGTTGTGCGCGGCCAGCTTGGCCGGGTCCAGCCATGCGCGCATGGCGAACTGGCGCCCGCCCAGGATCTCGGCGGTCTGCACGCCCTCGAGCGAATCGAGCTTGGGCTTGACCACGCGCAGCAGGTAGTCGGTGATGTTGTTGGTGGGCAGCACGTCGCTGTAGAAGCCCAGGTACATGGCGTCGGTGGTCTGGCCCACCGCGACCGACAGCACGGGCTGCTGGGCCTGCACCGGCAACTGGTTCTTGACCGAGTTGATCTGGGTGTTGATCTCGGTCAGCGCCTTGCTGGAGTCGTAGTTCAGGCGCAGGGTGGCCGTGATGGTCGATACCCCGGTGACGCTGGACGAGGACAGATAGTCGATGCCCTGCGCCTGCGCGACGGCCGACTCGAGCGGCTGCGTGATGAAGCCGGCCACGGTGGCGGCGTCGGCGCCGTAGTAGCTGGTCGTGATGGTGACCACCGTGTTCTCGGTGTGCGGCCACTGATTGACGGGCAGGCTGAAAATCGACCGCAGCCCCAGTATCAGGATCAGCGCCGAGACGACGACGGCCCAGACCGGCCGCCTGATGAAAGTATCGGTGAGCTTCATGGCTTACTGTTCCTGCGGCGTGGGCGCCGGGTTGTTCAGCGGGGCGGCGCTATTGTCGATGCGCACGGGCGAGCCGGTCTTGAGCTTCATCTGGCCGCTGGTGATGACCGTGTCGCCTTCCTTCACGCCGGACAGGATGGCGACCTGGTCGCCGCGGGTCGGGCCGGCCTTGACGAAGGTCTGCTGCGCGGTGAGCGTCTGCGCGCCGTGCTCGTCCTTCTTCTCGACCGCCAGGTAGACGGTGGTGCCGTAGGGGTTGTACGTGACGGCGGTCTGCGGCAGCGTGATGTAGTGCTGCACGGTGCCGGAGGTGACCGAGGTGCGGGCGAACATGCCCGGCACCAGCTTCTCGTTGGGGTTGGCGATGGTAGCTTCGACCGTGGCGTTGCGCGTGCTCGAGTCGATCTTGGAGTCGACGGCCGTCACCTTGCCCTGGAAGGTCTGGCCGGGCAGGCCGGACGCGGTGACCGCAACCGCCTGGCCGGGTTCGATCGCGGTCAGCTGGTCCTGCGGCACGCTGAAGTCGACATAGATGGGGTTGAAAGTCTGCAGCGCCGCGATCTTGTCGCCGGGGTTGAGGTACTGGCCGGGATTGACGCCGGTGATGCCGATGCGTCCGGCGAAGGGCGCGCGGATGGTCTTCTTGGCGACCAGGGCGCGCTGCTGCGCGGCCGCGGCCTGCTTGGCCTTCCAGTCGGCTTCGTCGGCATCGACCTGGGCCTGCGAGATGGCCTTGATCGCGAGCTGGGCCTTGTCGCGCTTGAGCACGATGGCGGCCAGGTTGGCGGTGGCCTCGAGCGACTGCAGCTGCGCGACGTCGGAGTCGGCGTTCAACTGCACCAGCACGGCGCCTTCGGCCACGTGCTGGCCCGGCTTGAAGCCGATGCTGCGCACGATGCCGCCGACTTCCGTGGTGACGTCGACACCGCGCACGGCCTTCATGGAGCCGACCGCCGAAATGGTGGGCTGCCAGTCGGAGGCCTGCGCCTTCAGCGCCGAAACGACCACCGGCGGGCGCGGCATCTTCGATTGCGCGATCAGCTTGGAGATCTGCAGGAATTTCGTCCCGCCGATGATAAGGACGAGGAGCACCACCACCACGATGAGAAGGGCGATGGCCCGGCCTAGCCGGCGCTTGCGCGGGGCGCCAGTCTGGAGGGTATTGTTGTGTGCAACGGAGCGGGTCTGGACGTCGGCCATGAGCCTTCTCACTGGTTCGGTTGTTGTTCGGTGCGATCCGAGGGGATCAGGGAAGAGACGAGCGGGATGCCTAGGCTGAGCGGCTGGCCTTTGCTACTGGGGGCCACGTCGCTGCGATTCCACCAACCGCCGCCCAGCGCCTGGAACAGGGCTGCGGTATCGCTGTAGCGCGCCGCCTGCGCCTTCACGCGCCCCAGCACGGCGTTCTGGTAGGTCTGCTGCGCCGAGAGCAGGCTCGGATAGCTCACGGCCCCGAGCTTGTACTGGCCCTGCGCGAGATTCAGGCTGTCCTGCGCGGCGCGTTCGGCGTCGGCCTGCTGCTTGAGCGCGTCGGCGTCGCTTTCCAGGGCGCGCAGCGAATTGGACACGTCCTGGAAGGCGCCGATCACCGTGCCGCGATAGAGATCGGCCGAGGCGTCGAACGCGGCCACGGCGGCGCGCTTCTTATGCTCGAGCGCGCCGGCATCGAAGATCGTCTGCGCGACCGAACCGGCGATGCTCCAGAGCCCGGTGCCCGCCGAGAACAGCTTGCTTAGGCTGCCGGCGCCGGAACCGACCGAACCGGTGATGCTGAACTGCGGCAGCTGGTTGGCGATGGCCACGCCGATCTGGGCGCTGGCCTCGTGCAACTGCGCTTCGGCGGCGCGCACGTCCGGCCGCTGCTCGACGATGGCCGAGGGCAGGCTCAGGGGCAGCGTCTCGGGCAGGTGCAGGGAAGCCAGCGTGAAGTTTTCCATCGGAGCCTGGTTGGGGAACCGTCCCAGATAGGCCGCGAGCTGGTTTTGCGTCTGCGCGAGCTGCTTTTGCAGCGGCGGCAGGCTGGCGCGCGTTTGCGCGAGCGTGGCCTGCTGGGCGAGCACGTCGGCGTTGGACGCCGCGCCCAGGCGCTGGCGTGCCTGCATGATGTCGAGCTGCTGGCTCTGCGACTGGATGAGCGATTCGGTGGCGGCGATCTGGTCGCGCACCGAGGCCAGGGCCACCGCGGTATTGACGACGTTGGTGGTGAGCGTGAGGTAGGTCGCTTCAAGCTGGAAGCGCTGGTAGTCTGCCTGGGCCTTGACGGACTCGACCTGGCGGCGCGTGCCGCCGAAGATGTCGGGCGAGTAGGACACGTTCAGCGAGGCCGAGGCGACCGTGAAATCCTGGGGCGGAAAGGTGAAGAAGCCTTGCCGTTCGCGAGTCACGGAGGCCGAGCCGTTGACGGTGGGGAAGAACGAGGCCTGGCTGGCGTAGACCAGCTCGTTGGCCTGGCGCAGCGATGCCTGGGCCGCGGCGGCGTTGGGGTTGGCCTTCAGTGCCTGGTCGACCAGCGTGTTCAGCTCGGGCGAGTTGTACAGCTGCCACCATTGACCGGGAACGTCCTGGCCATTGGCGAAGCGCTGCGCGACGCCGTCGGCGGCGGTGGTCGCCGTCGCCTGCTGGCGACCGTAGCCGGCATCCTTGGTCAGGTCGGGCCGGGTGTAGTCGGGCCCGACCGCGCACGCGCTCAACAGCGCGGCGCATAGCACGCTGGGGAGCCAGACTTTTGGCAGCCGCAAGGCTGGGGGTGTCATGGTTGCTTTCCTTGGGGCTGGTTTGCGCGCAGGCCGGTCATCAGCAGCGCGATGGTGTGGTTTTCGATCTGCCTGGTGCTGAGCACCCGACCGTTGAAATGCAGCTGGCACCAGATGCTTTCGCTGGCCTGCGGCAGCATGACCAGCGAGAGCATCGAGGTGAACAGCAATTCGGGTTCGATGTCGGGGTTGATTTCCCCGCGGGCCTGGGCCTGGGCGATCTTCTGGCGAAAGGCGAGGCTGGGTTCGGGGGAGATGCGGCTGAGCACTCGTTCGCGCAGCAGGCCGCCCATCTGGATGACCTCCCTGGACCACAAAGACGGCAGCCAGGGTGTCGAGATCGTCATGGCGTACATGCGCTGCATGAGGCCGCGCACCAGATCGAGTATGGGATCGTTTTCGAAGTTGACCGGCGTCCAGACCGCGTCGATCAAGGGTACGATGCGCTCGTTGGCGACCGCGTCGTAGAGGTTCTCGCGGGTGTCGAACCAATAGTGCACCATGGCCGGCGTGACTTTCCCGGCCGCGGCGATCTGCGCGATGGTCGTGTTGGCCACGCCGCGCTCGGCAAAGAGCAGAATGGCCGCGTTGAGCAATTCCTCCCTACCGGAAACGTCGCTCTTGCGTGAGCGACGACCGACGTGGGGGAAGGGGCAACGAAGACTCATGGGGCGGGATATTAACTGATTCATTAATTAATTTGCAACACAGACTACAGTCAGAGGGTAGGGCCCCCGTGTTACCGCGGAATGATTCAATATCCGGCTAAATAATCCTTCATCGACCATCCCAAGCCCAAACCATGAAAGCCGTCCTTTACGAAACCTTCGGCGCCGCGCCTCGCCTGGCGAACGTTCCGGATCCCGCTCCCGCCGCCGACGGCGTCGTGATCCAGGTCATGGCCACGGGCGTGTGCCGCAGTGACTGGCACGGCTGGATGGGGCACGACCCGGACATCGTCCTGCCGCACGTGCCGGGCCATGAACTGGCCGGCGTGGTCGCCGCGGTCGGCCGCGACGTCACCCGCTGGAAAGCCGGCGACCGCGTCACGGTGCCTTTCATCGCCGCCTGCGGCCATTGCCACGAATGCCACTGCGGCAACCAGCAGGTGTGCGAGCACCAGTTCCAGCCGGGCTTCACGCATTGGGGGTCTTTCGCCGAGTACGTGGGCATCGACCACGCCGACCTGAACCTCGTGCGCCTGCCCGAGACGCTCGACTTCGTCACGGCCGCGGGCCTGGGGTGCCGCTTCGTGACCTCGTTCCGGGCCGTGGTCGACCAGGGCAGGGTGTCGGCCGGGCAGTGGGTCGCAGTGCACGGCTGCGGCGGCGTGGGGCTGTCGGCCATCATGATCGCCCACGCCATCGGCGCCCAGGTGGTCGCGGTCGACATCTCCGACCAGGCCCTGGAACTTGCCCGGTCCCTGGGCGCGGCGGCCACGGTCAACGCGGGGCGCGTCGCCAGCGTGGTCGAGGCCGTGAAGGAGATCACGCGCGGCGGGGCCCACGTCTCGCTCGATGCGCTCGGCCATCCCGCCACCTGCTTCAATTCGATCGGCAACCTGCGCCGCCGCGGCCGGCACGTGCAGGTGGGCCTGATGCTGGCCGACCATGCCGCGCCGGCCGTGCCGATGAGCCAGGTCATCGCGCACGAACTGGAAATCGTGGGCAGCCACGGCATGCAGGCGCATCGCTACGACGCGATGCTGAACATGATCCAGTCCGGCCAGCTGGCTCCCGGCAAGCTGGTGGGCAAGACCATCAGCCTCGAGCAATCCATCCAGGCCTTGATGGACATGGATAAATTCCAGGACACGGGCATGACGGTGATCACCGACTTCTCGGGCTAGCGCCTGGGCGTTCGCAGGCTCATGCGCTATCCGAGCTGGATCAGCTCCTCGCCGGTTTTCTCCGGCGCGAGATTCTGGCGCAGCTCGCGCACCAGCGACGAGGTGCTGGGGTTCTCCACGAACAGGCACCGTTTGCCGGTGCGCTTGCAGAAATCCTTCACGCGCCAATAGGCGTTGTGGCTGATGCAGCCGGTCTGGCAGATCACCAGGTCGGCCGCGGCCAGGCTGGCGTCCAGCGCGCCGTGCTTGTCTTCCAGGCCGCCGTCGTGGTGCGCGAAGCGCCCGCCTATGTCTTCGACCGCGGCGCGGTAGTTGGCGATGTTGCCGTTGCGCCCGCCCACGCAGAGCACGACCTGGTGCCGCAGCTGCGGCAGCGCGGGCGCCTCTTGCGCTGCGTCGCTGCCGTGGGCCGGCGCGGGGGCGGGGGCGGACGCGGCTTGCGCTTTCGCCGCCTGCGCCAATTGCTGGCGCAGGCCCTGGTTCTGCGTTTCGAGCTCGGCCTGGCGGGCGGCCAGCAGTTCGATTTTTTTCCGCAGCCGGCCGGCCTGGGCATAGTCGGCCAGAGACGCTTTCAGTTTTTCCAAGTCCCGCTCCAGCGCGGCGAGCCGGCTCTGCCTGGCCACGCCGTCGGTCCGCAGCTGCGCGGCCTCGGCCGACAGGCGTTCGTTCTCGGCCTGCTTGTCGGCGAGCGCACGCGCATGACGCTCTCGGGTCTTTTCCGCTTCCGCTTCCAGATCCGAATGAGCCTCACGCAGCGCCTTGTAGCGGGCGATGTCCACGCGCGTGGCGGCGCCGGCCTGATGCTGCAGCATGTGCATGTCGCGCAGCAACACGTCCTGCAGGACGTCGTCGCAGCGCGGATGGGTGAGGGCAGCCCAGAACGCGCCCGCCGCGTCGCCCTGGCGTATGGCCGCCGTCCACATCCCGGCGATTTCCACCGCCGTCCTGGCCGCGCGGAAAGCCTGGATGGGCTGGGCGTAGCGCCGGTCCAGCTCGTCCTGCAGGCGCTTGGACAAGCGGTTGCGCCGCATGCATTCGGCGACGGCGCCGACGTGGATTTCGTAGTCGTCGGCCTGGGCCTGCCCGCCCAGCGTCTTGTTGACCAGCGTGCGCAGGGTATTGAGCGGCAGGCAGACGCCGATCACCGGACAGTGGCAGGCGTGGGGCAGGTCCCACAGGCGCCGCCGGCGCGAACCGGAGGCGGCGTTGTCATCGGGCTTGCATTGCTCGCACATGGCGTCTCCTGGAAGAGATGAGCAGGATCCGGATAATAAATGAGAATTATTATCAATATATGGGATCAGGCTCAAGCAGGCAATACCCGATCCGGCAGATCGGGGTGGATTTCGTCTGGAAAGCGCGGGCTGGCGCCCGCCGTGCTCAAGGCTTGCCGGCTGCGGGTTGCGGGGGCTGCTCGCAAGTGAAGACCACCGTCGATTCCTTGGAGCCCAGGCCGGTGGCGTCGTTGGAGTAGGCCTCGGGGTCGACCATGCGCCGGCCCTGCTCGGCGCAGAACGCCTTGGCGCGTTCGCGCGCCTTGCTCTTGACCTCCACCCAGGACATGGCGTGATAGCCCGCGTTGTAGGACACGCGGTACCGGTCCTTGCCCGCGACGGGCTGGACTTCGGTCATGTAGCTGGCGCAGGCGGTCAGCAGCAGGGCGGGGAGCAGCAGCAAGAGCGGGCGCAAAGGCTTCACGGCACTATCCTGGTTGGCGAGGCCGCCAGTGTACCGGAGCGTGCGCCTCGCAATGACCGTGCTAGCATCGGCGCCCGGCCTTTTTATGCTGCGGTTTCGTCCGCGAGGCGCCGAGCGCGGCGGTTCCCGTCGTGCTTTCTTTCTACGAGCAATGCCATGGAAATCCAGGAACAGATCGCCGTCATCGTCCACACCATCTCTCACCAGGGAGGCCGCATCGATGCCTTGCACGCGGCGCTCGCCTCGGTGCTGATCATGGCCAAGGAAACCCCGCAGTTGAGCGAAGCCATCGAGACGCGCCTGGAGCAGCAGTATGCCGGCCTCCTGGCCGGTTCCGAGAACCCGCAGTACGTGGCGGGTTTCGAGAGCATGCGCGATGCGCTGCTTGCCGCGCTCAAAGGCTGATGCTCAGGCGCACGGGTGTTTTGCCCACAGAGACGGATTTGCCCACAGCTTTTGTGGACAAGTCTTTGGATAGCGCCGGCACAGATGCAAAATGCCCTTGCCGTTCAAGGGCTTGGTCAGCCTGCTCAGCTTTCGGGCAGACGCGGTCAAAACCTTCCCGATAATCTTGCCTATGCAGGCTTTATTTAAGTGTGCTAGAATTCAATTCTTCAGACGCGGGGTGGAGCAGTCTGGCAGCTCGTCGGGCTCATAACCCGAAGGTCGTAGGTTCAAATCCTGCCCCCGCAACCAAGTTTCGAATCAGGCCCGGCTCCCCCAAGGAGCCGGGCCTGATTGCTTTGGCGCTAGGGCATAATGCCGCGCAAGGTAATCAGGAAATGACGATGCGAAATTTCTCGGCAATGCACGGTCTTGCGAAGCGCTGCGGGGTGCTGGCGCTGGTCGGCGGTCTGGCGGGCGGCTTGGCCGGCTGCGCCAATACCGGCCTCATGCAGACCAAGGGTATTTCGGACAGCTTCGTGGTGAACACCGACGCCGATTCGGCCTATCGCCGCGTGCTGGAATACATACGCGTCTGCGATACGTCGCGGACGCACCCATACGGGCAGACCTACGGCATCGCCCGGGACAACGATCCGTCGCCGGACAACGGCATTTTCGGCTTGGGTTCGGACGACGCGAAAAAGAACAAGCCCACGCAGACGGCGCTGGGCCGCGTCCGTGTCTTCAAGGTCGGCGAAGAGGCCAAGATACTCGAGCTCTTCGAAGCCAAGAGCGAATCGATCGAACCCGTGACCACGCGCGTCACGGTCACCGTGCTGGGCACGGGCATCTGGGATCAGGCGGAACTGAACGCGGCGCACAAGTCGATCGAGTCCGCCACGCCGGCCTGCCGTCCTCTGGAGTAAGCGATGCAAGCGCCGTACAAGCAATTTACGGCCATGCTGCGCCTGGTCGCCGCCTTCAACGGCGCGGCCGCGCTGCTGCTGACGGCGTTTTCCCTGGGCATCGTCGGGGCCGACACGGCTTCCCCTGATCTTTCCGAACCGCTGGGTTATTTTCTCGCCGGCCTGGGCGCCTGCGGCCTGGCGCAGGCGCTGGTGTTTTTGGCGCAACTGCGGCGCGCCCGGCGAATGCGCCTGTCTCTGCCTCCGGGCGGGCATCTGGGGCTGATCCTGGCCGTCCTCGCGTTTGCCTGCGGGGTGGCGGGGTTCGGCCTGGGCTGCTGGTCGGCGTCCGGCATCGATACGTCCGATAGTGGCCAGGCCACCAATACCATGGCGGTATACGCAGGCAAGCCGCCGGCGCATTTCGGGGGCAAAAAAATTGCTCCCGGACGGATGGACGCCAGTCTCGGCAGGATTTAATATACGCATTGCGTATAAAAACCTGCGCCGAACGATATCGACGCAGGGGCTGCGCGACGTTTCCACTCCTGCGCCGAGACCGCCCATGTCGATTTCCCAGCAAGCCTTCCTGCGCGACGCCATGCGCCGCCTCAATCTCACCCGCGATCTGTTTGCCGCGCGCATCGGCGTCAAGCGCCGCGCGCTCGACACCTGGCTGCTGCCGGAGGGCTCGCAGGAATTCCGCAGCATGCCCGAGGTGGTCGAACGCTTCGTCGGCGAGATCGTGCAGAACCGCGACCTGCTCGAGAAATATACGCAAAGCGCACAATCGGGCCCTTTGCGCGACCGCATCGCCTCGAACGGCAAGCACCAGCTCCTGTCGGTCGACCAGTTCACCCGCGAATCCGCCGAAGACCTGTTCCGCGTCGCCGACATGATGCAGCCCATCGCGCGCCGCCGTAAGGTTTCGCGCGTGCTCGAAGGCGCCGTCCTGGGCAATCTGTTCTTCGAGGCCAGCACCCGCACGCGCGTGAGCTTCGGCTCGGCCTTCTGCCGCCTGGGCGGCTCGGTGTGCGACACCACGGGCTTCACTTTCTCGTCCATGGCCAAGGGCGAATCCATCTACGACACCAGCCGGGTGATGAGCGGCTACGTCGACGCCCTGGTGGTGCGCCATCCCGAGAAAGGCTCGGTGGCCGAGTTCGCGGCGGCGACCAACATCCCCGTGGTCAACGCGGGCGACGGTCCCGGCGAGCATCCCAGCCAGGCGCTCCTGGACCTGTACACCATCCTCACCGAGTTTTCGCGCCTGGGCAAACTGCTCGACGGCGCGCGCGTCGCCATGGTGGGCGACCTCAAGTACGGCCGCACGGTGCATTCGCTCATCAAGCTGCTGTCGCTGTACAAGGGCATCAAGTTTTCGCTGGTGGCCCCGCGCGGCCTGGAGATGCCCGAATACATCATTGAGCAGGCGGCGCGCAACGGCAACGTCATCGAGCAGAAGTCCTCGCTGGCCGAAGGCCTGCCGGGCGCCGACGTGATCTACGCCACGCGCGTGCAGAAAGAGCGCTTCGTCGGCGAAGACGCCGAGAGCGCCTATACGGCCGACTTCCAGGTCGGCAAGGCCATCATCAACGCGTACTGCTCGCCCGACACCATCGTCATGCACCCGCTGCCGCGTGACAGCCGCGAGGGCGCCAACGACCTGAGCACCGACCTGAACGACGACCCGCGCCTGGCGATCTTCCGCCAGACCGACAACGGCATTCCCATCCGCATGGCCATCTTCGCCGTGCTGCTGGGCGTGGAAGATCTAGTGCAGCATTCCATGCGCGACGTCACCTGGAAGCATCCCTCGCACGTGGGGCCCGACGACTCCTCGTTCAACGGCCTGGATTGATCCAAATCAGACGTGAATGCATGGCCGAATGTTATAACCTTCGGCCATGACTACGCAGAACTCCACGACCGGTCTGTATCTCGAAGATCTTGCCGTCGGCGCGCAATTTCGCAGCGGCTCCTACACGATCACCGAGGACGAAATAAAGCAGTTCGCCCGGCAATACGACCCGCAGGTCTTTCACCTTGACGACGCCAAGGCGCGCGACACTTTGTTCGGCGGGCTGGCAGCCAGCGGCTGGCACACCGCCGCGGTCGCGATGCGACTGCTGGTCCAAGGCGGCTTGCCCATCGCCAGCGGCCTGATCGGCGCGGGCACCGAGCTGCGCTGGCCCCGTCCCGTGCGGCCGGGCGACACGCTGACGGTGCAGACCACCGTGCTCGCGATCACGCCGTCGCGCTCCAAGCCCGATCGGGGCATCGCGTTGTGCCAGAGCGACACGCTCAACCAGCGTGGCGAGGTGGTCCAGCAATCGACGGCCAAGGTGATGGTGTTGCGCAAGCCCAAGGCTCCATAAGGCGAGCCCCCGTGAAGCGCTTGCTCATAGCCATCATCTGCATCTCCGTGGCGGCGACGGCCTATATGGCCTACATCATCACGCAGCGGCAGGCCGCGTTGCACGAAGTCTTCCGCGACCTCGATTCGTGGTCCGTCAGCCAGACCTTGTCGGAATACATGCGGCTCGAACACGAGCTGGCCGAATATCAGTTGGGCATGTCCGGCGTGAGCGCCGACGAGCTGCGCCTGCGCGTGGACGTCATGCTGGGGCGGGTGGATCAGCTCAAGGAAGGCAGCATGGGCCGGTTCATGCAGGAGAAGCCGGACCGGGCGGAGCTGCTGGTCGGTCTGCACGATGTCCTGTGGGCCGTGGACAGGCAGCTCGATGCGCCGCCGCCCGCCGACTTTCACGTCGAGCTGGAGAAGATGGGGGCGCTCGACGCGCCCATGACCACCCTCGCCGCCGGCGTCATCGCAGCCAAGACCTCCCAGATCGACGGCCAGGAAAAAGACCTGCAGAAATTGCACCTGCTCTATACCGCGCTGGCTGCCATCCTCATCCTGTGCGGCGTCGCCCTGATCCTGATGCTGTTGCGCCAGAACGGCCTGCTCAGGGGCGCGCAGTCCGACATGAACCGGTTGGTCGACGATCTGCGCGTGGCCTCCACGGAAATGCTCGAGCAGAGCAACCAAATGGCGCACCTGGCCAACCACGATTACCTGACGGGCCTGGCGAACCGCATGCTCTTTCGCCAGGAACTCGACGCTCGCCTGCGGGCCGCCGCGAACGGCGGCGCGTCGGTCGCCGTCTTCTTTCTCGACCTCGACGGGTTCAAGGACGTCAACGACACGTTGGGCCACGACGTGGGCGACGATCTGCTGGAAGAGGTAGGCGCGCGCCTGCAGTACTCGACCACCGAGAAAGATCTCGTCTGCCGCCTGGGCGGCGACGAGTTTTCCGTGCTGAGCACGGCGAGCACCCAGGAAGAGGCCATCGAGCAGGCCCAGAGCCTCATCGCCGAAATGAGCGATCCCTACATCATCAACGGGCGGGCGATCAATGTGGGCGTCAGCGTCGGTATCTGCCTGACGCACGGCGAGCTGGAATCGGACACGGTGCTCAAGCAGGCGGACCTCGCGCTATACGAGGCCAAGCGGCAGGGGCGGGGCAGGGCCTATGTTTTCCGCCAGGAATTGCAGACACGGTTCCTGGGACGCAAGTCGCTCGAGGCCGATCTGAGGCGCGCCCTGATCAAGGGTGAGTTCGAAGTCCATTACCAGCCGCAGGCCGATGCGTGCACGGGCCGGATCTGCGGCTACGAAGCCCTGCTGCGCTGGAACCATCCGGCAAGAGGCCGGGTGCTGCCGTCCGATTTCATCCCCGTGGCGGAAGAGACGGGCCTCATCCACGCCATCGGCGACTGGGTGCTGCGCACTGCTTGCCGCGAGGCCGCGAAATGGAAGCAGCCGCTAAGCATCGCGGTCAATCTGTCGCCGGTCCAGTTCCGCAACCGGACGCTGCCGCTGTCGGTGCGGCAGGCGCTGGACGAAAGCGGGCTGGATCCCCGCCGGCTGGAACTCGAGATCACCGAATCCACGCTGCTGGAGCACAGCGAGCTGACGCAGGAAGCCCTGAGCAGCTTCAAGAAGTCCGGCGTGCAGATCGCCATGGACGATTTCGGCACGGGGTACTCGTCGCTGGGAACCCTGCGCAGATTCCAATTCAACCGGATCAAGATCGACCAGAGCTTCACGCGCGACGTGCCGGACGGGCGCGACGCGGTGGCGATCATCACGCTGGTCATCGGCGTCGCGCGCAGCCTGGGCATCGAGACGACGGCCGAAGGCGTCGAAACCGAAGAGCAGCTCACGCGCCTGAAGCAGCTGGGCTGCGACAAGATCCAGGGCTACTTCATCGGCAAGCCCGGCCCCGTGAGCACATTGGCTCACTTGTACTAGGGCCTTCCCGCGTTGGCAGGCCCCCGTAGGCGGGGTTGCTACATCGTCAGGGCCAGCCGCCGCGCCGGCGCCGCGCTGACGGCCGCGGGGTCGCCGGCGGTCGAGGCTTCGAAGCGGAAGATGGACACGGCATCGCGCAACCCCGCCGCCTGGTCTTCCAGCGACTGGGCCGCGGCGGCGGCCTGCTCGACCAGCGCGGCGTTCTGCTGCGTGACCTCGTCCATCTGCGTGACCGCCTTGGCGACGTTCTCGATGCCGCTGGACTGCTCCTGCGAGGCGGACGCGATTTCGCCCATGATATCGGTGACCCGGCTGACCGCCGCGATGATCTCGCCCATGGTGCGGCCGGCCTGGTCCACCAGCGCCGAGCCGGTCCGCACGCGCTCGACCGAAGTGTCGATGAGCGCCTTGATTTCCTTGGCCGCGTCGGCCGAGCGCTGGGCAAGATGGCGAACTTCGCTGGCCACCACCGCGAAGCCGCGCCCCTGCTCGCCGGCGCGCGCCGCTTCCACGGCCGCGTTGAGCGCGAGGATGTTGGTCTGGAAGGTGATGCCTTCGATGATGGTGATGAACTCGGCGATCTTGGTCGAGCTTTGGTTGATGTCGCCCATGGTGTCGACCACCTGGCTCACCACGGCGTTGCCCTTGCCGGCGATTTCCGAGGCATTGGCCGCCAGCGTGCTGGCCTGGCGGGCGTTGTCGGCGTTCTGCTTCACGGTATTGGTGAGCTCTTCCATGCTGGACGCGGTTTCCTGCAGCACCGACGCCTGCTCTTCGGTGCGCGAAGACAAATCGATGTTGCCCGCGGCGATCTGGCGCGTGGCCGTGGCAATGGATTCGCTGCCGCTGCGCACCGAGGACACCGTCTTGATCAGTCCCTGCTGCATCTTCGCGATGCCCTGCATCAACTGCCCCATTTCATCGCGCGAGCGCACGACGATGGCTCGGCGCAGGTCGCCCGCGGTGATCGCGTCGAAATGGCCGAGCGCTTCCTTGAGGGGATTGCCTATGGCCCGGCGCAGAACCAGGTACGAACCGAAGGCGGCCGCCAGGCCGGCCACGAGCGCGACGATCGTCACCAGGCGCAGGATGCCGAACATCTTCTGCGCTTTTTGATAGCTGCCGTTGGCCGCGTCGGCCTGGTATTTGCTCAACGCGACGTCGGCGGCCGAAAGCGCGCTGTAGGCGGCCTGCAGCTTGCCGGCCGTCTCGGCGAGCGCGATCCGGTTGGTATTGACGATGGCGTCTTCGTACTCCTTCATGGCCGCCTTGTAGGCCACGCGCTTTTCCTTGACGACGCTCGCGAGATGGTCTTCCTGCGCGTTGCGCGGCATCGCCAGGTACGTGTTCCACCATTTGTCGGACTGGCTGATGAACATATGCGATCGATCGACGATCGTGTTCGCATCGGACGAGCCCATCACGAGCGTGGCGCGGTCCAGCGCCAGGCGCGCCCGCGTCGCGAATATCTCGGTATTGCTGATGGCCGTGGCGTTCGGCATCTGGACGGTCGCCGCGTCGCGGAACGCATCGTTGGTCTGGCTCATGCCGGCCAGGCCCAACAAGCCCACCACGAGCACAAGCGCGGCCAGGAACACCATGGTCAACCCGATTCGCGCCTTGATGGAAATGCCACGTATCAACATATTTGTTCCTGAAACGCATCGCACAAGATGAAGGGGGTTCGCAATGCGAAGAGACGCGAACGACCCGCGGCGCACAATGCGCCAGTTTCTATTTACGACGCTATCCGGGGCACTTGAATCCGTGTAAACACCAGTTTCTGATGTGTCAGACGGTTTATCGGCGTCGATTTCAATAGTTCACTTATTTTGACAATCCTGGCATTTTCCTGGCAGCCAGCAACGATCAAGACTGCTACGACGCCTGCCTGTCGCGGGCCATGTTCTCGCGCTGTTGCATCCACGACTCCAGTTCCGCGCCCGGCATCGGCCTGGCGATCAAGAACCCTTGCGCGTAATCGCAGCCCAGTTCGCGCAGCAGGGCCAGATCTTCTTCAGTTTCCACGCCTTCGCCGATGGTTTCGGCATTGAGCCTGTGCCCCATCTGTATCGAGCTCTCGAGGACCGCCCGGCGATTCGCCCGGTGACTTGCTCCATCGACGAATACCCGATCGATCTTCAGGCGGGTAAACGGGCAGCTGGACAACTGCTGCGCCGAGGAATAGCCCACGCCGTAGTCGTCCATTGCGAGGCCGAAGCCCTTCAGGCGCAAGCGGACGAGATTGGCCAGGCATTGCGCGAGATTGCTCATCACCATCGTTTCGGTGACTTCCCAGACGACCGATTCGGGCGCGATGTTGTATTCGGAGGCAAGCTGGAACAGCTGTTCGCAAAACGAGGCGTCGGCCAGATTGTCCGCCGACAGGTTGATCGAAACCGAACAAAAACTCTGGCCGCTCGCGTTCCACTGCGCCATTTGCATGAACGCCTTGGTCACGATACCCAGCGTGAACGGGATCATCAGCGGCGAGCCCTCGATGCGCGGAATGAAATGCACGGGCAGCAGCACTCCGTGCACGGGATGCATCCAGCGTGCCAGCACTTCGATGTCGCAGACCGCCCCGGTTTCGATCGAAACGATGGGTTGGTAATGCGGCACGAACTGCCCGGCCTCGACCGCATGCTTCAGTTCATTCGCCAGCTCCAGCCGCACGGCGGGAGCCACGCTGACCGGCTTGTCGCCGCATCTGCAGATTTTGCCAAGCAGCGCGACCAGGTCTTCCCGATGGATGGGCTTGGATACGGTGCCGAGCAGGTTCAGGCTGTCGTCCTGTTGGCCGATTACCTCTACGACTTCCAGCATGCGCGGGTCGCGGGCGCTGACGACGATGACCGAACGCGCCAGGCGACGCTCGGCAAGATGCCGGATCAGTTCGATGCCGTCCATGACGGGCATGTCGAGGTCGGTAATCACCAGGTCGACGATATGTTCGCCGCGGGCTTTCAGCATCTCGAGCGCCACGGCGCCGTTTTCCGCCTGCAGAACCGTTTCGAATCCGATTTCCTGAAACTGGGCGGCTACGGATTCGCGCTGCACCACGCTGTCTTCGACCACCAGCACTACTTGATTCTTCCCTAAGTCCATTACATCTTCTCCGCGTTGCCTTGGCGTTCTCATTTCTTGCGGTAAATAGAGGGCGCGATCGTCTCCACGACATCGGTCAGCCCGTGCAGGCTTTCCGAATGTCCGATCAGCAGATATCCGCCCCGTTTCAACTGCCCCAGGATGCGTGCCACCACCTCGCGTTTCGTGTCTTCGTTGAAATAGATCATCACATTGCGCAGAAAAATCACGTCGAATCTGCCGAGCGCGGCGGGCAGGGACTGGTCCAGGTTGATCTGCATGAATTCGATGCGTTCACGCAATGCACGGTCGACCATGATCGAGCCGGTGTATTTGTCGATGCCTTTCAAGCAAAAGCGGCGCCGGTATTCCAGGGGGATATGGCTGGCCCGCTCGTCGGCATAAATGCCCCGGCGCGCGCGTTCCAGCATGCGCATGCTGATGTCCGAGCCGACCAGGCTCCAAGCCCCGTCGGGCAGCAGGTCGGCCAGCACCATCGCAATACTGTAGGCCTCCTCGCCGCTCGAACTGGCCGCGCTCCAGACCCGGAAAAGCGTGGATGCATGGTCGCGGCTCGCGCGCTGCCGCGCGGTCAGCAATTCGCGCAGCAGGACAAAGTGCCTGGCCTCCCGGAAGAAGTAGGTTTCGTTCGTGGTCAGCAAATCGACGGCCAGTTGGGACTCGACGGGATTGCGGCCTTCTTGCAGCAAATCGTAATAGTCGCCGAACGAGTCGCACTGATGCGCCTGCACGCGCTTGGCCAGGCGGCCTTTGACCATGGGCTTTTTCGCGATCGAAAGCATGATGCCGGCGGCTTCGAAAATGAAGCGCTGAAATAGCGTGAATTCCTGGTCGCTCAGCGTGCGCATGTCGTTCGCCGACAATGGCTCTACTGCGTCGCGACGGCCAGCGCTTCGCGCGAGCCGGGCGCGGACAGCTCAGCCAACGCGCTGATTTCATCGACCGACAGCACGCTGTCGGCCTTCAGCAGGATCACGAATTTTTCATTTACCTTGCCCATGCCCGAGATGAAGTCGGCGCGGATGTGCGTGCCGAAGTGCGGCGCGGGCTCGACATCCGCGGGCGGAATGCCGAGCACCGCGTTGACGGCATCGACCATCATGCCGATCACCTGCAGCCCGTCGGGCTGTTGCAGTTCGACGATCACGATGCAGGTGTATTTCGTGACCGGCTTGCTCTGCTGGCCAAAACGCGTTGCCAGATCCACCACCGGCACCACCGCGCCGCGCAAGTTGATCACGCCGCGGATGCAGGCCGGCATCAGCGGAACCCGGGTCGGGGCGCCATACTCGATGATCTCCCTGACCGACATGAGGCCGATCCCGAACGCTTCCCCGTTCAGCATGAAGGTCAGATACTGGGTGTGGTCGATGTCGGGCGACTCGTCCGCTTCGTCCGCCGCAGCGTTCCGGTTGTCGACTGGATTGTTCATCGCGCCCTCGTCAATAGCGGGTGAAATACGCTTCGTCGCCGGCATCGTGATTGGCGCCGTTGGCCCTGGGCGAGCCTTTGCCGATCTTGAACGCGGATCCCTTGGCAGGCTGGGCCGGGTGTGCGGCGTAACCCCGCTCGTTGCGTTCGGGACGGATGCGGCTGGCGCTGCCTTCGACCTTGAAGAAGCCGACGGCCTGCTGCAATTGCTCGGCCTGGCTGCTCATTTCCTCGGCCGTCGAGGCCAGTTCTTCCGAACTCGATGCATTCTGCTGGGTCGTCATGCTCAACTGGCTGACCGCCGAGTTGATCTGGCCGACGCCCGAGGACTGCTCCTCGGACGCCGAGGTGATCTCCTGCACCAGGTCGGAAGTGCGCTTGATGTTGGGCACCATCTCGGTGAGCATGATGCCGGCGCGCTCGGCCAGTTCGACGCTGTTCGTCGCTACCTCGCCGATCTCCTGCGCGGCCACCTGGCTGCGCTCGGCCAGCTTGCGCACCTCCGCCGCCACCACGGCAAAGCCCTTGCCGTGCCCTCCGGCGCGCGCGGCTTCGATGGCTGCGTTCAACGCCAGCAGATTGGTCTGGTAGGCGATGTCGTCGATGATCACGATCTTTTTGGCGATCTGTTTCATCGCCGCCACCGTCGCCTTGACCGCTTCGCCGCCGTTGGCCGCCTCCTGGGCCGCCTTCGAGGCCATATCGTCTGTCACCTTGGCATTCTCGGTGTTCTGGGCGATCGAGGCCGTCATCTGCTCAAGCGAAGCGCTGGTTTCCTCCACGCTGGCCGCCTGCTCGCTGGCGGCCTGCGCAAGCGACTGGGCGGTCATGTTCACCTGTTCGGACGCGCTGGCGAGCGCTTCGGCGCTGCTCATCACCTCGGCGACCACCATCGACAACTTGCCGACGGTGTTGTTGGCGTAGCTCTTCAACTCTCCGAACGAGCCGCGATACTCCCCTTCG
>Ga0209455_1000500_pt1 | contig 28490 bp, 29 predicted proteins | sample AraplaCol_mCL_r2_FD_184275 | JGI IMG/M metagenome (GOLD analysis project Ga0209455, IMG submission 184275) | Arabidopsis root microbial communities from North Carolina, USA - plate scrape CL_Col_mCL_r2 (SPAdes) (version 2) | ecosystem: Host-associated > Plants > Roots > Endosphere | place: USA... | reverse complement strand
CGGCGAATACACCACCACCGTTCTGCGCAGCGGCATCGAGGCCTTCCTCAAAGAATGGAAGGTCGAGGCCCTGCACGCGCACCACGCGGTGGCCGCCGACGCCGCCGCACAAGCTGCGCGCAATCAGCTGGAAATCACCGAGGTCTCGCGCCCGCGTCCGGCCGAGCAGCCCATCACGCTGCACAAGCGCATCGCCGACCTGGCCAAGGTCGTGCCGCCGCGCCCCGCCGGCCTGTGCACGGGCTGCCCCGAGCGGCCCATCTTCTCGGCCATCACGCTGGTGCAGGAAAAGCTGGGCGAGCACCACATCAGCTGCGACATCGGCTGCCACCTGTTCTCCATCCTGCCGCCCTTCAACCTGGGCGCCACCACCATGGGCTACGGCCTGGGCGCGGCCAGCAGCGCGGCCTTCAACGTCAAGGGCGCCAAGCGGGCCATCTCCATCATGGGCGACGGCGGCTTCTGGCACAACGGCCTCACGTCCGGCATCGGCAACGCGGTGTTCAACAAGTACGACGGCGTCATCGTCATCGTCGACAACTACTACTCCTCGGCCACCGGCGGCCAGGACATCCTCTCCTCGCGCGCGCAGAACGCGATGCGCGTCACCAACAACCCCATCGAAGCCGCCGTACGCGGCGTGGGCGTCGAATGGCTGCGGGTCATCGACCGCACCTACGACGTGAACCGCGCGCGCGCCGTACTCGAAGAAGCGCTCACCACCGACGCCGCGGGCCCCAAGGTCATCATCGCGCAGTCGGAATGCATGCTGAACAAGCAGCGCCGCGTAAAGCCCGCCTTCAACAAGGCGGTCAAGGAAGGCAAGCGCGTGGTCAAGGAGCGCTTCGGCGTCGACGCCGACGTGTGCTCGGGCGACCATGCCTGCATCCGCCTGTCGGGTTGCCCGTCGCTCTCGGTCAAGGACAGCGGCGATCCGCTCAAGGTCGATCCCGTGGCCTCGGTGGACAGCACCTGCGTAGGCTGCGGCAATTGCGGCGAAGTGGCCGACGCCGCCGTGCTCTGCCCTTCGTTCTACCGCGCCGACGTCGTGCACAACCCCACCAAGTGGGATCTCTACGCCGCGCGCGCGCGCGGCGCGGTCATCGGCTTCCTGCAGCGCCGCCGCGCGGCCCGCCTGGCCCGCTACGCCCTGTAAGCAAGGACATCGAAGTCATCATGGATTCCCCGGCAAACCTGATTCCCTCCAATCCGATCAAGATCGCCGTGCTGGCCATGGGCGGCCAGGGCGGCGGCGTGCTGGCCGACTGGATCGTCGACATGGCCGAGCATGCCGGCTGGTGGGCGCAGACCACCTCGGTGCCCGGCGTGGCGCAGCGCACCGGCGCCACCATCTATTACCTGGAGATCGTGCCCGGCGAAGACATCGCGCGCGCCGGCCACGGCCCGACGCTCGCGCTCATGCCCACGCCCGGCGACGTCGACCTGATCGTCGCGGCGGAGTTGATGGAAGCCGGCCGCGCCATGCAGCGCGGCCTGGTCACGCCCGACCGCAGCGTGCTCATCAGCTCCTCGCACCGCAGCTACGCCATCGACGAGAAGACCACGCCCGGCAACGGCATCGCCGATCCCAACAAGGTGATCGAGGTCGCCCGCGACGCCGCCAAGCGCTTCATCTGCTTCGACCTGCAGGCCACCGCCGAAAAAGCCGGCAGCGTGATCAGCGCCAGCATGTTCGGCGCCATCGCCGGCAGCAGGGCCCTGCCCTTCACCCGGGACGAATTCGAGGCCACCATCCGCCGCGCCGGCGTGGGCGTCGAGGCCAGCCTGCGCGCCTTCTCGCTGGGTTTGGACGGCGCCGCCAACGCGCCGGCCCAGGCGCCGGCCATCGACCTGAGCCGTCCCGAACCCGACGTCCCCCTGGCGGCCTCGAACAAGCGCGTTCAGGCCCTGCTCGATCGCGTGCACACCGGCTTTCCGGCGCAGGCCCGCCCCATGCTGGTGGCCGGCCTGCGCCGCCTCATCGACTATCAAGACCTGGCCTATGCCCGCGAATATCTCGAGCACATGGCCGCCATCCGCCAGCTCGACGCGCAGTACGGCGGCGAAAAAGCCGATTGGGCGCTGACCCGCTCGGCCGCGCGCTACGTGGCCGTGGCCATGAGCTACGACGACGTGATCCGCGTGGCCGACCTCAAGACCCGCGGCACGCGCTTCGAACGCGTCGGCCAGGAAGTCGGCGTCAAGGAAGGCCAGCAGCTCTACATCGTCGACTTCATGCACCCGCGCCTGGAAGAAATCTGCGGCACGCTGCCCGTCAAGCTGGGCCGCTGGCTGGAAAGCGCCCCGCTGGGCAAGTTCATCGAGCGCCGCCTCACGCGCGGCAAGCGCCTGCAAAGCGCCAAGCTCCTGGGCTTTCTCTCGCTGTATTGCATGGCCGGCATGCGCCGCTGGCGCCGCGGCACGCTGCGCCATCAATCCGAAGCGGCCAGCCTGGTGCAATGGCTGGAGCTCATCGCCCGCATCGCGCCGCGCGATTACGCGCTGGCCGTCGAAGTGGTGGAATGCCGCCGCCTGGTCAAGGGCTATAGCGACACCCACGCGCGCGGCGGCGGCAAGTACCGCACGCTGATCCAGACCGCCGAAGCGATGCTGGGCCGGCCCGATGCCGCGCAGGCTTTGCGCGAGCTGCGCGCCACGGCCCTGGCCGAGGTCCAATGCGCGCCGCTGGAGCGCCAGGCCGCCGAAAAGCTGCAGTCGCCTTCGTCCGCCAAGACGGCCTAGGGCCTGGGCCCTCACGGAATCACCGCCATGCAAACCCTCACGCTCATCGTCCGCGAAGTCCGGCAAGAGTCGCCCCTGATCCGCTCCTTCCGCCTGGAGAGCGCCGACGGCAACGCCCTGCCAGCCTACAGCCCCGGCTCGCACATCAAGGTCCAGATACCGGGCCTGCACGACCCGCGCAACTACTCGCTCATCAACGCCGGCAGCGACAGCTTCGGCGCCCCGAAGCAGTACCGCCTGGGCGTGCGTCTCGAAGAAAACAGCCAGGGCGGCTCGCGCTACATGCATGCGCTGAAAGAAGGCGACGTCATCACCGCGCACGGCCCGGCCAACGAATTTCCGCTGGCCGACCATCCCGCCAGCACCGTGCTCATCGCCGGCGGCATCGGCATCACGCCCATCGCCAGCATGGCGGCTTCGCTCGCCAACAAGGGCAGCAGCTACACCCTGCACTACAGCGGCCGCAGCCGCAGCCAGCTGGCCTTCGTCGACGAACTGCAGGCGCTGGCCGGCGACAAGCTGGTCGTCCACGCCGACGACGATCCCGCCACCGCCTTCAAGCTCGATGCCCTGCTCGACGCCGCCCCGGCCGGCGAGCACATCTATGTTTGCGGCCCCAAGGGCCTGATCGACGCCGTCATCGCCGGCGCCAAGGCGCGCGACTGGGACGGCAAGCGGGTGCACTTCGAGCTCTTTACCGCCGCCGTGCCGAAGGCCGGCGACGGCTCCTTCGAAGTCGAGCTCAAGCAGTCGGGCCAAGTGTTCACCATCCCCGCCGACAAGACCATCCTCGAGGTGCTCGAAGAAGCCGGCTGCGATCCCATGTACGACTGCAAGCGCGGCGAATGCGGGGTCTGCCAGGCCACCGTGCTCGAAGGCACGCCCGATCACCGCGACTACTACCTGTCCGAGGCCGAAAGGGCCAAGGGCAATGTCATCCAGATCTGCGTCTCGCGCGCCAAGTCGGCGCGCCTGGTGCTCGACTTGTAAACAAGCCTTGAGGAGCATCCCATGCCTCAATCTTCCTACCGTGGCAATCCCCAGGCCATCCGCGACCTGGTGCAGGACACCCAGGTCCACAAAGACATCTTCATCAGCCAGGAGCTCTACGAGATCGAGATGGAGCGCCTGTTCGCCGTGACCTGGGTCTACGTGGGCCACGAGAGCCAGGTGCCCAAGCCCGGCGACTTCTACACCACCACCGTGGGCGACCAGTCGGTGGTGATGGTGCGCCACAGCGACCAGAGCGTCCGCGTGCTGTACAACCGCTGCGCGCACAAGGGCGTGCAGGTGGCCCCCCAAGGCCACGGCAGCACCGGCAAGTTCTTCCGCTGCCCCTATCACGCCTGGACCTTCAAGACCGACGGCAGCCTGCTGTCGGTGCCGCTCAAGAAGGGCTACGAGAACACCGGCTTCGAAAACATGGAAGCCAGCCGCGGCCTGGAAGCGGTATCTGCCGTGCGCAACTACCGCGGCTTTGTCTTCTGCCGCCTGAGCGCGACCGGCGAATCCTTCGAGGATTTCTTCGGCGAATCGCTCAGCACCATCGACAATATGGTCGACCGCTCGCCCGAGGGCCGGCTGGAAGTGGCCGGCGGCGTGCTGCGCTACATGCACCGCTGCAACTGGAAGATGCTGGTCGACAACCAGACCGACACCTGCCACCCCATGGTGGCGCACGAATCCTCGGCCGGCACCGCCGTGCGGGTCTGGCAGGAGGCGCCCGAAGGCACGCCCAAGCCCATGGCCGTGGAACTCTTCGCGCCCTTCATCTCGCCCTACGAGTTCTACGAGAACACCGGCATCCGCGTCTGGAAGAACGGCCACGGCCACACCGGCGTGTCGGGGTCCATCCACTCCAACTATTCGAACATCCCCGGCTACTGGGATTCGATGGTCGCCGCCTACGGCGAAGAACGCGCGCACCAGATCCTGGGCGAAACGCGCCACAACACCATCCTCTTCCCGCACGTCATGGTCAAGGGGCCCATCCAGATCCTGCGCATCTTCAGGCCCCTGGCGGCCGACCGCACGCTGGTGGAATCGTGGACCTTCCGCCTGGCCGGCGCGCCCGACATGCTGCTCGAGCGCACCACCATGTACAACCGCCTCATCAATGCGCCGACCTCCATGGTCGGCCACGACGACCTCGAAATGTACGAACGCGCCCAGCACGGCCTGCAGCACGCCCGCGCGCGCGAGTGGGTCAACGTGGCGCGCCTGCTCGAACCCGGCGAGACCGAGCGCGAGAACGAGGTCGTCAACGGCACCAGCGAATGGCAGATGCGCAACCAATACCGCGCCTGGGCCCGCTACATGACGGAGGGCGCGAAATGAGCCGCACCGATCAACAACTCATCGCCTTCATCTACCGGGAAGCGCGCTTGATCGACGAGCAGAAGTTCGACGACTGGCTCGACCTCTACAGCGAAGAGGCCTGGTACTGGATGCCGCTCACGCACGGCCAGCCCGACGCGCGCCTGCATACCTCGCTGATGCACGAGAACAAGCTGCTGCTGCGCGTGCGCGTCGAGCGCCTGGCGGGACAGCGCACGTTCTCGCAGCAGCCCAGGAGCCGCTGCCATCATCTGCTGCAGATGCCCAGCGTCGAAACCGGCCACGCCGAGCACAAGCCCGAAGAAGGCCGCTATGTCACGCGCACCGCGTTCCACTACGTGGAGACGCGCGGCGACGAGCAGACGCTGTACGCCGGCTGGGCCACGCATCACTTGGCCGAGGAAGACGGCAAGCTCAGGATCCGCTTCAAGCAGGTCGACCTGGTGAACTGCGAAGCCGCCTTCGGCAATATCCAGCTTTTGATGTAAGACAGCATTCAAGGGAACGCCTGTGAGCGCCAAAACGGTCTATGAGGTTTTTTGCGATACCGCCGCCAGGTGGGGCAAAAATCCCTTTCTGTGTGTCCTGCCCGAAACCGCCGAGGCCTACGGCATCCCGGCCGGCGAGCTGAGCTATGCGGACGCACTGGTTCAAATCGACCGCCTGCGCGACGCCTATGCCGCCGCGGGCTACGGCCACGGCCACCGCGTGGGCCTGCTGCTGGAAAACCGCCCGGCCTTCTTCCTGCACTGGTTCGCGCTGAACGCGCTGGGCGTGTCCGTCGTGCCCATCAACGCCGACCTGCGAGCCGCCGAACTCGAATATCTCATCGGCCACTCCGAGTTGATCCTGGCCGTTGCCCTGCCCGGCCGGCATGCCGGTTTGCAGGAAGCCGCGCAGCGCGCCGGCCGTCCGCTGCACACTGCCGGCGCCGACGACGCGCCGCCGCCCGCCCTCGCGCCCGCGCCGCTGGCGGGCCAGCCCCTGGGCGCCGCCACCGAATGCGGCCTGCTCTACACCTCGGGCACCACCGGCCGCCCCAAGGGCTGCATCCTCGCCAACGAGTACTACCTGCAATGCGGCAAGTGGTACGCCACCATCGGCGGCCTGTGCACGCTGCGAGAAGGCCGGGAGCGCATGATCACGCCCCTGCCCGTGGTGCACATGAACGCCAAGGCCGTCTCGACCCTGGCCATGATCACCACCGGCGGCTGCCTCATCGTGCTCGACCGCTTCCATCCCAAGACCTGGTGGGACAGCGTGCGCCGCTCGCGCGCCACGGTGGTCCACTATCTGGGCGTGATGCCGGCCATCCTCATGAAGGCCCCCGCCGGCCCCGACGACCGCAAGCACGACGTGCGCTTCGGCTTCGGCGCCGGCGTCGAGCGTTCGCTGCACGGCGCCTTCGAAGAACGCTTCGGCTTTCCGCTGATCGAGGCCTGGGCCATGACCGAGACCGGCAACGGCGCCGTCATCGGCGCCACCAAGGAGCCGCGCTACGTCGGCACCAGCAGCATCGGCACGCAGGAGCCCGAGGTCGAAGTGCGCATCGTCGCCGACGACGGCCAGGACGCCGCCATCGGCGCGCCCGGCGAGCTGCTGGTGCGCCGCGCCGGCGCCAACCCGCGCTTCGGTTTCTTCGCCGGTTATCTCAAAGACCCGCAAGCCACCGACGAAGCCTGGGCGGGCGGCTGGTTCCACACCGGCGACCTCGTGCGCCGCGACGCCGACGGCATGATCCGCTTCGTCGACCGCAAGAAGAACGTCATCCGCCGCAGCGGCGAGAACATCTCGGCCGTGGAAGTCGAGACCATCTTGCTCAACCATCCCCTGGTCAAGACCGTGGCGGTGGCCGCCGTGCCCGACGCCATCCGCGGCGACGAGGTGCTGGCCTGCATCGTGCCCGAGTCCATGCCCGGCGACATGCCGGCGGCCGCGCGCGAGCTGGTGCAGTGGAGCCTGGGCGAGCTGGCCTATTACAAGGTGCCCGGCTACGTGGTCTTCGTCGACGCCCTGCCGCTGACCACCACCAACAAGATCCAGCGCGGCGAGATGAAGAAACTCGCGCCCGGCTACCTGGGCCAGCCCAACTGCGTCGACACCACTGCACTGAAGAAACGCCAAGAGGGAGCCCACTGATGGCGCGCCAGAGCTACGACGGCATTGTTGCGGCCCTGCCCGTCACCATTCCCTACGAACGCTATTCGACGCACGCCGCGCACTGGTGGCTGGGCCGCGCACTGGGCGCGCTGGTGCGCCAATCCGGCCTGCCCAAGGATGCCGTCGACGGCGTCTGCGTCTCGAGCTTCACGCTCGCCCCCGACACCGCCGTGGGCCTGATGCAGCACCTGGGCATGAGCCCGCGCTGGCTCGACCACATACCCACGGGCGGCGCCAGCGGCGTGGTGGGCCTGCGCCGCGCGGCCCGCGCGGTGCAGGCGGGCGACGCCGGCGTGGTCGCCTGCATCTCGGGCGACGCGAATCACGTCGACTCCTTCCGCAATACGGTGAGCCAGTTCTCGCGCTTCGCGCAGGACGGCGTGTATCCCTACGGCGCGGGCGGCCCCAACGCCAGCTTCGCCCTGCTCACGGCGCACTACATGCGCACCTACGGCGCCACGCGCGAAGACTTCGGCAAGCTCTGCGTGGCCCAGCGCGACAATGCGCTGCGCTACCCGCACGCGCTCATGAAAAAACCGCTGACGCTGCAGCAATACATGGAAGCGCGCGTCATCACCGACCCCATCCATCTGTTCGACTGCGTGATGCCTTGCGCCGGCGCCGAAGGATTCCTGGTCATGGAAGAAACGCGCGCCAAGGACCTGGGCCTGCCCTATGCCCGCATCCTCGGCACCATCGAGCGCCACAACGCCTGGCACGAAGATCCCATCCAGACGCGCGGAGGCTGGACCATGGACGTGGACGAGCTGTACGCCCAGGCCGGCGCCACGCCCGCCGACATCGACTTCATGCAGGCCTACGACGACTACCCCGTCATCAACTTCATGCAGATCGAAGACCTGGGCCTGTGCGCCAAGGGCGAAGCGCCCGACTACGTGCGCCGCAATACTTTCACCGTGGACGGCACCCTGCCCTTCAACACCAGCGGCGGCCAGCTGTCGGTGGGCCAGGCCGGCGCCGCCGGCGGCTACCTCGGCACCGTCGAAGCGCTGCGCCAGCTCAGCAACACGGCCGGCAAGACGCAGGTGGCCGATGCCCGCATCGGCCTGGTGAGCGGCTTCGGCATGATCAACTACGACCGCGGCCTGTGTACGGCCGCCGCCATCCTGGGGAGCGCGAAATGACGCAAGCCCTGCGCAACCCACCGAAGAAAGACCCGGTAGCCCGCAGTCGCCAGCCCACTCGCCCGCCGGGCATACGCAGCCGCAGCGCATTGGGCCTGACCGCCGCCGCGGCCGAGGGTCGATTCGAATTGCAGCAGTGCGCCGAATGCGGCACCGTGCAGTACCCGCCGCGCGAGGTCTGCGTGCACTGCCTGGCCGAGCACTTGCCCTGGAAGCCGGTTTCACCCCTGGGCAAGCTGCTGGTGAGCACGACCCTGCATCACAGCAACGATCTGTATTTCCGCGAACGCCTGCCCTGGCGTGTCGGCACCGTGCGCATGCAGGCCGGCCCGTCGGTGGTGGCTCACGTGCATGGCGACCTGGCCGACGGCGACGACGTTCGGCTGGCCTTGAAACTCGACCGCTCGGGCCAGGCTGTCATGCTGGCCCTGCCTACAAAGAACACACCGCATATGGAAGACGACAAGATCCTGCGCGAAACCGCCTGCGACCCGAAGTTCCGCCGCGCGCTCGTCACCGACGGCAAATCCGCCGTGGGCATGGCCGTGACGCAAGCCCTGCTCGATGCCGGCGCCGCGGAAGTCTTCCTGGGCGACCCGCAGCTTTGGCGCAAAGAGCCCGCCTTCGAAAAACTGGCCGCCGATCCGCGCATCAAGGTGGTGCCGCTGGACGTCACCGATACCGACTCGCTCGAGCGGGCCGCCGGCGAATACGGCGGCAAGGTCGAGATCCTGGTCAACACCGCCGACATGGAACGCGAAGGCGGCCTGCTCCATGCCAAGGACGTCAACACCGCCCGCAATCTGCTCGACATCAATGTGCTGGGCATGATGCGCCTGGCCCATGCCTTCGGGCCGGCCATGTGCGCCCGCGCCGCCGACGGCACGCGCAACGCCGTGGCCTGGGTCAACGTGCTGTCGATCTACGCGCAGATGAACCTGCCCGCGCGCGCCGTGTGGTCGGCGACCAAGGCGGCCGCGCTGTCGCTGGCGCAGGGCCTGCGCGCCGAGATGCGGCCTTCGGGCGTGCGCGTGCTCAACGTCTTTCCCGGCCCGCTCGACCACGAATGGGAGCAGCTGACCCCGCCGCCGCGCGTGGCGCCCAAGGCGGTGGCCCAGGCCATCGTCGGCGCGCTCAAGGACGGCCTGGAAGAAGTCTACGTGGGCGACGTGGCCAAGGAATTCCGCGATCGCCTCGCCGAAAACCCCAAGGGACTCGAACGCGAACTGGGCGCCTGAGCCCGCTACGCACACATAAGGAATCAAGCATGAGCGCACAAATCCTCACGCAATTCATGGGCGCGCTGGCCAACGGCGGGATCCGCATCGTCGATCTCACCGAAACGCTGACGCCGGAATTTCCCACCATCGTGCTGCCGCCGGAATTCGGCCAGGCCTGGCCTTTCCGCATCGAAGAAATCTCGCGCTACGACGAGCGCGGCCCGGCCTGGTACTGGAACAACTTCTCGTGCTCGGAACACACCGGCACGCACTTCGACGCGCCGGTGCACTGGGTCTCGGGCAAGGACCTGCCCGACAACACCGTCGACACCGTGCCGCTCTCGGCCTTCATCGCCAGCGCCTGCGTGATCGACTGCTCCGAGCCCAGCGCCCAAGACCCCGACTTCCTGCTCACCATCGACTACGTCGAAAAATGGGAAGCGCAGCACGGCCGCATCCCGGCCGGCTCATGGGTGCTGATGCGCACCGACTGGTCCAAGCGCGACAAGGCGGTGGACTACCTCAACATGAAACCCGACGGCCAGCACACGCCCGGCCCCGACGCCGAAGTCGTGCCCTGGCTCATCAAGGAACGCGACGTGCACGGCTTCGGCACCGAATCGGTCGGCACCGACGCCGGCCAGGCCATGCATTTCGACCCGCCCTTCCCCTGCCACTACTTCATGCACGGCAACAGCCGCTACGGCCTGCAGTGCATGACCAACCTCGATCAACTTCCGCCCACCGGTGCGGTAATCTTCTCCGCGCCGCTGAAGATCCGGCACGGCTCGGGCAGCCCGCTGCGCGTGCTGGCCATGGTGCCAGGCAAGTCTTGAACCCGCTTTTTGCTTTTTCATCGCAGTTCCACTTTCCGCAAGCATTAATACTGATAAGACCGGAGGATTTGTCATGAAGTCCATGAAACTGACCCTGGCCGCCACGGCCGTCGCAGCTCTCTTCTCCCTGCCGGCCATGGCCCAGGTCAAGATCGGGGTGATCTCCTCGGCCACCGGCCCCACGGCGCTGGTCGGCATCCCGCAGAAGAACACCGTGCCCCTCCTGCCGACCAAGATCGGCGATCTCACGGTGCAGTACATCGCGTTCGACGACGGCAGCGACACCACGGCCTCGGTCACCGACGTCAAGAAGCTGATCTCCGAAGATCACGTCGACGCCATCATCGGACCCACGGGCACTCCCAACGCCATGGGCGTGATCCAGTTCGTGGCCGAAGCCGGCGTGCCCATGCTGGCCCCGGTGGGCGGCGCGGACGTGGTGCTGCCCATGACGCCGCAGAAGAAGTGGGTGTTCAAGACCACGCAGAACGACGACATCATCGCCAAGGCGCTGGTCGACCAGATGACCAAGACCGGCATCAAGACGCTGGGCCTCATCGGCCTGTCCGATCCCTTCGGCGAAAACTGGTTCAAGGTCGTGAACGGACTGGCCGCCAAGGCCGGCATCAAGATCGTCGCCACCGAACGCTTCACCCGCGCCGACACCTCGGTCACCGGCCAGGCCTTGCGCATCCTCGCCGCCAACCCGCAGGCCGTGCTGGTGGCCGCGCCGGGCGCGGCCAGCGTGCTGCCCGAGAAGACCCTGGTCGACCAGGGCTACAAGGGCCAGTTCTACCAGACCCACGGCGCCGCCCTGCCCAGCTTCCTGAAGCTGGGCGGCAAGGAAGTCAACGGCACCATCCTGGCCGCCAGCCTGATGCTGGTGCTGCCGGAGATCCCCGACAGCAACCCGTCCAAGGCCGTCGCCCAGAAATACATCGACGCCTACAAGAAGCTCTACAACGGCCAGACGCCCGCCACCTTCGGCGCCAACGTCTACGACGCCGGCCTGCTGCTCGAACGCGCCATTCCCGTCGCGGAGAAGTCGGGCAAGCCGGGCACCAAGGAATTCCGCAGCGCGCTGCGCGATGCCCTGGAGCAAACCAAGGACCTGGTCGGCACGCAAGGCGTCTACAACATGACGCCCGAGGACCACAGCGGCTTCGACGAACGCGGCCGCGAACTGATCACGGTCAAGAACGGCCAGTGGACGCTGCTCAAATAAGCCCACCCATTTGAGCTCATTCGCATGAATGCACAGATCGTCCTGCTACTCGGGCAGGATGGCTTGACCAACGGCGCGATCTACGCGCTGTTGGCCTTGTCCATCATGCTGGTGTTCACCGTCACGCGGGTGCTCTTCATCCCGCAAGGCGAATTCGCCGCCTTCAGCGCGCTGACCATGGCCGGCATACAGGCCGGCAAGCCGGCGGCGCTGGTATGGCTGCTGACGGCCTTCGCCGTCTGCGAGGCGCTGGCCGATCTGTGGGCCATGCATAGACGCACGGGACGCATCCGCCTGCGCGCCCTGTTCTTTTGCAAGCTGGCCTATCCCTTCGCGCTGGCGGCGCTGTTCAGCGCCTTGCCGCTGGCGCAGCTGCCCATGCTCGTCCAGGCCCTGCTCACGCTGGCCCTGATCGTGCCCATGGGACCGCAGATCTACCGCCTGTTCTACCAGCCCATCGCCACAGCTTCGTCGCTGGTGCTGCTCATTGTTTCCATCGCCCTGCACCTGGCCCTGCTAGGCTTGGGGCTGCTGGCCTTCGGCGCAGACGGCGGCCGCACCACGCCCTTCATCGACGCCTCGCCGACCCTGGGCAATCTGCGCATCAACGGCCAGGCCGCCTGCGTGGTGCTCGTGTCCATCCTGCTGATCGTCGCGCTCTACTTCTTCTTCGGCCGCACCATGTACGGCAAGGCGCTGCGCGCCGTGGCCTACAACCGCGTCGGCGCCCGGCTCATGGGCATCTCGCCCACCTTCGCCGGCAAGGTCACCTTCTTCTTCGCGGCCCTGATCGGCGCTGTCTCGGGCCTGCTCATCGCCCCCATGACCACGCTGTACTTCGACTCGGGCTTCCTGCTCGGCCTCAAGGGTTTCGTCGGCGCCATCATCGGCGGGCTGGTCAGCTATCCGGTCGCCGCGGTCGGCTCGGTCCTGGTGGGCCTGATCGAATCGTTCTCCTCGTTCTACGCCAGCTCGTACAAGGAAATCATCGTGTTCACCTTGATCATCCCCGTCCTGCTGTGGCGCTCGCTCAAGAGCCGGCACGTCGAGGAAGAGGAGGACGGGGAATGAGGCCTCGCCATCTCGTCGCGATCCTGGTCGTCCTGCTGGCGCTGGTCCCGTTCATCCTGCCGCCCTTCTACGTCACCCTGCTCGACTACATCGGGCTGTACGCGCTCACCGCCATCGGCCTGGTCCTGCTCACCGGCGTCGGCGGGCTGATCTCCTTCGGCCAGGCGGCCTTCGTCGGCACGGGAGCCTACATCACCGCCGTGCTCTGCCTGAACGCGTCCAGCCTGCCTCAGGGGCTGGCCTGGCTGGGCACGCCCTGGATCGGGCTGCTGGCCGGCATGCTGATCACGGCGGCCGTGGCCTACATACTGGGCATCATCACCTTGAGGCTGTCCGGGCACTTCCTGCCCTTGGGCACGCTGGCCTGGGGGTTGAGCCTTTTCTACGCCTTCGGCACGGTCGACGGGTTGGGCGGCTACAGCGGCCTGACCGACATACCGCCGGTTTCGCTCTTCGGCGTCAAACTCCTGCACGGCGGCCAGATCTATTACCTGATCTGGGTCTTCCTGCTGCTGGGCATCTGGACCACGCAGAACCTGCTGGACTCGCGCATGGGCCGCGCCATCCGCGCCTTGCGCGGCGGCCGCGTCATGGCAGAGTCCATGGGCGTGGACACGGCCCAGGCGCGCATGATCATCTTCATCATCGCCGCGCTCCAGGCCTGCGCGGCGGGCTGGCTGTACGCGCACTTCCAGCGCTTCATCAACCCCAATCCCTTCAGCATCGAACAAGGCATCGACTACCTCTTCATGGCGGTGATCGGCGGCGTGGGCTATGTGTGGGGAGCGGTGATCGGCGCCGGCATCTTCACCGTGCTCAACCAATGGCTGCAGGACCTGCTGCCGCGCCTGCTGGGCCACACCGGCAACTTCGAGACCATCGTGTTCGGCTTCGGCATGGTGCTATTGCTGCACCGCGCCCGCATCGGCCTGTGGCCCACCCTGTCGCGCCTCGTGCCGATCCGCGCCGCGCGGCGCCAGATCGACGCCGGGGCCGAGCCCCTGCCGCGCCAACCCATGCCCACGCGCGGCGAAGTGGTGCTGCACGCGCACGAGATCACCCGCCGCTTCGGCGGCCTGGTGGCCAACAACCGGATGTCGCTGGAGATCCGCGCCGGCGAGATCCTGGCGCTGATCGGCCCCAACGGCGCCGGCAAGAGCACCATGTTCAACCAGATCTCCGGCGTGGACACGCCCACCTCGGGCACGGTCACGCTGCGCGGCCGGGACATCACCGGCACCGGCGCGCGCGCCATCGCCAAGCTGGGCCTGTCGCGCACCTTCCAGCACGTGCGCCTGCTGGGCCGCATGACGGTGCTGGAGAACGTGGCCATCGGCGCGCACCTGCGCGGGGCGAGCGGCGTGCTGCGCTCGGCCTGGCGCCGCGACCGCGCCGAGGAAGCGCGCCTGCTGGCCGAAGCGGCCCGCCAGATCGAGCGAGTGGGCCTGGGCCAGCACATGCACGCGCCCGCGGGCTCGCTGGCCCTGGGGCAGCAGCGCATACTTGAAGTCGCGCGCGCCCTGGCCGCCGACCCGTACCTGCTGCTGCTCGACGAACCTGCCGCCGGCCTGCGCCACAAAGAAAAACAAGAGCTGGCCCAGCTGCTGTCGCGCCTGCGTTCCGAAGGCATGGCCGTGCTGCTGGTCGAGCACGACATGGACTTCGTCATGAACCTCGTCGACCGCGTCGTGGTGATGGACTTCGGCCAGAAAATCGCCGAGGGCCTGCCGGCGGACATCCAGAACGACCCGGTCGTGCTCGAAGCCTATCTGGGCGGGATCGATGATGATATGTCCGCCGAGCCGTCTCAAGGACATATTCCCCCACGGGGGGAAGGCGCGTAGCGCCAAGGGGGCGACATGAATAAACTACTGGAAGTGCGCGACCTGCAGGTCGCCTACGGCAAAGTCACCGCGGTCTCCGGCGTCAACCTCGACGTGGCCGAAGGCCAGATCGTCACGGTCATCGGCCCCAACGGCGCCGGCAAGACGACGCTGTTGTCGGCCATCATGGGCCTGCTGCCCTCGCGCGGCGCCATCCACTTCGGCGGCAAGGCCCGCGCACACGCCGAGATCGAGGAAATGGTCGCAACCGGCATGGGCCTGGTTCCCGAAAAGCGCGAACTGTTCGCCGAGATGAGCGTGGAAGACAACCTGGTGCTCGGCGGTTTTCACCGCTACCGCACGGGCGTGCGCGACCAGCCCGAATCGCTGCGCGAAGTCTACGACCTCTTCCCGCGCCTGAAAGAGCGCCGCGCGCAACTCTCCGGCACGCTGTCGGGTGGCGAGCGCCAGATGCTGGCCGTGGGCCGCGCGCTCATGGCCAAGCCCAAGCTGCTGATGCTCGACGAACCCAGCCTGGGCCTGGCCCCGCGCATCGTGCGCGAAGTGCTGCGCATCGTGTCCGAACTGCGCAAGCTGGGCGTGTCCATCCTGCTGGTCGAGCAGAACGCCCGCGCGGCCTTGCAGGTGGCCGACTACGCCTATGTGCTGGAGACCGGCGCCGTCACGCTCGAGGGCCCGGCCAACGAACTGGCCCAGGACCCGCGCGTGATCGAGGTCTACCTGGGCATGGGAGGGCATCAGGAATGATGCGCTCCAGAAAGGCGCGCTCGCTCTCAGGGAGCGCCCCGGCGGAGCCGACATGCGCATCTGCATAGCCGGCGCGGGAGCCATCGGCGGCGTGCTCGCCGCGCGCCTGGCCCATGCCGGCCAGGACGTCAGCGTGCTGGCCCGCGGCGCCACGCTGGCGGTGCTGCGCGACAAAGGCCTGGTCCTGCGCGACCTCTCCGGCCAAGCGCACGTGCGCGTGCCGGCCAGCGACAAGGCCGATTTCGGCCCGCAGGACGTGCTCTTTCTCTGCACCAAGACGCATCAGCTGGCCGACGTGCTGGCGCTGTGCGCACCGATGATCGGCCCCGGCACCGTCATCGTGCCCACCATCAACGGCATCCCCTGGTGGTACTTCCACGCCGAAGGCGGTCCGCACGAGGGCAAGCACGTCGAGGCCGTCGATCCGGGCGGCGCGCTGCTGGCCGCGACGCCGCTGGCGCGGCTCGTGGGCTGCGTGGTCTACATGACTGCCGAGACCACCGGGCCGGGTTCGATCGTCTCCAACAGCCCGCACAAGCTCATCCTCGGCGAACCCGGCGGCCTCGCGGGCGAACGCGTGCGGCGGCTGTGCGACGCCTTGAACGCGGCGGGCATCGCCGCCCAGGCCAGCGATCGCATCCGCGACAACGTCTGGTCCAAGGTCGCCGCCAACCTCAGCTCCAATCCCATTTCCGTCGCCGCGGGCGGCGCCACGCTGGGGCAGATCTACGGCCCCGGCCCGCTGCGTCCGGTCGCCGGCGACATCATCGACGAGACCATCGCCGTGGCCGAAGCCTACGGCGCGCAGCTGACCGAGACCCGACTCGCCATGCTCGACCGCGCGGCCAGGCTGGGCTCGTTCCGCACCTCGATGCTGCAGGACTTCCAGGCCGGCCGGCCGCTGGAGCTGGCCGCCATCGGCGATGCCGTGCTCGAACTGGCGCAGCGCTACGATATTCCCATGCCCGTCACCCGCGCGGTGCTGTCGATCACGCGCTTTCGCGACGAGCGCCGCTCCGGCTATTGACCCAGGCATCCGAGACAAATCCTTCCGAGACCGCCCCCCAGAGAAACGCCCCCCAGGAGACCGCCATGCACGCCGACAACACCACCCATCTCAAGCCAGCCCGCATCTCCGACGAGGAATGGCAGCTGCGCGTGCAACTGGCCGACTTCTACCACCTGGTCGACTACCTGGGCTGGACCGAGATGATCTTCAACCACATCTCGGCCCGCCTGCCGGGCCCCGCGCACCATTACCTGGTCAATCCCTTCGGCCTGAACTACTACGAAGTCACGCCCGAGAACCTGCTCAAGGTCGACCTGGACGGCAACCTGGTCGAGCCCTCGCCCTATCCCGCCAACCCGGCGGGGTTCGCGCTGCACAGCGCCATCCACGCCGCGCGGCCCGACATCCACTGCATCGTCCACACCCACACCAGCCCCATCTCGGCCATCACGCTCAAGCAGGACGGCTTTCACCACGACGACTTCTACGGCGCGCAGCTGTTCGGCCGCGTGGGCTATCACGACTTCGAAGGCATCACGCTGTTCGACGACGAGAAGGAGCGCATGATCGCCAGCCTGGGCGACAAGCACGTGCTGGCCCTGCGCAACCACGGCATTGCCGTGTGCGAGAAAGACATCCCCAACGCCTTCATGCTGCTGTGGACGGTGCAGCGCGCGGCCGAGATCCAGTACCACGCGGGCTGCCTGCCCGGCTCCAACATCACCCTGGCCGACGGCATCAAGAGCCGCTGCTCGGGGCTCGCCGCCGGCCTGATCCGCGACGACTCCTTCGCCATCAAGCTTTTCGACGCGACCGTGCGCAAGATGAACAGGGCGAAGCAGCTGGGGATGTGTCTTTAACCCACGGCTTCAGTCTGGCACAGGTGCTGGATAATCGACGTCGCCGATTCTGTTTTTTTCCTTCTGCTTCGGCGCTTGTCGTGTGACTAAAGCATCCTCGAACCCCATGCCTGCGCCTCGCTCAATGCCACCACTTCTATCGCTGCGGGTTTTCGAGGCGGTCGCACGGCATCTGAGCTTTACCAAAGCGGCGCAGGAGCTGCACATCACGCAGAGCGCCGCCAGCCATCACATCAAGAAACTGGAAGACGACTTCGGGCGCCTCTTGTTCGAGAGGCACCCTCGTTCGATCACGTTGACCGCTGCGGGACAGGCGTATTACGAAAAAACCCATGCCGCGTTCGAACTCCTGCGCCACGGCACGGATGAAATGCGAGCGCCTCGCAACGCATCCGGCACCCTGACCGTAGGCCTGCTGGCATCCTTCGCCACGCGCTGGCTGGCGCCCCGGCTCAGCGCCTTTTATGCGGCCTATCCGGATATCGGGCTCGATCTGCGGCCCGACATCGCGCTGTCCGACATTGCGCAGGGCGAGGTGGACGTGGCGATACGCTATGGGCAAGGTTCCTGGCCCAGCCTGCATGCCCGCAAACTCATGCCGGAACGACTGACGGTGGTGTGCGCGCCGCGGTTGCTGGCGGATTCGGGCGCCCCGCAAGCACCTGCCGATCTGCTGCGCTTTCCCGTTCTGGCTTCGCATTCGAACAAGCCTTTCGAATGGTCGGCCTGGTCCGAGCGTTTTGGCCTGGACATGCGCGAAGCGCGGACCATATCGCTGCACGACTACAACATCGTGGTCGAAGCCGCGATCGCCGGCCAAGGCATCGCCATGGGCCGGCATCGATTGATCAGGCCGCAGCTGGCCGACGGAACGCTCGTCCAGGCGCTGCCTGAAACGACACTGGACGACCCGGACATCGGCTGGTGGCTCATCACGCCGCGCAGTCCGGCCAGCGAAGCCGCCTCCGCGTTCTGCGCCTGGCTGACGGCCGTCGCAGAGGAAGATACGCTCGACGGCACGCATTAGTCCTGCTCATGCCGAGCCGGCAACGATTGATTGGTCATCGGCCGCGCGGATCGATAGGATAGTCCTCTCGTCCCTACTCGGAGCAGCATCCATGAGCCAGACAATTTCCGCACGCGCCGCCGAACTCGGCCTGACCCTCGCAGCACCCGCATCGCCCGCGGCCAACTACGTCTCGTCCGTCAGGGTGGGCAACCTCGTCCACATATCCGGCCAGATCGCGCGCCAAGGCGGCAACGTGGCCTACCCCGGCCGTCTCGGGGCCGAAGTGACGGAAGAAGACGGTGTCCAGGCCGCTCGTCTTTGCGCCCTGAGTGTTCTAGCGCACATTGCCGCCGTCACGGACGATCGGATCGACCGCGTCGCGCGCGTCGTGAAACTCGGCGTATTCGTGGCCAGCGCGCCGGGGTTCAGCAGGCAAAGCCTCGTCGCCAACGGCGCGTCCGATCTGATGGTCCAGATCTTCGGCGAGGCCGGACGGCACGCGCGCAGCGCCGTGGGCGTCGCGATGCTTCCCTCCAACTCGGCGGTCGAGGTGGAAGCCATCGTCGCCCTGCACGACTTCTAAGCCCTCTCGTCACCGGGAAACGCCATGCCGACCCCCATCGCCCACGCCGAGATCGAAGCGCTGCGTTCGCAAACGCCGGGCACGCGGACTACGGTCCACTTCAATCATGCCGGCGCATCGCTCCCCTCCTCGGCCACGCTGCATGCGATTACCGGGCATCTGGAACGCGAGGCCACGCGTGGGCCGATGGAAGCCGGTGTCGCCGCGGCCGAGCAAGCCGGCCAGGCTCGCACCCTTGCTGCCGCACTCATCCATGCCCGCCCCGACGAGATAGCACTGACCGGGGGAGTTTCCTTCGGATGGGGAGCCGCGTTTGCGGCAATGGGCAACTGGCGTGCCGGCGACAGGATTCTCGTCGGACGGCATGAATGGGGCGGCAATCTGGCCGCGATGTATCTGGCTGCGCAACAGAACGGGGCGTCGGTCGAAGTCATCCCATCCACCGAAAGCGGAGAAGTCGACCCGGATGGGCTGACTGCCATGCTGGACGAGCGAGTCCGGCTGATCGCGCTGACCTGGCTGCCCGCCAACGGCGGCCTCATCAATCCCGCCGAAGCCATCGGCAGGGTGGCTCGGTCGCACGGCATTCCGTATTTTCTCGACGCGGCGCAGGCTGTCGGGCAGATACCGGTCGACGTCGCGCGAGTCGGCTGCGACGTGCTGAGCACGGCGGGCCGAAAGGCCCTGCGCGGCCCCAGAGGCACCGGCCTGCTTTATATCCGCCGCGATTTCCTGCATAGGCTCAAGCCCGCCATCGTCGACCGGCACTCCGCACCGCTCGACTCTCATGGCGCACCGCGCCTGAGCGACGACGCAACCCGATTCGAATCGGCCGAAATATCCGTGGCGCTGCACTGCGGACTGGCCAACGCGCTGCGGGAAGCGCTGGCCGTCGGAGCCTCGAACATCCGCGCGCAAATCGACTACGTTGCCACAATGTTGCGCGAACGGCTGGCCGATGTTCCATCCATAACGCTGCTGGACGACGGCACCGAGCGATCCGGCCTGGTCGCCTTCAACGCGGCCGGCCGGGATGCGAACTGGTTGCAGCGCGAACTGGCAAGACAAAGTATCTCGATCGGCACCAGCGGCGTTCCCTACACCCCACTCGATATGCAGGCTCGAGGGCTCGATCAAGTGGCCCGGGCGTCGGTCAGTTACCTGACCACCGAAGCGGAGATCGACCTCCTGCTTGACGCGATACGAACCTTGCTGCGCTGACGAACAACGCCGTTGCGAATCCGATTTCCCGGGATGGAGACCCGCGGCGCGCGCCATGCTACGCTTGGCTGCAACCGCGCCGGCATGCGGCAGTTTGCCGCGACATGCGCGGTGCCCTCCATTCAGCGCCTCACATCGAAAACGCCATGGTGAAAATCTCCGCCACCCGCTACGGTTCGATCAGCCAGCTCCTGCACTGGTGCACGGCGATCGTCGTCCTCATCGCGTTCCTATACGGACCGGGAGGGTCCGAGCAGCGCGTCTATTCCGCGGCGAACGAGTTCGGCCGCCGGTTGCACGAAACGCTGGGCCTGTGCGTATTCGCGCTTACCATCATCCGCTTGCTGTGGCGGACAGTCGCCGCCCGTCCCGCGGCTCCGCCGGTTTCCCGCTGGATGATCGCGATGTCGAAAATCATCCAATGGGCGCTGTACCTGCTGCTCCTGGGCCTTCCGCTGACCGCCATCACCGGCGCATGGCTCGAAGGGCACCCGCTGACGCTTCTCGCCGGGGCCGATGTCCCGCCTTGGTTCGGCGCCTCACATGACATGGGCGCGGTCATGGCGACCATTCATTCGTGGCTGGGCGACGTGATCATGTGGCTTGCCGGGTTGCACGCGCTCGCCGCGCTTTTCCACCATCTCGTCCTCAAGGACGACGTGCTGGTCACCATGCTGCCGCGCTGGCTTCCCGTGGGCCGGCCGAAAACCGGCCGATAGATTCTTGCGTCGCTCGGTGCGGCCGCTTTTGACGGCGGAGTCGACCGCGCAGACGGCGCCCCGTATTTAACCGAGTAGCGGGCGAAAGAAACTACGCTCGTAGCTGAGGACGCATCGAGTCTCATCGGCATACTTGAAGGCCGCGATACATTCCGCGTCGGATTTCGAGCGGTTCCGATACTCTTCATACGCCGCCAGGCTGGGGAATGAAAACAAAGCCAATGCGATATTGTTCGCACCCTCGGCCGGCAAAAAGTATCCGTGATGCCGCCCCCCGAATTTCTCAACAAGGGGGATCCACATTTTTGCGTAGGATTCGAATTCATGCAGCTTCGCGGCATCGACGACATAACGCACATAGCAGGTAATCATTTCGGAAACTCACTCAAGCAAGGAGACGGCAAGGCTACGTTACTCGCTCTCCAGCCGTCAATGCATGCGAGGCGCTGTTGACGAGCGTTTCGTACCGCTGACCTGAGTTGCCAGACAGGGTCCTGGGGCACCTTGCTTCTCGCGCCACACGCTGCGGTGCCGCGCATGCAACGGGTTCGGCATCTTGCGTGACCCTTCCTAGCGAAGCGCAGCCGCCACCGCCTCGTCGATCTGCAGCGCAAAGCGTGCTTCGACATCGGGCACCGCGTAGCCAACGGACAGTTCCAGGTACGCGTCGCCCAGCACCAGCTGAACAAATGTCGCCGCCCGCAATGCCGCCGTCGATTCGTCAAATCGCTTTCGCAGAATTTGGGCGGAGAAGACGCGCACGACCTTCGCGCCATTTTCATAAAACACCTGGCCGAGTTCCGGAAGGCGCTCGGCCTCGGCAACGATGGCCCGGTAGAGCCGCAGATAATCCGGCTCGATCAGGATTCGCGCCAACACCCATCCCAACTCGCGCAACTCGACTTCGGGCGAGCCATCGGATGGCTCGCCCTGGGCACTGGCAAGAAGTTCACCCACCTGAGCGCACATCGAGCTCACCAGGCCGACAAAAAGCGCCTCCTTCGACTTGAAGTGACGGTAGACCGTTTGTTTGCCGACGCCGGCCGCCGCGGCGACATCGTCCATCGTTGCCAGGCTGAAACCCTGCCGCAAAAAAACAGCTTTTGCGCCATCGAAGATGGCGGACCGCTTACGGCGTTGCAGCGGGCTCAGGTCAGCGGGAGAGAGCGCGTTCATAGCAGATTGATAACAGATCGCCGGATAGTTGACAAGACTGATCAGTCTCGTTTAGATTGATGAAAACGAGACCGGTCAGTCTCGTCTGTGCGGTATATCGCTCCACAGGCAATTTATCGAGGAAGACGCTATGGAACTGTTCATTACAGGTGGCACCGGCTACATCGGGCAAGCAGCCGCACGCAGGGAAATCGGCCGTGGCCACCAGGTGACGGCGCTGGTGCGCGAAGAAACGTCGGCCAACGATACTCGCGCCGGCGCCGCCGACCGCGTCGAATTCTGGCCGCTCGACGAGGCTCGCAAATCGTTGGGCGCATTTGCCGACGCACTGGCGCTAGACCAGACGATAAGCGGCCAGCATGCCCGGCGAGTTCTTGCGTGGGAACCCCACGGCCCCGGCCTGATTGCGGACCCCTCCGGACGGAAGCACTTTCAGCAGAGCAAAGGAGCATGACGATGGCGTTAAACACTGCATCTTTTGAATCGATTCTTGCGATGATCGTAGCGGTCCTGTTCGCAATTGCCGGGGTGGTCAACCTCGCCGGGCGCGGCGCGGTGAAGCGCGACTTCGAACGCTGGGGTTATCCGGCATGGTTTCGTTTGCTCTGCGGCGCTCTGGAGCTGTGCAGTGCAGCGCTTCTTGTTGGGCAACAAACCAGAGCCTTAGGCCTAACGCTCGCCGGTGCGATCATGGCCGGCGTGCTCTTCACGTTGATGCGAAATCGCGAGCCGTTCCGGCATCTCGCCCCGGCGCTGGTCTTTTCGGCTCTGATTGTGGTCACTTTGATTGCCCGCGACTGAGGCTTGCTCGCCACCAGGCGAACAAATTCAGGCCGACCCGGAGCCGGTTCGGCCGCGCCGCATTGAACCGATGCAGCCGGTCGTCGCCGCAATGGATTTCAGCCTAATCCACCGGCCAGTTGAGTGCCGCTTCCATTTCAAGCCGCGCGTCTTCGATATCGTCCAGCAGCGCGTCGAGCGCAACGGGGCTGGTATCGATCTCGACGTGCCCGGTCAATGCCACGCCGACGTGCAGTTCGCCGCGCTCGAACAGCCCCCATATCTCTTTGCCGTAATGGGTCGTGAGAAGCTGGGGCGCGGCCTGGCCGAAAAAGGCCTTGAGGTTGTCTACGTCGCGCTCGAGCATCTCGCGCGCCTCGTGGTTGCCGGCGGCATTCACGGCCTGCGGCAGGTCGATAATGACGGGGCCGTCGGCGGCCAGCAGAGTGTTGTATTCCGAAAGATCGCCGTGGATCAGCCCGGCGCACAGCATGCGCACCACCTCATCGAGCAGCCGCGCATGCAGATCCAGGGCCAGGGCCTCGGTCATTTCGACATCGCCCAGCCGGGGCGCGACGTTGCCGGCCCCGTCCGCGACCAGTTCCATCAGCAGCACGCCGTCGGTGCAGATGTAGGGCTGCGGCACGCGCACGCCGGCGCCGGCTAGCAGGAACAAGGCGTCGACCTCGGCCGTTTGCCATAATTTTTCCTGCACCTGGCGGCCGTAACGGGTGCCTTTTTCCAGGGCGCGCGCTTCGCGGCTGTTCTTGACCTTGCGGCCGTCGAGGTACGACGCGGCCTGCCGGAAGCTGCGCTGCTTCACGTCTTTGTAGACCTTGGCGCACCGCACGGACTCGCCGCATCGCACCGTATATACCGTGGCTTCCTTGCCGCTCATCAGTTGGCCGAGCACTTCGTCGATGAGACCCTCCTGGAGCAGCGGCATGAGCCGCTTAGGCGTCTTCACGCGGTCTCCGGCAAAGGCGGGATCGCACACGAACGGCAGGCGGGGAAGGAGAAATGGATCATGCGCGATTATAGAGGCCTGGCGCCAGAGAGCCGAAGACGCCGGGGAAGGCCGACGCTCGATCAGAGTTATCGCTGCCCAGGCGAATGCCGCAGAGGGTTGAGTATGATCTCTCTTTAAGTCAGTCCGATCCCGGCATGCTCGCGCTCAAGCTAACCCTCGTCCCGCTGTTCTTGCTGATCGTATCGATGTCGGGCAAGTGGTGGGGGCCGTCGATCGCCGGTTGGCTCGCCGGCCTGCCTGTCGTCGCAGGGCCGATTCTGTATCTGCTGGTCCTCGAGCACGGCCCGGCTTTCGGCGCGCACGCCGCAACGCTGTCTCTTTCAGCGATCCTCGCATCGGAAGCATTCAATTTCGCCTATGCATGGACCTGCCGCTCGCGTTCGTGGCCGCTCTCGCTGTCCGCCGCGTTTTCGGCGTGGCTCATGACCGCCTGCTGTTTGTCGCTGGTGCCGAATTCGACTTTATGGGCAACGACCATCGCCTTGGCTGCCGTCTGCTTCGGTCAAGCATTCCTGCCTCGCAGCTCTGCGGTTGCAGCGGGCTCTCCGCTTACAAGATCCGACCTCATCGGCAGAATGGCGGCCGGCGCGCTGTTGACCGTACTGGTCACATCGCTGTCCGGCTGGGCAGGCGCCACATGGAGCGGCCTGCTTGCCGTCTTCCCGCTGCTCGGGAGCATCTTGTCCATTTCATCGCATCGCGCGCACGGATCGGCGTTCGTGATCTCGCTGATGCGAGGCATGGTGCTTGGCAGATTCTCTTTCGCCGCGTTCTTTCTACTGCTGTCGTTTGCGTTGCAATACCAGCAGCCCTCCGTCGCTTTTGCAGAGGCGACGGCATTGTCCCTGCTCGTGCAGTGGTGCACCAAGCGCCTCGCCACAAAGCGGCATTCAAAAAATCACGCGAGCGGGTACGCCCGTCAGCAAGTGAAATGACCGCACGTCCCGGTATCCGCCCCGCCGCCCCTGCCGGCCGCCGAGCCGGCGAAGAAATCGTTCGGCAAGCCCACTCGCCTTCCATCCCCCGCATCGGTTATACCGAGACGCATCGGGCCGGCGAGAGAGGCCTGGGGCGGGTATTCGTGGCTAAGAACCTGGCCTGATTACTACCAGCCAAACTGTCTGCTTTGCGGAAAGACGACAACTTCTTCCAGGAACACCAGGTATGAAATCGGAAAGGCTCCAGGCATTCACCGACGGCGTGGTGGCGGTCATCATCACCATCATGGTGCTTGAAATGCATCCGCCGCACGACGTGACGTTCCAGGCCTTGCTCGCGTTGTGGCCGGTCTTCCTGTCCTATGTCCTCAGTTATATCTACGTCGGTATCTACTGGAACAACCACCATCACTTCGCCCACCTGATCCGCGAAGTCACCGGCGGCATTCTCTGGGCCAATCTCGGCCTGCTGTTCTTCCTGTCGCTGGTTCCGTTCACGACGGCGTGGGCCGGGGAGCACGGCTTCGCACCGCTGCCTACGGCGCTGTACGGGGCGTCGCTGCTCGCCTGCGCGCTCGCCTGGAACGTGTTCCAGACCACGATCATGCGCGCCCAGGGCAAGGCGTCGGTGATGAAGCAGGCCCTGGGCGCCGATTGCAAGAGCAAGATTTCACCCCTGCTCTACCTCGGCGGGATCGCGCTGGCCTTTGTCGAGCCGGCGGTGTCCTATCTTCTGTATGCCCTCGTCGCCGCGCTGTGGATCGTCCCCGACCGCCGGATCGAAAAGTTCCTCAAGACCTTCGAGCGCTCCTGAACCCACCGGCCGCGCGGCGCTCGGCTCAACCCCAGGCCCGCTCCCCTTGCGCGCTGGCGACCGTGCACTGCAGCCCCTGCGCCGCGCCCGCGCGGTCGATCGCCTCTTCGAGCTGCGCGAACGGGTAGGTCGAGAGCTCGACCGCATCGAGCGGCAGCAACCCCGACGCCGCCAGCGAGACGAGCGCCCGATAATCGGCGCGCGTGTACATGAAGTTGCCGATCAGCTCCCAGTTGTTGAGCAGCATCTCGCCGTAGGGGATAGGCAGGTCGACGTTCATGCTGCCCATCAGCACGAGCCGTCCGTTGCGGCGCAGGCTGCGCAGCGCCGCGAGCGTTGCACTCGGTTCCTGCGCCTGGCCGACCATGTCGAAAGCGAGATCGGCGCCGCCGCCGGCCGCTTCCCGGATCGCGGCGACGTCGCGCGCGCCGTCGCCCGTCAGCACGACCGGCGCCACGCGGCCGCGGCCCAGCTCGGCGAGCCTGGCGAGCGGCTCGGCGCGGCGGCCGAGCGCGACGACGCGCCGGGCCCCGAGCGCCAGCGCCGCGATCGCGGCCGCCGAGCCGAAGTAGCCCGTCGCGCCGTTCACGACCACCGTTTCACCGGCCGCGAGCCGGCCGCGGCGCAAGCCGCCGAACGGCACCGAAAATTTGGCCAGCGCAGCCAGGCGCGCCGACGGCGCGTCGTCCAGGCCGTCGAGCGCCAGCACTGTCGAGGCGGGAAATTCCGCGAATTCGCGCAGCGTCCCGTGCGGAAAATCGGCCAGCATCGGCGCGCTGCCGGCGCTGATGCCGGTCAGGCCGATCAGGATCTGCTCGGGCTCGGCCACCGCCTCGTCGGCCATCCAGTACGGATGCACCGCCACGCGCTGTCCGGGCCGCAGGCCCAACACGCCCTCCCCGACGGCCGCGATGCGGCCGACACCGTTCGTCCCCGGCGAGAACGGGCCGGGCGGGAAGGCATACGGCAGCTTGCCTTCGATATACGCCCGTGTGTAACTGAGCAGCGGCACGGCCTCCATCTTCACCAGCACGGCGCCGCGCCGCGGCTGCGGGGTCGGCTCCTCGCGCAGGGCCAGGGGTTTACCGGGTTGGTCGAGCATCCAGGCTTTCATCGTTGTTTCTCCAAAAGGGGCATCCCATGCTTGAACTGTAGAGAGGGCCAACGTATTCTGGAAATTAATTATCAGAATTGGACCCATCAATATGGTTGATATGAGAGGCATCGATCTGAACCTGCTCGTATCGCTGGACGCGCTGCTTGAGGAAGCCAACGTGACGCGCGCGGCCGAGCGGCTGCATCTGACGCAGCCGGCGCTGTCGACGCAGCTCGCGCGGCTGCGGCTGGTCTTCGGCGACCCGCTTCTGATCCCGTCGCCCGGCGGCCGCGGCATGACGAGGAGCGCGCGCGCCATGGAGCTGATGTCGCCGCTGCGCGATGTGCTCACGCAGCTCGAGACCGTGGTTCGCCGGCAGCCGACCTTCGATCCGCACGCCGACACGCGCCGTTTCACCATTGCCGCCAGCGACCAGGCGATCGCCGTGCTGGGTTTTCAGCTGATGCAGTCCTGGGCGGAGCATGCGGGACCCGGCGTGCAGCTCGCGTTCGTGGTCGCGGAGCAGTCGACGAGCCTCGAGCGCTTCGAGCGCGGCGAGATCGATCTATTGATCGGTTCCGAGCGGATGGTCCCGGCGTGGACGAAGGCGCGCAAGCTCTACGACGAGCGCTTCGTCCTCGTGCAGCGCAAAGGGCATCCGCGCGGGCTCGCACCGGCGGATCTCGACAGCTACTGCGCGCTCGGCCACGTGCTCGTATCGACGAGCGGCGGCAGCTTCTTCGGCTTCATGGACGAGCACCTGCAATCGCTCGGGCGGGCGCGCCGCGTCGTCCTTTCGGTGCAGCACTTCACGCTCGTGCCCGAGCTGCTGGCGCGCACGGACTACGTCTCGACGCTGCCGTCGCGGCTCGCGGCTCGCTATCGCGATGTGCTGGACGTGTTCGAGCTGCCGTTCGAGGCGCGCGGATTCTCGTTCTTCGCCGCATGGCATCCGCGCAACCAGGCCGATCCGGGCAGTATGTGGCTGCGGGAGAAGCTGGCGCAGATCGCGGCGGATGGCCGGGGGTAGCCGCAGCGGTCGGACTCGCTTACGAAAGACTTTTTCCATTCATGCGCCTCTCTGCTACGTTAGGCGTCCAAACCGGAGACAAACGATGACACGAGTTCGCGTTAACGGCTTCACCATCTCGCTCGACGGATACGGGGCGGGCCCGGATCAGGACATCAACAATCCGCTCGGCGTCGGCGGAACGGAACTGCACCAGTGGCTGATACCGACCCGCACCTTCCAGCGCTCCCTGTTCGGCAAGGACGGCGGCACGACCGGCGTGGACGATGATTTCGCCGCCCGCGGCTTCCAGAATGTCGGCGCATGGATACTCGGGCGGAACATGTTCGGCCCCATCCGCGGAAACTGGCCGGACATGAACTGGAAAGGCTGGTGGGGCGACAATCCGCCCTATCACGTTCCCGCCTTCATCCTGACCCACCATGCCCGCCCCTCCATCGAGATGGAAGGCGGCACGACGTTCCACTTCGTCACGGGCGGCATACGCGAGGCGCTCGACCGCGCGCGCGAGGCCGCCGCCGGCATGGACGTGCGGATCGGCGGAGGGCCGGGCACGATCCGGCAGTATCTGAGCGAGGGCCTCATCGATGAGCTGCACATCGCCATCTCGCCGGTCTTGCTGGGCCGGGGCGAATCGCTGTTCGCAGGGCTTGATCTGCGGGCCCTGGGATACGAATGCGTCGAATCCGTGGCGTCGGATAAGGCCACGCACGTCGTCCTGCGGCGCCAAGGGCGCGCAGGCGCCTGAAGCGCTCTTCGACGGCCGCCCTATTTCTTTTCTTTGATGCGGGGCGCCCGTGCCCCGAGCCGCAAGGCATCGGCAACCACGACGAACGCAGGAGTCGGTTGCCGGCGGCTCGGGTAGTACAGGTGAAAGCCGGAAAACGACGGGCACCAG
>Ga0209455_1000495_pt1 | contig 28763 bp, 31 predicted proteins | sample AraplaCol_mCL_r2_FD_184275 | JGI IMG/M metagenome (GOLD analysis project Ga0209455, IMG submission 184275) | Arabidopsis root microbial communities from North Carolina, USA - plate scrape CL_Col_mCL_r2 (SPAdes) (version 2) | ecosystem: Host-associated > Plants > Roots > Endosphere | place: USA... | reverse complement strand
ACCTCGTGTTCGTGTGGTTGGGGTGGGGGGTCAGGGGTGGACGGCGGTGCTGGACCGCACGATCAGGTCGGCGGGCGCGACGTGGCTCACCGGGTCGGGACGGGCGGCGGGGCCGCCCCTGCGGGACGCGTCGAGGGCGGCGAGCAGGAGGTCGGCCGCGCGCTCGCCCTGGGCGACGGGATGCTGCGCCACGGTGCTCAGCCCGAAGAACTCCGCCAGGGGGTGGTCGTCGATGCCGATGACCGACACGTCGCGCGGGACGTTCAGCCCGAGGTCCCGTGCGGCGAGGATGGCGCCGATCGCCATCTCGTCGGACGCCGCGAAGATCGCGGTCGGGCGCTCGTGCGGCGTGCCGAGGAGCTGCTTCGCGGCCTCGTATCCGCCGGGCAGGGTGAAGTCGGCGGCGCGGTGCAGGCGCTCGTCCACCGGGATGCCTGCCTCGGTGAGCGCCTGCTCGTAGCCGAGGCGGCGGCTGGTCGGGATGTGGAAGTCGAGGTCGAACTCGTGGGAGGCGCCGATGTGCGCGATGTGGCGGTGACCGAGGGAGAGCAGGTGGTCGGTCGCGAGATGGGCGACCGCGACGTCGTCGATCCGGAGGGTGCTGACGCCGGGCAGCGGACCGCCGACCCCGACGAGCGGCTTGCCGAGCGCGAGCAGGCGGGAGACCTCCTGCTCAGCGAGTTCGAGGGAGACCGCGAACACTGCGTCCACCCGGTTCCGGAGCAGGTGGTGCTCGAAGACGCGCTGCCGCTCGTCGCCGTCGCCGCTCAGGTTGTAGAGGGTGAGGTCGTACCCGCGACGGAGGAGGACGCGCTCGGCGCCCTCGATGACGGACGTGAAGAACCAGCGGTTGAGGTGCGGCACCACGGCGCCGATGTTGCGCGTCCGGCCGGAGGCCAGGCTGGAGGCGTTCGAGGACACCACATAGCCGAGGTCGGTCGCCGCCTGGACGACGCGGGCACGGGTGGTCTGCGAGACCGGGCCGTTGCCGCTGAGCGCGCGCGACACCGTTGCGGTGGACACGCCGGCGAGGCGGGCGACGTCATCGATGCCGGGCATCCCACCTCCTGATCGGTTCCGGTTCGCCGTGCGGTGGAAGCGCTTGCGTCCGCCGGTGCGCGGGTGTGACCGTGCACACGGCGAGTATAGCGAGGGGAGTGGAAGCGTTTGCACTACCCCCATGCGGGGTTACGCAGGCTCAGCGCCAGTGGCTCGGGCGGTCGAGCATCTCGGGCAGGCCCGTGCGGGAGTCGCCGACGGCGGCATTCACCTGCGGCTGGGTGAGGTAGATCGCCTCTCGCAGGTCGGCGCCGTCCAGGCGCGCGTCGCGGAGGTCGGCGCCGATCAGTTCCGCGCGGGAGAGGTCGGCATCGCGGAGATCCGCGGCGATGAGCAGGGCGCCGCGCAGCTCGGCCCCGCGCAGGTCGGCCCGGCGGAGGTCCGCGCCGAGCAGGTCGGCGCCGGGGCGGATGCGGGAGCGCGCGACCCGGGTGGGTCCCGAGCCGATCGGCCCGGCCTCGCGGGTGAGGCGCGCGGCATCTCGGAGGAGGAGCGCGGCGGGATCGCGGAGGTCGTCGATTTCGGCGGCGAGGACCGCTTCGGCTGAAGCGTCGACGAGGGCGCGAACCTCGGAGCGGATGCGACGGAGCGCAGGATGGACGGAGCTGGCGGCGGGGAGCGCGAGAGCATCCTCCAGGTACCAGAGCAGCTCGTGGAGCTGGCGCATGATCGGGAACACGGCGAACATGTCGGCGCGCACCCGCTCGTCGTGCCAGGTCGCGCCGTCGAACGTGCGCTGGGTGGTCTGCTGGCCGGCGCCAAAGCAGTCGAAGACGGTGCATCCCTTGAAACCGCGGTCACGGAGCTCGGGATGGATGCGGCAGCGGTAGTCGTCGGCGAGGTTGACGCACGGATCGCCGGCGGCCTTGTCGAGCGCGAAGTCGGCGGACCGGGCGAAAGCGAGGGCGACGCAGCACAGGCCGACGCAGCGGGAGCAGTCCGCGCGGAGGTCGCGGCGGGCGTCGTCGGTGGTGCGCATTCGTCCACAGTACGGGCAGCGCGCAACCTTTCCACATCTTCAGGTGGACCCGGAATAGCGCCAGGACGTCGGCGTTAGCGTGGAGAGACAGAACGGAACGAAGGAGACTCACGCATGACCGCACCTCGCCGCACCATCGGTTCCTCCGACCTGGAGGTCTTCCCCCTGTCGCTCGGAGGCAATGTCTTCGGCTGGACGGCCGACAAGCAGACCTCGTTCGACGTCCTCGACGGCTACACCGGCGCAGGCGGCAATTTCGTCGACACGGCGGATGGCTACTCGGCGTGGGTCCCGGGCAACACCGGCGGCGACTCGGAGCGCATCCTCGGCGAGTGGTTCGACGCGCGCGGCAACCGCGACCAGGTGGTCCTCGCCACCAAGGTGAGCCAGCATCCCGACTTCAAGGGCCTCGCGGCCGACAACATTCGCCGCGCCGCCGACGCCTCGCTCGAGCGCCTGCAGTCCGAGTACATCGACCTGTACTACGCGCACTTCGACGACGAGTCGGTTCCGCTGGAAGAGACGGTCGCCGCGCTGTCCGGCCTCGTCGACGCGGGCAAGGTCCGCTACATCGGCATCTCGAACTACTCGCCCGAGCGCATCGAGGAGTGGTTCCGCATCACCGAGCGCGAGGGCCTGCACCGCGCCGTCGCGCTGCAGCCGCACTACAACCTGGTGGAGCGCGCCTACGAGACCACATACCGTCCGATCGCCGAGCGCGAGGGCCTCGGCGTCATGCCGTACTTCGCGCTCGCGGCGGGTTTCCTGACCGGCAAGTACCGCGACGGCGTGACCGTCGACAGCGCCCGCGCTGGGGGAGCCGCGAAGTACCTCGACGAGACCGGCCGCTCCGTGCTCGCCGCCCTCGACGAGGTCGCGGCCGCCCACGACGCGTCCGTCGCATCCGTCGCTCTCGCCTGGCTCGCCGCGCAGCCGACCATCACCGCGCCGATCGCCAGCGCCCGCACCACGGACCAGCTGCCCGACCTGCTGGCCTCCGTCTCGCTGGAGCTGACCTCCGACGAGCTCGCCGCCCTCGACGGCGCCTCGGAGCAGGCCAAGGCAGCCTGACCCGGTGGTTCGGAGCAGGCCGTCGCAGATGGTATCCTCGTACGGTTGCCGAAAAGCGACGGCCTCTCCGGCCGGCTTCGGCTGCGCCCCCTTAGCTCATTGGTAGAGCACTTCCTTGGTAAGGAAGAGGTAGTGGGTCCGATTCCCACAGGGGGCTCCGTCTCCCCGCCGCGCGGCGCACCGCACCGCACGACGGAGGGATGCCACGGCGGGGTAGCTCAGGTGGTTAGAGCACACGGCTCATAATCGTGGTGTCGCGGGTTCGAGTCCCGCCCTCGCTACAACAGTTGAAAACACTGGAAACGGCGGTCCTCATCGGATCGCCGTTTCGTCGTTCTCCCGGTTTCGGAGCGCCTGGCACGAAATGTCGCGTCACCAGGGATCGCTCCGATCGGGCGCGGCTCGAATCAGCGCCGGTCTCTCCCTCCGGCGGGGAGCGTCCTCGTCGAGGTTCCGGTCCGCACGCGGTTGTCGCCCCGGGGGGCTGCAACCCATGACCATCGCACGATGAGGGCGAGGAGCGCGAGCTCGACGCCGATGGAGAGGGCGTAGAAGGGCAGCCATTCGGCGGTGGCTCCGGCGACGTTGAAGACGGAGAACGGTGCGTAGAGCGCCGCGACGACGGTGTTCACGATGCGGTTCGCGCGGGCGGGAAGCATCACCGAGAGCACGACCATCACAGCGGGGATCGTGACGGAGGCCAGTATCCCTGTCAGAAGCGGCGGGCTGACTTCGAACTTCCAGACGAAGCCGTCGAGGATGCCGGCGACGACACCCGGCTTGTAGAAGTTGAGGACGTCCACGTAGAGGTACAGGAACATGAAGCTCGTCCACGCGGCGGCGATCTTGCCGTGAATCGGGACGATCGGGCGGGCGAGCGCAGGCTGGGGCTGATGGGTGAGTGACACGGTGGTTTCTCCTCGTTTCGGTGGGGCGTCGTCTCAGAGAGCGACGACGATCTTGCCGCGCGTGTGGCCGGTGGCCACCTGGCGGAGGGCGTCCGCGGCATCCGCGAGCGTGAATGCGCGGTCGATCACCGGGGTGACCTGGCCGCTTGCGAGCATCGCCGCGAGGGCGAGCAGGTCGTCCCGGTTACCGCGCGAGGTGAAGGGCGTCAACCGCTGCCGGGTGAAGGCGGACCGGACGCGCGCTGCGAGGATGCGGCCCAGCGGTCCGATCCAGGGGCCGCCGTTGCCGCTGTTCGGGATCAGGGTCCCGTTCGGGGCGAGGATCCGACGCATCGCCGCGAGCGGCTGCGCCTCCACGTTGTCCAGGATGACGTCGAACTGCGTGCCGACGCCGGCCAGGTCGGTCGTCCCGTAGTCGACGACCCGGTGAGCTCCGAGGGAGCGGACTAGCTCGACGTTCCGGCCGCTGCACACGCCGGTGACGTCCGCTCCCATCGCGGCGGCGAGCTGCACCGCGAAGGAGCCGACGCCGCCGGACGCGCCGGTGACCAGCACGGTCTGGCCGCGCTGCAGCTTCGCGATGTCGCGCAACGCCTGCAGGGCAGTCATCGCTGATGTGGGGACCGCAGCCGCCTGGGCCGCCGAGAGGCGATCCGGGAGGGGCGCGAGGTCCGTCTCACGTGCTCGGGCGTACTCGGCGACGGACCCTGTGGTGGTCCTGCCGAACACCCGATCGCCGATGCGCAGCGAGGTCACGTCCTGGCCGACGGCCGCTATGACGCCGGCCGCGTCCATGCCGGGAGTGGGGCGCCGCGGCTTCCGCAGCCCGAACGCCAGCCGGACGATCCGCGGCCGGCCGGACATGATGAAGACGTCGCCGGGATGCACGGACGCCGCCTGCACCTTCATGAGCACTTCGCCTCGGCCGGGCACCGGGATGTCGACCACCGTCGGTTCGAGGACGCTCGGCGGTCCGTAGCGGTCCTGGATCAGAGCGCGCATCCGTCCCGCGGAAGGCATCGCCCCCGCATCCGCCCCGCGCTGTGTTTCGAGCTCCACCATGCCGTCCTCTCGCTTGCTTCCAATTCGTACACCGTACGTCGTACACCGTACTATGAAACGTACGCTGTACGATTGTCAAGTCCTGGATCGAAAAAGAGAGGGAGCTCGATGGCACGACGACGTCAGCCTGCCGCTGAGGCTCCCAGCCTGAGCAAGGAACGGGTGGTGGCCGAGGCGATCCGCATCGCCGACCGCGACGGCGTCGACGGACTGAGCATGCGCGGGCTGGCCGGCGCGCTCGGCGCTGGCGCCATGTCGCTGTACCACTACGTCGCGAACAGGGACGAGCTGGTGGACGCGATGATCGACGTCGTCTTCGAGGAGATCGAGCTGCCGCCGCTCGACGCCGACTGGCGCACCGCGATGCGGGTGGAGGCCGAGTCGGCGCGCCGGGTCCTGGCGCGCCACCCGTGGGCCATCAGCCTGATGGAGTCGCGGACCACCCCGGGACCGGCGAATCTGCGGCACCGTGAGGCCGTGACCGCGTGCCTGCGCCGGGGAGGTTTCTCGGTTGTCATGGCGACGCATGCCAACTGGCTGATCAACAGCCACGTCTACGGGTATGCCCTGCAGGAGGCGACCCTGCCCTTCGCCACGGCCGATGAGTTGGCGGACATGACGGCGGATGTGTACCTCCCGCAGCTTCCGCCCGCCGAGTTCCCGTACCTGAACGAGTCCGGCGCTCACCTCATGGGAATCGGCTACGACCCGTTCGAGGAGTTCTCGTTCGGCCTCGAGCTCGTCCTCGACGCACTGGAGAGCCTGCGCACGGCGGACTGACTGGTATCGACCCCTCTCCGGGAGGCCCTCCGCATCAACACGGAAGGTCGGCGGTGAGGGGTCGATCAGACGCGAGCGGCCGTCGTGGCCGTGGCGGCGCCGATGACCCTGACACGTCACCCAGGTGTGAAGCGAAGAGGAAATCGGCGGGGTGTTCGACGACACCACCGGCCACTACCGCGACAACGTCATCGCCACCGCGACCCGGTCGCGGTCTGATCGGCCGTCGAGGCCGCCGACGAGAAACAACTCGCCCGCACGATCGCCCGCTACGGCCGCGTCGACCTGCTCTGCATCGACGAACTTGGCTACATGGAACTCGACCGCCGCGGCGCCGAACTCCTCTTCCAAGTCCTCACCGAACGGGACGAGAAGGCCTCCGTCGCGATCGCCTCCAACGAATCGTTCTCCGGCTGGACCAAAACCTTCACCGACCCGCGGCTCTGCGCCGCGATCGTCGACCGGCTCACCTTCAACGGCCACATCATCGAGACCGGAACCGAGTCCTACCGGCTCGCCCACACACGAACCAACAGAAGCTGAACTGATCGGGCCAAGAGCGCGTCAGCCTCGTTCTGGCGTCGAGGGCTGCAGGAAGCTGGTGATGGAGACCAGCCCGGAGGGGAGCTCCACCATCGCAGCGACCAGGCTCGCACGAATCAGTTTCACGCTGAGGGTGATGTGTGCTTCAGCGTCCTCGTCGTAACTCTCGCCCGCGGAGAAGAGTTCCCCTTCGGGAACGGACAGCGCCAGCCCTCTGGCTTTGCGAAGATGCTCGCTTGTCCACCTGCTGCGTCGAATAGTGAACTGATCGGGGGCCGCATGGCGGTCCACGATTTCGTGGGCGAGCTGCGGGTCGCTCACGCTGACCAGAACGGTGTCGCGCATAGGGTGATACTCAATCCGCCGACCGGAGAGGATGCCGGCCACGTCGAGTTCACGAAGTATCTGAGCTCCGGCGCCCGAAAACGGCTTCGGCGCGTCCGGTAACGAGGCCGACCCAACCGCGGTCGGTCGTATTGAGATCTCCTCTTCGGAGATGACCTCGGCAGCACTAAGCCGGCGACCATCCCATTGCCCAGTAATGCGGATCAGATCTCCGAGCGCTACACCATCCGGCAGGCTGGTCAAAGAGACGGCAGCAGCCCAGTCAAGCGAACCCACCTGTTCGAGCGGGACACGATCGTATGCCAGGAGCAGACCGGGCTGCTCCTGGCACACGATCAAACGCCCGACCGCGGTAACATCATCGCCCGCGCGAACAGGCGTCAGAGTGAGAGTCACGACTAGTAATTCGTCCCTACCATGACCATCCAAGAGGCGGACGACGATCCGCAGCCGCCCTGGTTGAACTGCTGGCAGTCTGAGTGGGTGATGTCAGGACGGATCCCCTTGAGATAGTTCATCCGGTTCAGGCACTTTTGATAGGTGGTGATCGCCGCCCAGTCATATGGATCCCACTGGATCATCCGAGGCTGGACCGAGTTCGTCGTCGAGTTCGCCGTCGCCGAGGACGGAGTGACGACCGCATGCGCGGGCCGGCTCTGGACCTGCGCAGTCTGCTCAGCCTGGCTCTGCACCGACAAACACGCAGCGGACGCGGCTGGAGCGCCCACCACAAACAGGCCCGTGACCAATCCGACGGCTGCCATGACCTGCGCCAACCGTCCCCCGACGCGGCCCAGCAACTTCTTCGTTAGCATCTGATTCGCTTCTTGAGGCAGGGAGCGTCCCCAACGCGATCGCGATGTTGACCCCCCCAACGAGCGCGACCCTGACCCCGCGTTTTACCGTTCACAAGGACCGACAGATTCGCTTCTCTCACTCGCTCCCGCTTCACCTACACACCCACTTACAAACGGCCGAACTGGTCGCGCTGGCGCACGTCGGCTCCGCATCGACCCCAACGCTCGCGAGCCTGACCTGGGCCAAATGGAGGCGACGACAATGGGCCAAATGAGCTTGACAAAGCCAGACCTCAGGGTTCTGGGCAGTTCGGACAATAGTGCACGGTGCGCTCCTCCTCGTCGATCAAGTTGTCCTCGTCCGTCCGCTTGGCGGTCTTGGTGCTGTAACCGAAGATTTTGATCGATGTCTCGCCTTTGCGTACCTGGCGGCCCTTGGCCTGCCATTGCCTAAACCCGGCGACCATGGTCGCGTGCAAAACGTCGAGGACGCCAAGACGCTGACCGACCTGGGCGTGGACGGGATCGTGCTCTCCAACCACGGCGGCCGGCAGCTCGACCGCGCCCCGATCCCCTTCCACCTGCTCCCCGAGGTCGCCCGCGAAGTCGGCCACCACACCGAGATCGCGATCGACACCGGCATCATGAACGGCGCCGACATCATCGCCGCCTACGCCCTCGGCGCCAAATTCACCCTCATCGGCCGCGCCTACCTCTACGGCCTCATGGCCGGAGGCCGCGCCGGCGTGGACCGCACCATCCACATCCTCACCGACCAACTGACCCGCACCATGAAACTCCTCCAAGTCAACTCGCTCGCCGAGCTCACCCCCGCACACGTCACCCAACTCACCCGACTGCAGCCCCTGCGTCGCGAGCAATCTGAACACGACTCCGCATAACGTTGAGTTTCGCGTCAGCAGAGCAATCATCTCTTCGACGAAGCACTCTTTAGCGGCGGTGACCTCGAACGCATCCGACCGCTTGTCAGACGGGCTGGTGGAAACCAAAGATCGCGTTGCGCCTGATCGCCTGGATCCTTCGGTGCGTAGTCCGGCTTGATCGGCGCGGCCTGTTTCCGGAAACAGGTTTCCGCCTAGCCGACCCGTTCAGCGAGTACCTTGGTCGACACCGTGGGGACCTCCGCCAAGGAGGCGCCCCCTAGTCAGCATGTCTATTTGTGTGGGCCCAACAGTCTCGTTCAGCAGATCACGCCCCTGCACACAATGCGCCGTCTTGCCCAACAACAGCCGCGAAGTAACCTTCACTGTCGGCAGTCAAACCGTTTTCTGGTCCGACCCTGGCGAAACATTGGCGGACTGCGCAGAAGCAGCGGGAGCAGAGGTCCCGACCTCTTGCCAACAAGGAGCTTGCGGCACCTGCCGCACCCGCATCATCTCCGGTAGCGTCGCATACTTTCGCGATCCCCAGTACCCCATCGAGCACGGCTTCTGCCTTCCCTGCATCGCCGTTCCAGCATCCCAACTCGCACTCGACGCGTGAGCATGAGAAGTCCACCTCCACTCACGTGAACTGCAATCCTGACCTCCGGCCCGTGTGCCGAAGGGAGAATGGGCGTGTTCGGACAAACCGCCCAATCAGCCGCGGAACCTAGTCCTGCGGGGCGGGAGAGGTGGATGGCTTGGCAAGGAGGTCGACGAGTTCGCCGATGTGGTGTTCCTGGTCCATCGGGTGGCGCATGCGCACTCCGGGGTTGATGGAGTAGCGGTTGCGGCGGCCGTCGCGCGTCTTGGAGATGTAGCCGGCTTCTTCCAGCTCGGTGAGGATGCGCTGCGCCGCGCGTTCGGTCACGCCGACGGTCTCCGCGATCTCCCGCACGCGGACGTCGGGGACCTCCGCCACGCACAGGAGCACGTGCGCGTGGTTGGTGAGAAAGGTCCAGTGCGTCACCCTCCCAGCGTAAGACAGAGAGCGACCGTTTCAGGAGGCGGTTTACACGATTTCCATTTCCGGTTATGTTTAACGCAACTTAGAATTCCGGTATTGGAGGGCGCTGATGTTTCTCGTGGGCATAACGGTCGCGATCTGGCTAATCGGAGCCGGGATCGCCGCGATCCCGAGAATCGCCGTCGGCCGGGCGGCCCGTGCGGCCGTCGCGATCGGGGTCTTCGGCGTCCTCGCGGCCGGGGTGCTCCTCGTGATTCAGGGCACGGGCGCCGTCCGGGTCGGCTGGTTCGCCGCGATCGCCGCGGTGTTCGTGGCCGGCCTGAGCGTGTGGATCCAGAACTTCTCCGTCGCGCACTTGCGCGCGGACACCCGCCAGCGGTGGTTCGTCATCTGGGTCAACGTGCTCACGGCGGCGTCGATCGGGGTGGTGCTTTCGCCCTCGGTGCTGTGGTTCGCCGCGGCCTGGTCGGTCACAGGCGCGGCCCTACTCCTCCTGCTTGCCACCTACCCGGCCTCGCGGCAGGCCCGGCAGGGGATCGCGCGCACCGCCGCGCAGCTCGCCACGGGCGACATCGCGCTCTGGCTCGCGTCCGCGGCGCTGGCGGCGGCGGCGGGCGGCGACGTCACCTGGAGCCGGCTCGGCGCGGCGACCGGGGCGCTGCCCGGCTGGGCGGCGGTCTCCGTCGCGCTGCTCCTGGTCGTGGCCGGGGCCTCCCGGGCCGCTCAGGTGCCCTTCCACACGTGGCTGCCGGTGACGCTCGCCGCTCCGACGCCGGTCTCGGCGATCATGCACGCGGGTCTGGTCAACGCCGCCGCCTTCCTCGTCATCCGCTTCTCCGACACCATCACGGCGCACCCGGCCGCCGTGATCCTGCTCGCGGTCTGCGGCGCCGCCAGCATGCTCTCCGGCGCTGCCGGCTACCTGGTGCGCCCCGACCTCAAGGGCCGCCTCGTCGCGTCGACGACCGCGCAGATGGGGTTCATGCTCGTGACACTCAGCGTCGGGGCGTGGGGCGCGGCGGTGTTCCACCTGATGGGCCACGGCATCTACAAGGCGACCCTGTTCCTCCGCGCGGGCGACCACATCGACGAGAAGCGCCGGGCCCGGTCCGCCCCCGCCGCCGCCCCCGCCTCCGCCCGCCGGCGCGCGACCGCCGGGGCCGTCGCGGTGGTCGTCCCCGGTCTCGGCATCGCCGCCGCCGTGCTCCTGCTCGCGGCGCCCGTCACGACCTCCGGCCTGCTGCTGGCGGCCTACGGGTGGACCACCGTGGCGGTGCTGCTCTCCGGTGTGCTCACGCACGGCGGATGGCCGGGCTGGGCGCGCATCCTGGCCGTGCCGGCCGCCGTCGCCGTGACTGCGGTCTACGTCGCGATCGTGCACGCCTTCGACGTTCTCGTGTCCTCCGACATCCCCGCCGCCCTCCGCCCGGTGCCCGGCTGGGCGGTGCTCGTGCCGCTGCTGCTGGCGGGCGGGATGTCGCTGCTGCCGCGTCTGCGCGCCGGCCGCGCCGCGCGCGCCTACGGCTGGCTGACGCTCCTTGCCGGAGCGCCTGTGCCCCGGCTGCGACCCCGGCGCACCGCACGACCCGCCTCACCTATCACCCCGAGCCCTGTTCAGGAGATCGCATGAGCCTGCTGTCCGCACCCGAGATCCGTGCCCGCGTCGCGGGCGCCGCACGCACGGTCACCCCCACCTGGCCGCTCACGTCCTTCATCGCGGTCAACCCGGTCGCCGGGCACGAGAGCCGCCCGATGAGCGAGCTGGCGACCGCGCTGGGGGAGACTCCGACCCGTCCCGAGAGCGACTACCTCCGGTCGTACACGGACGGCGAGATCTCCCCGTCCGCGCTGCGGGCCGCCCTCCGCCAGCTGATCCCGGAACTGGCCGGTCTGGGCGAACTCGCGGCCGCCGGGCGCACGGTCTCCGCCCTCGACGTGGCGGTGGCGGCGCTGCAACAGCCCCCGTCGGGCGCGACCGCGGGCGGGGGCGGGGTCGAGGACGACGCCGGCACGCCGCTGGACCAGTACCTGGCCGCTGCGCTCGGCCGGTTCTTCGCCGACCCGATCTGGGCGCCACCGGCCTCCGGGACGCTGTACAGCCGCTTCCGGGAGCTGACCGCTCACGACCGGACCCTGCCCGGGCGCGTCCGGCGGATCCTGGCCGCGCTGCCGGACAGCCCGGAGGACGCGATCTCCCGCATCCTGCACCACCGCACCGGCGACCCGCGGGGCATCGAGCCCGTGCTCGCGGCGCAGCTGCGCGCTCTGCCGGGCTGGGCGAGCCACCTCGCGTGGCGGGCGACGCACGTCGGCGACGCCACGCTCACCGACTTCGTCGCGTGCCGCCTCAGCCTGGCCTCCGCCCTCGGCGTGGACCCGGTGGGCCCCGGCACGACCGGCCCCGCGGCCGCTGGCATCGACCCCGAGTGGGTGGACCGCATCGCGCAGTCGTGCTTCGGCGACCGCGGGGAGGCTGCGGCCGTCACCGTGCGCGTGCTGATGCTGCTGGATGCGGCGACCCGCGCCATGGTGTGGCAGACCGCCGCGGAGATCACCTACCGCGACCGGCTCTTCGACGCCCTCGAGCAGCCCGCGTGGACCGCACCGGCGGCGGAGGCGCAGCTCGCGTTCTGCATCGACACACGGTCGGAGGGCATCCGGCGGCACCTCGAACGGCGCGCCGAGGTCCAGACATTCGGGTTCGCCGGGTTCTTCGGCGTGCCTCTCCGTCACACCGCGCTGTTCGCCCAGGAGGCGAGGGAGCAGTATCCCGCACTGCTCAGCTCCGGCTACGCGACCGGGGAGCGGGCCGTCGAGCCGGACGACGCCCACCGCGCCGAGGCCCGCGCCGCACTGGCCGGCGCCGCCCGCAGCACGGTCAAGCACGTCGCCGGAACGCCCGCCTCCGCGTTCAGCTGGGCGGAGATGTCCGGGTGGGGCGGCCTGCTCGCCTCGCTAGGCCGGGCCGTCGTCCCCGGCCGCAGCGGCGACCGGGAGGAGACGGTCGCGACGGTCGTGGACGTCTGCGAGCGGATGAGCCTGGACGAGCAGGCCGTCGCCGCCGAGGCGATCCTGCGCATGATGGGCCTCACCCGGTTCGCCCCGCTGGTGGTGCTGACCGGCCACCGCTCCGCCACGGTGAACAACCTCTACCGGGCGGCGCTCGACTGCGGGGCCTGCGGCGGGAACCCGGGCGGAGCGAACGCCCGCGCGGCTGCGGCGATCTTCAACAACCCGGACGTCCGGCGGCGGCTCGCCGACCGCGGCCTGAGCATCCCGCCGACCACCTGGTTCGCCGCCGCCGAGCACGAGACGACGACCGACACCCTCACCGTCCTGGACCGGCAGCTCGTCCCGGAGTCGCACCGCGAGGCCGTGGCCCGGCTGGAGGCCGCGGCTGCGGAGGCCGCGGACGAGCTGACCAGTGAGCGCAGCATCGACCTCCCCGGTGCGGGCGGGGACACCCCGCTCGCACGGGTCCGCCGGCGGGCGACCGACTGGTCGGAGATGTATCCCGAGCTCGGGCTCGCGAACAACGCGGCCCTGCTCGTCGCCCCGCGGTCGGTCAGCCGGGGCATCGACCTCGGGCGCCGCGTCTTCCTGCACGACTACGACCCGGCGGCCGACCCGGATGGCTCGGCGCTGGAGAACATCATGACCGCGCCGCTGATCGTCGCGCAGTGGATCAACGCACAGTACTACTTCTCCACGATCCGCCCCGAACGCTACGGAGCCGGCAGCAAGACGGTGCACAACCCGGTCGGCGACCTCGGCGTGCTCGCCGGGCACACCGGCGACCTGCGCACGGGCCTGCCGTGGCAGTCCGTCGCGGCGGGGGAGCGCCTGCTGCACGCCCCGCTGCGGCTCAGCGTCCTCATCCAGGCGCCGCTCGACCGGATCGGACGGATCATCTCCGCGACCGATGCCCTGCGCGCGCTCCTCGACGGCGAGTGGATCAGCCTCCACGCGCGCGCGGACGCCCACCATCCCTGGCGGCGCTACGGCCGCTACGGCTTCACCACCGACGAAAGGACCTTCTGATGACGCAGCTCGCCGAGATGGCCCGGATCGAAGTGATCGCGCCCGCCGACACGAGCGCGGCCGTGCGCGAACTCGTCCGCTCCGCCGGAGCCACGGGCTACACCAGCGTCGCGGGGGTCTCGGGGGTCGGCCACTCGGGCGCCCACAACGGCCCGCACCTGTTCAACGATCACGACGCGCTCGGCATGACCATCACCGTCCTGCCGCCGGAGCGCGCCGCAACCCTCATCGACGCGCTGCGCACCCTCCTGGACGGCGGAAGCGGCGTCATGTTCATCACCGACACCCGCGTCTCCCGCCCGGAGTACTTCCAGTGATCGACGCTGCTAACCCGTATCGGGGCGCCACCGTCGTGTTCGCCACCCGGCACGGCAAGGAACGGCAGGCCGCGGACGCCTTCCGCGACCGGCTGGCGGCCCGGGTCGTCGCCCCGGACGATATCGACACCGACCAGTTCGGCACCTTCACCGGCGACGTCGAACGCACTCGGACGCCGCTCGGCGCGGCCCTCGGCAAAGCCCTGCTCGGGGCCGCGCTGACCGGTCGCCCGTACGCGCTCGCCTCCGAGGCGACCTACACCAGCACGTGGGGTGTGCTCGCACGCCACCACGAGCTGCTGCTGTTCCACGACCGGGAACGCGAGATGACCCTCACCGAGAACGCGGTCGTGACCGTCCGGGGGCACGGCACCACAACGGTCGCCGGAGCGGAGGACGCGCTGGCCGCCGCCGGCCGGTTCGGGTTCCCCGCCACGTACGCCGTCGCGCTCGTCGAGGACGGGACAGGCGTGGTGGCCCGCAAAGGGCTCGCCGACCCGGACGCGCTCCGCGCCGCCGTGACGGAGCTCCTGGCGCGCGGCGGCCCCGTCCACATCGGGCCGGACTACCGCGCCCACGGGAACCCCGAGCGCCGAGTCGTGCTCACAAGCCTCGCCGAGCGCATGGCCTACCGGCTCACCCAGTCGTGTCCCGCGTGCCGGACGCCCGGATGGGGCGTCGTCGGAGTGGAACGCGGCCTGCCCTGCGAGGTCTGCGGGGAGCCGACCGCCGGAATAACCGCCGACGTGTTCGGCTGCGGGATGTGCGACGCGACACGACCGTCGCCGCGGCCGCACGCGACGATCAGCGCGCAGTGGTGCGACGCCTGCAACCCGTGATGCCGGGGGTTCCCGGGAACCAGGGCGGGGTGGTTAGGCTTCGGATATGACCGATCGCACGGTGCCGAATCTGCCGTCCCGCGACTTCGACGGCACGGTCGCGTTCTACGGCGGGTTCGGATTCGAGACTGCCTACCGGGAAGACCGCTGGCTGATCCTGCGTCGCGGGGAGCTGCAGCTCGAGTTCTTCCCGTTGCCCGGTCTGGTGCCGGAGGAGAGCTCCTTCATGTGCAGTGTCCGCGTCGACGACCTGGACGACCTGTACCGGCGGATCGCGGACGCGGGGGTGCCCGAGCAGGCCGCCGGCAGGCCGCGGCTGCATCCCGTGCGGCGGCAGCCCTGGGGTCAGCGGGCGGGATTCCTCATCGACCCCGATGGGACGCAGCTGCACCTCATCGAGAACGCGGTCACACCCTAGGTCCCCCGCCGTCGAACTGGTCGCGGTCCTCCACGATCGACGGTATCTGGCTACCCGGAAGCGGCGTCCTCCCGCTTCCACGACGCATCATCCTGCGGCGCATCAGCCGCGGACGACCACGTCGTCGACGGAGGCTGTCGAGGCGGCCGTGCGAAGCCCGACTGCGCCGGCGATCAGCTGCCCAAGCGGGGATGGAGGACGGCACACCGGCGCGGCGCGTTCTCAGCGACGCGGCCTCGACGAGGCTTACCGAAGGCGCGTAGCGTCATCGTGGAATTTCTTGTCGACGATGTCGACGGACTCATTCATAGTCTCCCGCTCGGCGAGGGTGAACTGGTGATGGGGCCCCGAACGATGCTCTGGGGGAATCGCTCCGCCTTCGTTCAGGACCCCGACGCCAACCTGGTCAACCTCCACTCGACGCCGTCGACGGACAACGAGTCGTCGACCGTGAAACACTGAATAGCTCGCGGGGGGTCCCGACGCGGGCGTCACCGCACAAATTCGTTGTAGTGTTTTTGTGACTGGTGCGGCCTTCGACGGCCGCCTCCGGCGTGGGGACAGCCGCCTTCGATGAAGAGGGCAAGAGGTGTCGGCGAGCCGGATTTTGACCTCTATGCGTGCTGCTCCCACCAACCGCGGGTGTCCACCCCGGTTGCGTCCGCAAGCGCCTCGAGGTCGGCGATCTCGTCGGCGTTCAGTGTGAGGGCGCGCGCTCTCACGAGACCGTCGATGTAGTCGGCTTTGGTGATCCCGATGATGGGCGTGGTGCCTTTAGCGATCGCCCACGAGGTGGCGACGTCGGCCGCGGAGGCGCCACGAGCGCTCCCGATTGCGGCAAGCCGTTCGGTCAACGCCTCCAAGCGGGGGAGCACGCTGTTGTATGCCGCTGCGCGGTTGGTCCCCGCGGGCATGGGCGACGAGGGGCTGTACCTTCCGGTGAGGGCGCCTTGCTCGAGAACCATGTAGGAGAAGAAGTCCATTCCACGCTCTCGGCAGTAGTCGAGGATTCCTGAGCGCTCCGAGTTCCGGTAGAGCAGGCTGAAGTGGTTCTGCACGGCCTCAACACGGAAGCCGGCTCCCCGGAGGATCGAGTCGGCGAGTTCGATCTGTTCCAGGTCGTGGTTCGAGACGCCCACGTGCCGCACCGCGCCCTTCTCGAGCAGGGGGATCAGCAGGGGTGTCCAGCGTGCGACGTCCGCCGGGTTGTGGATCCAGAGCAAGTCGACGTAGTCCGTGCGCAGCCGCCGAAGGCTCTGCTCCAGCATGTCGGCGACGGGATTCTCCCCCTCACCGGCAAGCTGGGGCGTGAACTTCGTGGACAACCGGTACCCGCTGCGATCATGGCCCGCGAGCGCCTCACCGAGGGTGGACTCGGCTCGCCCCATGCCGTACGCCACAGCGGTGTCCCAGAGCGTGAATCCGCTGGCGTGCGCTCTATCGACGATGCCTTGAAGCGCCGGCCCGGTCAGCCCGCTCCCGAAGTACCCGTCACCGACATCGCCGCTGTCTCCCCAGGCCCAGGTGCCCAGTGCGACCGCGGGCGTGTGCAGCTCGTTCGTCATCTGTCGTTCCTCCATCGTTTCTTCCCGAGCCCCCGGTGTGGGGCCCGACACCAGTACAACGCGTTCGGCGGCGGGCTTGGAGGTCGCGTCTATGGGGGTAGATCTACGACCCCTCTCGGGTCGCGGAATCTGGGTATCCTGGGTGGCATGCAGCCGGAACCCGCGCGCCGCGGCGAGATCCGTGACTTCCTTGTGAGCCGCCGCGCGCGGATCACACCCGAGCAGGTCGGTCTTCCGGCGAGTACCCGCCGGAGAGTGCCCGGGCTGCGCCGCGAGGAGGTCGCCGTTCTCGCGGGGGTGAGCACCGAGTGGTACACCCGGCTCGAGAAGGGACACATCGGCGGTGTGTCCACCGAGGTGCTCGCTGCTGTCTCCGGTGCGCTACGACTGAACGACGACGAGCGCCGCTACCTGTTCGACCTCGCGAGCGCCGCGCGGGGCCAGGGTCGCCCGCGAGCCGATCGCCGGGACATCGCGGTGCCGGCCGCGATGCAGTGGGCGCTCGACTCCATCACCCTCTCCTCGGCATTCATCCGCACCGGCCGCACGGACATCGTGGCGAGCAATGCAGTCGCTCGGGCGCTGTTCGCGCCCATGTTCCGGAGCGAGACGGTGGACCGGGCCGGTCGGCCCAACATCGCCCGCTATGCGTTCCTCGACCCCGGCGCTCGCCGCTTCTTCGTCGACTGGGACGCAGCCGGCTCCTCCACTGTGGCGCTACTCCGGGCCGAAATCGCACGAGACCCGGGCGATCGGCCGCTCCGCGACCTCGTCCGGGAACTCTCAGCTGGCAGCGAGGCGTTTCGAAGCCACTGGAAGGCCCACGACGTGTTGATGCGCCACGACGGCCTCAAACACCTCGACCACCCCCATGTCGGGAATCTCGAACTGGCGTTCCAGTCGCTCGACCTGCACCTTCCGGAGGGCGGGGTGCGTCAGCTGGTCCTCTACACCGCGGAGCCGGGCACGCTGTCGGACGACCGCCTCAAACTCCTCGCCATCATCGCCGCCTCTGAGCTAGGCCCGGGTCGCCCCGGAGCGGGAACCCCCGGGGACGCCCAGATCAGCATCGCAAGCGACGAGATCGGCTGATGCCACCCGCCGGCCCTAGGCCGCTGCGGGCGCTCCGGCCGTTGGGGCCTGGGCGGCTTCGACGGCCGCGCATCGGAGGGCCCGTGGTGACCGTGGGAGCAGCGCGACACCGAGAGCGTAGTAGAGCGCTTCCGTCGCGGTCATCGACCAGATGACGCCCGTCATCCCGAAACGAGGACGGTGCTTTCTGAGTGAGGGGAACTGGGTGGCGCCGGCTCAGCCGCGAGAGCGACCGGCGGACGAGGGAGGCGCTGCCGATGGGTCGGCGTGCGGAACCTCCTCGAGAAGGGCGATGAGCTGATCCTGCTCGGCCTCGACGAGGGTTCCGAACAGCTCGCGCTGCGCGGCGGCCATGGCTGCGTTGTCGCGGACCCACGCGTCGCCGGCTGACCGGCCGGCGGAGCCGACGACTCGGACCAACTGGTTCAGTCGCTCGATCCTCGCCGACATGGTTAGAACTTCAATGCTTAGAATTCAAACTGTCATCGGCTCGGCAGGAGGTCGGCGCATGTTGCCTCGACGACGTCCGCCAGGCGGCGGGAGGGGTCGTCCAGCCATTCGTCGAGGCTCAGCTCGAAGACGAGCGCTGAGAGCCGGCCGAAGAGGAGCGCCTCCCGCGGGCCCGTCCTGCGCTCGAGGAGGGCCGCGCGGACGGCGTTCGACAGGCGGTCGTACTGTAGCAGCTCCCTCTCCCGGAGTTGCGCCTCGCGCCGGATGATCCGGCGCCGCCTGGCTATCGGCCGTCGCAGCGGCTCGAGTTCGAGTGCCGCATTGCGGAGGCCGAGGCGCACGAGGTCGAGCGGTCTCATCGTCTGGGGTGCAGCGGCCAGCGATGCGCCGACCACCTGGGGAAACTCTCTTTCCCGGAGGAACAGGACGTCTCGCTTGTCGGCGAAGTGGCGGAAGAAGGTACGCGTGGTCAGGCCGGCCCGCTCGACGATCTGCGGCACGGTCGTCGCCTGATAGCCCTGCTCCTCGAACAGGGACATGGCGGCCTCTTCGAGCCGGAGCGCAGCGTTCGGAGACCACCTGGGCATGACTCCATGATGACACATCGTGTCGTCGGAGGTACTGTTATGACATTACGTGTCGTCAGTAGAATGGAGCTCACGTGCCGATCCCGGCCTCCCCTCCCAACGTCGCCGCGATGCTCGATCGACCGTACGGCGAGCTAGCGGTGCGCGAGGCGCCGTTCCCCGAACCCGCAGTCGGCCAACTTGTCCTTCGAGTGCGGGCGGTCGCTATCAATCCGCTCGACGCGATCGTCCAATCGAACGGGCGGCTGATGTACGGCTGGCTCGATTACCCCGTCGTGCTCGGGGAGGACGTCGCGGGCGAGGTCGTTGCCGTCGGCCCCGGTGTCGACGCCTTCGCTGTCGGCGACCGTGTGTGCGCTTACGCGATGGGCATCGAGAAGGGCCGGGACGCGCGCGCGGGCGGCGGGTTCCAGCGGTACGCGGCCGTGGAGGCCTCGATGTCCGCGCGCATTCCCGCCGGACTTCTGTTCGAGCAGGCGGCTGTCCTCCCGCTCGCCTTTTCGACGGCTTCTGCCGCGCTCTTCGAAGCCGGGCAGCTCGGGCTCGATTACTCGTCTCTCGGGGCTGCGGCCGCGCGCGACGAGATCGTGGTCGTGTGGGGAGGCGCAACGTCGGTCGGCGGCAACGCCATTCAGCTGGCGACGGCCGCCGGCTACCGGGTCATCACGACCGCCTCCCCAGCCAATCACGACCGGATGCGTGCACTGGGGGCGGAGGCGGTCTTCGACTACCGGTCGCCGGATGTCGTTCGGGCGATCGTGGAGGCGGTGCGCGGCTCGGTCGTTGCGGGTGTCGTCGCCATCGCGGTCGGTTCTGCCGAACCGTGCGTAGCCATCGCTGCGCTAACCCGGGCGAGGAGGGTGGCGCTCACGAGCCCCTCTGTCTCCTTCTATGACCAACCGCGCCGTGGGGGACTCTCCTGGCAACGGAGCAGGCTGCTCGCACGGTTGGTGCTTTCGAACGTTGCGCTGCAGGCTCGGTGCGCCGTCAGCGGGGTCCGCGCGCGTTTCGTGTGGGGAAGTTCGATCGCGACGAGCCCCGTCGGGCCTGCGCTGTGGGCCGGCTACCTACCCGCGGCGCTGGCGGGAGATGAACACCGCCCCGTCCCGCAGCCGCGGGTGATCGGCTCGGACCTGGCGGCCGCGCAGCTCGGGCTGGATCTGATGCGCCAGGGCGTCTCGGCCGAGAAGCTCGTGATCGCACTCGAGTAGGAGCGGATCAGCGAGGTGCTCACGATACGTTGCGATGGCGGAGGCTCGCCTCGACGAAGTCGGCGACCAGCTTCCGCTGCACGGGATCCCGGAACGCGACCTGGACCGGTAGCGCGATGCGCGGGTGCGTCGGCTGAACCCGGACGCTCGGGGGAGCCGTCATCGGGGCCGACGAGTAGAGCAGCGTCCAGCACTCGCCCGCGGCGACATGCCCGCTGAGCGTGTCCTGGGGGGTCGTGAAGGCGGGACCGGGCCGGGGCGTGAACCCTGCGGCGCCGCACGCCTTCCAGATAAGAGCGTGGAAGCCCGGGTTACGGCTCCCGTCGGCGAGAGACAGCGGCAGGTCGGCGAGGCGCGCGAGGTCGATCGTCCCGGACGGGTCCGCCCACCCGGCCGGCACCGCGGCCAAGAGGTCGTCGCTCCAGAGCCGCCGCACGACGATGCCGGCGCGGGGTTCGGCGGCACGCACGAAGGCGACGTCGAGCCGACCCTCCTGCAGTTCGTCGAGCTTGGAGGCGGTCGGTTTCGAGTCGAAGCTCAGCCGGACCTGCGGGTGCCCCGCCCGGAAGGCCTCGAGGATCGCGTCGAGGCGCGGACCGAGAAGCTCGCTGGTGCCGATCCGCAGCTCACCGCGCCGCCCGGCAGACAGGTCGGCTGCGATGCGTTGCGCCTCGTCCGCCGCGGCGAGCACCTTCCGCGCGTGCTTCAGGAACACCTCCCCGTCGCGCGTGAGGGTAACCCGACGGTGCGAGCGGTCGAACAGCTGGAGGGAGAGCTCACGCTCCAACCGGCTGATCTGCTGGCTCACGGCGGCTTGCACAATCCCGAGGCTCTGCGCGGCCCGGCCGAAATGGAGGTACTCCGCCACCTCCACGAAGTAGCGGAGCTGTCGTAGTTCCATCGATCCTCCCGGGCCACGAACGATCACCGTGAGTGATCGTTCCGATTCCATTGTGGCCCTTGGTCGTGGGCTTTCCCGGTTCTTACCGTGGTCATGCAACGACAGAAAGGTAGGCATCACATGCGAGCAGTCTTCAATGCACCTGAAGATCCGGCGCGGATCGTGATCCGCGGTGACACGCCCGAACCGGCGGCAGCCCCCGATGAGGCGATCGTGGAGGTGCACGCCTTCAGCCTGAACCGGGGCGAGCTCGCTCTCCTCCGCTCTCGCCCGGTCGGGTGGCGGCCGGGTCAGGACATCGCGGGCATCGTCATCCGCGCCGCGGCGAACGGCACGGGCCCGGCGATCGGCTCGCGGGTCGTGGCGCTCGTCGAGCAGGCAGGCTGGGCAGAGCGCGTCGCCGTGGCGACGGATCGGCTGGCCGAGATACCGGACGGGGCGGACCTCGCCGCCGCCGCCACGCTCGGCATCGCCGGCAGGACAGCCCTCAACACCGTCCGGCTGGGGGGCGCGCTGCTCGGCCGGCGCGTCCTGGTCCTGGGCGCCGCGGGTGGTCTCGGTCGCTTCCAGGTGCAGCTCGCTGCCCTGGGCGGGGCGGAGGTGGTAGCGGTCTCCCGGCGCGGAACTGCTGCCGGGGAGCTCGCGGCCCTGGGAGCGCAGGAGGTGGTCTCCGACGCCGACGACGCCCCAGGACTGTTCGACCTGGTCCTCGACGGCATCGGCGGTCGTGCCGTCGAAGCCGCGATCCGGAAGGTCGCGCCGTCCGGGACGGTTGTCCTCGTGGGCGCTTCCGACCGCGAGCCCGGTCGGGTGTCCCTGACGAGCTTCTTCGGGCACGAGAACGCGACAATCCGGACGTACTTCTCGGCTTTCGCGCCATCGCCTATCAGCGCGGACCTCGGGTACCTCGTGGGGCGGCTCGGCGATGGCCGGCTGCGGGCCGACCTCGGGTTCAGCGCCCCCTGGGAGGAGCTCCCTCGCGCGATCGAGGCCCTGGCCGAGGGGCGGGTCGCCGGTAAGGCGGTTCTCACCCTGCGGTGATCCCTCCGGTGGCAGCGGGGCGGTTGCCCCGCCGCGCTGCCACCGACTCAGGCCGCCTTGCGCTCGATCCCAACCGCGTCGCCGGTGGACGCGTCGCCTGTCGACGCCTCGATCGTCGAGACGGCCCGTTCCCACGCGGACTCGTCGACCTTCAGTGCTGATCTCAGGTAGGCGGTGGTGAGGCGCTGGAGAATCGCGACGCGCTCGGGGTTCTCATCGGTGGTCTCGGCGACCTCGTACCCGGGGTGGAATATCGAGTTCGAGGGCAAAATGTCCGTTAGGGGCACCTTCCACGGCTTGCATAGGTATGTCCAACCGGTCACCGAGGGCAATGGATGCGCTGTCAGGCGGCCCCATCCACGGAGGCGATGCGACCCCGACAATCCGCTGGCGTCTCTCTGCATCGCGTGGGACAATTGCGATATCGCAACTAGAAGGCGGTGACGTCATGGGAGAGCAAGAAGGGCGGGACGACCTGGAGGGTCGCTACACGCAGTCGGATCCCGAGGTACCTGAGCCACGCGGTGTACATGGTCAGTACACCGAGCGAGAGAGCGAGGGCCCGCAACCCGATGTCCTCGGTACATACATTGGAACGGAACGCGAGGGGACAGAGCCGCTGGTGCGGAGCACCCACCAGCGGATCGGCAACTACCCGGCGTCGGAGCGTGATTCGGCAAGCCAGCAGGGTTCCGATTCTGCCAAGCACCAGAGAGAGCATCGCCACCACAAGCAAAAGTGAGTCAGGACCATCGCATTCCCCGATTGCGAACGCTGCCCAGGCCCCGCCGGGGACGTTTGACGAGCGGGGCGACCGTCATCCGTGGGTAGCTTCAGCGTTGACGAAGTCGATGATGCGCTGCCAGTGTCGTCCGATGATGTCTGCACCGCCGCTGACGCGTTCGACTCGCGCTTGGGGCGCGGCGTGGGCGTACCATTGTGCGTCGTGGACCGTGGCGTAGGGGTCCACGGTCCCGTGCAGGATGAGCGTGTCGGCTTCCACGTGCAGCGGCGTCGGGCTGGGCTCTTCGAACGCGTGATGGTCGGCGATGGTACCGGCGTCCCCTTGTGTGAACGCGGTGTTCAGCATCCGCTGCACGCGGTCGGGGTAACCGAGCGGCTCGCCGGACGCGCCGTTGGGGGTCAGTTCGGCCTGCCAGGCCGGCCCGTTGGCCGCTCGTGATGGGGCGGGCGCTGCGACTAGGACAAGTCGATTGACGAGGTGCGGGTGACGGGCGGCAAGTGCGGCTGCGTAGATTCCGCCTTCCCTCCAGCCGACGACGCCGATTCCGCCATAGGTGGTGTGCGCTGGCCGTTCTCGGGCGCTTGTCTCAGCTTCGCGCAGGTAGCCGGCGAGGTCGTCCACCCATTGGGCGACGCTGATGATTTCTTGTTCGGTTGCCCCGTAGCCAGGGCGTTCGAAGGTCAGCAGGTGGAGCCCTGAGCGCGCCGTCACATCGGGTGCGGGGTCGAAGCCGGAGGCGCCGGGTGTCGGGTGTAGGAGCACGGCTAAGCGTTCTCCGGCGGGGTCGCCGAGACCGGTCATGCCCACTTCTCGGCCGCTGGGAAGCCGGACCAGCCGATATGTCATCTCGTTCCTCCTTGTTGTTCTTGCTGGATGTCGGGTGCTTCGCCGGCCGCGATCGGGTCAGTTGCGCGGGTGAAGGATGCGACCCGATACGGACGGGCGTCCACTTCTTTGAGTTCGAGCCCGTGCCCGGGGGCTGCCCGGTCCGGTACCAGGTCGCCATGGCGTAGGGCCGGGACCCCGTCGAAGAAGGCTCCTGCGATGCGGGCGTGGTCGTGGAAGTATTCGACGTTGATCGCGCCGTCGAACGCGGCGGCCACGGAGGCGTGTAAGGCGGGAGCTGTGTGGGCGCTAAGGGGGATGCCGTAGGTGCGCGCGAGCGTGGCGGCGACACGGAAGCCCGTGATGCCGCAACGGGTGGCATCGGCCTGCAGTACGTCGACGCATCCTGTCGTGACGAGGTCACGGAAGTCAGCCGGCATGTACCCGTACTCGCCGGCCGCGACCCGGATTGGGGCGGGCATCCGGTCGCGGAGTAGGCGCAGACCGGCACGGTCGTCGCTGGACACCGGCTCTTCGAACCAGGTGACGCCGAGGTCGGAGAAGCGGTCAGCGAGATGAAGGGCTTGTTTGCGCTCGTAGGCGCCGTTCGCGTCGACGAAGAGTTCGACGTCGGGGCCGATGGCCTCGCGGGCAATGGCGACCCGGCGCGGGTCGTTGTGAGGCTGGGATCCGACCTTCATCTTTACGGCCCGGAGTCCGTGCTCAGCCCACGAGCTCAGCTGTTCGGTCAGTTCGTGGTCGGTGTAGTCGGTGAAGCCACCGCTGCCGTAGGCGGCGATGGTGTCGTGCGCTCCGCCAAGGTAAGAGGTCAGCGGTACTCCGGCGAGCCGAGCGGCCAGGTCGTGCGCGGCGATGTCGACGGCCGCGATTGCGCTCGCGCACAGGCCACGCCACCCGATGTTGCGGACGGCGCGGGCCATCGCCCAAAAGAGGCGTTCGGTGTCGCGGGTGTCCATCCCGTCGATGATCGGCCAGAGGACGTCGCGGATGATTCCGAGAGCGGCGGTGGGGGCGTGGGTGAAACCGAGCCCGATTTCGTCGCCTGCGCACAGCCTTACGACGATCAGGCCGGTCGAGTTCCATGTGATTGTGCCGTCGCTTTCAGGCCGTTCGCGCCCACCGGTAGCAGTGGGGACGTCGAATGCATCCGTCGTGATGGCGCGGAGCCGCGCCCCATCATCAGTTCCCATGGTCGTGGTGGTGGTCGACGTGCAGTGCGTCCTTCACCCGCTCCACCCCCTCGGTGATCAGCGAGGTGGCAGAGTCCTTGATCGCGCCGACGCCGTTCGGGTCGCCCTTCAGCAGCGCGAGTCCGGTGTTCTTGGCGAACTCGTACGTGATGTGTGGCGGAAGCGGTGGGATGTTCTTGCCCGTGTACGCGTCGATCACGGTCACGCCGCGGTGGGCGAGCGCCGTGTCCCAGGCCGCCTCGATCTCGTCGTCGGAGCGCACGGCGATGCCCTGGAACCCCAGCAGCCGCGCCCAGCCCGCGTAGTCGACCGACTCGACGTCCTGCGACGTCGGCCAGACGGGGTTGCCGTCCTCAGTCCGCATCTCCCACGAGACCTGAGTGAGGTCGTCGTTGTGCAGCACCAGCACGACGAAGGTCGGGTCGTCCCACCTCGACAGGTACTTCTTGAGCGTGATGAGCTCGTTCATCCCGAGCATCTGGAACGCGCCGTCGCCGATGGTGCACACCACGGTCCGGTCGGGGAAGGCGAACTTGGCCGCCTCGGCGTACGGCATGGCAGCGAGCATGGAGGCGAGCCGGCCGGAGAGGTCGCCGCGCATGCCCTCGCGCAGCCGGATGTAGTGGCCGTACCAGTCGGCGGTGGTGCCGGCGTCGCAGGTGACGATGGCGCCGGCGGGGAGGCGCTTGTTCAGCTCGGCGTAAACCTTCCGCGGGTTCACGCCGTCGTCGTAGTGCTTCTCGGCCTGCGCGGCGAGCTCCGCATCCCACGACCGCATATTCTCGGCCGTCTTCTCCTGCCAGCTGAGGTCCTCCTTCGGCGTGAGGAGGGGGAGGAGGCCGTCGAGCGCGGTGAGGACGTCGGCCCAGATGCTGACTTCGGTCGGGAAGCGCAGCCCGAGCTGCTCCGGCCGGATGTCGATCTGGACGGCGCGTGCCTGCCCGGTCTTCGGCAGGAACTGCCCGTACGGGTAGTTGGTGCCGAGCAGCACCAAGGTGTCGCACTCCTGCATCTGCTGGTAGCTGGCGCGGGAGCCAAGCAGGCCGACCTGCTGCGTGTGGAAGGGCACGTCGCCGGGGACGACGTCTTTGCCGCGCAACGTCGTGATGACGCCGGCGCCCGACAGCCGGGCGGCTTCGAGCACCTGGGCGGTCGCGCCCTGCGCTCCGGCGCCGACGAGGAAGGTGACGCGCTCGCCGGCGTTGATGATGGCGGCGGCGGCCTGCAGCTGCTCGAGTGGAGGCGCGATCGCGGTGGACGGGGCCACGGCGCTCGAGCGGGAGACCCACATCTCCGCCCCGGGCTCGGCCATCTTCAGCCCCTGGACGTCGTGGGGCAGGATGATCACGCACGGCTGCTTGCGCGTGATTGCGGTGCGGAATGCCGTGTCGACCACGGCCTGCGCCTGCTGCGGCGACACGATCGTCTGCACGTACTCGGCGACGTCGGCGAAGGCGCGCTCGAGGTTGCTCTCCTGCTGGTTGAAGGTGCCGAACGAGTTCAGACCCTGCTGGCCGACGATCGCGACCACCGGCTGGTTGTCCATCTTCGCGTCGTACAGGCCGTTCATCAGGTGGAAGCCGCCGGGGGAGGAGGTGGCGATGCACACGCCGACCTCGCCGGTGAACTTCGCGTGCGCCGTCGCCATGAAGGCGCAGATCTCCTCGTGCGTCGGGCGGATGTACTCCAGGCCCTCGCCCGCGCGCTCCGCTTTGCCGAGCATCCCGTCGAACTCGCCGATCCCGTCACCGGGGTAGCCGAAGACGCGTCGCACGCCCCACTCCCGCAGCCGTCCGATCACGAACTCGCTGACCGTCTGTGCCATGTGTGTCTCTCCTTAGGTCGCCCGATTCAGGGTTCCGGGCGCTCGATGAGCCGGTCGGCCGCGCGGGCGGCTACGGCCATGATGGTGAGGGCGGGGTTGGCGCTGCCCTGGGTGGGCAGCACGCTCCCGTCGGTGATGAGCAGGTTCGGGACGGCGAACGTCCGGCAGTTCGCATCCACAACCCCTTCCGTCTCGTCGGCGGCCATGCGTGCGCCGCCGACGAGGTGGGCGTAGCGCTGGACGGTCATGGTCTCCTGCGCGCCAGCGGCCTCGAGGATCCGCTCCATGGTCGCCTGCGCCGCCTTCGCCAGTGCCCGATCGTTGTCGCACTGCGTGTACGAGAAGTGCGCTACGGGAAGGCCGTACCGGTCCTTCTCGTCGGCGAGCGTCACCCGGTTGTCCGGCTGGGGGAGGAACTCGCAGAGTGCGCCGAGGCACGCCCAGTGCACGTAGTCGGACATGTAGCGGCGCAGGTCGGCGCCCCAGTGGCCCTGCGCCATGACGTGCTCGGCCCAGGTGATCGGCAGCGGGGACACCGTCTGGATGGAGTAGCCGCGCTTGTACGGCTTCGTCGGGTCGGTCTCGTAGAACTGCTCCGTGCTGACCTCCGGCGGTGGCGCCTTCCACATCCGGATCTCGTCGGAGAACCGGCCCGCGGTCTGCGGCGCGCCCTGGACCATCAGGTAGCGGCCGACCTGGTCGAATTCGTTGCAGAGGCCGTCGGGGAAGCGCGTTGAGGCCGAGTTGAGCAACAGCCGCGGCGTCTCGATCGAGTACCCGGCGATCGCGACCATCCGCGCCTGCTGGAACCGCGGGACGCCGTCGCGGAAGTAGTGCACGCCGATCGCGCGGCCGGTGCGCTCATCCACCTCGATGGAGGAGACCATGCAGTCGGCGCGCACCTCGGCTCCGTGGTCGAGCGCGTCCGGGATGTGCGTGATGAGCGGCGACGCCTTGGCGTTGACCTTGCAGCCTTGGAGGCAGAAGCCGCGGTAGATGCAGTGCGGCCGGTGCCCGAACCGGCCGTTGGTGATCGCGACCGGGCCGACCTTCGCCGTGATCCCGGCCACGTTCGCCCCACGCAGGAATGTCTCGCCGTTGCCGGAGACTGGGTGCGGTCCGTGCGGGTAGGAGTGCGGGTCGCCCCACGGCCAGTCCTCGCCGGCGACGGGGAGCTCGTTCTCGATGTCCTCGTAGAACGGACGGAGTTCGTCGTAGGAGATGGGCCAGTCGGCTCCCACGCCGTCGTTCGTCCGGGTGAGGAAGTCGCTCGGGTGGAACCGGGGGACGTAGCCGGCGTAGTGCACCATGGACCCGCCGACGCCGCGGCCGGAGTTGTTGGAGCCGAGCGGGACGGGGTCGCCGCCTCCGATCTGGCGCGGCTCGGTCCAGTAGAGGTGGTGCGATCCGGCCTCGTCGCTCACCCAGTCGCGGCCCGGTTCCCAGAACGGGCCGGCGTCGAACGCGACCGCGCTCCAGCCGGCGCGCGCGAGGCGCTGGAGCAGCACCGAGCCGCCGGCGCCGCAGCCGACGATCGCGATGTCGACCTCGTCCGTGTCGGCGTAGCGGCGCATCCCGTCACGGAGGTCCGGACGGGTGCGCGACCCGTCGGGCGTGAGCAGCCACGCCGACTGGTTGCGGTCGCGGACACCGTCGAGAGCCGCCGCAGCGGCCCCGCGCAGCGCGGTCACGAGTCGCCTCCGACCGTCGTGATGGGCAGCTGGGCGGGATGGGCGTCCTCCACCTCGAACGGCTCCCGCTTCCCTACTCCGAGGTTCTTGTAGCCGCGCGGGTACGCGGGACCGTCGAAGCCGATCTCGTCCCAGGCGCGGGGATGGCTGTAGAACGCGGTGCAGGCGTAGCGCGTCCACAGGCTCCACACTTGCCCGCGGTGGAGCCCGTGCCAGTCGCCGTCGCCGGTGTGGATGACCTCCAGCAGGGCGCGCCTGCGCTCGTGGTCGCAGTCGGCGAAGGTGCACCCGTGCGCCGCGCGCGCGTCGTCGTCGAGGGCGGCGAGGGTGCGGTGCCACGACTCCTGGTCCGTCGGCATGGTGTCGTAGTGCCAGCCGTCGGTCTGCTTCTCGGCGAGTCGCGCATCCACCATCGCGGTCACGGGGATTCGGTCGTCGCCTGCCTGGCCGAGGATCTCGTCGAACAGGGCGGTCGCCGTCGCCTGCTCCGCCACGTCGAAGAAGCGGATGTCGGAGGGGCGGCCCACGCGGGCCAGCACGACGGCCCGGGTC
>Ga0209455_1000494_pt1 | contig 28781 bp, 29 predicted proteins | sample AraplaCol_mCL_r2_FD_184275 | JGI IMG/M metagenome (GOLD analysis project Ga0209455, IMG submission 184275) | Arabidopsis root microbial communities from North Carolina, USA - plate scrape CL_Col_mCL_r2 (SPAdes) (version 2) | ecosystem: Host-associated > Plants > Roots > Endosphere | place: USA... | reverse complement strand
GCTGCCGAAACCGATCAGCGACCTCGCGGCGTTGCGCTGTACCGCCAAGGTGGACAATGCCAGCCTCAGCGGCGCGAGCCCTGATGCGTCCGATCACAGCGAGCTTCTCGGCAAGATGAAGGAACTTCTGCGCCAGAAGATCGCCGCCGGCGCCGATCCGGCAACGGCGCAGGAAGTAGCCGTCTGCCCGCTCTGCGGCTGCCCGCTGACCGTCACAGCCCAGAACAGTTTCTGATCCCTTGCTGCGGCTGCTCTTTATCCCGATGCGGGCTTCTGCCCTCGTCGCAGTCCTCGCTTTATGCGTTCTTGGCTTTGCGCGGCCGGCCGCGGCGCATCCGCATGTCTTCATCGACAACACGGTCAACTTCGTTTTCGACGCCGGCAAGATCGCCGGCTTCCGGCTCACCTGGGTGTTCGACGATGTCTTCAGCGACGAGCTGTTGACCGATTTCGATGCCAATCACGACAAGAATTTCGATGCGGCGGAGAGCAAAAAGATTGCCGCCACCATCTGGCCCAATATGAAGCCGTTCCACTACTTCACCTATATCTGGGTCGACAAACAGGACCTGGGACTGATCCTGCCGACCGACTTCAAGGCCTCGGCGGCAAAGGGCATCGTCACTTTCGATTTCCTGGTGCCGCTGCCAAAGCCCGTCGATCCAAAGACGCAATCGCTGGCGGTTGAGGTCTATGACCACGAATTCTATGTCGAGGTCGACCTGCACAAGACCGAGCCGGTGCGCTTCACCAAAATGGAAAACGTCAGCTGCACCCCGCATATTCGCGATGACACCTCACGCGCCTATTTCGGCGGCTATGTCAATCCGCAGGAGATCACCCTGGCATGCAAATGAGACCACTGCACGTTGTCGTCATGTTTCGTCTGTGGTTCATCTGCGGCTTGCTGGCGCTGGGCTGGTTGTCATGGGCACCCGTCGCCATCGCGCAGCAGACGAGCGGCGCCAATCCGCTGATGGGTGGCGCGAGCTCGTCCACCGATGCGCCTGCTGCTGCGGCCTCTCCCTTCGGCACGCCTGCGCCAAGTGATGCGCCGTCGGCTGCACCAGCTGCAACCGATCCCGCGGGCCAGGCTGGCGCGGAAGCGGCGCCCAGTGAGGCAAGCGAAGCGCCGGGTCTGCTGCGTCGCGCCGGCGGCTGGCTGCTGGCGCAGCAGCGTTACGTCAACCGCATCATCAACACGCAATTGGCGGCGATCAAACGCGGCGAGGATGGGACGGCACTCTGGGGTGGCCTCATCATCGCCTTCCTCTATGGCGTCTTTCACGTTCTCGGACCGGGCCACGGCAAGACGGTGATCGCCGGCTATTTCCTCGGTCATCATGCCAGCTGGACGCGCGGCATCGCCATGGCCTGCTGGATGGCGGTCAGTCACGTGGTGGCGGCGATCGGCATTGTCCTGGTGCTGCACGTCATCCTGTCGCACAGTTTCGCGACACCGGTCGACGAGATGATGTGGCTGCGCTTCGTCAGCTACGGCGCCATCGTCCTGATCGGGCTTGCCATGCTGATCGAGACCTGGCGCGGCAAGGCGGTGATCGGCTGCGCCCATGATCACGGCGCCCATGATCACGCGCACCACCATCATGACCACAGTCATCACGACCATGGGCATCATCACGGCCACAGCCATACCATCAGCCTGAAGGGCGACCAGAGCCTGCTCGCCATCGCCGCCGGTTTCGTGCCCTGCTCGGGGGCGATCCTTATCCTGGTCTTCTGCCTGACCAACAGCCTGATCTGGCAGGGGGTCATGATGACGCTCATGATTGCGCTGGGCATGGCAATTACCCTTTCCACGATTGGTCTCGCATCAATTTTCCTGCGTCGTCAAACCCTTGGCCGGGTTTCCGATACAGCGCAAGCGAGCCGGATTCTGGGCTATGTCGGTCCGGCCCTGATCACCCTGATCGGGATACTGCTGCTGACCGGCGCCTACATTGACCCGATGGCTGCGGGATAAGACCTCTAACTCGCTGATCTGCCTTGCATTTTAATCATGTATTGCAGTGCCGCGAAGGACCCTGCCGTCGTTGTCATGGCCGGTCACACCTGCTAGAAGGATGCGGATTCGAGCGCGGAGTCTCGGCCGGCCCAGGGCGCATCCAGCGATAACCCCGAAGCGGTTGAGGCTGGACCCGCGCCGACCTGTTTTGGGAGAACCGGGATGTCGCGCCGCCGCCGCATCTATGAAGGCAAAGCCAAAGTCCTGTTTGAAGGCCCTGAGCCGGGTACGCTGGTGCAGTACTTCAAGGACGATGCCTCTGCCTTCAATAACCAGAAGAAGGGCACCATCACCGGTAAGGGTGTCCTCAACAACCGTATCTCCGAATACCTGATGACCAAGCTGGGCGAGATCGGCATTCCGACTCATTTCGTCCGCCGCCTCAATATGCGCGAACAGCTCGTGCGCGAGGTTGAGATCATCCCGCTCGAGGTGGTGGTGCGCAATGTTGCCGCCGGTTCGCTGGCGAAGCGCTTCGGCATTGTCGAGGGCACCCAGCTGCCGCGCTCCATCATCGAGTATTACTACAAGTCGGACGAACTCGGCGACCCGATGGTCTCGGAAGAGCACATCACCGCTTTCGGCTGGGCCCAGCCGCAGGATATCGACGAGATCCTGGCGCTGGCGCTCCGCATCAATGATTTCCTGACCGGCCTGTTGCTCGGTGTCGGCCTGCGCCTGGTCGATTTCAAGCTGGAATTCGGCCGGCTCTATGAAAACGAGGAGATGCGCATTGTTCTCGCTGATGAGATCAGCCCGGACAATTGCCGTCTCTGGGATATCAAGACCAATGAAAAGCTGGACAAGGACCGCTTCCGCCGCGACCTCGGCAATGTCGAGGAAGCCTATCAGGAAGTGGCCCGGCGTCTCGGCATCCTGCCGGAAGGAGGGCCTCGCGACATGAAGGGTCCCTCTACCATGCAGTGAGCAATGAAGCATTCAACCTGTTGTCACATCGGATCGAGAGGACTGAGCTGAGATGAAGGCCCGCGTGCATGTAACCCTGAAGAACGGCGTTCTCGATCCGCAGGGACGGGCCATCGCCCATGCCCTGGGAACCTTGGGCTTCGATGGCGTCAAGGACGTGCGCCAGGGCAAGTTCATCGAGCTCGATCTCGGCGAAACCGACAAGGCTAAGGCGAAGGCCGCCGTCGATCAGATGTGCGCCAAGCTGCTGGCCAATACGGTGATCGAGAACTACACCATCGATCTCGTCGACTGACGGGTGACACCATGAAAGCTGCCATCGTTGTCTTCCCCGGCTCCAACCGGGAGCTGGACGCCAAAGTCGCACTCGCCAAGGCCATTGGTTCCGAACCGATCATGGTCTGGCACCGCGATACCGAACTGCCCAAGGTCGATCTCGTTCTCGTCCCCGGCGGTTTCTCCTACGGCGATTACCTGCGCACCGGCGCCATCGCCGCTCATTCCCCCGTCCTGCGCGAAGTGAAGGCGCGGGCCGAGAAGGGCATGGCCGTCATCGGCATCTGCAACGGCTTCCAGATCATCACCGAAGCGGGAATGCTGCCGGGCGTGCTGCTGCGGAACTCGCATCTGAAATTCGTCTGCCGCAATGTGCATTTGAAGGTCGCCACGACCCAGAACATGTTCACCCAGCGCTACACCAAAGACCAGGTGCTGAGCGTGCCGGTGGCGCATCATGACGGCAACTACTTCGTCGACGAAAAGGGCCTGGGCGAGATCGAGGCCAATGACCAGGTGGCGTTCCGCTATTGCGCGCCCGATGGCACCGTCGCGATGGAGCACAATCCGAATGGCTCGCTGCGCAACATCGCCGGCATCTTCAACCGCACGAAGAACGTGCTCGGCATGATGCCGCATCCGGAAAACGCCATCGATCCGCTGCAGGGTTCGACCGATGGTTTCGCGCTGTTCCAAGGCATGGTGGAGGCGCTGTCGTGAGTGCCAATAAGATTACCCCGGAAATCGTCGCCGAACATGGCCTGACGCCGGATGAATACAAGCTGGTGCTGGAGATCATGGGCCGCGAGCCCTCGATGACCGAACTCGGTATCTTCTCGGTGATGTGGTCGGAGCATTGCTCCTACAAGTCGTCGCGCGTCTGGCTGAAGAAGCTGCCGACCAAGGCGCCCTGGGTAATCCAGGGGCCGGGTGAGAATGCCGGCGTCATCGATATCGGCGATGGCGAGGCGGCCGTCTTCAAGATGGAAAGCCACAATCATCCCAGCTTCATCGAACCCTATCAGGGGGCTGCGACCGGTGTCGGCGGCATCATGCGCGATGTCTTCACCATGGGTGCACGTCCCATTGCCAATGTGAACGCGCTCCGCTTCGGCGAGCCCGATGACCCGAAGACCCGGCATTTGATCGCCGGTGTGGTCGCCGGTATCGGCGGCTACGGCAATTGCATGGGTGTCCCGACAGTGGCAGGCGAGGTCAATTTCCACGCCAGCTATAACGGCAACATCCTGGTCAATGCCATGACCGTCGGCCTCGCCGATGCCGACAAGATTTTCTATTCGGCCGCTGCCGGCCTCGGCAACCCCGTCATCTATGTCGGTGCCAAGACCGGTCGCGACGGCATCCATGGCGCCACCATGGCCTCGGCCGAGTTCACCGATGACAGTGAAGAGAAGCGCCCGACCGTGCAGGTCGGCGATCCCTTCACCGAGAAGCTGCTGCTGGAAGCCTGTCTCGAGCTGATGGCGACCGACGCCATCGTCGCCATCCAGGACATGGGGGCGGCGGGTCTGACCTCGTCGTCGGTCGAGATGTCGGACAAGGGCGGGCTCGGCATCGAGCTCGATCTCGACAAGGTGCCGGTGCGCGAAACCGGCATGACCGCTTATGAGATCATGCTCTCGGAGAGCCAGGAACGCATGCTGATGGTGTTGAAGCCGGAAGCGCGCGAGATCGCCCGCAAGATCTTCGAGAAGTGGGAGCTGGATTTCGCCGAGATCGGCGTCCTCACCGATACCGGCCATCTGGTCCTGAAGAAGAACGGCAAGGTCGAGGCCGATATGCCGGTCTCGCCGCTGGTCGACAAGGCGCCGCTTTATGAGCGGCCCTGGGTGCCGACCCCGAAGCAGCCGGAGATCGCAGCATCCAGCCTGCCGGTGCCGGCGGATATTCCCGCCGTGCTGCTGCAGCTGATCGGTTCGGCGGATCTCTCCAGCCGTCGCTGGGTCTGGGAACAATACGATCACTTGGTGATGGGCCGTACCGTACAGCGCCCGGGTGGCGACGCGGCCATCGTCTCGCTGCCGGGTAAGTCCAAAGGCCTCGCCATCACCAGCGATTGCACGCCGCGTTACTGCTATGCAGATCCCTATCAGGGCGGTGCGCAAGCAGTCGCCGAGACTTGGCGCAATATCACGGCGTCCGGCGCGAAGCCGCTCGCCATCACCGACAACATGAATTTCGGCAACCCGCAGCGGCCCGAGATCATGGGGCAGTTTGCCGGCTGCATCGAAGGCATGGCGGCCGCTTGCAAGGCGCTCGATTACCCGGTCATCTCCGGCAACGTCTCGCTGTATAATGAGACCAACGGCAAAGGCATCCTGCCGACCCCGGTGATCGGCGGCGTCGGTGTCATCGCCGATGTGGCGAAGAGCGTCTCGATCCCGTTCAAGGCATCGGGTGAGACCATCCTGCTGATTGGCGAAACCAAGGGCCATCTCGGCGCCTCGATCTATCTGCGCGAGATCCATGGCCGCGAAGAAGGTGCGCCGCCGCCGGTCGACCTCGCTGCCGAACGCCGCAATGGCGATTTCGTGCGTGGCCTGATCGAACAGGGCAAGGTGACGGCGAGCCATGATTGCGCCGATGGCGGCCTCCTCGTCACGCTCGCCGAGATGGCGATCTCCAGCGGGATTGGTGCCACGTTCGAGATTGCTGCCGAAGTGACCGGCAGCATCCCAGCCCACGCCTATCTCTTCGGCGAGGATCAGGGCCGTTATGTGTTGACGGTTGCAGCAGCGAATGCCGGTGCGGTGATTGCCGCTGCCCAGGCTGCCGGTGTGCCGGTGACACGTCTTGGTACGACGGGCGGCGATCGCCTTGATCTTGGTAAACATGGTGCCGTGGCTCTCTCGGCGCTGAAGGCCACCCACGAAGCCTTCTTCCCGCGCCTGATGAGCGCGGCGGAATAAGCGGCAGAAGGAGATACGCCATGGCAATGGAAGCCAGCGAGATCGCAAAGTTGATCAAGGAAGCGATCCCCGATGCCCAGGTGACGATCGAGGATCTGCGCGGCGACGGCGATCACTATGCCGCCCAGGTCGTCTCGGCGGCCTTCATCGGCAAGAGTCGTGTGCAGCAGCATCAGATGGTCTATGAGGCCCTGCGCGGCGGCATGGGCGACAAACTGCATGCACTCGCCTTGCAGACGTCGGCGCCGAAGACCTGATCGGTTAGGTATCGGGACAAGGCGGCGGGGGATAGAGTTCAGCGGGTAAAATGACGCGCGCCAGCCGCCTCGGGCCTTTCTATGCCTTCTGCGCCTATATGCTCTGGGGCGCCTTTCCGGTCTACTTCAAGGCGGTCGCCGATGTGCCGCCGCTGGAAGTTCTGTCGTACCGCGTCCTCGGCTCGCTGATCATTACTTCCGTCGGCGTCGTGGTGTTGCGCGACTGGGCGCCGGTCTTTGCCCTGTTGCGCTCGCGCAAGCGCCTGCTGCAACTGGTGGCAACGGTCACCATGCTGTCGATCAACTGGCTCATCTATATCTGGGCCGTGGCCGCCGGCCATGTGATCGATAGCAGCCTTGGTTACTATATCTGCCCCTTGCTGAGCGTGCTGTTGGCGGCGCTCATCCTGCGTGAACATCTGGGCGTGGGGCAGATTGTCGGCATCGTCTTCGTGACGGCCGGCGTGCTGTGGCAGATCATTGCCGTCGGCCAGGTGCCCTGGATCGCCCTGGCGCTCGCTGCCACCTTCAGTCTCTATGGTCTCGGCCGCAAGGTACTCAATCTGCCGGCGATGTCGGGCCTGTTCTCCGAGACGCTGGTCCTGGCGCCGCTGGTGATCGCCTATCTCTTCTGGCGTGAATCGACCGGTATCGGCCATTTCGTCGACGGTGACTGGCACCACCGGTTCCTGCTGCTATTGGCCGGGCCGGTGACGGCCATTCCGCTGTTGTTCTTCGCCGCGGCCGCCAATCGCCTCGATCTGCAGATCCTCGGGCTGATGCAGTATTTCAATCCGACCATGCAGGTCAGTCTGGCAATTTTCCTGTTCGGGGAGCAGATGCTGCCAGGGCAGGGGGTGACCTTCAGCCTGATCTGGCTCGGACTCGCGCTCTATTCCCTCCTGCCCAGGCTCCGGCGCTGGATCCGATAGCGCCCGGATCCGGTTGAAAGTCGGTTGACGGGTGTCCGCCGGAGACAAAATCAATCTCTCGTTAATAAAATTGTTGACAATAAACATAAGACAGTCGACTATCTGGTCATGATAGACGATCAGAAGTCCATTCCGACCGTGGCCGACCTCCGGGAGCATTCGCTGACCGGGGTGGTGCAGCACGAGATCGAGAAGATGATCCTCAGCGGCGAACTGCCGCCGGGCGAGCGCCTGAACGAGAAGGCCATTGCCGACAAGCTCTCGGTCAGCCGGGGGCCGGTGCGCGAAGCCTGCCGTGCTTTGGCGGAATTGGGTTTCGTTCAACTCATTCCCAATCGCGGGGTCTTCATCAAGCGCCTCAGCAAAGAGGATGCGATCGAGGTCTATGACCTCCGCGCCGGATTGACCGGGCTCGCCGCGTCGTTGCTGGCGCCGGTCATCACCACGGCACATGTCGGTCATCTCCGGCATTTCGTCACCGAGATGGAGACGGCCGCGGAGAATGGAGATTTCGCCAAGTTCTATCCCATCAATGTCGAGTTCCACGATTACATCGTGCGCGCCACCGGTAACAGCCGGCTGATGAAGCTCTATCGTGGTCTCGTCAAGGAGTTCCATTTGTTCCGCTCGCATGGCCTCGTGCAGCGTGACGCCTTGCTGGAATCAAATCGTGAGCATCGCGACATCCTAGCCGCCCTCGAGGCGCGGGATGCCCTGCAGAGCTACGATGTCAGTCAACGCCATGTGAGCAACGGTAAGCACCGCATGCTGAAAGCGCTCACCGAATTGGCGGAAGAAGCTATACCGCATCATCGCCGCCCGGCCCTGGCTGGCGCGATCGAGTAGCGGCACGGTCATGTGATCACCGGGCGCAGGGTACCGCATTCATGCGGTGCCACCAGCGCCGATTGCCCGATGCGTAGGATGTGACTGCCGTTTGTTGTAACGGCGGGACGAGGAGTATTGCGCCGAAACGATCCCGCAAGGATCGAGCCGGCGACGGCTTTGACATCGCTTGAAGATTTACCGATTCCCGCGCCCCTGAAACCGCAGAGGCGCGAACGCCTCCGGCTTACCGAAATCTGCGGCTTAAAAAACAGAGTGCATGATGACGCTTGAATTGTCGCTCGCCTGTCAGAACACCGATCGCACCAAGGCCCTCTTCGACGGCCGGGTGACGATCGAGGGATGCCGCATCAATCTCATTACCGGACCGGCGGAAGAGATCTTCCAGCGTGCCTTCCGGCACCAGGAATTCGACATCTCCGAGCTTTCCTTCAGCACCCATCTGCTGACCACGGCACGCAAGCAGGGCCGTTACATCGGCTTGCCGGCCTTCGTGTCACGGTCCTTCCGCCACTCGGCGATCTATGTGCGGGCAGATCGTGACATCGATACGCCGGAAGCTCTGCGCGGGCGCCGCGTCGGCGTGCCGGATTTCCAACAGACGGCTGGTGTCTGGGTTCGTGGCATGCTCGCCGATCAGTACAATCTGCAGCGCCAGGACGTCCATTGGTTCACGGGTGGTCTGGAACAGCCCGGCCGCCAGGTCCGCATGCCGCTCGATCTGCCGCGTGACATCAAGGTCGAGGCGATCGGGCCGGGGCAGACCCTTGCCGGCCTGCTGGCAGCAGGAGAGATCGACGCGGTGATTGCACCGCGCGCACCTTCCTGCTTCGCCCCGGATGGTGCTGTGCAGCGGCTCTTTGCCGATTATCGTACGGCGGAAGAGGAATATTTCCGCGCCACGCGGTTCTTTCCCATCATGCATCTGATGGGTATCCGGCGTGAGCTTGCGGAACGACATCCCTGGCTGCCGGTCAATGTCTATACCGCCTTCCTGAAGGCGCGCGCGCTAGCCATCGGCGATCTCGCCGTGATGGATACCCTGCGCGTGACGCATCCATGGATTGTCGCAGAAATCGACCGGGTCAAAGCCCTGATGGGCAAGGACTACTGGTCCTATGGTGTCGAAGAAAACAAGGGCGAACTCAATGCCCTACTTCGTTACGCGGAGGCGGATGGCCTCACCGGCGGCCCGGTGCCGATGGAGGAGCTGTTCGCCAAGGCGACTTTTGATGGTTTCAATTTCTGAGGAAACGCCAGAGCGGGGAGAGGTCAAACTATGTCGATGTTCAAGAAACAACTTTGTGTCGCGTTATTTACCGGCGCTACGCTGATCGCGAGCCAGATGAGTGCCACGGCGGCGGATGCGTGGAAGCCGCGGCGCCCTATTGAAGAAGTGGTGCCGAGCGCGCCCGGCGGTGGCCAGGACCTTGCTGCCCGCACCTTGCAGGGCATTGTCGAGCAGCTGAAACTCTCAAGCAAGCCCTTCACCGTCCTGAACAAGCCGGGTGGCGGCGGCACGGTGGCGATCGCCTATATCAATTCCCATAGTGGCGATGGTCACTATGTGACGGTGCAGGCCTTGCCCTTGATCACCAACCGCCTGACCGGGCAGAGCACGATGGGCCTCGATGACGTGACGCCCCTGGCGCAACTTCTGACTGAGCCGGTGGTTTTCTCCGTGCCGGCGGATTCACCGATCAAGGACGGCAAGGCACTGATCGAGGAGCTGAAGAAAGATCCTGCCAACGTCACCGTAGGCGTTTCCAGTTCCCCCGGCGGCCAAAGCCATATCGCCGCGGCGCTGTTGCTGAAGGCGGTCGGGCTCGATCCCGCGAAGCTGAAGATCGTCTTCTTCGATTCCGGCGGCGAAGCGGCAACGGCTTTGATGGGCGGCCATATCACGGTAGCGGCGACACCGGCGCCAGTGGTGATCGGGCCGAGCCAAGGCGGCAAGCTGCGGATGATCGCGGTACCGGCCGCTGAGCGCGAGAAGGGTCCGCTGGCCGATGTGCCGACCTGGAAGGAGCAAGGCGTCGATGTCGAGTTCGCGACCTGGCGTGTCCTGGTCGGGCCGAAGGGCATGACACCGGAGGAAATCGCCTGGTGGGATGATATCCTGGCCAAGGCCATCCAATCACCGGAATGGGCGAAGGCCGCCCAGACCAATATGTGGACCATCGATTACAAGAACAGCAAGGACCTCAAGGCGTTTCTCGATAGTCAGCAGACCGAACTCGCCTCCTTGTTGAAGGATCTTGGCCTTGCCAAGCAGTAACTGAAGTCTGACGCCAATTACCGACTGGAGGTCACTATGTCACGCGTCGTTCATATCGCCTTGAAGGTCACCAACCTCGAAGAGGCGACGAAGTTCTATACCGAGGTCTTCGGTTTCAAGGAAACCAAGACCGGCCGCAGCCGGGGTCATATCTCGCGCCATCTGACTGACGGTCATGTCGACATCGCTTTGATGGTCTATGACGACGAGAATTCCGAGGAAGCCCTGCTTGCCGGACCCGGCCCGCGTATCCATCACTGGGGCATCTCTGTCGAAGACCAGGATGCGGCGGCGGAAAAGATCCGCGCTTATGGCGGTGAGGTTTTCCCGCAGCTTGGCAAGGGTGCTCTGAAGTTCCGTGCACCGGACGGAACCCTGGCCGAAGTCGTCAAGGAAGGCCGCTACGCCACGGAATAAGATCAATCGATACGTCGCGGCCGGCATTCCTTTCTGGAACGGCCTGATTCCGGATGCCGGCCGCGATCCTGCGCATACCAGCGCGCCTACAGAACAGCTCATAAAAAAGGCGATCAACGCCCGCGATTGAGCCTGGAGCGGATCCGCAAGGATGCCGCGGTCGGGGAGGAATGATGAAAGCCGCGATGCCGGATGTGGTGCTCGCGATCTGCGTGATCGCCGGTGCGCTCGTCTATCTTTATGCCGATGCCTCATTGCCTTTGATGCGGATCGGCGATCCCCTGGGCCCCAAGGCCTTTCCCGCACTTGTCGGCTGCGGGTTGCTGATATCCGCCCTGCTGCTGCTCTATGAGGCCTGGCAGAAACATCGGACAGCGACACCGACGTCACATCGTCGCATCGATCTGCGCCAGATCGGCATTCTCTGCGCGATGGTTGTCTGGACGGCGATCTATTACAGCGCCTTCGAACCCGTCGGCTATATCATCTCGACCCTGGTCTTCCTATTCGGGCTGCTCAGCTTCTTTCATCGCGGCCATCTCCGCACCAATCTCGCCGTCGCCGTCGGCTTCACCGCCTGTGTCGATCTGCTGTTCTCGCAAGGTCTCGGCGTCCCGCTGCCGACCGGCCTGTTGCCGATCTAGGAGGACGTGACCATGGATAGCTTGCAGGGAATTCTTCACGGCCTGTCGGTGGCGATGCAACCATCGCACCTCCTCTACACGCTGATCGGCACCTTCATCGGCACGATGATCAGCCATCTGCCGGGCATCGGCCCGTCGGCCGGCATCGCACTGCTCATTCCCGTCACCTTCGGCATGGACCCGGCGACAGCCTTGATGATGCTGGCCGGCATCTATTATGGCTGCATGTATGGCGGCGCGGTGACGGCGATCCTGCTCAACACGCCAGGCGATGCCGCAGCCGTCATGACCGTGCTCGACGGATATCCACTGGCGCGAAAAGGTAGGGCCGCTTCGACCCTGGCCATTGCGGCGGTGAGCTCCTTCATCGCCGGCACCATGGGCGTCACTGCGCTGGCTTTCGTCGCCGTGCCGCTTGCCGCCATCGCGCTGCATTTCGGGCCGACCGAATATTTCGGGTTGATCTTCTTCGCCCTTTCAACCGTCAGTGCGCTGACCGGCGATTCCCTCGCCAAGGGCCTGCTGGCAACCTTCCTTGGCCTGTTGCTGGCGACCATCGGCATCGACCTGCAAAGTGGCGTGCCACGCTTCACCATGGGTTTTGTCGAGCTCCAGGACCGGGTCAATTTCCTGGTCGTGGTGGTTGGCCTCTTCGCCATCGCCGAAGTCAGCCGGATGGTCGAAGGCACGCTGGAGGGTACGCTCCACACCGTCAAGGTCCAGGGCAAGCTGTGGTTCACCCGTGAGGAATGGCGGCGGGCCCGCCCCGCCATCTTCCGTGGCTCGGCGGTCGGCTTCTTCTGCGGTGCGGCGCCTGGTCTCGGTGGCACCATCGCCGCCATGCTCTCCTATATCCTGGAGAAGAAGGTCTCCAAGCATCCGGAGCAGTTCGGGCATGGTGCCATCGAAGGCGTGGCGGCGCCGGAAGCCGCGACCAATGCCGATACCTGCGGCGCCTTCGTCCATCTTCTGGCGCTTGGCGTGCCGGGATCGGGTGCCACCGCCGTCATCATGGGCGCCTTCATCATGTATGGCATCCAGCCGGGGCCCATGCTGTTCAACACTCATCCGGATCTGGTCTGGGGCCTGATCGCCAGCATGTATATCGGCAATGCCATGCTGCTGGTCCTCAACCTGCCGCTGGTCGGTGTGCTTGCCCGCATCCTGTATGTGCCGCCTGGAATTCTGCTGTGCATCATTCTCGGCATCGCCTCGGCCGGCGTTTATTCCTTCAACTACGACAGCTTCGATCTCTTCATGGCGCTCGGTTTCGGCGTGCTGGGTTATGCTTTCCGCAAGCTCGATATTCCCAAGGCGCCATTGCTGTTCGGCCTCATCCTCGGCCATACGCTGGAGCAATCCTTCCGTCAGGCCATGACGATTTCGAATGGCGATGTTACGGTCTTCCTACGTAGTCCGATCGCGGCCGGGTTGCTGCTCTGTGCCGCCGTCTCGATCATCATGTCCGCCTGGGCCAAGCGTAAGCCACGCGAGGCTTTGGGGTTAGCAAAGGAGCAATCCGCTGAAGGTTGATCCCTGTCCTTCCCGGCAAGTCTCCGTGTCACGGACAAACCAGGCTCTCTGCTACCAGCGGGGGGCCTGGGTTTTTGTCGGAGCGACGTCATGACCGATCGCCGCGAGACAATCGGTCAGGCACCGGGAGTACCGCAGGTCTCGCTGGCGCAGATCATGCTTCTCTTCGCGCGCATCGGCCTCACCAGTTTTGGCGGCGGCCTCTCGGCCTGGATCTATCGCGAGGTGGTCGACCGATATCGCTGGATGGGAGAAGACGAGTTCCTGGGTGGTCTCACCATGGCGCAGATCCTGCCCGGCCCCAATGTCATCAACCTCTCGATCTATATCGGCCAGCGCCTGCGTGGCGGGATCGGCAGCCTTGTCGCCGTTGGCGCGCTGCTGTTGCCGCCGATGGTGCTTGTGGTCATCCTGCTCGGGATCTTCCATCGCTTCGGCGATCTCCCCTGGGTGCATGACCTGCTCGAAGGTATCGCCGCCGGCGCGATTGGTCTGACGTTCTCGGTTGGTGTACGCAGCGCGCGCCGGGCTGCAGCCAGGCACTACTGGCCACTGCTGATGATCCTGGCGATCTTCGTGATGATCGGCCTCATGCGCTGGCCGATGCTGCCTGTGGTGCTCTGCCTGATACCCGTCGGTCTCTGGGCCGCCTGGCGGGAGCGTTGAGATGCGGAACAATCTCTACTGGCAATTGATCGCTGTCTTCGCGCCGCTCTCGCTGATCTCGCTGGGCGGCGGACAGAGCATCATCGCCGATATGAACAAGCAGGTGGTTGAGTTCCACGGCTGGATGAGCCAGGCGGATTTCGTCGATCTGTTTGGCATTTCCCGGGCAGCCCCCGGACCCGGCTCGCTGCTGGTGACGCTGATTGGCTGGAAAGTGGCGGGCTTTCCCGGCGCCGTCGTGGCCTCCCTGGCACTGTTCCTGCCGGCGGGCCTGCTGGCTTACTTCGTGGCGCGGATATGGAACCGGCACCAGGGGCGAGCTTGGCACCGAGCCTGCGAGCGCGGCTTGGCGCCGATCGCCACCGGTCTCCTTGTGACCAGCGCCTTTGTCATTCTCAGTTCTACTTCCGGCGAGGTGTCGCTCTGGATCATCGCCTTTGCCGCGGCGGCTATTTTCGTCCTCAGGCCGGGCCTTAATCCTTTGCTGGTTCTCGGTTCGGCGGGGGTGGTGCAGATGCTGGTGCAGATCGCCCTGCGATGAGGCTGCATGGCAGGCATGAATGGCCATAGAGGGCTTGAGTTGACGGCCGGGCTGGGCTAAATCCAGCGCCCCGCCTTCACCACAGTCAAGCCTGGCGCCGCTGGCCGCTTCTCGCAGTGCGGCCGGATCATGCTGTGGGCTTGCAGCCAAATAATAGAATGGCGGGCGACAGAGATCGGATCGGATTGGGAAATGTCACGGCAATATTGCGGCATGGATTTCGGTACCTCGAACTCGACGCTGGGCGTGAGCCTCGGCGGCAAGGAGGTCCTGTGCCCGCTGGAAGGTCCCTCGGTGACGCTGCCCAGTGCAGTGTTTTTCGATTACGAGGAGCACAAGGTCCGCTACGGCCGCGACGCCGTTACCTCCTATATCGAAGGCGCGGAAGGCCGCCTGCTACGATCACTGAAAAGCGTTCTCGGCAGCCAGCTGATCAATGAAACGACATTGATCCAGCGCAAACATGTCTCCATGCGCAACATCATCGGCATGTTCGTGCGCCATGTGAAGGCGACGGCACAGCATCACCTTGCCGCCCATGGTGTCAATGGCGAGCTCGACAGCGTGGTGCTCGGCCGGCCGGTGCGTTTCGTCGACGAGGATGATGAAGCCGACCGGCGCGCCGAAGCGGAACTGATCGAGATCACCAAGGCTCAGGGCTTCAAGCATGTCGAGACGCAGCTGGAGCCGATTGCCGCGGCTCTGGCCTATGAACAATCGCTGGATCACGAGGAACTGTCGCTGATCGTCGACCTTGGCGGCGGCACCTCCGACTTCGTCATTGCACGCCTGTCGCCGGAGCGGGCGAAGCGGCATGACCGCAATGCCGATATCCTCGCGCGCAGCGGCGTGCATGTCGGCGGTACCGATTTCGACTGCAGCTTCAGCATCGCCCAGGCGATGCCGTCCCTCGGCTATAATGTGCTGATCGGTGAGAAGAAGCTGCCGATGCCGCTTCATCTCTTCCATGACCTCGCCACCTGGCACAAGATCCCCTTCCTCTACACGCCGCAGAACCTTTCCTATCTGCGCTCCATCGTCCATTCCGCCGATCACCCGGAACTGGTGAAGCGCCTGATCAATGTGCTGTCGCATCGCAAGGGCCATCATATCGCCGGCGAGGTCGAGAAAGCGAAGATAGCCTTGTCCGATGCGACCGAGACCCATCTGCATTTGCGCAGCGAGCTGGTTGTCGATCTGCCGGTGAGCCGCGGCGATCTGGAGCGTGCCGTCCATGGCGATACCTCGCGCATCCTCATCGCCATCGATGCCTGTGCGCAGGCGGCGGGGATCGCCCTGGCGCAGATCCAGTCCGTCTTCCTGACCGGCGGCTCCACCGGCATCCCCATCGTCCGGGAACGTATCCTCGCCCATGTGCCGAATGCCAAGCCGGTCACAGGCGACATGTTCGGCAGTGTCGGCCTGGGTCTCGCGATCGATGCCTCGCGTCGCTTCGCCTGACCGACGGTATTTGCACTAATTATTTGTCTTGAAACGATAATTTTCGACAGCCCAGTCGGCTGTGCTGTTTATTCACAGCTCTTTCCCAAAAGTGTTGACACTTTACAGTTTTCAGAAGACAGTCTCGGCATGAGCAATGACCTGGAAATCCTGAAATCGCGGTCACTGACCACGGTGCTGCAGCATGAGATCGAGCGCCTTGTCCTCGCCGGGACATTCCGCGGCGGTCAACGGCTGAACGAGAAGGCTCTGGCGGAGCGCTTCAATGTCAGCCGCGGTCCGGTGCGCGAGGCCTGCCGGGCGCTGACCAAGATGGGCCTGTTGGAACTGGTGCCTAATCGCGGTGTGCTGGTGCGCCAGGTCAGCCGTCGGCAGGCAGAAGATCTTTATGATGTGCGGGCGACCCTGTTTGGGCTCGCAGCCCGCCTGTTGGCGGAGCGGATGACGCCTGCGCAATTGGCGGCGCTGGACGATATGCTCGACCAGATGGAAGCGGCGGCGGCGACGCGCTCGCTCGACAGCTACTACCCGCTCAACCTGAAATTCCACCAGTCGATCCTGGAATTCGCCGGCAATCAGCGGCTGATCGACGAATATCTGGGATTGATCAAGGAACTGCATCTGTTCCGCGCCCAGGGCCTGCTGCAGGGCGGCGGCCTGATGGTTTCCAATGCGGAGCATCGCAAGATCGTGGACGCGCTCAGAACGCGCGACCCGGTCGCTGCCTTCGAGGCGGCGTTTGAACATGTGCAAAACGGCAAAAGCAGAATGCTGGCGGTACCGGAAGCCAGCTGAGCGGTCGTTGCTCCGATGGTCTCGCATCATCGGCAAGTGGTCGCTCGTGATTGACCAGTAACGGCATGGTGGCGATTGGCAGATGCGCATCAGCGCCTCTGCCCTGCGTCCTCATGTCGAGATCAGCAGGAAGAATGGCGACAGCTCAAACCGGCGGAGATCGGAACGATGTCGCATGACAAAAAACAAACCTGAAGGAAACGACCATGAAGTGGAGGCTCACCCATCTGGCTGCCGGCTTTGCCGCGGCCGCATTTTCCGGTTTTATGTCGGTGACCTTGCCGATGCCTGCCGCCCAGGCGGCGAATGCATATCCGGCACCGGTCATCAAGCTCATCACCCATTCCAGCCCTGGTGGCGGCAGCGACGTCTATCTGCGCGAGCTGTTGCCGTATCTGCAGCCCTATCTCGGATCGACCCTGGTCGTCGAGAATGTGACCGGCGGCAGCGGTGCCAAGGCGATGTCATTCGTCGCCTCTTCGAAGGCCGATGGCAGCACCTTCTACGCGACGACTCCGACCTATGTTTACACCTCGCTGCTCAGCACGCCGCAGGCTACCTATCACGACCTGATGCCACTGGTGAACCTGTTCTACGATCCGGAAGTCATCTATACGGCTGCCGATTCCAGCTTCAACGCATTGCCGGATGTCATCGCTGCCGCCAAGGCCAATCGTGGCAAATGGGGTGCGGCCAATCCGGCTTCGCTCGAGCGCCAGATCCTGGAGCAGATCAAGCAGAAGACCGGCGTGAATGCCTCGGTCGTCACCTTCGAAGGCGGTGGCGACATGCAGATCAACGTGCTTAATCACACGCTCGATATCGGTGTGGGCGAGATCGGCGAGATCCGTCCGCAGCTTGAAGCCAAGAAGCTCAAGATTCTCGCCGTCGTTGGCGACAATCATCTGACGTTGTTCCCCGATGTGAAGACCGCCAAGGAGCAGGGCGTCGACGTCTCCGTGGTGAAGTTCCGCGGCCTCGCCGGCCCGAAAGACACGCCGCCTGAGGTCATCGCTGCCTGGGAAGCTGCCATTCCGAAGCTGCTTGAAGATCCGAAGTACAAGCAGATCTATACCGAGAACGGCCTGCAGCCGAACTTCATGAAGCACGACGACTACGTCGCTTTCATCAACAAGTTCGGCGACGACACCCAGGCCTTCCTGAAGCAATCAGGGGTGATCAAGTAAGTCGGCTCATGCGCGGGCATGCGTCTTCCCCATGCCCGCGCGTCTTTCTCAGAAAAACGGTCCGATCATGACACGCGATCTCGTCTCCGGCTGCATCCTCCTGGTTTTCTCCATTGTTTACTATCTGGCCGCTTCAGCGATCCCCGTCAGTATGCTGGCGGATTCGGTCGGTGCGCAGGGCCTGCCGAAAAGCTATGGCATTGCTCTCGGCATTCTCTCGGCCTTGTTGATCGCCCAGGCGCTCTATGCGCGGCGCCGCGCCGTGGCGGTTGTCGATGCCGGCAATGAGGCGGTGCGGCGGCAGCGCGACAAGCAAGGTGCTTTGCGTGCGGCTGGTATGTTGGCAATCGGCATCGGTTATGTGCTGCTGCTGCCCTGGCTCGGCTACATCGTCTGCCTTGCTTTGCTGATCGCGAGCACGGTCTGGTACCAGGAGCGGCACTACCGGCATAAGGTCTGGCCGCTCGCCATTGGGGGCGCCGTCATCTTCTGGCTGATCTTCGTCCAACTGCTACAGATCGCCGAGCCGTCCGGCTTCTGGCCGTCCCTGTTCTGACCGGAGAAGCCGTCATGTCCGATCTTTTCGCATCTCTTACGCCGCTCTTTACCACTCCCATTATCCCGGCTGCCTTTGCCGGTGTTGCTTGGGGTCTTGTCGGGGGTGCCTTGCCGGGCATTTCACCCTCGATCACGATGGCACTGCTGCTGCCTTTCACTTATGGCATGCATGCCTCCAGCGCCGTGGTGATGCTGGCCTCGACCTATTTCGGCGCCGAATATGGCGGCTCCATCCCGGCCATCCTGATCCGTACGCCTGGCACCAATTCCGCGGCCGCGACCGTACTCGACGGCTATGCCATGAAGCAGCAGGGCAAGGCCGGTGAGGCGCTCGGCATCTCGCTGTATTCCGGCATCATCGGCGGTATCTTCGGTTTCCTGATGCTGGTCCTGCTGACCGAGCCGCTGTCGCGCGTGGCACTATCCTTCCACCCCACATCCTATTTCGCGCTTGGCATTCTCGGCCTCAGTGTCATCGGTTCACTGGCCGGCGAAAGCCTGGTCAAGGGCCTGATTGCCGGGGTACTCGGTCTGATGATCGCCGCGATCGGCACCGATCCGGTGACCGGCCTCAACCGCTTCACCTTCGGCAGCCCGGAACTGCTCAACGGCATTCCGCCGATCCTGGTCCTGGTCGGCCTCTATGCGGTCAGTGAATTGATGACCAGTGCTTCTGATGCGCCCTGGGAGAAGACCGACGCCGGTAGTGTCCGGATCAAGTTTCCCTCCCGTGCGATCTGGAAGCGCATCTGGCCGGCCCAGGCAATCGGCGGCGTGGTCGGCGTGATCGAGGGATGCACGCCGGGCGCTGGCGGCACGGTCGCGGCTTTCCTCGCCTATAACGAGGCGCGGCGCTGGTCACGGCGCAAGGAAGAGTTCGGCCACGGTTCGCCGGAAGGCATCGCGGCACCAGAAACCGCCAATACCACCGTCTCCAAGACGGCGCTCATTCCGATGCTCAGCCTCGGCATTCCCGGCACCAATTCGACCGCCGTGCTGCTCGGCGGCTTCCTGATCCAGAACCTGATACCGGGGCCGATGCTGTTCGTCCAGCACGCCGATATCGTCTGGGATCTCTATCTCGGGCTTGCTGTCAGCGTCGTCGCCCTGCTGGTTGCCGGCTATGTCTTCATGCCGCCCTGCATCTGGCTGGTGAACCGGCCGAAATCCTATTTGATGGCCTTCATCTTCGCGCTCATCATGTCGGGGGTCTATGCGATCGAGACCAGCCTGTTTCAGGTCGGGGTCGTGCTCGCCTTCGGCGTGACGGGTTATGCGATGAAGTATTTTCGCTTCCCCTTCCTGCCGATGGTGCTGGGTGTGGTGCTTGGCTTCCTGGTCGAATCCAATTTCCGGCGGGCCTTGGTGCTCTCCGGCGACGATTACACCACCTTCCTGCACGACCCGATCGCGGTCGCTCTCCTGGCGGTGGCGGGCCTCTTCATTTTGGGGTCGCTCTTCCGCCATGTCGCCTCCTTTCGGCCGCATCGGCCGGTTTCCAACGCGACGCATTGAACACGGTGACCACATGAACTCGATAACCCAGGAACGTTCTATCGCCGAACAGATCGCCGGCCGCGTTGCGGCTTTGAAGCCCGGCGACCTGCCGCCCACGACGGTGGAAATGGCGCGCCGCCTGCTGCTCGACGTGACAGGCCTTGCCATCGCTGCGCGCGACGAGAGCTATATCTCCGCCGTGCTGGGTGCGGTGGATGCGGGCGAGGCGGCGACGGCTTTCGGCCATAAGGGCAGTTTCGATGCTTTCGGCGCCGCTCTGGTCAATGGCACCGCGGCTCATGGCGAGGACTACGACGACACGTTTGAAGGCGGCCCGGTCCATTCCGGCGCGGTCATCGTGCCCGCGGTGCTGGCGGCCTGCGAGCGGGAAGGGCTCGGCGGTGATCGGCTGCTGCTCGGTATCGCCATCGGCGCCGAATTGATGTGCCGCCTGGCTTTGGCGGCACCGAAGGCGATCCATACGGCCGGTTTCCATCCCACCGCCGTGCTGGGTACCGTCGCCGCGGCGGGCGGCGTAGCTGCTGCCCTGGGGTTGCGCCCGGTGGAGATCGTCTCCGCCCTCGGCATTGCCGGCAGCATGGCATCCGGCATCATCGAGTACCTGGCGGAAGGTACCTGGACCAAGCGCATGCATGCCGGCAATGCCGCGCAATCCGGCATTCGCGCGGCACTAATGGCGCGCGGTGGCTTCCTGGGGCCGCGTACGGTGTTCGAAGGCAGTCACGGCTTCTTCAAGGCCTTCGCACCGTCTCGTAAACCTGACTTCGCGCCGGTGATAGAGAATCTCGGATCGGTCTGGCTGATCGACCAGATCGCCTTCAAGCCTTTTGCCTGCGGGACCATGACGCAGCCCTTCATCGACTGCGCGATCCGGCTGGCGGAAAGCGGCGTCAAAGCGGACGCCATTACCGACATCCTCTGCGAGGTGGGTGAGGGCACGGTGCATCGCCTGTGGGAACCGCTGGCAGTGAAGCATGCGCCGCAAACGCCCTATGCCGCCAAGTTCTCGACGCCGGTCTGCATGGCGCTCGGCTTCCTCGATGGCAAGGCCGGCCTCGCACAATTCACGGAACAGCGCCTCGCCGATCCTGCGGTGACAGCGCTTGCCCGCAAAATCCGCTATGTAATCAATCCGGATGACGAATATCCCCGCAATTTCACCGGCCATCTGCGCGCGACTTTGAGCGATGGATCAGTGAAGGAATTCCGCCAGCCGCATATGCGGGGCGGCGCCCATGAGCCGCTGCCGATTGCCGAGCTGGAAACCAAGTTCCTGGACAATGCCGTCTATGGCGGCTGGAGTAGAGCGACTGCGGCACGTTTCCTCGAGCTCTCCCGCGGCCTGTTCCGCGCCGCCGATCTCGCCGCTCTCAAGGAGTATCGCCAATGAGCGATGGTGATCTCACCGGCAAGGTCTGCATTGTCACCGGCAGCGCCCGCAATATAGGCCGCTCGATCGCCATGGCCTTGGCGGCGGAGGGCGCGGCGGTTGTCGTCAATGCCAATCGCTCGCAGGCGGAAGCGCAGGCGGTTGCCGATGAGATCAAGGCCGCTGGTGGACAGGCTGTGGCGCAGCTCGCCGATGTGACTGATCCCAAGGCTGCTGCGGCCTTGGTCAAGGCGGCGATCGATGCATTCGGCGGTCTTGATTGTGTCGTCAACAACGCCGCCATCCGCCGCGAGACGCCGTTTGCCGAGATGAGCTTCGCTGAATGGCGCGAGGTGGTGTCGATCATTCTCGATGGCGCCTTCCTGGTCTCACAGGCAGCCTTGCTCTATCTTGTGAAATCGGGTGCCGGATCCATCATCAATATCGGCGGCATGTCGGCCCATACCGGTGCGGCCCATCGGGCGCATGTGGTGGCGGCCAAGTCAGGCCTGGTCGGTCTGACGCGGGCCCTGGCGCACGATCTGGCACCACAGAATATCACCGTCAATTGCGTGGTGCCGGGGATGATCGACACGGTGCGCGGCGGCAGCGCTGCGGCAAAGCCTAATCATCATGCGCAGCATCAGCCCCTGATCGGTCGCCGCGGCACGCCGCAGGAGATCGCCGATCTCGTCGTCTTTCTCGCCGGATCCAAGGCCCGGTATATGACCGGCCAGACCATCCATGCCAATGGCGGCGTCTTCATGCCATGACCGCCTGCCAGCCTCTCATTATCGCCTCTCCAAGAAGGAAAGTTTCATGACTGAAGTCACGCGGATCCTCGCGCGCTATGTGGTTCAATCCCGCCTCGCGGATATCCCGCCCATCGTGCAGCAGGAAGCGGTACGCTCGTTCCTGAACTGGCTTGGTTGCGCCGTTGGTGGATCGATCCATCCGACGGTTGATCGCGCGCTCGCAGCCTTGCGGCCCTTTGCCGGCCCCGGCCAGGCCAGCGTGCTCGGCCGCAAGGACCGGCTGGATATCCTGCATGCGGCGCTGATCAACGGCATCTCCAGCCATGTCTTCGATTTCGATGACACTCATCTGAAGACCATCATCCATCCGGCCGGTCCGGTCGCTTCTGCGGTCCTGGCCCTGGCCGAGCATCAGCCGGTCAGTGGTGCCGACTTGCTGCATGCCTTCATCCTCGGCGTCGAGGTCGAATGCCGGATCGGTAACGCTGTCTATCCCGAACATTACGATATCGGCTGGCATATCACGGGCACGGCCGGTGTCTTCGGCGCGGCTGCCGCTGCCGGCAAGCTGCTCGGCCTCAGCGAGCAGCAGATGGTCTGGGCACTCGGCATCGCCGGCACGCAGTCTTCCGGCTTCCGCGAGATGTTCGGCACCATGTGCAAGAGCCTCCATCCGGGCCGGGCGGCGCAGAACGGCCTCACGGCTGCGATGCTGGCCAAGCAGGACTTCACCAGTTCCGACCGGGTGCTGGAAGCGCCGCGCGGCTTTGCTCATGTGATGTCGACCAAGCGCGACTTTGCCGAGATCACCGAAGGCCTCGGTGAGCGCTTCGAGATTGCCCTCAATACCTACAAGCCCTTCGCCTGCGGCATCGTCATCCACCCGACCATCGACGGCTGCGCCCAATTGCGCAACGAACATAAGCTGAAGGCAGAGGATATTGCGTCGATCAGCCTTCGGGTGCATCCGCTGGTACTCGAGCTGACCGGTAAGAAGACACCGAAGACGGGTCTCGAAGGTAAGTTCAGCGTCTATCATTCGGCGGCCGTTGCCGTCATTTATGGTGCCGGCGGCGAGACGGAATATGCCGATGCGGTGGTCCAGGATGCCCGGGTCATCGCCCTGCGCGGCCGGGTTACTGCCACAGCAGAGAAGGGTATCCGCGAGGACGAGGCCTATATCACCGTCACGCTCAATGACGGGCGCAAGCTGGAGAAGCACGTCGATCACGCCGTCGGCAGCTTGGAACGCCCCTTGAGCAATGAGGGCCTGGAAGCAAAGTTCCGCGGTTTGACCGAGACCGTCATCGGTGCACCAGCCACCAAGCGCCTGCTGCAGCTTGCCTGGGGCATCGTCGATCTTGCCGATGCGGCGGAGATTGCCCGCGCTTCCATGAGTGAACGCCGCCTGCAGACAGCGGAGTAAGCCCATGCTGTCCATTGGTGTGTTGAATGGGGACGATATCGGCCACGAGATCGTTCCCGAAACCATCGGCGTCATGAAAGCGGCCGCCGAATCGGCCGGCCTGGAGATCGACTGGCATCACCTGCCGATCGGTCGCAAGGCGCTGGATGAGCTCGGCACCACCATGCCGGAGGATACCCTGCCGCGACTGGAGGCCTTGGATGGCTGGGTCCTGGGGCCGATCGGTCATCAGGCCTATCCGAAAGTGCCGCAGGCGATCAACCCGCATCCGATCCTGCGCAAGCATTTCGACCTCTATGCCAATATCCGTCCGGCGCGGTCTTATCCGACCCTGCCCAGCGTGCATCAGGATGTCGATCTGGTTATCGTGCGGGAGAACAATGAAGGCTTTCAGCCGGACCGCAATGTCGTCGCAGGATCCGGGGAATTTCGCCCCAGCAACGATATGACGATCTCGGTCCGCGTCATCACGCGCCAGGGTTCCTCAAAGGTAGCACGGGCGGCCTTTGAGCTGGCGCGGAGCCGGCGCAGAAAATTGACTGCTGTCCATAAGGACACGGTGTTCAAGCTGGGCTGCGGCATGTTCGCCGAGGAGTGCCGCAAGCTCGCGGCGGAATTTCCCGATGTCGCCTATCAGGAATCCATGGTCGACACTTTCGCCATGCGCCTGGTCATGCGGCCACAGGACTATGACGTCGTTGTCACCACCAATATGTTCGGCGACATTCTTTCTGATGAAGCGGCGGGCCTGGTCGGCGGCCTGGGTCTGGCGCCGGGGCTTTGCGTCGGGCCACGCTGGGCGATGGCCCAGGCGACGCATGGCTCGGCGCCGGACATCGCCGGCCGCGGCATCGCTAATCCCTATGCCATGATCATGTCCGGTCAGATGCTGCTCGCCTGGCTGGGCCGGGCGAAACAGGAGCTCAAGGCGGAGAAGGCAGCGGAGCTGATCTCGACGGCTGTCGATGCCGTCATCGCTGCCAAGGCCGACCTGACGCCGGATCTCGGCGGTACTGCCACCACGCGGGGCATGGGGCAGGCGGTCTGTATGGCAATGAAGCAACGGGGACGATAAGGAACCGCTTAGCTCATTGGGCGCCGTGCCCCGGTCCTGCCGGTGTCAAACCGCCGAAAAGGAAAACCGGCAGGCCGTGTGACCGGCCGCGGCGCAGGCTTCCTCGTTGCATCCGATATCGGCAGAGGTCTCGGCATCCAGCAGGTAGCGGAGCGCGCCGGTCATGAAGCCTTCGAACATATAGCAGACAGCGCGGTCGGCACCCTGTTGCTCGAGGGCAAAAATCGAGTTGCGCAAAGAGATTGCGCCGCGTTTGTTGGCGAGATCGATATTATCGACCGTGAACTGGCCCCAGCCACGCTGGGAGAGGCGCTTGAAATAGCGGTGGAAGGTTTCGACCGGCGTGAGGTTCAGAGTCTTCGCCGTCGACTTGCACCAATGGACCGCAGATTTATCGGTCGCTATCCGCAGGATGGCGCGATAGGTATCGAGCCCCAGCGCCTCCTCGACCGCGACGTGGTTGTTGACCATGAAGTGCCGCGGCAGATAGAGCATCGGCAGTCCATCGGTGCGCCAGATACCGGTTTCTGGATCGACATCGATATCGACTTCCGGACGCGCCATCGCCACGGCTCCCCTTTTTTCCTTGTTACGCCGCCTTTTCCTGCTGCAAGGCGGCCTTGGAGATATCCTTATAGAGGGCGCCGTCCTTCATGATGACATGCAGGTTGTCTTCATCGACCATCTTCTCGATATGCTTGATGGGGTCGGCGCCAACCAGCAGTAGATCGGCGAGGTAGCCTTCCTTGATGAGACCAAGCTCGTGGCCCATCTCCATCACCTGGCCGCCATATTTGGTACCGCAGACCAGGGCCTCGCTCGGCGAGTAGCCGAGGAGATCGACGAAATGCTTCAGGTCGCGGGCATTGTCACCCTGGGGCGACTGGATGAAGCCGTAATCGCCGCCGATCAGGGCGCGGACACCGCGCTTGCGGAACTCGCTATAGACCTTGAGGCTGTCATCGATGACGCGCTGCATGCCGATCTCGAGGGCGAATTCCTTGGAGAACCAGGGCTCGCCCTGATGGATCGTGCCCCAGATGATGCCGATGGCCGGACCGACGAAGACCTTGTCTTTCACCGATTCCACCATGTCGAGCGCTTCCGCATCGGCGGATTCGCAGTGATAGATCACGTCGACGCCGCATTTGACCGCGCGTTTGACCGAATTGGCGGCACGGGCATGGCAGTTGACCTTCTTGCCGAAATCCTTGGCGACTTCGACAGCGGTGCGCACCTCGCTCTCGCGCATAGTGGTGATGCCACCGCGGGCGAGGGGACCGAGATCGTCGCCAGAGATGTTGATCTTGATATTGTCAACACCTTCACGGCAGCACAGGCGCACGGCCCGGGCCATCTCGACCTCGCCATCGGCGATCATGCCGAAGCTCTCGTAATGCATATGGTTCTTGCGCTCGTCGCCGAGGCCGGCGGTGACGGTGATCTCCGGGCTGGCGGCGCGGATGCGCGGTCCCGGCAGGCGGCCGGCATTGACCTCGTTGCGAATGACGACATCAAGCCGCAGCTTCGAAGTCGCCGCGCTATAGGCGCTGGTGAATCCGTGATCGAGCAGGGTCTTGGCATTGCGCATGGTGAGGAGGACATGTTCCTCGGGCGGAATATCGCCGAGATCCTTGTCATTGACCGCGCCGCCGAAGGAGATATGGGCATGGCCCTCGACCAGGCCCGGCATCAGGGTGCGGCCATGGGCGTCGATGACGGTGCAGCCATCGGCCGAGAGCTGGCCCGGTGTGCGGGCGATGGTGCGGATACGATTGCCCTCGACCAGGACGTCAGCAGGAAATTGCTCGGCACCACTGCCATCAAAGACCATGGCATTACGGAACAAGACTCGGCTCATGATAGTCCTCCTTGAGATCGCGAAAGCCGTTTACGGCCGATTCTTTTTGAACGGATCCTACTTGGCGGCCGCCAAAGCGGGCGCGGCGACATCGTCCTCGACAGGGTTGCGCAAGAGGCCGATCCCCTCAAGCTCAACTTCGCAGACATCGCCATGTTTCATGAAGAGCTGTGGCTTGCGCGCCATACCGACACCGGACGGCGTGCCGCTGACGATGATATCGCCAGGCTCCAGCGTGATCGCCTCGCTGAGGATCGAAATCAGGCTGGCGACATCGAAGATCATGTCATCCGTGCTGGCGTTCTGTACCACCTGGCCGTTGAGGCGAGTCTGGATCTTGAGGCCCTTGCCGCCGGCCGGCACTTCATCCGCGGTCACCAATAGCGGACCAAACGCCCCGGTCGCGTCAAAGTTCTTGCCCACCGTCCATTGCGGCGATTTCGTCTGGTAGTCGCGGATCGAGGTGTCGTTGAAGACCGAATAGCCGATCACATGGTCAAGGGCGCGGCTCTTGGCGATATGCCGCCCGCCTTTGCCGATCACCGCCACCATCTCGCCTTCGTAATCGAGCTGTACGGAGACGGCCGGCCGGCGGATTGCGGCGTTGTGGCCGATCAGGCTGGAATTGAAGCGGGCGAAGATCGTCGGATAGCTGGGCGGGGTGAAGCCGCTTTCCAGCGAATGATCCACGTAATTGAGACCGACGCAGACCACTTTGGTCGGCACTGAGAGGGGCGGCAACCAGGCGAGGCCGGCGGGATCGAGCACCAGCGCTTCGGTAAGACGCTTGCCCGCGCTCGTCAGCGCATCACCGCCCACAGCGATCAACCGTTCCAGGCGACCGGGAAACTTGTCCGCCGATTCCGGTAGGCCACGCAATTCGCCGTTGGGCAGTTGGATGGCTAGGCCGCGGCCCGCCTGCGACTGATAGGCAGCAAAACGCACGATGAAATCCTTCCTTATCGTTCTCGCCGGTATCGATAAGGCTAGTTTGGCGCCATCATATATATTTGTCAAAATAATATATTTTATTTCGACAAGGTTTCTTGCTGTAGATAGAACTCAGCTCATGACCATCAGGGATCCGAGTCCATGCGCCAGGCGGCGATCGGAGAAAGTACCGTCAACCTGACCTCCCCCGTCAATTTGACCCAAGGGGCGTATGAAAAGTTGCGGGCAGATCTTCTTTCCTGCCGCATCCAGCCGGGGACGCGGCTGAAGATCCAGGATCTCTGCACCCGTCTCTCGGTCAGCCTCGGTGCCATTCGCGAAGCTCTGTCGCGCCTGACATCGGAAGGCCTGGTGGTGGCGGAACCGCAACGCGGCTTCCGCGCTGCCCCCATCTCGCCCGAAGATTTGCGCGACCTCACCACGGTGCGCATTGAAATCGACAGCCTCTGCCTGCGTCAGGCGGTCGCGCGCGGCGATGTCGATTGGGAGGCGCGATTGGTTGCCGCCTATCATCGCCTATCGCGCACCCCGGCGCATAACGTCAATGATCCCGGCAGCACCACGGATGAATGGGCGGAGGCGCATGCCGCCTTCCATCGGGCGCTGGTCGAAGGCTGCAACAGCCCCTGGCTGATGCGGCTGCATAATCAGCTCTATGACCAGAGCGAACGCTATCGCCGCCTTTCCGTTTCGGTGGCGCCGCGACGGCGCGATATCGGCGACGAGCATCAGAAGATCCTCGACGCGGTACTGGCCCGCAATGCCGACAAGGCGGTGGAACTGCTTTCCAAGCATCTCAAGGTGACGACGGATATCCTGCTCTCCGCGGCGCTCGGGGAGACTCCGGCCCGCCGGCGGGCCGCCCGCAAGTGATCGTCTTCCGGATTCGCGGCGCGCAACATCACGCCTCGATCCAGTGCCGGCCGATCTCACGATAGAGATCGACCGCGGCCTCAATCTTCGGGATCAGGCAATATTCATCAGTCTTATGTGCCATGGCGGTTTCGCCAGGGCCAAGGATCAGGGTCGGCACGCCGCCCATTGCCGGAGTCAGCACCGAGGCATCGGTGAAGAACGGCGCGCCGCGGGGGTCGATGCGGCCGCCATAGATGCGCTCATGCAGATCAAAGACGCTGCTGATCCATTCATTCTGCGGATTGCTGGCGACGGCGCCGACATCGACCATATGGGCAAGCGTCGCGCCATCCTCCAGCAAACCGGCGATGTCGGCACGGATGCGCTCGTTCGACTGGCCGGGCACGGTTCGGATATCGATCTGCACCTCGGCCTGGTCCGGCACGGAATTGACGTTAAGCCCGCCATGCAGCGAGCCGACATTGAGGCTGGGCCGGCCGAGATGGTGATGCGCTGTCGTGTCGAACTGATGATCGGCGAGGCGCAGCACGCTGCGGGCGGCCTTCAGCACCGCATTGTCGCCGAGTTCGGGCATCGAGCCATGGGCGGTGACGCCGTGGAAACCGGCCTTCAGCCATAGCGCGCCCTTGTGGCCGATCAGCGGCTCATTGCCGGTCGGCTCGCCGACAAGCAGGGC
>Ga0209455_1000493_pt1 | contig 28863 bp, 23 predicted proteins | sample AraplaCol_mCL_r2_FD_184275 | JGI IMG/M metagenome (GOLD analysis project Ga0209455, IMG submission 184275) | Arabidopsis root microbial communities from North Carolina, USA - plate scrape CL_Col_mCL_r2 (SPAdes) (version 2) | ecosystem: Host-associated > Plants > Roots > Endosphere | place: USA... | reverse complement strand
AATGACGAAGGAAAGGATCAGTCGGAGTTTCATTGCGGGATCTCTTTGCTGAAAGCGTCATTCGTCCCCATGCTGCCAAGGGGCGTCTGCATCGTGTCTTCGAGTGCGCCGGCGGCCTTCCGGACGGCGACTTCGGCATCGAGGTGGGCGGTCTCGACGGTTTGATAGGCGGCCCGCGCCTGCGCATAAGTCAGACGGTCCGAGTTGCCGCTGGAAAATGCAACGGCCTGGCTTTGGAGCCGTCGATGGGCGCTCGCCAGATTCGAATCGGAAAGGCGCAGCGCTTCGATGCTCGATTGATAGCGCGCCAGCGCGTGCGCCAGGTCGCCGAGAATCCTGCTTTGCAATGCTTCGGTACGCATGGCCGCTTCTTTGCGTTTGGCTTGCGCCTCCTTGATGCCGCCTTGGTTCTGGTCGAAGATCGGAAGCGAAATGCCGGCCAGGCCGAATGCGATCTTGTTGGTGCCCGTGTCGTACGTGTAGCCTGGGCCGAGATGGATGTCCGGGTACTGTTTCGCGACCTCGAGTTCAAGCGCGGATTCCGTCGCGGCGTAATCGGCGAGCGACGCAAGCAGATCGGCGCGATGGAAGATCGCCGTACGCCGGGCGCTCGCAACCGGCGGCGCGGGCGCGGTCTCGTCGAAATCGGAGAAATCGATTTCGATGTCGCGCAGCGCGGCAACGGGAACTCCGATGGCGGCAGCGAGCTGCGCGCGCGCATCCTGTTCGGCGCCGCGCGCCGCGGCCAGATCGATTTGCGCCTGGGTATCGGCAAGGACGGCGGATTCGACGTCGGGCCGCGAGAATTGCCCGACTTCCAGTCGCTTACGGCTCATCTGGGCAATCTGCCGCTCGGCATCGGCCTTGGCGGACAGGAACGAAATGCGCTTTCGGGCGGCATGCAAGGCAAGCAATGCATCGCGGACCTGTGCCCGAACCGTCCACGCTTCGTTGAGGAATTTCAAGCGCGCGGCTTCCGACAAGTATGTCGCCTGATGGACGCGGTAAGCGCGTTTGTGCGCCGTCTCGATCGGAATGTCCAGAGCCGGACCAAAAGTGAATGGCGATCCCGGCCCCGGGTTGGGCGTCGAATACTGAAACGGCAGTTGCAAAACCGGATTGGGAATGGCGCCGGCGACTTGAATGCCGGCCTTTGCCGTCTCCCACTGCGCGCGCGCGACACCCAGGGCGGGACTGTAGTGCAAGGCCGCCAGAGTGAGCATCCGGCGGTTCCAGCGCGCAGGCGGCCAAGGAGTGGCATCATGGCCTGCTTCCCGCGCAAAGTAGGTGCGCAGATCCTGGCTCGCCAGCGAGCGCTGTTCGAACTGTCGGGCAAGCTCCGCTGACGATATCGGTCGGGGATGATAGGTCGCACAACCGGTCACCCCGATAAAGACGAGCAATAGCACGCGGCGCATTCCGGCATCCGTTGAATTTCCGCTGCCCACCCGGGCAACTTGCGGGACGGATGCTACGCCGCCAGATATGAAGTTTTCGTCAAGAGACTGATGGAGTCTCGCCCGGTCGGCTAAAACTCACTCCGCAGCCGGCAGGCGAAGCGACACGCGGACGCCTTTGTCGGGGACACTGTCGATCCTGATCCGCCATCCATGGCGATCACAGATTTTTCTGACGATGGACAGGCCGATCCCGGCGTTCGGCGCCGGGGTCCGGGGAGAGCCCGCCCGATAGAAGCGATCGAACACATGCGGGATATCATGCGCCTGTATGCTCGCCCCCGTGTCTTCGATGGATAGCCAGCCGTCGGCATGGTGGAACTCGATATGCCCGTGGTCGGTGTGCCGCACGGCGTTGTCGACGAGATTGGACAGCACGATCGCAAGCGCCGACCGGTTCGCCAGAACGTAAAGCCCACGATCCACGTCGACGGCGGCATGAAGCTCCTTCTGGACCAACCGATCGGCGAAAGAGGCCAGCACGGTTTCGATCATGTCCGCGATCGCCAGCCTCTCCAAATCGTGCTCCGAATCTCCTCTGGCCAGCATCAGCAGCGCATTGGCAAGCTCGCGCATATTGTCGGCCGCCGATTCGATCTGATGGAGCCGTGCGCGCGACTTGCCGGCGATCGTCGCATCCAGCTCGAGCAGCTCGCAGCTCGTCTTTATCGTTGTAAGCGGCGTGCGCAGTTCGTGGCTGACATCGCCCGTGAATTCCTTCTCCCGCTCGATCATGTCGGACATGCGCTGATGGTAGTCATTGAAAGCCTCCACCAGCCCGACGAGCTCGGTCTCATCGTATTTGCCGGGCTGGATCGGCACCGGCTCCCCGAGCCGCAGCCCTTTTACCTGGCGCGCCAGACCCGCGACCTGCCGCACCAGCAGGCCCGACAGCCCGAATGACAGCCAGATCGTGAGCAGCGCGAAGACTCCCGTGCCTGCCATCAAGGCATTGATGACTTTCTTGAAGTGCTTTTCATAGGGGCTGAAGTTGTAAACCCGATAGAGGCGCGCCGTGCCGAGCAGCGCGATCTCAATGTGGATTTCCTGCCCGTTGACGACGATCTCATGCGTGCCGACGGGCAGCTGCTTGATCGCCAAGGGAAGCGCAATCGTCCTTGTCGAATCATCCTTGCCCGATACGTAGCCGTTGATTCGGCTATCGAACGGAGGCAGCAAATCCGGGGTTTCTTCATAGCTCTTGATGACGCTTGCCATGTCGTCGAGAATGAGCGCCTTGATCAGCTTTTCTTCTTGGGCTTCGGCCAATGTTCTGACGCCCAGCGCCTGTGCGACCAGCAGCACGATGGTCAGCACCGAAAAGAAAAGCGCAACCTTGAAACGCAGGCTATTGCGCATCATGACCGGCCGCCGCAAGCCGATGGCCAACGCCATGGACCGTTTCGACGATATCTGCCTCCCCAGGCCCGCAGAGCGCGCGGCGCAGGGTGTAGATATGCGTGCGCAGCGTGTCGCTGCCAGGCATCTCCTCGCCCCATACCTCCGACTCGAGTTCGGCGCGACTGAATGTGCGATTGGGCGACTGCATCAGAATACGCAGCAAATGAAGACATTTGGGCGGAAGCTTGATCGGGCGTCCGGCGCGTTCGACGGTTTTCGTCGACAGGTCGAGCCGCACGTCCGCGAATCGAAGATCCATGGATGCGACCTGCCCCCGGTAGCGCTTGACCAGGGCGCCAAGACGAGCGCCCACTTCCTTCAGGGAAAAGGGCTTGACCAGGTAATCGTCGGCGCCGTGTACAAAGCCCTCGAGCTTGTCGTCGAGCGCATCCCTGGCAGTCAGCATAAGCACGGGCGTGTCCCTGCGCGCTTCTTCGCGCAGCTTGCGGCAGAGCGTAAGCCCGTCCATGCCCGGCAACGACAGATCGAGCAAGATGGCATCCCACGATTCGGCGAGCGCCATCCGCAGCCCTGTTTTGCCGTTGGAAGCCACGTCGATCTCATAGCCGCCTGCCGCGAGGTAGTCGTAAAGGTTCGCGGCGATCGAGGAATCGTCTTCGACGATGAGCACCTTCATAGATATCTCACGAGTGATGCCTTCATGCCGGAAAGCGTGCGCGGACCATCGTGGCCGGGCGACATGGAGTCCAGGAACTTTAATCCAGGCTGGCGTCGATCAGGCGCGCCGCCACCGCTGCCAGATGCCGCGTCGGGCCGCCCGTTCCCAGCAACTGGCTGGACGCATAGGCGCCTTCCATCAGCAGCTGCAAGCCGTCGCCCAGCATTTCGGGATCGCGCGCGCCCATGCGGCGCGCCATGTCGATGAGGCGCTCGCGCACCTTGCGCTTGTTGGCCACCGACACCCGGCGGGCGGGATGCTCGGATTCGGGATATTCGATGCAGGCATTGGTCAGGCCGCAGCCGCGGTAGTCCGGCGTGTTGGCCGCCCTGTCGGCCAGGCCGGTGAAATAGGCCAGGATCTGCGCGCGCGGATCGCCCGGATGCGCCTCTACGGTCGCGTCGAAGCGGCGCCAGAACTCCACCTCGTAGTCGCGCAGATAGGCCGCGGCCAGTTCGTCCTTGGAAGCGAAGGTGCGGTAGAGGCTGGGCTTGGTCACGCCTGCTTCGGCCACGATGGCGTCCACCCCCACGGCGCGGATGCCCTGGTGATAGAACAGGTCCCGCGCGCTGCGGCGGATGCGGTCGGCCGCGCGCGGCGGCGGGGTTTCGGGGCGTTGTTCTTTTGCCATGCCTGCTGCTCTCCCTTGCTTGAACGGGATCCGTCCGAAGCGGGACGAGAAAAGTCCGGAAAACGACTTGACGATGTTACTGACCAGTACGTACTATACTCCAACCTCAACGTACCGGTCAGTAACATTCCATGTCCTCTACCGCCCATACCGCTCCCGTTCCCCGCCTGGGCCAGCGCTACGCCTTCGTGGTGGTCGGCGTCATCTTCTTCTGCCTGCTGTTCTCGGCCGGCCTGCGCTCCACGCCCAGCGTGCTGCTCGATCCGCTGCAGCAGGCCTTCGGCTGGAGCCGCTCGATCATCTCGCTGGCGGCCGCCCTCGGCATCTTCCTCTATGGCATGGTCGGCCCCTTCGCGGCGGCGGCCATGGACCACTTCGGCCTGCGCCGCGTCGTGCTGGCGTCCCTGGTCGTCATGGCCATCTCCAGCGCGGCCAGCGCCTACATGACCCAGACCTGGCACCTCATCGCCTTGTGGGGCGTGTTCTCGGGCATCGGCTCGGGCGCGGTCGCCACGGTGCTGGGCGCCACCGTCGCCAACCGCTGGTTCGTCAAGCACCGCGGCCTGGCCATGGGCGTCCTTACCGCCAGCACCGCCACCGGCAACCTCATCTTCCTGCCGGTGCTCGCCGCCCTGGCCTCGTCCAGCGACTGGCGCCGCGCCGTGTGGGCCGTGGCCATCGCGATGCTGGTCATGGTGCCGCTGGTCTGGAAGCTGGTGCCCAGCCTCCCCGTCGACGTCGGCCTGCTGCCCTACGGCAGCGACCCGGCCAACCCGCCCGCGCCCGCCGCGCGGCGCACCGGCTTTCTCGCCGCCACCTTCGGCGCGCTCAAGCGCGCCAGCCGCACCGCTGCCTTCTGGTACCTCTTCGCCACCTTCTGGGTCTGCGGCTTCACCACCAACGGCCTGGTGGGCACGCACCTCATCGCGCTGTGCGGCGACCACGGCATCGCGCCGGTCGCCGCCGCCGGCCTGCTGTCGCTGATGGGCGTGTTCGACCTGGTCGGCACCACGGCCTCGGGCTGGCTCACCGACCGCTACGACCCGCGCAAGCTGCTCTTCGTCTACTACGGCCTGCGCGGCGTGTCGCTCATCGTCCTGCCCTACACCAACTTCTCGTTCTACAGCCTGTCCATCTTCGCCGTGTTCTACGGCCTGGACTGGATCGCCACGGTGCCGCCCACGCTGCGCCTGGCCACCGATGCCTTCGGCGAGCGCGACGCCCCGGTGGTGTTCGGCTGGATCGTGGCCGGCCACCAGATCGGCGCGGCCACGGCCGCCTGGATGGGCGGCGCCATCCGCCAGGCCACCGGCAGCTATCTGATGGCCTTCGTGATCTCGGGCGCCACCGGCATCATCGCCGCGGTGATCGCATTGATGGTCAAGCGCCAGCGCGCCACGCCGGAGCCCGTCGCGGCCTGATTGCCCGAGCCGGCCGATTCACTGCACCGGCGCGATCGCCTTCAGCCGCGCCGGCGGCGCATTGTCGATGCGGCGAAACAGCAGCGCCGACAACAGCGTGATCCCGCCCACGCAGACAAAGCTGAACTCGAAGCCTCCCTGCGTCGAGCCCCAATGCGCGGCGAAGGCCTGCACCAGGCCGCCGCCGATCGACACGCCCAGGCCCAGCGCCAGCATCTGCACCATCGAAAACAGGCTGTTGCCGCTGCCGGCATCCTCGCGCGACAAATCCTTGAGCGTGGCGCTGTTCATCGCGGCGAACTGCATCGAGTTGGCGCCGCCGAAGATCGCCAGGATGACGATGGCGACCAGGGGCGGCGATGCGGGCGACACCAGGGCGAACGCCATGATCGACGCGCCGACGATCAGCGTATTGACGCGCAGAAAGCCGCGATAGCCGAAGCGCTTGACCAGCGGCACGATCCAGCCCTTGGCCAGCGTGCCGGACAGCGCGGCCGGCAGCATCATCAGGCCGGAACGGATCGGGGTGTAGCCCAGCTGCGTCTGCAGCAGCAGGGGCACGAGAAAAGGCATGGCGCTCGCGCCGACGCGCGCCACCAGGTTGCCGGCCAGCCCGATGCTGAAGTTGGGCTCGCGGAACAGGCCGAGCCGAAACAGCGGCTCGCGGGAACGCCGCGCATGGGGGATGTAGGCCAGCGCCGTCGCCACGCCCAGCAGGAACAGGCCGATCGACCACGCGACGCGGTGGTTCTGCATGGGCACGTCGACCGCCAGCGAGAACGCCGCCATGCACAGCGACAGCAGGCCGCAGCCGATCACGTCGAAGCGCGGCGTGCGATCGACGTTGCTGTCGGGCATATAGCGCCGCACCGCGAACAGGCCGACGATGCCGATGGGCACGTTGACCAGGAAGATCCAGTGCCACGACGCGGCCTCGACGAACCAGCCGCCCAGCGTCGGCCCGACGATGGGGCCGGCCTGCCCGGCGACCGAGGTGAACGCCAGCGCGGCCACGTATTGCTCGCCCGGCACGTTGCGCAAGAGGGACAGGCGCCCGATGGGCAGCAGCATCGATCCGCCCACGCCTTGCAGCACGCGCGCGGCGGTCAACTGGCCCAGCGTGTGGGCGCCGGCGCAGCACAGCGAACCGATGACAAAGAGCAGGATCGCGGCGAAAAAGACCCGCCGCGTGCCGAACTTGTCGGCCAGCCAACCCGAGGCGGGTGTGAGGATGGCCATGGTCAGCGCATAGGCGACCACCACCGGCTGCATGGCCAGCGGTTTCTCGTTCAGGTTATGGGCGATGGCCGGCAAGGCCGTGTTGATGATCGTCGTGTCCAGCGTCTGCATGAAGAAGCCGGCGGCGACGAGCCATAGGAATGCGGATCGGGAATGCTTGGGGGACATCGGGGAATTCGGCAAATGGCGCCGGCCGCGTGGCAGGCGCGGCCGGAAAAACATCGATAACACCTTCATCATAGAACCGAACCGCCCGGCCTGCCGGGCCGCGGCCCGCCGCGTCAGCCGCGCAGCGCCTGGACCTGCCGCTTCCACAAAGTCCACGGACGCTCGATGACGCCCAGGCTGGTCTCGTTGTAGGCCTTGCCTTCGCCGTCGTCCAGATAGGCGACTTCGCCGCCCAGGGCGATGGCCTTTTGCTGCATGCCCGCGTTCAGCTCGGTATAGATCGCCCGATAGACCGACATCGGCAGGGACGGCCCGGTCGTCACGAAGCCATGGCCGCGCATCAGCGCCACGTCCGAATGCCCCAGGGTCTGGGCCAGTGCCTTGCCCTGCGCGCTATTGCGCACCAGCATGTCGGTGCAGCCGAAGCAATGGCCAATGTCGAACACGGGCGAACCGTTAGAGAGAAAGCCCGCCATGTGGTAGATGGGCCGCAGCCTGACCGACGAGGCCGCGAAGGGAATGACCGAGGGCGAATGGCTGTGCACCACCGAATTCACGTCGGGGCGCAAGCGGTAGATCTCGGCGTGGATCCAGGTTTCCAGATAGCGCTTGCGCGTATCGCCGCCCACCGGCTGGCAGTCCAGGTCCAGAGTAAGAATGTCCTCGGGCTGGACCAGCTCGGGCGCCATCGATTGCGCGATCAGGAAGCGGTTCGGGTCGCGCGGATCGCGCACGCTGACGTGGCCGAAGCCGTCGAGCACCCCATGGTGGGCCAGGATGTGGTTGGCCGAGGCCAGGTCGGCAAGCAGCTGCGACAGATTGCCCGCGTCGTGCGTAGTGGCCGCGGGGCTATAGGACTTCTGGGTCATTTGGAATCTCTCGTACGGAAAGGTCAGACGCGCACCGAGGCGGCCACCTCGGGCGGAAACAGGTCTTCGGGCGCAAGCCTGCGATGGCACACGCCCTGCTCATGCGCAAAGCGCAGGAAGGCATCCAGCGTCACGCGGTTGGCCTGCACGCCGTAGGGCCACGGATCGCCGCCGAAAAGCCGGCTCGCGTCGTCGGCGCGCGCGTTCATCCAGGGCAAGGGAAAATGCGAGCAGGTAATGTCGCGCAAGCGCGCCAGGCTGTTTTCCTTGGCTTGCGTGAAGGCCTTGAGCAGGTTGTTGGCGATCCAGCGGTTGGCCTCGAACACGTCGCGGCGCATCACGATGAGATGCATGATCGGGAAGATGCCGGTGGCGGCGAAATGCGCGCGCTCGGCCGACTCCGAATCGGCATATAAACGCACGATCTCTTCGGTTTTCCCGGCCGGCGGCTCGGGCGGCCGGGCGCTCAGGATGGCGTCGATCTCGCCCGCGAGCAGCATCCGGGTGAGCGACCTGTCGGCCACATTGCTGTAGCGCACGCCTTGCGGCAGGCGCACCTCGACCTTTTCCTTGCGGCCGGCCTGGTTGACGCCGCCCTGCACCCACTCCACGTCGGTCAAGGCCACGCCCTGGTCGTGCGCGAGCCAGCCGCGCGAATAAACCGAGGCCGTCTGCGCCCATTCCGGTATGCCGATGCGCTTGCCGCGCAGTTGCGCGGCGGATGCGATGCCGCCGCGGCGCACATACAACGACGAGATACGGAACACGCGCGAGGGAAACACGGGCAGGCCGACCAGGCGCTCGTCGCCCTGGGACCGCAGCGAGGCATATTTGGCCAGCGACATCTCGGACAGGTCCCATTCCCGGTAGTGGGTCGTCCGATAGAAGATTTCCTCGACCGGCAGTACCGAAGGCACCAGCGCGATGCCTTCGGCCGGCACGCGGCCGTCCAGCAGGTCGCGCACGTGGTCGTAGTCGTTGACGGCAAGAGAGAGCGTGAGTTTGGACATGTGAATAAGGGAATGGATCAGTGCCCGAAGGCGGACCCCTTGGGCAGGCTCTTCGGCGCGGCCACCAGAAAGACCAGCACGGCCGCGATCACCAAGGCGCTGCCCAGCACGAGGAACATCGCGTCCGGGCCGCCCGTTTCCTGCTGCAGCACGCCGGAGATCGCCGGGCCGCACATGGCGCCCACGCGGGCCACGCCCAGGAAGACGCCCACGCCCGTGCTGCGGATCTCGGTGGGGTAGCTGACCGCGACCAGGTTGTTGAGCACCGTCTGCGTGCCGATCACGAACATGCCCGCCGCCACGATGATCCAGAAGACCGAGCCGTGGCCGCTTTGGGTCAGCATGCCGATGGCCGCGGCGCCCAACAGCCAGGCGACGGACATGGCCAGGCGCCGGTTGCCGATGCGGTCGGCGACGAAACCCGTCACCAGGCTGCCGAAGGCCGAGGCGAACACCAGCAATGAGCCGAAGGCGAAGCTGCTGGTCATGGTCACGCCGCGCGCGATCAGGATCGTGGGCAGCCAGCCCGACAGGCCGTAGGACGAAAACAGCGAAAGCGCTCCCATGCCCCAGAAGCAGAAGGTCTTGGCGCGATACCGGGCGGAGAACAACGCAGCCAGGGAGCCCGCCTTGGCGGTCGGCTCGGGCGCGACCAGCGTCGCGTGCCTGAACTCCCCGGCGCGCGCCGGCCAGAAGCGGGCCAGCTGCGCGCGCACCTCGTCCCAGCGGCCGCGGCTGCCCAGGAAGGAAACGGATTCGGGCAGCGCGAACTGCAGCGCCAGGGCCAGCACCAGGGCCAGGCCGCCGAACAGATACAGGCTGTGCCAGCCATAGCGCGGGCTCAGCCACGCGGCGATGAATCCGGAACAGGTCGCCCCGCCGATCCAGCCCAGCGAGAAGAACCCGATGGTGAAGACGTTGGCCACGCGCTTGGGCGCGATCTCGTTGATGTAGGTGATCGCGATCGGCATCAGCAGGCCGAGCGAGACGCCCATCACCAGGCGCAGCCCGATGAAGGTGCCGAGGCTGTCGGCGAAAAGGCCGATGGCCAGGCTCATGACGCCCGCGCCCCAGACGCCCGCCAGCAGCACGCGGCGGCGGCCCAGGCGGTCGCCGAACAAACCGGACACGGCCGATCCCACCGCGAAGCCGGCCAGGCCGCACGAGAGCATCAGGCCGACCTCGCTGGGCGACAGATGCCAGAGCGGCGCGACGTCGTGGACGATGTAGGCCGCGTTGTAGAGGTCGTAGCCGTCGAACCAGAGGATCAGGGCCAGCAGCACGGCGAGCAGCAGATGAAACGCGCCGAGCGGCGCGGCTTGCAGGGTTTCGAGCAGATCGATGCGCACCGGGCTCGACGATGGAGTGTCTTGGGCCATGCTGGGTCTCCGAATATTCGCTGCCGCGGCGCGGCGTTTTTTATGAATCGGAGGCCACTTTAATAATCAATTTTATATTTATCAATATTGAATTTTAAAATCAATATAATATTCTCGCACCTATAAAAAAGACGGCAGGAAGCACAACCCATGAACGACATGCTGACGCGGGAAGAAGCGCTGGATATCCTGAAAATCAAGCCCGCGACGCTGTACGCCTATGTCAGCCGCGGCCTGATCCGCGCCACGCCGCACGAAGACGGCCGCAAGCGCCTGTACCTGCGTCGCGACGTCGAGCAGCTGAGCACGCGCAAGCGCGGCCGCTCTCCCATGGGCTCGGTGGCAGAATCCACCATGCGCCTGGGCGATCCGGTGCTGCACTCGGCCATCACGCAGATCACGCCGCACGGCCCGCGCTATCGCAACAAATTGGCGACCGATCTCGCCATGGGAGGCGCGTCCTTCGAATCCGTGGCGTATCTCTTGATGACGGGCATCTGGCAAGACAGCCTCGCCATCTGGGCGCCCGCCGAGACGCCGCCCGACGTGCTGCGCTTTCTCTCGACCTACGAAGGCAGGATCGCGAGCACCGACATCGGCAATCTGATCGGCATGCTGCCCTTCGCCCTGGCCATGCAAGGCCGCGGCACGCGCGAAATCGCCGACGGCAGCGCCGTGCAGGCCGCGCGCCTGATGATCCAGAGCATGGCCGGCGCCATCGGCTTTCTGGGCCCCAAGCGCGCCTTCGTCAAGCGCGAAGCCGACGAGAGCATCGCCGGCCAGATCCTGCGCGCCGCGGGCGCCGTCGTCACGCCCGTGACCCTGCGCGCGATCAATATGGCGCTCATCGTCCTGGCGGACAACGAGCTGGCGCCCGCGACGTTCTCCGCCCGGGTGGCCGCCTCGACCAATGCCGACCTCTTCAATTGCGTGGCCAGCGCCATCGGCTCGCACGTCGGTTTTTCGACCGGCACAGGCACGGAAAAAATCGAAACCCTGCTTTTATGCGCGCCGATGTCGGCGCTCGACACCCGGATGGACCGCGTGCGCGAATACGGCGCCAGCCTCTTCGGCTTCAACCATCCGCTCTATCTCGGCGCGGACCCGCGCGCCGACCTGATGCTGCAGGCGGCCGGCGACATCGCCAAAGGCCCGCATGCCACGCCCGCCGTGCGCAAGAACACCCGGCTCACGCTGGATTTTTTCGACCGGACGCGACGCGAGCTGAACGCGCAACCGGGCATTGCGCTCGGCCTGGTCACGCTGGCCCGCGCGCTTAGACTGCCCGACGGGTCGGCCACGGCCATCTGGATCGTGGGGCGCACCGCGGGCTGGGTGGCGCACGTGATGGAGCAGCGCACGCAGGCTTTCCTGCTGCGCCCGCGCGCCAAGTACGAAGCGCCGCAATAGCGCTTCGCGCAAGATAGACAACCCGGGCAGGCAACCCGCTTTCAGTGGTTGTGCAGGATCTGGCTCAGGAAGGTCTTGAGCCGGTCGGTGCGCGGCGCGCCGAAGATCTCTTGCGGCGAGCCCGATTCGACGATGGCGCCGTTGTCCATGAAGATCACACGGTCGGCCACCTGGCGCGCGAAGCCCATTTCGTGCGTCACGCATATCATCGTCATGCCCATGCCGGCCAGCTCGATCATGGTGTCGAGCACTTCCTTGACCATCTCGGGGTCGAGCGCCGAAGTGGGCTCGTCGAACAGCATGATCTTGGGCTGCATGCACAGCGCGCGGGCGATGGCCACGCGCTGCTGCTGCCCGCCGGAAAGCTGGGAGGGATACTTGTGCGCCTGGTCCTGGATCTTGACGCGGGCCATGTAGCGCATGGCCAGGTCGCGCGCCTCGGCTTTCTTCATGCCCTTGACGTGGATCGGCGCCAGCGTGCAGTTGTCCAGGATGGTCATGTGCGGGAACAGATTGAACTGCTGGAACACCATGCCCGCATCGCCGCGCACGCGGTCGAGCGAGGCCAGTTCATCCGACAATTCCACGCCGTCGACCACGATGCGGCCCTTCTGGTGCCCTTCCAGGCCGTTGATGCAGCGGATCAGCGTCGACTTGCCCGAGCCCGACGGGCCGCAGATGACGATCTTTTCCTTGTCCTTGACCTGCAGCTCGATGTCCTTGAGCACGTGGTGCTGGCCGTACCATTTGTTCACGCCGCCCATGGTGATGGCGTATGCGGTGCCGTTTTGCATGATGCCTTCCATTCCGATTAGCGCGTGGCGGTGCTGAACTTGCGCTCGATGCGGCTTTGCACGAGCTCCAGGACGATGGACATGAACCAGTAGATGGCGGCCGCGGTGATCAGCATTTCCATGTTGCGGAAGTCGCGGTTGCCTACCGTGCTGGCCACGTAGGTCAGTTCCCATACGCCCACCACCGACACCAGCGAGCTGTCCTTGAGCATCGCGATGAAGTGGTTGCCGGTAGGAGGAATGATGATCTTGAGCGCCTGCGGCAGGATCACCAGGCGCATGATCTTGCTCTTGTGCAGGCCCAGGGCGCGCGAAGCTTCCCACTGGCCCACGGGGATGCTCTGGATGCCGGCGCGGAAGATCTCGCTCATGTAGGCGCCGTAGCACAGCGACAGCGCGGCGACGCCGGCGGGAATGGGATTGATCACGAAGCCCAGCTGCGGAAAGCCCATGTACAGGATGAAGATCTGGATCAGCAGCGGCAGCCCGCGGAAGAACGAGGTATAGAAGCGCGCGATGCCGACCGCCACGCCGTTGGACGACAGCCGCGCGATGGCCGTCACCAGCGCGATGCAAAAGGCGATGACGATGGAGATGGCCGACACGTACAGCGTGGTGAACGCGCCCTGCAGGATCAGAAAGCCGATCTTCTGGCGGATGAACGGCAGGCTGAGCTGGAAGGTCGTCATGAACAGGCCCAGCAGCAGGAACAGCTCGATGAACGTCATGACGATCTGCAGCGTCTTGGGCACGCGGCCGAGCAGCGCGTAATTGACGGCGAAGATGACGATGCCGACCACCCACCGCGCCATGGGCACGTGCGTCGCGCCCACCAGCGTCGCGAGCCAGGCGCTGTCGCGGTAAAAGTACACGTAGTACGCGCCGATCAGCACGCACAGCACGACCAGGATGGAGAGGGTCGTCGAGGTCCGGTAAGTCTTTTGGTACGTCAAAGGCATGATGAATCAACCTCCGGCGCGGGCCTGTCGGCGCGCCAGCCTTTCTTGCAGGAAGTCGTTGAACTGGTATTTCCAGTAGGTGAGCTGCACGGCGGCGGTGCCCAGCATGCCGCCGTTCCAGGCCAGGCCGAATGGCGCGTACAGGCGGAAGCGGTCGGAAGCGTCGAGCATGCCTTCGGCGATCACCGTGCCGCCGATCGAGGTGGTGTTCATGCCATGGCCGCCGAAGCTCATGCAGTACCAAAGGCCGTCTTCGAGCTTGCCGATCTGCGGCATCAGATGCCGCGCGTAGGCCATCTTGCCCGACCAGGCGCGTTCGATGCGGATGCCGGCCAGCTGCGGGTAGGTATCGAGCATGCGATGCTCGAGCAGCTTGCCCAGGCGAGCGGGCTCGGCCTGCTTGGTGGTGATCATGCCGCCCCACAGGATGCGCCGCCCGCCGTCGACCAGCCGGTAGTAATCGCTGGAGCGGCGGCTGTCGCCGATCGACGAGGTCGTGCGTATGGCCGAGGCGATGAGCTCGGGCGCTTCTTCGGTCGCCACCATATAGGTGAGGATGGGCTGATAGCTGCGGTGCAGGCGCGGCACCAGTTTGTCGGTATAGCCGCCGCACGCGATCAGCACGTCGCGCGCCTGGACCGTGCCGCCGGGCGTGCGCACGCGCCGGCCGGCGCCGTCGCGCTCGATGGCCGTCGCCGGCGAGGCCTCGTACAGGCGCCCGCCCAGCCGCGTGAATTCGCGGGCCAGGCCGAGCGCGTAGTTCAGCGGATGAAAATGAAAGGCCTGCGGGTTGTGAACCGCGTTGAAGTACTTGTCCGTGACGGCGAGCTCGCGAGCTTCGTCGCGGGGGATGAAGCGCAGGTGGTAGTTGAAGGTCTTTCCCATCCAGGCGACGTAGTTGCGCATGGCTTGGGAATTTTCGAAGCGGCTCATGCGCAGCGTGCCCGATACCGGCTGCGCCGCATCGATGCCGAGCGCGCGGATGTTCTCGCGGATGATGTCCACGCCTTCGATCGACAAGCGGTGCAGCTGCCTGGCGTGATCCTCGCCGACGCGGCGCGCGATCAGGTCGAAGGAGGTGGCGTAGCCGGGGCTGACCACGCCGCCGTTGCGGCCCGAAGCGCCCCAGGCGATGCGCTCGGCATCTACGAGCACCACGCTGCGGCCCGCGCGGGCCAGGGTCAAGGCGGCGGTCAGGCCCGCCAGGCCGGCGCCGACGACGCACACGTCGGCCGATTCGGATTGCGTAAGAACCGGATAAGGCGTGTGCGGCGTCGCGGTCTGGCGGTAATAGCTATCGATGTAGTCTGACACGAGCGGGCATTACATCTTGGGTTGCGTGTAATCCGCGCCGTACCACTTCTCGCTGATCTTCTTGAGCGTGCCGTCTTTCTTCATGCTGTCGACGACGTCGGCGATCTTCTTGTTGAATGCGTCGTCGCCCTTGTCGGTCACGATCGCCACGGGCTCCCAGAACGCGGTGGCGTTGGGGATGATCTTGACCGGATAGCCGTTCTTGATCGCCGTGTCGGCGGTCTGCTCTTCGGCGATGATCGCGCCCAGGCGCACGTTGTTGCCCAGACGCAGGTCTTCGAAGGGCAGCAGCGAGCTCTTGTACGCCACCATCTTGGGCGTGAAGTCGAGGTACTTGTAGGGAGGCATGCTCTTGGCGTCGATCTGCAGCGCGTGGTGCATGTAATCGTCGGCGGTGGTGTCGCCTTCCACGCCGAAGGTGACGTTCTTCAGGTCCTCGGGCGTCTTGGCGGTGGAATCTTTATGCACGACGAAGACGTACTTGCTGTAGTAGTAGATCGACGGGAAGTCGAGCATGCGCGCGCGGGCGACGGTGGGGGTGATCGAGAACACCGCCAGGTCCCAGCGGCCCTGCCAGTGGCCGCCCGTCACCAGCTTGAAGGCCGGCGTTTCGAACTTGACCTTCACGCCCATGCGCTTGGCGATTTCGTTGGCAACGTCGATGTCGAAGCCGGCGAGTTGATTCTTGTCATCCAGGAATGCGTGCGGCGGCCACTTGGCGCTGACGGTCACCACCAGTTGCTTGCTGCTTTCGACTCGGTCGAGGGTGGCGCCGGCGAACGCGCTGAACGCGGCCGAAGCGAGAGTTGCGCCGAGGGCGAGTTGCGACAGGATTTTCGCAACGGAACGTGTAGCCATGAATAGTCTCCATACAATCTGTTCTGGGCGACGACAAATGGTCGCCATGAGCATTGCTGCCCGCCGAGTTGTTACCCGACTTATTCAGATTATCAGAAATCCCAATGCGGACAGCTGAGTTTTGCTGAAGACGTGATGACTTTTTGGAATGGCTTGCCAACCCTTGAAAACAGGATTATTCAAAGAAAAAGGCCGTTCGCATGAACGGCCTTTTGCGTGAAGCGAGCGCTTCGCCGGGCGATCAACCGATGGTCATCAGGCTCGCGTTGCCGCCTGCCGCCGCCGTGTTGACGCTCAGCGATTTCTCGACGTAGAGGCGCTCGGTCGCATACCCTGCCCCGTTCGCCACGGCGTCCGAGCTCAGGCCCTGCACCGAGACGATGGCGCCCGGCCGCGCCGCCATGCGGCGGTTCCAGACGCGCAGCGCATCGCTGTCGCCTTCGAACAGCACGGCTTCGAAATCGGCGCCATCGACATCGCCATCGGCCAGCAGCGTGACGGACACGCCCTTGGCCTGCTTGCCCTGCGCCTTCTGCCATGCGCGGGCTTCGGGCGTATCGAGCAGCAGCAAGGCATTGCCGGTGGACTGCGCGGCCTGCCACTGCGCTTGCGCGCCGGCCTGCGTGGCCGCGATGCCCAGCACCCGGCCGCGCGGAGACAGGCGATAGGTGTTGAGCTCGCCCGTCGGGCCGGCCAGCACCACGCCGTTCTCGCCGCGCGCCGCGCTTTCCAGGTTGGCGGCCACGGCTTCGGGACGCATCGACAGCAGGCGGTACAGGTACAGCGGGCCGCCGGCCTTGGGACCGGTGCCCGACAAGCCTTCCCCGCCGAAGGGCTGCACGCCCACCACCGCGCCGACGACGTTGCGGTTGACGTACAGGTTGCCCGCATGCACACGCTCGGTGACGTGGTGCACGGTCTCGTCGATGCGGGTGTGCACGCCGAAGGTCAGGCCGTAGCCGGTGCCGTTGATCTGGTCGAGCAGCGCGTCCAGGCCGTCGCGCTGATAGCGCATCACGTGCAGGACGGGGCCGAAGACCTCGCGCTGCAGCTCTTCCAGGCCGTCGATCTCGATGAGCGTGGGCGGCACGAAGGTGCCGTGGCGGCAGCGGTCGTCCAGTTCGACCTGCGAGACCGTGCGGCCCGCGGCGCGCATGGCATCGATGTGCTGGCGGATGACGTGGCCGGCTTGCGCGTCGATGACCGGACCGACGTCGGTGCTGAGCAGGTCTGGATTGCTCACGCGCAACTCGCGCATGGCGCCCTTGAGCATGGCCAGGACATGGTCGGCGCAGTCTTCCTGCAGGCACAGCACGCGCAGGGCCGAGCAGCGCTGGCCCGCCGAATCGTAGGCCGAGTTGAGCACGTCGATCACGACCTGTTCGGCCAGCGCCGACGAGTCGACGATCATGGCGTTCTGGCCGCCGGTCTCGGCGATCAGCGGAATGACGCGGCCGTCGGAATCCAGGCGATCGGCCAGCGTGCGCGCGATCAGGCGCGCCACTTCGGTCGAGCCGGTGAACATCACGCCGTGCACGGCTTCGCTGGCGACCAGCGTGGCGCCCACGGTCTCGCCGCGTCCGGGCAGCAGCTGCACCGCGCCGGCCGGCACGCCGGCTTCGCGCAGGATGGCGATCATCTGCGCCGCGATCAGGGGCGTCTGCTCGGCCGGCTTGGCGATGACCGCGTTGCCCGCGGCCAGCGCCGCCGCCACCTGCCCGGTGAAGATGGCCAGGGGGAAGTTCCAGGGGCTGATGCACAGCACCGTGCCCAGGGGCCTATGCGTGTCGTTGCTGAATTCGCGCTGCACCTGCGCTGCGTAGTAGCGCAGGAAGTCGACGGCTTCGCGCACTTCGGCGATGGCGTTGGGCAGCGACTTGCCGGCTTCGCGCACGATCAGGCCCAGCAGGCTCTGCATGCGTTCTTCCAGCAGTTGGGCCGCGCGCAGCAGGCAGCCGGCGCGTTCGGCCACCGGCGTGGCGTGCCAGATCGGCGCCGTCTTGGTCGCGGCGCGCAGGGCGACGTCGGCTTCTTCGGGTGTGGCTTCGATGACCTGACCCACGCGGTCGCGATGATCGGCAGGATTGCGCACGTCGGCCGCGCGCGACTCGTCCCAGGTCTGCGCTTCGTCGAGCATGGGCGCGGCGCGCCATTCGGCGGCGGAGCCGGCCAGCAAGGCGGCGGCGAGCGAGCCCAGGCGATGCTCGTTGCTCAGGTCCAGGCCCGCCGAGTTCACGCGCGAGCCGGCGTCGGCCGGGCCGTAGAGTTCGCGCGGCAACGGGATTTTCTCGTGCGGCGCGCCCAGGGGCACGATGCGCGAAGCCGCTTCGACCGGGTCGGTCACCAGCTGCTCCACCGGGATCGAGTCGTCGCCGATCAGGTTGACGAAGGACGTGTTGGCGCCGTTTTCCAGCAGGCGGCGCACGAGATAGGCGAGCAGGGTCTCGTGCGTGCCGACCGGCGCATAGATGCGGCAGGGGCGGTTGAGCTTGCCTTGCGCCACCGTGCCGACGACTTCTTCGTAGAGGGATTCGCCCATGCCGTGCAGGCATTGGAATTCGTACTGGCCGGCGTAGTAGTTTTGCCCGGCCAGCTGATAGATGGCCGAGAGCGTGTAGGCGTTGTGCGTGGCGAACTGCGGATAGATCGCGTCCGGCGCGCCCAGCAGCTTGCGCGCGCAAGCCAGGTAGGCCACGTCGGTATAGACCTTGCGCGTGTAGACCGGATAGCCCTCTAGGCCGTCGATCTGGGCGCGCTTGATCTCGCTGTCCCAGTAGGCTCCCTTGACCAGGCGCACCATCAGGCGGTGGTGGCTGCGGCGCGCCAGGTCGATGACGTAGTCGATGACGTAGGGCGCGCGCTTCTGATAGGCCTGGATGACGAAGCCGATGCCGTTCCAGCCGTCGAGCTGCGGGGCGTGGCACAGGGCTTCGAGCAGGTCGAGCGAGAGCTCCAGGCGATCGGCTTCTTCGGCGTCGATGTTCAGGCCGATGTCGTAGCTGCGCGCCAGGACGGCCAGGGCCAGCATGCGCGGCAGCAGCTGCTGCATGACCCGCTCGCGCTGCGCGCGCGAATAGCGCGGGTGCAGCGCCGAAAGCTTGATCGAGATGCCGGGGCCTTCGTAGATGCCCCGGCCGGCGGCAGATTTGCCGATGGCATGGATGGCCTGCTCGTAGTCGGCGTAGTAGCGGTCGGCGTCGTCCTGCGTCAGAGCCGCTTCACCCAGCATGTCGTAGGAATGGCGAAAGCCCTGGGCTTCCAGCTTGCGGTTGTTGGCCAGGGCCTCGGCGATGGTCTGGCCCGAGACGAACTGCTCGCCCATCATGCGCATGGCCATGTTCACGCCCTGGCGGATGAGCGGCTCGCCGCCCTTGCCGATCAGGCGCGTAAGCGCGGAAGACAGGCCCTGCTCGCTGTTGACCGCCACCAGCTTGCCCGTGATCATCAGGCCCCAGGTGGCCGCGTTGACGAACAGCGATTGGCGGCCGCCGGTGTGCGACTTCCAGTCGCCGCGGGCGATTTTGTCGCGAATGAGCACGTCGCGCGTGGCGCGGTCGGGAATGCGCAGCAGCGCTTCGGCCAGGCACATCAGCGCCACGCCTTCCTGGCTGGACAGCGAGAACTCCTGCAGCAGGCCTTCGACGCCGCCGCCCGTGCGCTTGGTGCGCAGGGTCTGGACCAGGCCGGTGGCCATGGCGCGGATCTTTTCGGGGTTGGCGATGCGGGCCTGGCCCAGCAGCAGCGGCACGCACTCCGGCTCGGGCCGGCGGTAGGCGGCGGTGATGGCCGCCCGCAGCACGGATTGCGGCTGCACGTCCTGCCCGAATTCGAAGAACGGCGGCGTGACCTGGTCGCCCTCGCCTTCGCCGGCTTCGCCGTCGGGTCTTTCCTGCGAGAAATAGGCCACCTCGGGCGGCAGCTGGCCGCGCTCGATTTTTTCGATATAGGCCGCCAGCGCCTGTTTATGCAGCCAATGCGGCGTGCAATTGAGCTTCTGTGCCGCGGCTTTGAGCCGGTCGCGAAGCGCGTCGTCTACTTTGACACCCAGAGTGATATTGGCCATGACAGATAACAACCGATGCAGTGAGGAATACTCGCCATCTTAAAAAGGTTGCACCTATTTAGAAATAGGGTTAACCCCTTAAATAGCGTAAGTATTCCTTATCCGCCCCTGCTTATCTGTCGAGCGTGGTCAATGTGTGCACCGCAGCATCCGAACCATGGGCGAGGCCGCCGTCGCCTGGCGCCCTTGCGACCGCACCGCCGAGGCGATGGTCTGGCCCAGCAGGGCGACGGCCTTCTGCTCGGCCACAACCACCGCTGCCAGACCGGTGCTACCGGCAGGCATGGCCACCGGCGTCTCGACCCGGCTGCGGCACAGCAGGCCCGCGTCCGTGCCCTGCAGCGGACGCACCCGCCAGGTCGCGTCGATCACCGCCGGCCCGGCCGTGGAAGCGTCGAAACGCTGGACGTCCACCTGCACCCGCCATACGGTCAGGCCGGGCGACGGCGCCAGCCGGCGCACGTCGGGCACGCCGAGCTGCCGGGTCAGGACCATGGAGAGCGCGTTGCGCAGCTCGCTGGGCAGCGGCCCGCTCCAGCGGTCGGAATACTGGGCCGTGAGCTCGCCCGAGCCGCTGCGCAGCATGAGCTGCGGCAGGTCGGCCTGGGCCGGCACCGATACCGGCGCCACATCGATGGCGTAGTTGGCCGGCGCCGACGCCGGCGCGGGTTCGCCCGCTTGCACAGGCGCCGTCAGCGTGTAATAGCGCACCGGCGGCGAGCCGGCGCAGCCGGACAAGGCGGCCAGGACCGCCAGCGCCGGCGCCAGGTTGCGCGCGCGGCGCGCCAACGCGCCCAGGAACATGCCTGGAATGAATTCTGCCTTGATCATGGTCCGGCTCATCGTCTCTCGTCAGTTCTTCGAGGGGCCCGCGCCCGGAATGGGATCCGGGCCGCGGCCGCGCAGCAAGGCTTCGGGGTGGGCCTGCAAATAGTCCGCCAGCGCGCGCAGCGAGCGGGCAGCCCGGTCGATTTGCGTCATGGCGTTCTGCGTGTTGCTCGGCAGCGGCGCGTCGGGGCCGAACAGCTGGTTGAGCGACTGCAAGGACACCTGCGCCTGCCTGAGCACGTCCCGTGCTTGCGGCGCGACCTGCTTGTCGAGCTGCGTCATCAGGCGCGACGTGCTGTTCAGCGTGTCGCGCAGGGCCGTGCCGATCTGATCGAAAGGCACTTTATCGAGCTTGTCCAGGATGTTGCCCACCTGCTCCTGCAGTTGATCGAGCTGGCCCGGCACCGTGGGGATGGTGGGCGGGTCGGTATGGACGAACGGCACGGACGGCGTGTTGGGAAAGTTGTCGATCGCGACATAGAGCTGCCCGCTGAGCAGGTTGACCGGCCGCAACTGCGCGCGCATGCCGTAGTGGATCATCGCCTCCAGCATCCTGTCGGCCGAAGCCTGCCTGCCGTCGTTGAAGCGCCTTTCCATGTTTTCGAGCACGTGTCCGAGCAGCTCGGGGTACAGCGTGGCATCGACCACCGTGTACAGATGCCGCTTCTTCACGTCGTAGTCGATGTCGATGGCCGTGACCTTGCCCAGGGCGATGCCCTGGAACTCCACCGTCGCGCCCACCGCCAGGCCGCGCACCGATTGGTCGAAGCGCATCTGCACGGGATAGGCGAAACCGCGCGGCACCGACTGCGCTTCAAGCTGGCTGCCGTACAACTTGAATTGCGTGTCGGCCTCGGCCGGCGGGTCGTGCTCGTCGCCGGCCGGCGTATCGAAAGCGACGCCGCCCAGAAGCAGCGACACCAGCGACTCGGTGCGCATCTTGACCCCGTCGCCATTGACCGAGACGTCCACGCCGCTGGCGTTCCAGAAACGCGTTTTCCTGTTCACGAAACGGTCGTTGGGCGCATCGACGAAGACGTCGACGTCCACGGCCGCGCCCGACGGTTCGAGCTTATAGCTCACCACGCGGCCCACGCTGATGCGCCGGAAGTACACCGGCGAGCCGATATCGAGCGATCCCAGGTTCTCGGCCCTTAGCGTGAAAATCTTGCCGGCCCGATCGTGCGTGACGGGCGGCGGGGTTTCCAGCCCGACGAATTCGTGCTGCTCGACCGCCTTGGCGTTCTTGGGCACGTCCACGTCGATATAGGCGCCCGACAACAGCGTGCCCAGGCCGGACACGCCGCTGAACCCCAGGCGCGGCCGCACCACCCAGAACCGCGTGCCCTGGTGCGCGATGTCGGCGGCGTCCTTGTTCAGCTCGGCCTCGACCAGCACCTTGCTGCGATCTTCGCTGAAGCGGATGCGGTGCACCATGCCGATCACTACATCCTTGTAGCGAACCTGGGTCTGGCCCGCGACCAATCCTTCTGCGGTCTCGAACTGAATGGTGATGTCGGGCCCGGTTCCCAGCCAGGCATGCATCACCATCGACAAGCCGGCCAGGGCCGCCACCAGCGGCACGAGCCAGATCCAGGAGATGCGGCCCCGGGATTTGCGCACGGCGACGGAGCGCATGGCGGGCTCGTCCGGGGGAGGCTTCTGGTCAACCATTCAATACGACTCCTTCAAGTGCGACGATGCGCCGGTTGCATGCTCCGCATCCCAGGCGCTGCGCGGATCGAAGCTCCTGGCGGCCAGCATGGTCAGCACCACCACCAGGCCGAACGCCGCCGCGCCGGGAGCCGCGCTGATGCGCATCAGGCCGGGAAAATTCGCCAGGGCCGACAGCAGGATCACCACGAACACGTCGAGCATGGACCACTGGCCGATAAATTCGACCATCTCGTACAACCGCGTGCGCGCCCGCAGCCCCTCGGCATCGCCGCGCTGCACCCGCAGGACCAGCAGCAGCAGGGCCAGCAGCTTGGTCATCGGCACGACCACGCTGGCCACGAACACGATGAGCGCGATGTCCCAGGCGCCGCCATGCCAAAGCTCGACCACCCCGCCCAGAATCGTATGGCTGCTGTCGCCCGCGACCGAGGTGATGTGCATGACCGGCAGGACGTTGGCGGGAATGTAGAGAATCGCCGCGGTCAGCATCAGCGCCCAGGTGCGCGCCAGGGTTTGCGGTTTGCGATTATGCAACACGGCGCGGCAACGCGCGCAGTGCCGCGCCTGTCCGTCGGGCGCATGTTCGGCCATGTCCTGCACCAGCCCGCAGGCATGGCAACCGACCAGGACATGATCGGGAAGGTATCGCGGCTCGGGCGCCTCGGCCAGGCCGGCGCTTTCGGCATGGCGCCACAACGCCTGGGGAGACAGCCTGCCCACGATGGTGAGCAGGACGGTGAGCAGGCCGAAGGCCGGCAGCCCCAGGCTCAGGTGCACCTGCACGGAGCTGGCCAGCTTGACCAGCGACACGATGGCGCCCAGCAGGAAGACCGGCACCATGCTCCAGGGCCGCAGCCAGCCCAGCAGCCGGCAGACCTGCGCCATGTCGGCCGGCATCCGGCCGCGGGCCATGGGCACCAGCACCCACAGCAGGGCGATCAATTGCAGAAGCGGCAATGCGAAGCCGGCCGTGCCCGTCATGATGGCCACGGACCAATGATGCTGTTGCCAGGTGATGGCTATGGCGTCGAGCAAGGTGGCGCTGCGCTCGGCGCCGTAGACCTCGATGCGCGCAACGGGAAAGGCGTTGGCGATGCAGAAGACGATGAAGCTCGCCACGGTGAGGGCGAGCCAGTCGTTCAGGGTAAGGCGGCTATGGCGCCACAGCACGGTGCCGCAGCGTTCGCAGGCCGCCAATTCGCCGTGCCGCAGGATGCATCGGCGCTGGACGCTGGCGCAATGCTCGCAGGCGATCAGCGGCTGGCCGTCCAGGTGCTGATCGTCGGGATGCTGATCGTCCAGGTGTCGAGCGTCCAAAGGCCGGCCGTCCCAGGCTTACTCGGCCAGGGCGACTTCCTGGGAAGGCGCCGAACTGCCTGCGGGCTTGCCGTCCTCGAAACCGAGAACGACCTTGTCCGACTCGTCGATGTCGACGGTGACCGAGCCGCCATCGGCCAGCTTGCCGAACAGCAGCTCGTCGGCCAGCGCGCGGCGGATGGTGTCCTGGATGAGGCGCTGCATCGGACGCGCGCCCATGACCGGGTCGAAGCCCGCCTTGGCCAGGTAGTCGCGCAGGCGATCGGTGAAGACGACTTCGACGCGGCGCTGGTGCAGCTGGTCTTCGAGCTCCATGAGGAACTTGTCGACCACGCGCAGGATGATGTCGCGCGTGAGCGCGGCAAAGGGAATGATGGCGTCCAGGCGGTTGCGGAACTCCGGCGTGAACATGCGCTTGATCTCGACCATCTCGTCGCCCACCGCGCGGGTGTTGGAGAAGCCGATGGACGGGCGGTTGAGCATCTCGGCGCCCGCGTTCGTCGTCATGATGACGATGACGTTGCGGAAGTCGGCCTTGCGCCCGTTGTTGTCCGTCAACGTGCCGTGGTCCATGACCTGCAGCAGGATGTTGAAGATGTCGGGATGCGCTTTCTCGATTTCGTCGAGCAGCAGCACGCAGTGCGGCTGCTTGGTGACGGCCTCGGTGAGCAGGCCCCCCTGGTCGAAACCGACGTATCCCGGCGGCGCGCCGATGAGGCGCGACACGGCGTGGCGCTCCATGTATTCGGACATGTCGAAGCGCAGCAGCTCCACGCCCAGCGTGAAGGCCAGTTGCTTGGCCACTTCGGTCTTGCCCACGCCGGTGGGGCCGGAGAAGAGAAAGGCGCCGATGGGCTTGTCGGGCTTGCCCAGGCCGGAGCGCGCCATCTTGATGGCGCCCGCCAGGGCTTCGATCGCCGTGTCCTGGCCGAACACCACCGTCTTCAAATCGCGCTCGAGCGTGGCGAGCTTGCTGCGGTCGTCGTGCGAGACCGACTGCGGCGGAATGCGCGCGATCTTGGAAACGATGGTCTCGATCTCGGCCTTGCCGATGACCTTCTTGCGCTTGGACGCGGCCAGCAGGCGCTGCGCCGCGCCGGCCTCGTCGATGACGTCGATGGCCTTGTCGGGCAGGAAGCGTTCGTTGATGTAGCGCGCCGACAACTCGGCCGCGGCGGTCAGCGCGGCGGCGGAATAGCGCACGCTGTGGTGCTCTTCGAAGCGGGTCTTCAGGCCGCGCAGGATCTGTATCGTCTGCTCGACGCTGGGCTCGGGCACGTCGATCTTCTGGAAGCGGCGCGACAGCGCGGAGTCTTTCTCGAACACGCCGCGGTATTCGGTGTAGGTGGTGGCGCCGATGCACTTGAGCTGGCCCGAGGACAGCGCGGGCTTGAGCAGGTTGGAGGCATCGAGCGTGCCGCCCGAGGCCGAGCCCGCGCCGATCAGCGTGTGGATCTCGTCGATGAAGAGGATGGCGTCGGTGTTGCCGCGCAGCTGCTTGAGCACGCCCTTGAGGCGCTGCTCGAAATCGCCGCGGTACTTGGTGCCGGCCAGGAGCGCACCCATGTCCAGCGCATAGACCTGCGCGGACTGCAGCACGTCGGGCACTTCGCCGCGCGTGATGCGCCAGGCCAGGCCTTCGGCGATGGCGGTCTTGCCCACGCCGGCCTCGCCCACCAGGAGCGGGTTGTTCTTGCGGCGGCGGCACAACACCTGGATCACGCGCTCGACCTCCTGCTCGCGGCCGATGAGCGGATCGATGCGGCCGGCCAGGGCCGAAGCGTTCAGATCGGTGGCGTACTGGTCGAGCGGCGACTGGCGGCTCTCGCCGCCCTGCTCGTCCGGGCCGCCGGATTGCTGTTCTTTCTGCGGAGCCGGTTCTTCCTGCGATTGCTTGGTGATGCCGTGCGACAGGAAATTGACCACGTCCAGGCGTGTGACGCCCTGCTGCTGCAGATAGTAGACGGCGTGGGAATCCTTCTCGCCGAAGATGGCGACCAGCACATTGGCGCCGGTGACCGGCTTCTTGCCGGTGCCGCCGGCCGACACGTGCATGATGGCGCGCTGGATCACGCGCTGAAAGCCCAGCGTGGGCTGGGTGTCGACTTCCGCGCCGCTGGGGATGACGGGCGTGTTCTCGGAAACGAACTGGCGCAGATTGCGGCGCAGGTCATCCAGATTGGCGGCACAGGCCTTGAGCACATCGATTGCCGACGCATTGTCCAGCAACGACAGCAGTAGATGCTCTACCGTGATGAATTCATGCCGGGCCGAACGCGCCTCGACAAACGCCATGTGCAGGCTGACTTCAAGTTCTTGGGAAATCACGCTTCCTCCGGGTCTTGCCGCAGGTCTTACCAAACGCTTAACTAAAAATGCACGCACGAGGCGTACGTATGACGTTACCTATTCTATGCCTATCGACACGCCGCATCTGAGATTTCCCTGCGGTTTGTCATGAATATGCATTGCTGTGTGTCACGCTCGAAGCAGCATACCGCAGGCCATGCGCGTCTATTGGAACAAGACCGCGAGGATTACCCGGGTTTTCTGCCTTTAGGCAGCGCGCGCGGCCGCACCGCCTCGGCCGAGACGGCCCGGACAGGGGGTTGCAAACCTGAAGCGCGGCGTGGGAGCCTTCTAGACGGGTTCCATCACGCACTGCAGCGGATGCTGGCGGGCGCGGGCGTATTGCGACACCTGCGCGATGCGCGTGGCGGCCACGTCGCGCGGATAGACGCCGCAGACGCCGCGGCCCTCGTTGTGCACGGCGAGCATGATGCGGGTGGCGTCTTCGTGATTCTTGCCGAAAAACTTCTGCAGCACTTTGACCACGAATTCCATGGGAGTGTAGTCGTCGTTGAGCAGAACCACCTGGTACATGGGCGGTGGCGCGGCCTTGGCCGGCGCCGTTTTCACGGCCTGGCCCTGCTGGGTATCCAATGTGGAGCTCATATGACTGTGGATTTTAGTCAAATTACGGAGAATTACACACAGACATACGCGGTTTCCATACTTGACTATTGAAAGAAAATCAAAGCATTATGAAATTATTCGGGAGCTTGCAGGCGATCTACCGGGTACGTCAGACTTGACGCCGGGAAAATGCGGCAAAACCTGCCGAACTTTCAGTTCAACATACGATACATAGAGGCAGTCCGCATGTCTGATACATCCGCTGTCCCGGGGAACAATCCCAAAGCCACCGGCACCGTCAAATGGTTCAATGACGCGAAAGGTTTCGGCTTTATCACGCCCGACGACGGCGGTGAGGACCTGTTCGCCCACTTTTCATCCATCCAGATGAATGGCTTCAAAACCCTGAAAGAAGGCCAGAAGGTTTCGTTCGAAATCATCCAGGGGCCCAAGGGCAAGCAGGCGCTGAACATTACCGCGGCCTGATCTTCAAAGTATCATGCAAGGCGAGGGCGTCCTCCTCGCCTTTTCTATTTGCGCCCCCCGAATCCGCCGTACATGCCGTCCTTCGCCAAGCATCGCTCGTTCCTGTTTCCAAGCCTGCTGGCGACCGCCCTGCTCGCGGCTCCCTGGGCCCATGCCCAGACCCGGAGCGGGCCGCAAGCCCTGCTCCCCGTCGTCAATCTGAACGCCGGCATCCAGGTGATCCACGCCGAAGTCGCCAGCACCGACAGCGAACGCGAGCGCGGCCTGATGTTCCGCTCCGAGCTGCCCGGCAACGACGGCATGCTGTTCGTCTTCGAAGCGCCCGAAAAGCAGTGCTTCTGGATGCACAACACGCCGCTGCCGCTGTCCATCGCTTTCATCGCCGACGACGGCACCATCGTCAACATCGAAGACATGGCCGCCGAGACCGACACCAGCCACTGCTCGCTCAAGCCGGTGCGCTATGCGCTGGAAATGGCGCAAGGATGGTTTACCGCCAAGGGAATCAAGGCCGGCGGCAAGATCGAGAACCTGCCTTGATGACGGGTGTCTTTTAGTTTGGGTTCTTAACGCGTTCGTCCCGGCTGGGGAGGCGTGATCAGAAGTTCAATGACGCAGCCCAAGAAAGATCAAACCCGCTCGAGAATCAACGCAATCCCCTGCCCCACGCCGATGCACATCGTGCACAGCGCGTAACGGCCGCCCGTGGCGTGCAGCTGGCTGATCGCCGTGGTGGCCAGGCGGGCGCCGCTGGCGCCCAGAGGATGGCCCAGGGCGATCGCCCCGCCGTTGGGATTGACGCGCGGATCGTTGTCCGCAATGCCCAGTTGACGCAGCACCGCCAGGCCCTGCGCGGCGAACGCCTCGTTCAGCTCGATCACGTCGAGCTGGCCCAGCGTCAGCCCCGTCTGGGCCAGCACTTTGCGCGTGGCCGGCTCGGGGCCCATGCCCATGATGCGCGGCGCGACGCCGGCCGTGGCCATGCCCACCACGCGGGCGCGCGGCGTCAGGCCATGGCGGGCCGCGGATTTTTCGTCGGCCAGCAGCAACGCCGCCGCGCCGTCGTTCACGCCCGAGGCGTTGCCCGCCGTGACCGTGCCGCCCTCGCGCACCACCGGCTTGAGCCTGCCCAGGGCTTCCAGGCTGGTCTGGCGCGGGTGCTCGTCCTTGGCGACCACGATGGGATCGCCCTTCTTCTGCGGAATGCTCACCGGCGTGAGCTCGGCGTCGAAAAAGCCCGACTGCTGGGCGCGCACCGTCTTTTCCTGGCTGGCCAGCGCGAACTTGTCCTGGTCCTGGCGGCTGATGCCGAAATCGGTGGCGACGTTCTCGGCCGTCTCGGGCATGGAATCGACGCCGTACTGGGCCTTGAGCGCCTTGTTGACGAAGCGCCAGCCGATGGTGGTGTCGTAGATCGAAGCGTTGCGCGAGAACGCCGTGTCGGCCTTGCCCATGACGAAGGGCGCGCGGCTCATGCTTTCGACACCGCCGGCCAGCATCAGGCTGGCCTGGCCGGCGATGATCGCGCGCGCGGCCGAGCCCACGGCATCCAGGCCGGAGCCGCACAGCCGGTTGATCGTCACGCCCGGCGCCTCGATGGGCAAGCCGGCCAGCAGCAAGGCCATGCGCGCGACGTTGCGGTTGTCTTCGCCGGCCTGGTTGGCGCAGCCGTACAGCATGTCGTCGAGCTCCTCCCACTTGACGCCCGGATTGCGCGCCACGAGTGCCTTCAGGGGAATGGCGGCCAGATCGTCGGCCCGCACCGGGGACAAGGCGCCGCCGTAGCGGCCGAAGGGGGTGCGGATGGCGTCGCAGATGAAGGCATGCGTGGTCATGGTCTGTCTCTCGTATAGGAAGCGCGTGAAGGGGGTCTCATCCCTAATGGGCTCAACCCCGCGATCTTACCGTGCCGGCCGGGCCGCGGCGATTCAAACCGCGTCTTCCACGGCCAGCGTCTGCCGCCTGAAGCGCCCTGCCACCAGGTGGT
>Ga0209455_1000491_pt1 | contig 29006 bp, 23 predicted proteins | sample AraplaCol_mCL_r2_FD_184275 | JGI IMG/M metagenome (GOLD analysis project Ga0209455, IMG submission 184275) | Arabidopsis root microbial communities from North Carolina, USA - plate scrape CL_Col_mCL_r2 (SPAdes) (version 2) | ecosystem: Host-associated > Plants > Roots > Endosphere | place: USA... | reverse complement strand
GCCGCCGCTGAAAAGCTCGGTGTCAATATCGAGACGGCCTGTGTGGTCGGCGACAGTATCTGGGACATGCTGGCGGCGCGGCGTGCCCGGGCGCTTGGTATCGGCCTGCTGTCTGGCGGCTATGGCCAGGAAGAACTGGAGCGCAGCGGTTCTTACCGGGTCTATGCCGATCCGGCCGATCTCCTGGATCATCTCGATGAGGTTGGCGGCCGCCGCTAGGTTCCGGCGGCCATCATCGATCAGACGAAGATCTTGCCGATGCCAAGTGCCTTCTGGTGCTGCTTGAGGCATTGCTTGAGCAGGGCCACGAACTGATCGGCGGCGGGGCTGGGTGGTTCACCGCGGCGGCGGAGCAATCCGACTGAACGGTTCGCGGTGGACATCTCGACTGGTAGAAAAGCCAGGTCAGGCGCTAGGTCGGTGATTGACAGCCGCGGCAACACGGTAACGCCGACCTTCGCCCTGACCAGAGCCAATAACGACAGGACATTGTAGACGACGATCGGCGCCGGCTGGGTGCGTTTCTGGAATGCGGGATCCTCGATGGTCTGGCTGATGCCGTTGTCCAGCAACATCCGTCCGTCGAGGTCGGCCCAGCTCCTGATGCGCCGACGCTTGCTCAGCGGATCATCCTTGCGGCAGACGATGCCGAGCACATCCTCGAAGAGCGGTTGATAATCGAAAGTAGCTTGGCGGCGGCGCAGGCTGCCGATGCCGAGTTCCGCATGCCCGGCCTCGATGGCGGCGATGACATTGTCGGAATCGGTGTCACGCATATCGATCTCGACTTCCGGATGGGCGGCACGGAATTGCGGCACGACGATCGGCAGCAGGCTCGCCGCCACCGAGGGAACGCAGACGATATCGACCCGGCCGACCGCGGTGCGAGCATAGGCCTGAATGGTGGCGATGCAGCGCTCGTGATGCAGTAGGAGATCGCCGACCTGCGCTTGCATGAAACGGCCGACGGCCGTCAGGCGGTTCTTGCGATCCGCCTCGAACAGCTTGGCGCCGATTTCGCTCTCGATCTGCTTCAAGGTCATGGAAACGGCCGAGACCGTGCGGCCGACTTGTTCCGCCGCATCCTTCAGGCTGCCGGATTTGGCAACAGCGGCGAAAACCCGCAACTGGGAAAGACCGATGGGCATGCCAAGTCCGTTTCCGGTACAATTTCAAAAAATCTGAAATAGATTACCATAATTTCGGATTGACTGAAATCGGCGATACGGCCCAGCATGATGACATGCCAGTGTCAAAAAGGGATCTGTTTGCCCTGGAGGGCATGCGTCCCCGCTGACCTGAAGAACGGACAGAGGGTTGCTTATGGCCGCGTTCAATGGGCTGGTCATCGATGGGCTGCAATACTGCAACTGGTCGGAAAAGATCTTCCGTGAGCTGCGGGAAGGTGGCGTCACCGCCATCCACGTGACCATCGCCTATCACGAGACTTTCCGGGAGATGGTCGGTAATATCACCACCTGGAACCGTCTTTTCGAGCAATTCCCCGACCTGATCATGCCGGGCCGCACCGCTGATGATGTCCGGGTGGCACAGAGGAGCGGCAAGACGGCGGTTTTTTTCGGATTCCAGAATCCGTCGCCGATCGAAGACGAGATCGGCCTGGTCGAGATCTGCCACCAGCTCGGCATCCGTTTCATGCAGCTCTCCTATAACAACCAGAGCCTGCTGGCGACCGGCTGCTATGAGACCGAGGATCCGGGTATCACCCGCATGGGACGCGAGGTGATCCAGGAAATGAACCGGGTCGGCATCGCCATCGACATGTCGCATTCCGCCGAAAGATCGACCCTGCAGGCGATCGAGCTCTCGACCCGGCCGATTTCCATCACCCATGCCAATCCATCTTCCTGGCGCGACGTGCCGCGCAACAAGTCGAATGACGTGTTGAAGGCACTGGGTGAGACCGGCGGCATGCTGGGCTTCAGCCTCTATCCGCATCACCTGAAGGACTCCTCGGACTGCACGCTCGCTTCCTTGTGCGAGATGGCGGCCCGCACGGCGGAGATCATGGGGGCCGAGCATATCGGTATCGGCTCGGATCTGTGCCAGGACCAGCCGGATGCGGTGGTGGAATGGATGCGGACCGGCCGCTGGACCAAGCAGCGGACGGGGGCAACCTTCCCCCCGCAGCCAGGCTGGTTCCGTGATAATCGTGACTTTCCCGGCGTTGCCGCGGGGCTTCGTCAAGTCGGCTTCCAAGACGCGGAGATTGCCGGCATCATGGGCGGCAACTGGCTGCGCTTCTTCGAGCGGTCCTTCGGACCTGCCGACAGCGCTGCAAAGGGAGCATCATCGGGCAGATGATATCGGAGCTGATCGGGTCACCCATTGTTACGCAAGCTGCCGGTGATCTCGACCGACCGGCGAAGCTTGTCGCCCGGCGCGCGCCCGAAACCGTCATGACCCTGGCCCGGTTGGGCAGCTTTCATCAGACCCGGCTCAGTTTCCTGCGCAGCCTGTTGCGCCGCGTCGCGCGCGAGGGCTGGCAGTTCTATCGCAGTTCCTGGGATGTCGATGCCTGTGGTGAAGGTGTGGGCGTCTACTGTGTGAAGACGCCCTATCAGATCTACTCGCTCATCTGTTTCGCCCATGATCTCCCGCCGGAGAAGCGCAGCGACCGCGTCATCGCCGATGAATGGGACGCGACCTTCGTGCTCTATGACGGCGCGCCGACACCCGCGGAGATCGAGCGGCTGCGAAGCAATGCGCCACGCCAGGAGGCGGGACGCTATACAGAGCGCGATCTCGTTCTGTCACGTGCCAATCGCAGCGTGCGCTTGTTCGATCATGTGGTCGCTTGCCTTGCGGAAGGTAGACAGCCGGACAGGGCCGAACTGGCACGGATCGGCTATCTGATGCGGACGACGGCGGTCTACGGCAATGGCAAATTCGGCCTCGCCGACCGGGCGCTTATCCGAACGCGAGGCGAGTTCGCCGGGCCGTTCCAGGCGGAAATGCTGGCCGTCTGGCTGATCCGGCGCTTCACCGTCGATATCGTCGAACATATGGCCCGACAGAAAGCGCCGCAGACGGCGGTGCCCCTATCGGCGGAATTACGCCGGGTGCTGGGGGTAGGCAATGCAACCGGGCTCGGCATGGCGCCGTTCCTGGTGCACCATCCGTCCCTGATCGATCGCTGGATCGATGCGCGCGAGACTGCGCTGGCACGGGTCAGGTCCCTCACCGAGGCCGCGCCGCAAAGCCGGCAGCATTTTTGTCACGGCATCGAACGCGCTCAGGGCCTGGCGGCGCATTGGCAGGTGAATGATGCGATTCAGGCCGAGCGGATCGATGGGTTGTCCCGCGATCTCGCGTGCCTGAAGGACCATGTTGCGGTCTTCGACTGGCCCGCGCCGCTGCCCTGGAACCGCCTTTTCATCTGGGCGGAGGAAATGCTCGGCCTCGAAGCTCAGGAGATGCTGGTCTCGCTCCTGCTCGAACCGCATGGTGCGCTGATCGACGAGCTCGCCGACCAGATGGCGATCGATGAGGTGATGGAGTTCCCGCTCGACGGATCGATGACGGTGGCGCGCTTACGCGAGCTGATCGAGCAGCATTACGGCTTTGCTTTGCGCCAGGATTATGAAGTCAGAGAAGCGCAAGCGCGCTTCTGGTATGTCTCGGAGGAGAAGCTGGAGCCGCGCCTCGGCGAGCGCTTCGAGGAACCGGGTGGCGCGCTCGAGCAGCCGCTCGGCATTGCCCGGGATATTGCCGCGCTGCATGCGGCCTGCTTGCTTTATGCGCCGCAACGGCCCTTGGCGGATTTCCTGCGGGAGCACCCCGATTTCCGCCGCAATGCCCGACGCGTGCAGATCGCCGCCCGTCATCCCTATGCGGAAATCCGTGACAATCTCCTGTCGGCGAAGATGCGGCCGATCGATCTTCTGCGCTGCAAGTTGTCGTTCTTCGGTGCCATGCGCTTCGATCCGAAGTCCGATCGCTGGGTACGCATCACCTTGTTCCAGCATGCACCCCAGCCTGAAGATATCGAGGCTGGCGATGCGGATGATTGGGCGCCACCACCCGCCGCGGCCTGGGGCTAGCCCATGCGTCCATCGCTCAATGAAATCGAGATTGAAAGCCGCAAAGCGGCGCGCGGGGCGGGGCTTGCCTGGGGTCTTGCCGAGGAAGCCGGTCATGCGGTTGCCTGGCTGGCCGAGCGCGGTGTGAATGCGCTGCCGGCGCTGCTCGATATGTTGGCTGCGGTCCAGCAAGGCGATACGGTCGGCGATCCGCTGCTGGCCGGGATTGCGATCGCCGATCGGGCGCAGATGCTGGCCGAGGGTGAAGAGCTCGCCTATCTGCAGATCCGCCAGCCGGTGCTGATCCTGCCTTTCATGGCGATGGCGGCGCGGCTGACGGGCCGCAGCATCGTGCTGCAGCACGAGGATGGCGTCTGGTCGGTGCGGCCGGGGCGCGAGGATGCCGGCTTGCTGGCATTGTCGGTAAAGAAATCGCGCATCGTCGCGGTCAAATGTCGCGCCGAGGATCTGCCGCTCCGTGAGACGGTTGAACCGCCGCCGGCGATGCGGCTGGAGATCGCGGATCAAACCTGGGCCAGTCTCGAGCTTCTGGCGCAGCGGACCTATGTCCCGGCTTCCGAGGAATCGCGCCGCCTGGGCGCCGGTGCCGGCAGCGGCATCGACAACGATTAGAAGGTTTCGCGGGACTATGGCGGACAGCATCGGGGCGGCAACAAGCAAGCGAATGACGGCGGCGGAGATCGAAGCCCTGGCCCGGCAGGCACTGTTGATCGCTGGTGCAAACGGTGCCGCCGCCGGATCCCTGGCCCAGGCGATCGCCGCGGCCGAAGCGGAGGGCCTTGCCTCGCATGGCCTGGCTTACCTGCCGACCTATTGCAGTCATTTGCGCTGCGGCAAGGTCCGCGCGGATGCAGTGTTGCAGGTCTCGAAGCCGCGCCCGGGCCTGATACTGGTCGATGCCGGCAACGGTTTTGCCCATCCCGCTATCGATGCCGGCTTCGCTGAACTCGTCCCGATGGCGCGTAGCCAGGGCATCGCCGCATTGGCGATCCGGAACTCGTATAATTGCGGTGTGCTCGGTTATCACACCGATCGCCTTGCGGCGGCAGGGCTGGTGGGGCTCGGCTTCACCCATGCGCCGGCCTCGATCGCGCCGGTGGGTGGGTTGAAGCCGGTGGTCGGCACCAATCCGATCGCCATCGCCGCGCCGGATGGCAAAGGCGGGGTTGCATTCTCGATCGACCAGAGTGCCAGCGTCATCGCCAAGAGCGAGATCATGCGGCGCAAGCGCGTGGGCGAAAGCATTCCCGAGGGCTGGGCTTTCGGGCCGGACGGTGCGGCAACGACCGATCCCGCCATCGCCCTGCAAGGCACCATGGCACCCAGCGGTGGCTATAAGGGGGTGGGGATCGCGCTGCTGGTGGAAATCCTCGCCGCTGCCGCCAGCGGTGCTGTCTTGAGCAGCGAGGCCAGTCCGTTCTCAGGAACGGCAGGTGGTCCACCCGGCACCGGCCAGTTTTTCATCGCCATTGATGCCGGCACCAGTTCCGGTGGCAGGTTTGGCGATGCCATTCGGCGCCTCGCCGGTTCGATCGACGGACAGGCGGGCGGCCGCCGGCCGGGCGCCAAGCGGGCTGCGGCGCGGCAGGCATCGGCACGCGAGGGTATTTCGGTTCGGCGCGAACTTTTAACAGAGATCGAGGCTTTGATCGGCGCTTGATATCTGTAGACTGACGCAAAGCCTGCCCGCAGAGGCAGGAGCAGGGCTGCAGGATGACCGAAGGAGAGCGGCATCCGGCGGGACAAAGCAGGGAGCGATGGAATGAGTCAGGCGAACAAGGCGACGTCCGGCGGCGCGGCGACAGGCAAGGCTGCGCCGATCGTACAGATGCGCGGGGCGGGCTATTACAGCCAGAACACGATCGGCGCCAAGGCGGTGATCGACGCGGCCAGTGAGTTGGTGCTGGCGGCCCTGGGGCAGATCTCGCTTCGGCATGCAACGCCCTTTGCCATGGCAGATTTCGGCGCCGCCGATGGCGGTACCTCGCTCGATCTGATGCGCAAGGTGGTGGCGACAATCCGCCAGGCGGCGCCGGATCGTCCCATCGCACTCACCTATACCGATCTGCCGCATAATGATTTCTCGTCGCTCTTCCGACTGCTGCATGGATTGGCGCCCGATCGAGCGGAAGCGCCTCTGGGGCAGCTCGAGAATGTCTTCACCTTCGCCAGCGGCACCAGCTTCTATCGCCAGATATTTCCCGATGGCGGTCTCGATTTCGGTTTCTCCGCCACGGCGATGCATTGGCTCAGCCGCCTGCCGGGCCTGATCGCTGATCACGTCCATGCGGTCGGTGCAAATGCGCGGGAGAAGGAGATTTTCCGCGCCCAGTCGATCGCCGATTGGGAACGCATCCTGCTGGCGCGTGCCGCCGAGTTGAAGCCCGGTGGCAAACTGGTGCTGGTGAATTTCTGCGCTGACGAACAGGGGCGCTATCTCGGCAATACCGGCGGCGTCAACATGCATGACACTTTCGCCAAGCATTGGCGGCGTATCCAGCGCGAATGGCAGCTGAGCGACGCCGAGTATCATGCCGGCACCTTCATGCAGTACTACAAGACAGTCGAGGATTTCACCGCTCCCTTCACGGCAGCGGATTCGCTGGTGCAACGGGCCGGACTCAAGCTCGACCGGGTATTCACCCGTGTCACCGGCTGCCCCTATGCTGCCAAGTTCGCGCGTGAAGGCGGCGATCCGGCCGCCTTTGCCGCCAGCTACCTGCCGACCCTGCGGTCCTGGAGCGAGAGCACCTTCCTGGGCGCACTTTCGCCCGACCGGCCATTGGAGAAGCGACGGGAGATCATCGACGACTTCTATGGCGGCTATCAGGATGAGGTGGCAGCCGATCCGACGGGCCATGGCATGGACTATGTCCATTGCTTCATGGTGATCTCCAAGACCCTGTAGCCGGCCATCGATTCGAGCCGCGCCTGGCAAGTTGACCATGCGGTCAAGCGCGTGTTATCCCTGGCCGAAATCAAGTTTGATCAAACTTCAGTCAATATCGGTGCGGGGAGCGGATGCCTAAAGCCAAACCATTGGCCGAGCTTGCTTTTTCCGCAGAGCACTTGCCGCGAAATCCCGGCTTACCGCTGGATTTGGGCGAGGTTCTGCCGGTCCGGGTCAATCGCAGCGCCGTTCAGGCGCGCACGGCCAGCTTGGCGGCACGGCGATCGGTGAAGAAGGAATGGCAGGCGGCCTGGCTGCTGAAGGCCGTCACCTGCATCGACCTCACCACCCTCAGCGGCGATGACACGCCGGGCAAGGTGCAACGCCTCTGTGCCAAGGCGCGTAACCCGTTGCGCGGTGACCTGGCCGAGGCGCTGGGAGCCCAGGGCATCACCACGGGTGCCGTCTGCGTCTATCACAACATGGTGGCTGAAGCGGTGGCCGATCTCGCCGGTACGCATATTCCGGTCGCTGCTGTCTCCACCGGCTTTCCCGCTGGTCAGACGCCGATGGAAACCAAATTGCGTGAGATCGAGCTCTCCGTTGAAGCAGGCGCCAAGGAGATCGACATCGTCATCAGCCGTCAGCATGTGCTGACCGGCAACTGGCAGGCGCTCTATGACGAGATGAAGGCCTACCGTGCCGCTTGCGGTGAGGCGCATGTGAAGGCCATCCTCGCGACCGGCGAGCTCGGCACCTTGCGCAATGTCGCTCGCGCCTCGATGGTCTGCATGATGGCCGGCGCCGATTTCATCAAGACCTCGACCGGCAAGGAAGCGGTCAATGCCACTTTGCCAGTGTCGCTCACCATGGTGCGCTGCATCCGGCATTATCACGAGATGACCGGCATCCATGTCGGCTACAAGCCGGCCGGCGGCATCAGTGCGGCCAAGGATGCGATCAACTATCTGGTGCTGATCAAGGAAGAACTCGGCCGCCGCTGGCTGGAACCGGATCTCTTCCGCTTCGGTGCCTCCAGCCTGTTGACCGATATCGAGCGCCAGCTCGAGCATTTCGTCACCGGCCGCTACTCCGCCACTTTCCGCCACGCGATGGCATAAGAGACGACCAATGGAACTGGAAGGAATCTTCGCGGCCATGAGCTACGGACCGTCACGCGAGAGCGCCGACGAGGCGACGCGCTGGCTGAAGAGCCATAAGAACAGCTTCGACCTTTTCATTGGCGGCGACTGGAAGGCCTCCACCGCCAAGGATCGCTTCGACAGCCACGATCCGGCGACCGGGACGAAGCTCGCGAGCCTCGCCAAGGCCAATGCCAAGGATATCGATGCAGCGGTGAAGGCCGCGCGCAAGGCGCAAGGTGCCTGGGCGAAGCTCGGCGGCCATGGCCGTGCACGCTACCTCTATGCGCTCGCGCGCCTGGTGCAGAAGCACAGCCGTCTTTTCGCCGTGCTCGAGACGCTCGATAACGGCAAGCCGATCCGCGAAAGCCGCGACATCGATATCCCGCTGGTGGCGCGCCACTTCTATCACCATGCCGGCTGGGCGCAGCTGTTGGATGAGGAGTTCCCTAATCACAAACCGCTCGGCGTCGTCGGGCAGGTGATCCCCTGGAACTTCCCGCTGCTGATGCTGGCCTGGAAGGTGGCGCCGGCGCTGGCGGCCGGTAACACGGTGGTGCTAAAGCCGGCCGAGGATACCAGCCTCACGGCCTTGCTCTTCGCCGAGATCGCCCAGGAAGCGGGCCTGCCGGCGGGCGTGCTCAACATCGTCACCGGTGCCGGCGAGACCGGTTCGGCTTTGGTCGATCATCCCGATATCGACAAGATCGCCTTCACGGGTTCGACCGAGGTCGGCCGCCTCATCCGTCAACGCACGGCGGGCAGTGGCAAGAAATTGACACTGGAGCTCGGCGGCAAGTCGCCCTTCATCGTCTTCGATGATGCCGATCTCGACAGCGCGGTCGAAGGCATCGTCGACGGTATCTGGTTCAACCAGGGCCAGGTCTGCTGTGCCGGGTCGCGCCTCCTCGTGCAGGAAGGCGTCTATGCGACGATGGTCGAGAAACTGCGCCGCCGCATGGAGACCCTGCGCGTCGGCGATCCGCTCGACAAGTCGACCGATATCGGTGCGCTGGTTTCACCGACGCAGTTGAAGCGTGTTACCTCGATGGTGGAAGCCGGCCTCGCCGCCGGCGGCAAGCTCTGGCAGCCCGCCTGCGAATTGCCGGGCAAGGGCTCCTTCTATCCGCCGAGCCTGATCAGCGATGTGGCGCCGGCCAGTCCGCTGGCACAACAGGAGATCTTCGGGCCGGTGCTGGTGGCGATGTCTTTCCGTACGCCAGACGAGGCAGTGCAACTCGCCAACAATACGGTCTATGGCCTCGCCGCCAGTGTCTGGAGCGAGAGCGTCAACCTGACCCTCGATATCGCGCCGAAGATCAAGGCCGGTGTGGTCTGGGTCAATTGCACCAATCAGTTCGATGCCGCCTGCGGTTTCGGCGGCTATCGCGAATCCGGCTATGGTCGTGAGGGTGGCCGCGAAGGCATGCTGGAATATCTCGCTTCGCCCAGTGATCTCGATCGCATCAAGCGCAAGCCCTCGGCTGCTACCAAGGCGAAGAAGACGGCAGAGGTTCGCGAGGGCGTGCCGGAGATCGATCGCACCCTTAAGCTCTATATCGGCGGCAAGCAGGCGCGGCCCGATGGCGGCTATAGTCGGGCGATCTATGGCGCCAATGGCAAGCTGCTGGCGGAAGTCTCTGAAGGCAACCGCAAGGACATCCGCAATGCCGTCGAGGCAGCCGTCAAGAACGATGCCTGGAGCAAGATGACCGGGCATGCGCGCGCACAGGTGCTCTATTTCGTCGCCGAAAATCTGTCGCAGCGTCGCGATGAATTTGCCGCCGAATTGCGGGCGATGACCGGTGCCACCGAACGCCAGGCTGCCGCCGAGGTTGAAGCGGCAGTGACGCGTCTCTTCAGCTATGCCGCCTGGGCCGACAAGTATGACGGTGCCGTGCATAACCCGCCGCTCAACGGTGTCGCCATTGCCATGAACGAGCCGATCGGCGTCATCGCCATGGCCTGCCCGGATGAAGCGCCTTTGCTGGCCTTCATCTCGATGCTGGCGCCGGCTCTGGCGCTCGGCAACCGCGTGGTGATCGTGCCGTCGCAAGCACATCCCTTGTCGGCGACGCGCTTCTATCAGGTGCTCGACACCTCCGATATGCCGGCCGGTGCCGTCAATATCGTCACCGGTGAGCGCGACGTATTGGTGAAGACGCTGGCCGATCATCCGGATGTCGGCTCACTCTGGTACGAAGGTGGCGCCGAGGGCAGCAAGATGGTGGAACTCGCCTCGGCCCATGACCTGAAGCAGAGCTGGGTCAATCACGGCATGGCGCGGGACTGGATGGCCACAAGCGCGCAGGGCCGCGACTTCCTGCGCCGCGCCAGCCAGGTCAAGAATATCTGGGTGCCCTACGGCGAGTGATCGTCGTCCAGCATTAGCAGAAATAAACAGGGGAGGCACAAGGCATGTTGAAGAATCTCGATCCCATCCTGACACCGGATCTGCTCTGGGTATTGCGGGCCATGGGCCATGGCGACGACCTGGTCCTGGCCGATGCCAATTTCCCCTCGCAATCCATTGCGGGCGCGAAGCATCTGATCAGGCTGCCGGGTGTCGATATCCCGACCGCCACGCGCGCCATTCTCTCGGTCATGCCGCTCGACAGTTTTGTGCCGCATCCGGTGCTGCGCATGGAGGTGGTCGGCAAGCCTGATTACCTGCCGCCCGTGCAGCAGGAAGTGCAGCGCGAGATCGACAAGGCAGAGGGCAAGTCGCTGCCGATGGGCTCGATCGAGCGCTTCGCTTTCTATGAAGCCGCCAAGAAGGGCTATGCCGTCGTCACCACCGGCGAGATGCGCGGCTATGGCTGCTTTCTGCTGAAGAAGGGCGTCATTCTGGCGGCCGACTGAATGCGTCATTCAACAATTTTGTGGGATCGGGGCTGACATGCGCAAAGCCATCGTCATCATGGGGATCTATGTAGCCGATCTCGCCTTCCTGGCGGATCGCATGCCGGTCATGGGCGAGACCATTCTCGGCAGTTTCCGCAGCGGGCCGGGCGGCAAGGGATCAAACCAGTCGGTGGCGGCCGCGCGGGCCGGGGGGGACGTCTCCTTCATCACCTGCATCGGCCGCGATTCCTTCGGTGAGACGGCCCGCAAGACCTGGAGCGTCGATGGCATCGACCAGTCCTTCGTCGTCGACGGCGAGAGCCCGACGGGCGGTGCCTTCATCTTCGTGCAGAACGGCACCGGCAACAATGCCATCATCGTGGCACCCGGCGCTGCGAATGATCTGACCACGGCGGATATCGACAAGGCCGAAGGACGCTTGCGCGATGCGGCCGTCTTCATGACACAGCTGGAAACCCCCGTGCCCTTGGCGCTGCATGCCCTGAAGCTTGCGCGCAAGCACAAGGTGACGACGATCCTCAATCCGGCCCCGGCCGTACCGATCCCCGACGAGATCTATCCGCTGGTCGATTTCCTGACGCCGAATGAGACCGAGGCTTCGGCCCTGAGCGGCATCGAGGTGGTCGATGTTGCCAGTGCCGAGAAAGCGGCCGAACGATTCCTTGCAAAGGGAGCCGGTGCCGCCTTGATCACCTTGGGCGAGAAGGGTGCCTTCTTCAAGGACAAGCAGCAGGCCCAGCTGGTGCCGAGCTTCAAGGTGGGTGCCGTCATCGACACGACCGGTGCGGGCGACGCCTTCAATGGCGGTTTTGCCTGCGCGCTTGCCGAAGGAAAGTCGCCGTTGGAAGCCGCCCGCTTCGGCTGCGCCACCGGATCGCTTAGCGTCACCCGCGTCGGTACGGCACCGGCCATGCCGACCCGCGCCGAAATCGACAAGCTTTTGCTCGGCTGAACAATGCCGCGTGCGCTCATGGGCATTGATGGTGTCGAGCGCGACACGTTGCAGGAGCGGATCTATCGCCAGATCCACCACAAGCTGCTGACTGGACAATTGCTGCCCGGCCAGCAGCTTAGTATCAATGCTTTGATCAATGCGCTTGGCGGCAGCGCGATGCCGATCCGTGAGGCTTTGCGCCGGCTGGAAGCGGAACGTCTGCTGGTAGTCGGCAGCAATCGCAGTTTGACGGTGCCGCGACTGAATGCACTGCAGGTGGCGGAATTGCGCGACATGCGCTTGGCGCTGGAAGGCATGGCGACCGAGCGGGCGGCACCTAATGTCGCGGAGACCGATCTGGCGGTGCTAACCGCCATCTGTACTGGAATGGAAGCGGCGATCCTGGCCGAGGATCCGGCTCAATATCTCGACGCCAATTGGCGCTTCCATCTCTTCATCTATCAGCTCAGCCACATGCCGCTGATGTGCAGCATCGTGCAGCAATTGATGGCGCGCGCGGCACCCTATGTGCGGCTCGGCCTCAACGGCAACCGGGAGCATATGCAGCGCGCGATGCAGCACCATTATGCCGTCCTGGAGGCACTCGGACGCGGCGACGGGCTGGCGGCGCGCTCAGCCATCGAAGCCGACATTCTCGGTGCCACGGCGGATTTCTTGACTCTCGACGGCAAGACCCGGCCAGCTTTGCAGGCGAACCTTTAAGCCTGCTCATCGTTTCATTCCTGCGGTTTCTACGGGTTTGGTCGGCTGTCCGGCGGATCCGGTCCGGTCCGTTTGTCATGGCGCCACACGGCGGATATTTGGGCTTTGCCTTCCTCTGATATATTAGTATAACACGCCCGGAGGCGAGCGATGGAATGGAGACAGATCGGCAAGACCGGCCTTAACGTGACGGAGCTCGGTTTCGGTGGAGCCCCGCTCGGCAATCTTTATGCCGTCGTGCCGGAAGCGGAAGCCAGTGCCACGGTGGAAGCCGCCTGGGTAACGGGCCGGCGCTTTTTCGATACGGCGCCTTTCTATGGCTACGGCCTCAGCGAGCGGCGGATCGGCGACGCCTTGCGCGACCGGCCGCGCGATCAGTTCGTCCTATCGACCAAGGTCGGACGGCTCATCCGGCGCGGCTGGCATGAGAGCAAGGCGCGCGAGATGTTCCGCACCTCGATGCCCTTTTATGCTGCTTTCGACTATTCCTATGACGGCGTGATGCGGTCAATCGAGGACAGCTATCAGCGCCTGGGCCTGGACAAGATCGATATCGCCCTGATCCACGACATCGCCCGTGATACCCATGGCGACAATCAGCCGGCGATGATGAAAGTGGCGATGGAAGGCGGCTATCGTGCGCTGGACGAATTGCGCCGCAATGGCCAGGTCAAGGCCATCGGCCTCGGCGTCAATCAGGCCGATGTCTGTCTCGATACCATGCGATACGGCGATTTCGACTGCTTCCTCCTGGCCGGCCGCTATACCTTGCTGGAGCAGGATGCGCTCGATGACCTGATGCCGGCCTGTGCGGCGCGCAATATCTCGATCATCATCGGCGGTCCGTTCAATTCCGGCATTCTTGCCCGCGCCGATGCCGCCGATGCCACCTATAATTATGAGCTGGCTCCGGAGAATATCCGCGCCCGGGTCCGCCAATTGGTGCAGGCCTGCGCGCGGCACCAGGTGTCGCTGCCGACCGCCGCCTTGCAATTCGTTCTCGCCCATCCGGTCGTCGCCAGCGTCATCCCCGGTGCCCGCAACGCCGCCGAGGCGGCCAGCCATCACGAGATGCTGGCGGTGAAGATCCCACAGGATTTCTGGACCGATCTGCGCGATAGCGGCTTGCTGCATCCGTCGGCACCTGTGCCCGCGACGACAGCCTAGAGGCAAGCATGCGCGTCGATTGCCATCAGCATTTCTGGCGTCTCGACCGCGGGGATTATACTTGGTTGACGCCGAGCTTCGCGGCGATCTATCGCGATTTCGGGCCGCAGGATCTGACGCCCTATCTTGAGCGACATCAGATCGAGGCGACGGTTCTCGTGCAGGCGGCAGCAACCGTTGCAGAAACCGATTACATGCTGGAAGTTGCCGCCCGACATTCCTTCGTGCGCGGTGTCGTCGGTTGGGTCGATTTCGATGCGCCGACCCTCATCGCAGATATTGACAGGTTGGCGCAAAATCCGCTGATCAAGAGCTTCCGGCCGATGATCCAGGACATCGCTGATCCCGACTGGATGCTGCAGCCGCATCTGGCGCCTGGTCTCGCCGCGTTGCAACGGCATGACATCGCATTCGACGCCTTGCTGAAGCCGCCGCATTTGCAGCCGTTCCGGAAGTTCCTCAAGCTGTATCCTGATCTGCGTATTGTCGTCGATCACGGCGCCAAGCCGGCGATCGCTGCCGGCGGCTACGAGTTCTGGGCCAAGGAGATGCGCGAGATCGCGCGTGACCCGCGCGTCTTCTGCAAGCTGTCTGGCCTGGCGACCGAGGCGGGAGTTGATTGGACAGAGGCGCGTTTGCGGCCCTATGTCGATCTGCTGTTGCAGGCCTTTGGCCCTGCACGCTTGATGTGGGGCAGCGACTGGCCTGTCGTCAATCTCGCCGGCGGTTATGACCGCTGGCATGGGGCGGCATCAGCCATGATCACTGGCCTCAGTGGTGCCGAGCAGGACGCCATCCTGGGCGGTACGGCGACGTCATTCTATCGGCTCTAGATCGCGACGCATTCACCGTCGTGTCACAATCTGAAGAGGTGCAGCTTGGATCGGTTGAAGGGAAAGAGGGCGCTTTGTACGGCGGCAGCGCAGGGCATTGGCCGCGCGGTCGCAGAAGCGTTTATACGAGAAGGCGCCACGGTCATTGCCACCGACCTCAATGACAGCAAGCTCACCGATCTCAAGGGGGCGACGATCCGCCGTCTCGATGTGACCGACGGGGCCGCCGTCGAGAAGCTGGCCGCCGAAATCGGCACCGTGGACATCCTTTTCAACTGCGCCGGCTATGTACATCAGGGGACTATCCTCGATTGCGCCGAGAAGGACTGGGATTTCTCCTTCGATCTCAATGTGAAGGGCATGTATCGCATGATCCGTGCCTTCCTGCCGGCTATGCTGGCCCAGGGCCATGGCTCGATCATCAATATGGCCTCGGTCGCTTCAAGCCTGAAAGGCGTGCCCAATCGCTGTGTCTATGGCGCCAGTAAGGCAGCGGTGATCGGTCTTACCAAATCCGTGGCGGCCGATTACGTCACCAAGGGCATTCGCTGCAACGCCATTTGCCCTGGTACGATCGAGAGCCCCTCGCTGGAAGACCGCATGAAGGCGTTGGGCGGCAATATCGACGATGTCCGCGCCGGCTTTGTTGCCCGCCAGCCGATGGGCCGGCTTGGCACGCCGGCAGAAATCGCGCATCTTGCCGTCTATCTCGCCTCGGATGAAGCGAGCTTCACCACGGCGACGACGCATGTCATCGATGGCGGCTGGGCCGCCTGATAGGAGCCTCCATATGAAATTGCTACGTTACGGCCTGCCTGGCCAGGAGAAGCCCGGTCTGCTCGACAAGCAGGGCAATATTCGCGACCTCTCCGGCAACATCAAGGATATCTCCGGCGAGGTGTTAAGTGATACCGGCCTGCAGCTTCTGAGTGCGCTCGATCCAGAAAAACTGCCCAAGGTCGCCGGCACGCCGCGGCTCGGTCCTTGTGTCGGCCAGGTCGGCAAGTTCATCTGCATCGGCCTCAATTACGCTGATCACGCAGCGGAGTCAGGTCTGCAGGTTCCTCCCGAACCGGTGGTCTTCATGAAGGCGACCAGCGCCATCATCGGCCCCAACGACCTGGTGGAGATCCCCCGCAAGTCGCAGAAGACCGATTGGGAAGTGGAGCTTGGCGTTGTCATCGGCAAAGCCGCCAAATATGTCTCCGAAGCTGACGCCTTGTCGCATGTCGCCGGCTATTGCGTGATCAATGACGTCTCGGAGCGGGAATTCCAGATCGAACGCTCGGGTACCTGGGACAAGGGCAAGGGCTGCGATACCTTCGGGCCGATCGGCCCCTGGATGGTGACGCGCGATGAGGTGCCGGATCCCCATAATCTCGGCCTCTGGCTTTCCGTCGACGGCAAGAAGTATCAGGACGGCAATACCAGGACCATGGTCTACAAGGTGCCGTTCCTGGTCTCCTATTTGAGCCAGTTCATGAGCCTGCAGCCGGGCGATGTCATCTCGACCGGCACGCCGCCGGGTGTCGGCATGGGCCAGAAGCCGACGCCGATTTATCTCAAGCCCGGCCAGGAGATGCATCTCGGCATCGACGGGCTGGGTGAGCAGCGCCAGAAGACCGTGGCGGCATAAGCCGTGTGAGGTCGTGCCGCCCGCGGAAAGAGCCGCTGGCGGCACGACCCATGGGGGCTCGACGGCTCTTTTAAACTGATATATTAGTATCTAAGATCGTCCGTTATACAGGTCATCCATGGTCAAGATCGTCAAAAGCCGCGCCCGCGACATCCGTTTCCCGACGTCGCAACATGCGGATGGTTCCGATGCAATGAACCTCGATCCCGATTATTCGGCCGCCTATGTGGTGCTGGAGACGGATCAGCCGGGGCTGGAAGGGCATGGCCTGACCTTCACCTTGGGCAAAGGCAACGAGCTCTGCGTTGCGGCGATCGAAGCTTTGTCTCCGGTCGTTCTCGGCCGCGATCTCGCCTCAATCACGGGCGACATGGCCGGCTTCTGGCGCGAAGTGACCAGCGCCAGCCAGTTGCGCTGGGTGGGTCCGGAAAAGGGCGTCATTCATCTGGCGACGGCAGCACTCGTCAATGCGGTCTGGGATCTCTGGGCGAAGGTGGAGGGGAAGCCGGTCTGGCGCCTGGTCGCCGATATGACGCCGGAGGAATTCGTCAGTCTCATCGATTTCCGCTATATCACTGATGCCCTCACCAAAGAGGAAGCGCTGGCGATCCTGCGCGCCAATGCACCTAGCAAGGCAAAGCGCATCGCCGATCTCGAAGCCAAGGGCTTTCCCGCTTATACGACATCCGCCGGCTGGCTCGGCTATCCCGATGACAAGGTACGGCGCCTCTGCCGCGAGGCGATCGACGAGGGGCTGAACTATATCAAGATCAAGGTCGGCCGCGATCTCGCCGACGACAAGCGGCGTTGCGCCATCGTGCGCGAGGAAATCGGCCCTGACCGCTTCCTGATGATCGATGCCAACCAAGTGTGGGATGTCAACCAGGCGATCGACTGGGTGAAGGAACTCGCACCTTACAAGCCGCTTTGGATCGAGGAGCCGACCAGTCCCGACGATGTGGTCGGCCATGCCACCATCCGCAAGGCGGTGAAGCCCTTGGGCATCGGCGTCGCCACCGGCGAGATGTGCCAGAACCGTGTCCTCTTCAAGCAGCTGATGCAGCTGAATGCGATCGATTTCTGCCAGATCGATTCCTGCCGCCTGGGCGGCGTCAACGAGATCCTGGCGGTCCTCTTGATGGCGAAGAAATTCGGCGTACCGGTCTGCCCGCATGCCGGTGGCGTGGGCCTCTGCGAATATGTCCAGCATCTCGCCATGATCGACTATGTTTGCATTTCGGCCAGCACGGAGAACCGCGTGCTGGAATTCGTCGATCACCTGCACGAGCATTTCTTCGATCCGGTCGTGATCCGCAACGGCCATTACATGCCGCCGCGTTTGCCCGGCTACAGCATCACCATGAAGCCGGCGAGCCTCGATGAATTCGAATATGGCAAGGGCAAGGCCTGGGCCAACCGCTAAAGAACGGGCCTGCCTCTATTCGAACATCTCGGCGTGTTGCTGCAGCAGGATCGACAGCCGGTCATAAGCGTCGTCGAGATGGAAGGTGAGAGCCTTCACCGCACGATCGACATTGCGCCGCGCCAGGGCTTCCACCACCGCGGTATGCTGGGCGATCGCCTTTTCTTCCTGGTGCGGCAGCGGCGAACTCAGATGTCGGATACGGTCGAGCTGTGCCTTGGAGCGGTTGACGATGCGCCAGAGGCGGCTGAAGCCGCTGAGTTCGCTGATGGTGCGATGGAACTGGTCGTCATAAGTGATGAAGTCTTCATGCCGCTGCTTCGCGGCGGCGCGCTCCTGCAAGGCCAGCAGATCGCGCAGCTTCTCAATGGCGGCGTCATCGATATGGGCAGCGGCGAGCTTGATGCCTTCGACCTCGAGTGCCCGGCGGATAATCTGGCCCTCCTCGAGCTGATGCCGGTCGATGAGAGCGACATAGGTCCCCGATTGCGGGCGGATATTGATCAACCTTTCATCGGCAAGCTGCCGGATGGCATCGCGCACCGGTGTCCGCGAGATGCCGAGCTGGTCGGTGATCTGTTTCTCGATGATCACCGAGCCGGGTGGCATGCGTGAGGTGATGATCGCTTGCCGCAACAGGCGATAGACCTGGTCGGGGATCGGTGAGGAGCGATCGATCCGCGCATCCTCCGGCAACACAAAATCGTTTTCCGTCATGGTGGCGGATTTTTGCGTCGCCCCCGGTTCGCTGGCAAGGACCCTTTTCTGAGACATCGGCACAATCCGTAGTGCTTGCGTCAACTGACGGAAGTTATACGGATACTAGTATATCAGATAAAGATCAATGTCCTGGATCGGGCTGGCACGGGTGTTCCGACCGGCAAAGGAGACAACCCAGCTGGCCAGGCGTCAATATCACGGTGTTCCAGTGGCGGCAAATTTGGCGTATTGGCGCTCAGTCCATCGATCGGTCAACGCGAACGCTCACCAAAGATCGATGGCCAGTAACCAAGGCCGTGCGCCCGCTCGCTGGCCGTGATTCGCTTCACGGCAAAAATTCAGCCTGCGCGGAAGCTGGCCCAGAGCAAGGTGGCGGCGAAGGCGCCGGCCGCTATGAGAACCATGGCGAGATAGGCTGTCTCGATTGTCGTCATCGTCGATCTCCTGATTGCTGGCAGGAAGATCGGCGAGGGCAGGCGCGAGATCATTGATGTGGATCAATGACACCGGGCCGCATGCGCGCCTGCGACGATATGTCAGCGCTGGAACTTCAAGGCCGATGCGGGCACCTGATCGGCGCCGCTCGGCAGCGGCTTGGCCGGATCGGCCATCCAGGAGGCGATATCGGTGAACACCGTCTGTGCATCGAGATCGCGCAGCAGATAGTGATAGCCCCGCGGATAGAGGCCGATCCGCAGCCGATCCTGCGGCAACGGCGGCAACTCCGCCAGCGACGCGAGCACCGAATGGTCGGTCAGTACCTGTTCGCGGCCGCCATAGAGCAGCAGGCAAGGAGGGACGCCATGATCGGCGCGTCCCAGCAGCGGCAAAGCCCCATAGGCTTGGCTCATCAGGCCGACGAGACCATAGGCGGAATCAACGCGGGTATCCTTGATGACCAGCGGATCGCGTCCCATCGCCCGTAACGCCGTGGTGTTGTCCGAAGCCTGGATGCGCACACCTGTCGGATAGACGGTCATCCAGGGAATGACATGCGCCGCCCAATCGAGCACATGGCGGTTGAAACTGCTCTGGGTTTCCCAGCCCCAGAGGGCCGGCGAAACGAGGATCAGGCCATTTGCCTGCAAGGGCGGGTTTTCCGCTGCCGCGGCGATGACGACCGAAGCGCCCATGCTCTCACCGAGGATGAAGAGCGGCTTGTCGGGATATTTCCGATGCAGCAGATCGACCGCCAGTTTGAGATCGGCGATCATCCGCTCATTGCCGGGCCAGATGCCGCGTTGGGGCGTGCGGCCGAAGCCGCGCTGGTCATAGGCATAGACGGCCATGCCGCGGCGGACCATGCCCTCGGCCGGATTGGTCATGCCCTTGGAATAATCGTTGAAGCCGTGGATGGCGAGGATGACGGCTTTGATCTCCGTGACCTTCAGGGAATCGTCCCGCGGCAACCATTCGCGTAAGGGGAGGTCGACGCCATCGGCCGTATGGATAGAGGTTGCCGTCAGATGCGGCTGGTCGATATCGGGGCCGATCTCCTGCAGGCGCGGCGCGCAGGCAGCGAGAAAAAGGGTCAATGGGATCAAAAGGATTTGCAAAAGGCGACGCCCGATAATCATTGATCAATCCTGTCTTTTATCGCCGGCAAAATAGCGGCTTGGCGGCACGCCCAGCGATTTCTTGAACATGGTGGTGAAGGCGGCGGGACTCTCATAGCCGAGATCGAGCGCCACGGTGGTCACGGCTTCGCCCAGCGCCAGGCGCCGCATGGCCGAGAGCAGGCAGGCCTGGCGCGCCCAATGGGCGAAGCTCATGCCGGTTTCGCGTTTGAAGAAGCGGGTGAAGCTGCGCCGGCTCATGGCCAGGGTCTCGGCCCAGGCATCGATCGGCACGCTGGCCAAAGGTTTGCGGAGAAATTTCTGGCACTGGCGCGCGAGTTTGGCGTCGGTCGGCAGTGGCAGAGAGAGCGGCAGGCTGTGCAATTGCCGCAATTCCGCCAAAGCGAGCGACATGATCAGCCCGTCGCGACCCTCTTCCTGGTAATCGGCCGGCAGTTCGACCGCGGCCAGCAGCAATTCCCGCATCAGGCCGGAGATGGCCAGGACCTGGCAGGTCTGCGGCATACCGGTGGCCGCATCGTTCCGCACATAGAGGCTGCGGGTGGTGACAGGCCCGATCATGCGCACGCTGTGGACGATGCCGGCCGGAATCCACATCGCCTCTTGCGGTGGCACCACCCAGGCGCCGTGCTCAGTCCGCACCGTCATGACACCCGATCCGGCATGCAGGAACTGGTTGCGGCTGTGGTAATGCGGCGAGATTTCGAAATCGTCCGGATAGTCGTTACCAAAGGCGACGATCGGCCGGGGCGTGCCTTCAAGTTCAGCGGTGAGGCGGGCGTTATGAACCATGTTTTAGCGATGGGGGTCTCAGCGATGGGGCGCCAGGGAGCGGGGTGATTGGCCCAAACTATAAAATATTTGACCTGCTTTCGGAAGAAGGTCTTCAGCTTCTCCCTAATATCGGTGATTGCCGAAAACCACGGAGAAAATCATGGCTGATACAACGATGAACATTGACCGCGGTGCTGCCAAGCGAACAGCACTGGCCGTCCTTGTCGGTATCAGCTTCTGCCATTTGTTGAATGACATGTTGCAGTCGCTGCTGCCGGCAATCTATCCGATGATCAAGCAAGGTTTCGATCTGAGCTTCAGCCAGGTCGGCCTTATCACGCTGGTCTTCCAGATTACCGCCTCGCTTCTGCAGCCGATGGTCGGCCTCTATACCGATCGCTCGCCGAAGAACTATGCCTTGCCGGTTGGCATGGCCGTTACCTTGACGGGTCTTCTGCTGCTGTCGCGGGCGCCGAGCTTCCCGCTCCTGCTGCTGGCGGCGGCCTTGATCGGCACGGGTTCTTCCATCTTCCATCCGGAATCCTCGCGCGTCGCGCGCCTGGCTTCCGGCGGGCGGCATGGTCTCGCGCAGTCGCTCTTCCAGGTGGGCGGCAATCTCGGCTCGGCGATCGGCCCGCTGGCGGCGGCCTTTCTCATCCTGCCGCATGGCCAGACGAGTGTCGCCTGGTTCTCGCTCGCGGCCTTGCTGGCGATCATCGTATTGACGCGGATCGGTGCCTGGTTCGGCGCCAATCGCAAGGCGAAGGGCGCTTCGCGTCATGGCGTCGGCGCCGTCACGCTGTCACGCAAGCAGGTCGGCGGGGCGATTGCGGTTCTGCTGGCACTGATCTTCTCGAAGTACTTCTATCTCGCCAGCCTCACCAGTTATTACACCTTCTATCTGATCACCCGCTTCGGCGTGTCGGTGCAGTCGGCGCAGATCTATCTCTTCGTCTTCCTCGGCGCGACGGCGATCGGCACCATCGCCGGCGGTCCGATCGGCGATCATATCGGCCGCAAGAAGGTGATCTGGGGCTCGATCCTGGGTGTGCTGCCCTTCACCCTGGTGTTGCCCTATGCCTCGCTGTTCTGGACCGTGGTCCTCACGATTCCCATCGGCCTCATCCTCGCCTCGGCCTTCTCGGCGATCGTGGTTTATGCCCAAGAGCTGATGCCGGGCCGGGTCGGCATGGTGGCGGGCCTGTTCTTCGGCTTCGCCTTCGGCATGGGCGGCGTCGGTGCCGCCGTGCTCGGTGTGCTCGCTGATTGGACCGACATCACCACGGTCTACCGGCTTTGTGCCTTCCTGCCGGCGATCGGCCTCCTCACGGCCCTGCTGCCGAATATCGAGACGGCTCGCCAGCGGGCCAAGGCCAGCTGACCGCTGCAGCTCGACTACAGGCGTCAGCGAAAATCGCGGGAGCAGCCCTAACCGGCTGCTCCCGTTTGCTTTTTCAGGGCTGAGATACGGCTTGCAGTCAACCGGGCAATCCGTTAGGTTCCGCCCGCCCAAGCCGCGGAGAGGTGCCAGAGTGGCCGATTGGGGCAGTCTCGAAAACTGTTGTAGGTTTGCGCCTACCGTGGGTTCGAATCCCACCCTCTCCGCCATATCTCCTTGATTTAAAACATAAATTTCCCGAAACCAACCATCTACACCCACGCCTGTTCCATCGCGCGGGCGGTGCCAAAACTCAGCTATTACCGGTCATGTGGAAGTTTCGCGCCGCGCTGATTCGCAGAGGCGGCGGCTGTGTTGGAATCAGTGCGGGAAATAGGTGGGGCAGGGGTGAGGCCCTGGCACCTATCCCGGTAATCGACTAGTCGCGAAGACGACATTGAGAAACGCTCGGTGGGAAACGCTCGGGCCGGGCAATAGTGGGTTGCCGGATCAGTGCAATCTGGCGTCTGTGCAGTGACGCGCTGCCGTCTTGTCTTCGTGCGCGTGACCGCATAACGGGGTCGGCTCGAAATTGACGGGATTGATCTCGTAAAGCCGATATCTGTGCGCGCCGGTGTCGTCCGTCGCGACGATCATAACCTCACGATGTGTTGCCTTAGCGCGCGAGCGCTGAAATATCCGCAAATTCATATCGTCCAATGCTCCATGGGCCTGCGCGATACTAGAAAGCCAAGCTGACGAGAATGTTGCACCGTCGAGACAGTGTCTTGACAGCCGCTGGAGTTGGTGTATTTGCGCAATTAACGAAACGCTTTGCTGCGACCCCCTGTCAGCCGCACCCTGCAGTATAAGCTTCTTCTTTAAATAGTTGCTGAAACGTCGAAACCCATAGCGAGCAGATTTGTCTCCTTGCTGAGCCGGCACGGCCTTAAGCTCCCCTTTTTGGCATCTGGCGTTCCCCACGCCCTTGCCGGCTCACCAATATCTATCTGAACATGTCTCAACTCAAACTGGCCGGTCCAAGTCCCTGGGACCGGTCTTTTTTAGCCCGCCAAGAAGCCCAGGTATCGGAGATCACCGCGTTGTTGAATGTCGCCGTGGTCCTGGATCGCGGCATTGTGATGACGATTTACAAGATCAGTGCAAGAGGGGCGGCGACCGATAGCCTCGCGACTCCTGTCAGGCACCTCAGTTATTGGCGATCTTCTCGCTGGTCGGCAATTGGCCGGCATCCCAGCCGCCGCCCAGCGCCTCGATCAGGGAGACGCTGGCGACCAGACGCTGCTGGCGGATGGTGATCGCGCTACGCTCATTGGCAAGCTCGGCCGCCTGGGCGGTGATCACCGTGGTATAGGCGGTGATGCCGGCCTCATATTCATTGAGCGCCGTCACCGTCGCTTCATGCGATGACTGCACGGCGGCATCCTCAACGGCGGCTTCCTGTTCCAGGATGCGCAGAGTCGAGAGCTGATCCTCGACCTGCTGGAATCCGGTCAGCACGGTCTGCCGGTAATCGGCGACACTCTGATCATAAGTGGCGCGCGTGGCGGCGACCTGCGCGCTCCTGAGGCCGCCGTCGAACACGGTCTCCACCACGCTGGCGCCCAGCGACCAGGCCTCGCTCGAGGCGGTGAAAAGCTCGCCGACCGCGGTGCTGCCATAACCGAACGCCCCGGAGAGCGTTACATCGGGATAGAAGGCGGCTTCAGCGACACCGATCTGCGCATTGGCCGCCTGCATCCTGCGCTCGGCCTCGGAGATATCCGGACGGCGTTGCAACAACGTCGATGGCAGGCCGGTCGGGACGACGGGGATCTCCTTGGCGAAGGCCGCCGGGGGCAGGGTGACATCGGCGGGTGCCTTGCCGGCCAGGATGGCGATCGCATGTTCCAAGGTCGCGCGCTGCACGCCGATATCGATGCCCTGGGCCTGCGACTGCTGCAACTGCGTCTCGGCGGCGGCGACATCGGATTTCGCGGCAATGCCGGCGGCATACTGGTTGCGCACGATCTCCAGCGAATGCGTGAAATCGACGATGGTCTGGTCGAACAGCCGCTTGTTCTCATCGGCGGCGCGCAATTCGAAATAGTCGATGGCGAGGGTCGCCTGGGCGGAGAGGCGGGCGACGGCGAGATCGGCGGCGGAGGCCTGGGCGCTCGCCACATCGCTTTCGACGGTACGGCGGATGCGGCCCCAGATATCGAGATCCCAGTCGAGTTGCGCTTGCGCGCTGTATTCGCCATGGGCGGAAGCGCTGGGGCCGCTGCCCTCGCTCTTCACCAGCTGGGCGCCCGGATTGAGGCTGATGGTCGGCAGATAGCCGGACTTGCCTTCGCGGACCACGGCGAGCGCCTGGCGATAGGCCGCCTCGGACGCTTTCAGCGTCTGATTGGAAATATCGATCTGCCGCTCCAGCCCATCCAGCACCGGATCCTTGTAGATCGACCACCAGGCGCCGCGATCAATGCCATCGGCGGGCTGTGCCAGCTTCCAACCGTCTGCTTCCTTATAGGCTGCGGGAACCACCGCGCTCGGGCGCTTGTAGTCCGGCCCGACGCTGCAAGCGGTGGGAACGACAGCCAGCAGGGTCAGCAGCATGAGGCGGAATGAGCGGGTCCTCATCACCCGAGTCTTTACGGGCTGCATGCTCATAACTTTGTCTCCCCGCCGGTCGCAATGCCGTCGCGTGTCGCTGTCATCATCCATTCTCCGCCGCCTGTCGCCGTCGCGGCCTGGCGTGATAGTATTTCTGCCACAGCCGGTGGCTCCACAGGCGGAAGCGGTCGAGATAGAGATAGATGACCGGTGTCGTGTAGAGGGTCAGCGCTTGGCTGACGATCAGGCCGCCGATGATCGAGATGCCGAGCGGCTGGCGGATCTCAGCACCATCACCGAAGCCGAGCGCCAGCGGCAGGGCGCCCAGCAGCGCCACCAGGGTGGTCATCAGGATCGGCCGCAGGCGCAAGAGGCAGGCGCGGTAGATGGCTTCGCCCGGTTCCAGTCCCTGGCTGCGTTCGAGATCGAGCGCCACATCGATCATCATGATGGCGTTCTTCTTGACGATGCCGATCAGCAGAATGATGCCAATCAGAGCGATGACGCTGAAATCGAGACCGAACAGCATGAGGGCAAGCAGCGCGCCGATGCCGGCCGAGGGCAGGGTCGAGAGGATGGTGATCGGATGCACATAGCTTTCATAGAGGATGCCGAGCACCAGATAGACGGCGACCAAGGCGGCGGCGATCAGCAGCGGCTCATTGGCGAGCGACTGGCCGAAGGCGCTGGCGGTACCGGCGAAGCTGCCATGGATTGCCGGCGGCACGTGCAATTGCGCCATCACCTCGTCGATCGCCTGGGTGGCGTCACCGAGCGACTTGCCGGCCGGCAGGCTGAAGGAAATCGTCGTGGCCACGAAATGACCCTGGTGATTGACGGAGGTGGGGGTGTGCCCCGGATCGAAACGGGCCACCGCCGAGAGCGGCACCATGGTGGCGGCGACGGTACTGACCGCCGAGCCGGTCGAGGTGCCGCCATGGGTGGAATTGGCGATCTGGTTGGTCGCCTGGTTGCGCACCGCATCCTCGGTCAGCACGGCGCCAGTTGTCGTATTCACGGTGGTCTTCGCCGTCTTCGCCACCACATTGCCGGTGAGGGCATTGGTCGCCTGGCTGCCGGCGATCGATCCGCCGGAGGTGCTGATATAGATGTCCTTCAGCGAATCCGGGTTCTGCCAGTATTGCGGCGCCACTTCCATGATGACGTGATACTGGTTGAGCGGATTATAAATGGTCGACACCTGGCGCTGTCCGAAAGCGTCATAGAGCGTGTTGTCGATCTGGTTCGCCTGTAACCCGAGGCGGCGCGCTGTATCGCGGTCGATGGTGAGGTCGATCTCCAGCCCGGCATCCTCCTGATCGGAATTGACGTCGACCAGCTCCGGGCGGTGCTGCAGTGCCTCGGTGATCTTTGGCGCCCAGGCGCGCAGCAAAGTGAGATCGTCGGCTTGCAGGGTGTACTGATAATCGGCATTGCTTTGCCGCCCGCCGATATGGATGTCCTGTGGTGCTGTCAGGAAAAGATTGGCGCCGGGAATATGGGCGAGCTTTTGCCGCAACCGGGCGATGACGTCGGTCACCGAAGCACGACCGGATGACAGCGGCTTCAACTGCACGAAAACGAAGCCGGAATTGGTCTGCGAGCCGCCGGTGAAGCCCACCACCGTATCGACGGCGGGATCGGCCTGGATCACCGACATGAAGCCGGACAGCTTGTCGCGCATCAGCTGGAAGGAGATGCCCTGATCGGCCCGGATGCGACCGACCATGCGGCCGGTATCCTCACTCGGAAAGAAGCCCTTGGGGACGATGTCGAAGAGATAGATGTTGAGGCAGAGAGCCGCCCCTAGCACCAGCATCACAATCCGGCCATGGCGCAGCGCCCAGCCGAGGGTCACGCCATAGGCGGCGAGGAGCAGGCGGAAGACCGGACCGGTGGCAGGTTCGGCAAATTTGACAGGATCGGCCGCCGTGCCCTCGGACCGCGTGGCTGGACCCTCTTGCGCGACCGCCGTAACTCCCGCTGCTGCTTCCCGCCTCTTGCGGCGCTTCAGCAGGAAGGCGCTCATCATCGGCGTGGTGGTGAGCGAGACCGCCAGCGAGATGACGATGGCGATGGAGATGGTGACGGCGAATTCGCGGAACAGCCGGCCGACAATGCCGCCCATCAGCAGGATCGGGATGAAGACGGCGATCAGCGACAGGCTCATCGACAGGACCGTGAATCCGACCTCGGCCGCACCTTTCTTCGCGGCTTCGAAGGGCGGCATACCGGCTTCCACATGGCGCGAGATGTTCTCCAGCACGACAATGGCGTCATCGACGACGAAGCCGGTAGCGACGGTGAGGGCCATCAGCGAGAGATTGTCAAGGCTGAAGCCCAGCAGATACATGACGCCGAAGGTGCCGACCAGCGAGACCGGCACGACAATGCCGGGGATAAAGGTGGCGCGCCAGTCGCGCAGGAACAGATAAACGACCAGGATGACCAGGCCGATAGCGATAATCAGACTGCGCTCCACATCGTCAAGCGAGGCACGGATGGTGTTGGAGCGATCGGAGACGACAGTGATATCGACGCCGCCCGGCATTGAGGCTCGCAGATCCGGCAGCAAGGCGTTGATGCGGTCGACCGTGTCGATGATATTCGCTGCCGGCTCGCGGTAGAGCAGCACCAGCACGGCGGGAGCGCCGTTGGAGATGCCTAGATTGCGGATATTCTCAACCGAATCCTCGACATCGGCGAGATCCTGCAGGCGGACTGCGGCGCCGTTGCGATAGGCGACGACCAGCGACTTGTATTGCTTGGCCTTGCGCGCCTGGTCATTGGTATAGACCTGGAACCGCTGGTCACCTTGCTCGATGACACCCTTGGGGCTGTTGGCATTGGCTGCGGCGAGGGCGGCACGGATATCCTCGAGGCCGATCCCGTATTTGAAGAGGGCGTTGGGCTGCAGTTCGACCCGCACCGCCGGCAACGAACTGCCGCCGAGATCGACCTCGCCGATACCGCTTACCTGCGACAGCTTCTGCTGGAGGATGGTGGCGGCCGAATCATAGAGCTCGCCGGGGCTCAGCGTATGCGAAGTCAGTGCCAGGATCATGATCGGCGCATCGGCCGGATTGACCTTGCGGTAGGTCGGATTGCTGCGCAGGCTGGTCGGCAGATCGACCCGCGCCGCGTTGATGGCGGCCTGCACGTCGCGGGCGGCGCCGTCGATATCGCGGTCGAGGCCGAATTGCAGGGTGATGCGGGTCGAGCCCAATGAGCTGTTGGAGGTCATCTCGGTCACGTCGGAAATGGCGCCGAGATGGCGCTCCAGCGGCGTCGCGACACTGGTCGCCATGGTCTCCGGGCTGGCGCCAGGCTGCGAGGCGGTGACGGAGATGGTGGGGTAATCGACCTGCGGCAGCGGCGAGACCGGCAGCTTCGCATAACCCATCGCGCCGGCAAGGGCGATGCCGGCGGTGAGCAAGGTGGTGGCAACCGGGCGCCGAATGAAATGGCTAAGCAGGTTCACGGCCGGCTCTCTGCCGGCGCAGCGTCGTCGCCACCCGTTTGATCGGGGCGGTCAGGATGGCGCCAGCCGATCCAGCGTCCGAGCCGGTCGAAAGCGAGATAGATGACCGGTGTCGTGAAAAGCGTCAGCAACTGGCTGACGATCAACCCGCCGACGATGGTGATGCCGAGCGGATAGCGCAGCTCCGCCCCGGTCCCGCCGCCCAGCATCAGCGGCAGGGCGCCAAGCAAGGCCGCCATGGTGGTCATCAGGATCGGCCGGAAGCGCAGCAGACAGGCCTGATAGATCGCCTCTTCCGGTGGCTTTCCCTGGACGCGTTCGGCATCGAGGGCGAAGTCGATCATCATGATGGCGTTCTTTTTGACGATGCCGATCAGGAGGATGATGCCGATGATGGCGATGATGCCGAGATCTTGGCGGGCCACGATCAAGGCGAGCAGAGCACCGATACCGGCCGAAGGCAGGGTCGAGAGGATGGTGATCGGGTGGATGAAGCTCTCATAGAGCACACCGAGCACGATATAGACGGTGACGATGGCGGCAGTGATCAGCAGCAGCTCATTCGACAGCGAGTTCTGGAACGCCATGGCCGAGCCCTGGAAATCCGACAGCATGTCATGCGGCAGGCCGACCTCCTTTTCCGCCTGGTTGATCGCCTCGACTGCTTCGCCCAGCGCCACGCCTGAGGCGAGGTTGAAAGAGATGGTAACCGAGGGGAACTGGCCGAGATGGTTGATCTGCAGCGGCGTCGTCTGCTGTTTCAGCTGGGCGATGGCGTTCAAG